>Ga0181530_10006165_pt1 | contig 11922 bp, 9 predicted proteins | sample PEATcosm2014_Bin_42_FD_119769 | JGI IMG/M metagenome (GOLD analysis project Ga0181530, IMG submission 119769) | Peatland microbial communities from MTU Mesocosm Facility, Houghton, MI, USA - PEATcosm2014_Bin10_60_metaG | ecosystem: Environmental > Terrestrial > Soil > Wetlands > Peat | place... | reverse complement strand
TCGCGATCGCTTCCTGGATAATGGACTTCATCGTTCTATCTCCGCTACGTTTGTCGGACGAGCGTCATACGCTCTGGACAAGCAGTTTGGAGAATCGTACATAAACGTTTGCGTAGAGCGGAACTGTTACGATTTCGGGTCTTCTGAATTCTCCTCGACCGGTGTTACATTTCGCGTCTTTCCGGTCTTCGTCGCTTCCCTGAGAACCGTCATCCAACGGAACCCATCGCCCGTCGGAATTCCTGCCGCTTCGCCGGGCGTCATTCCCAGCGTTTGGTGATCCTTGACCAAATTGTAGTGCGCCCGGAAACCCTCCATGAGCGCCGACGTTCCTCCGTCGTTGTCGAACCCTCGCATGACCTTGACCCGCTCCTTCTCCGTGCCGTGGAACCGCTCGATGCGGTTGTTTGACTCTTTGGCCCGGATGCTCGGAACCCTCCGGTGCGGGCTGAACCACCCTCTGCGGACGAGCCTCGGGTCGTCGAACGGAGTGGCCCTCCGGCCGAGTTCCTTACTGACGGCCTCGGGGTAGGTCTGCATCCCATCGGTCAGGACATCCACCGGGCGGTCGGGAGTCGCCTCCTTGGCCTTGTGAAGCGGGGCGCGGGTATCCTTGAGGTTCCGGCCCCGGCTGACATGGGTGGCCAGGAGGAACCGCGTTTCATGATCCAAAACATTCCAGAGATACTTGTTAATTCCATTCACTCCGACCACCGTCTCGTCGACGTGCCAGCGGTCCGAGGTCCGGGCCCCCTGAGCGTCCATCCATTCGGCTGCGATCTTCCCGAAGTGCGCGACCCAGCGGTAGACGGTGACGTGGCTAACCTTGAGTTGGTGGACCTGCCGGAAATGCTCCTGAATCTTTCGCACGCTCATGCCGCGGAAGTAGAGGTCGAGGGCCAGGGCAATCTTCTCCGGGTCGGCCCGGCGGTTGTGGAAGCCCTCGCGCCCGGCGAACCGGCGACCGCACGTCGAACAGAGGTAGAGCATCACATCGCCGCTCTTGTTTCGGCGCACACCCTTGCGGATTACATCCGTTGACCGACAGGACTCGCAGACCACCGCAGGCACGCTATGGGTCGGCGCGTTCTCCTGGAGTCCATTCCTGAATCGCACCGCGAGAATGTGAATGCACGTCATCCGGGCCGACGAGAAGAAGGCACAGTCACACGACCACCGGCCACCTTCCTGCGAGACGGTGTGCGCCTCCTCGGGATGGCTCTGTGATCGCACGGAGTAGGTCGCTGGGTCGAGCGTCCGGATTTGGTCTCCCCTCGCGACGATGGCGAGCGCCGGCGTTCTCTGGTCTGTCCAAGAGTGCGAGCGCCACCAGTCGGCCTCGCTCATTCGTTCTGCCGCTTCCGTCATCCTCTTTCTCCTCAGGCGTTGTCTAATGCCTTGTCTAATAGTAGAGGCCCTCCCATACTTAAGACTTTGGCCAATCTGCACCCCAACGTTTAGAGCAAGTTGATATAGGCGGCCACCTACTGCCGTAGTAGGCATGTCGGAGAAACCGGAGTCCTCGGTCGGTGAGTATTCGTCCCGGGTGATACGGACGCAGCCCGGGTCCTCGTCGGTACACGCCACGATCCCGCAAGTGGTGGCGGCGATCCTAGGTGCGAGGGAAGGAACCTCTCTCATATGGTCGGTGGAGCCGCGAACGGGGAAGGTCTCCGTCCGCTCTGAAACGTCGAAGGGACGGCTGTCAAAATCTTCCAAGCGCGGCTGAGTACGACCCCGACGTTCGGAGTTCATCACAGTCCTCTGCCCACTTCCATGCCCCTACCCCTTTAGGCATATCCGTTAATCCGACAGGCATATCGTTATAACGGTCATTCGCTTCAGTTGCGCCGATAGGATAATCCAATCGGGGCGCCCGAACCATTCCACGAATGGCTACGGACGAACCGAGACGGATGGGAAACCGCACGATGGAGAAGGAAATCCTCGACTACGTCCAACTACATCCCGAAGGAACCTGGTCCGAGAAGATCGCAAGAGAACTGAATCACAGCCGACAGACTGTCGGCCGGTACATCGGCCAACTCGAAGCCGACGGAAAGGTCCGAATCGCGATAGAGGGTCAGATGAAACGGGTCTACCCTATCCCGCCCGATACCCCTCGCAAGAAGGTTGCTCCAGTCTCCACTCGAAATGGAGGGGTGGGGGTAGGATAGTGGCACAGTCGCTCGCGCGTGCCCCGGCCTCGCTTGAATCCGACCCTCGTCGGCTTCGTCGGGCCGACCCTTCGTGGGACTTCCGGGGTGAGGACACCAAGTACGCCACTCACGGAATCTATCGCTATCCGGCGATGATGGTTGCCCCTGTCGTCAGAAGGCTGATAGACGAGTACTCCCCCATTAAGAACGGAGGGCGACTCTTGGACCCGTTCTGCGGGTCCGGCTCGGCACTCGTAGAGGGAATGCTTCACGGCATGACCGCCGTCGGCGTTGATCTGAATCCGCTGGCGGTGCTCCTCGCCCGAGCCAAAACTACGCCGCTGACCGACCGCGCCATCCGGGTCGAGCATCAGGCCATATTGAGACGGTACGACGAGATCACATCCGCACCTGCGAACGTGGATATCCAGAACCTCAGTTTCTGGTACTCCGCCCGATCTGTCGCCGAACTCTCACGTCTGCGCGCGGCGATTCTCGCCACCGAATCCGAGGAACTGCGCCGGTTCTTTGAGGCATGCTTTGCCGAAACCGCTCGGTTCGTGTCGTGGACTCGGAAGGACGAGTACAAGACCTATCGGATGCCGGAGGAAAAGCGCAAGGATTGGCGTCCGTCCGTGCTCGGCTCATTCGCAAGTGTTGTCGTTCACAACCGGGAGAAGATGGGTGACTTTGTGTCCCGTCTTCCGAAAGGAGTCCCAACGGCAAACGTCGTACTGGGCGACACGCGCGACCCGGCGGCTCTCCCGAACGGGACCTACGACCTAATCGTTACCTCTCCCCCTTATGGAGACAGCCGGACAACAGTCGCGTACGGCCAGTACTCCAGCCTCTCCCTCAGTTGGCTTGGCTACGACAGGGCCACCGTGAACCGAACCGACCGGGAATCCTTGGGAGGCCGACCCGCAGCAGAGCTGACCCCCCGACCCGACTCTCCAACCTTGGACCGTCACCTTACCGATATTCGGGCGAAGGACCCGGCGCGTGCGCGAGACGTCCTATCGTTCTATGTGGACCTCTGCGGGGCTTTTCGATGGGTCGCTGGCAAACTCGCTCCGGGCGGGAGGGCATGCGTCGTTGTGGGCAATCGAACCGTCAAGGGGGTCCGCCTCGAAACCGACGTGATCCTGTCTGAATTGTTCGAGCATGAATGCGGCTTGGTCCACGAGGAGACGATCGTCCGAGGCATTCCTAACAAGGTCATGCCGCTCCGAAACTCCCCGAGCAACATTCCGGGGCAGCTTGGGGAGACGATGGCGAACGAGTACGTTCTGATATTCAATCGGCCCAGAAACTAATCGAGCTTTCGAACCCGAGCGGGGCGGACCCCGGTGGGGATTTGCTGCGGTGGTGTCGGAGGAGGCCCGGCAGAATCGTATCGCCGCACTTCGGCGACCAGCTCGTCAAGCACACGGATAGACGGGTTGTCTCTGAATTCCGATCTTCCCTCTTTGACGCTCTTGGGAACGAAGGCGACCAGACGGGTATCAGCCATTTCTTCCAGCCGGTCGGGCGTGATGTCGTCGCCGAGAGTAACCAAGTACACGTATCCGCGCCTGCCCTCATCGATTAGGACCCGCCACTTTTCCCTGGCTTCTGTCTTGAAGCTAAGTCGAATGGCCCGGTCGGGGGTAGTGAGTGCGACGAGCACCGATGGGACCACTTTGTCAATCTGGCGTAGCTTCCGTGCGGCCTTTCCTGTGGGCTTCTCGGAGTGAATGCCATTCCATTCAAGAAAGAAGCCCCCCAGCCTCTCCCAGACCGACCCAGCGCGAGACTTTCTCGCCTGACCCGCTCGAAACTCGAAGGCGGTAAAATCCCGCGCCGCTCGGGACAGAAACGACCGAAGCCATTCTTGGAAGTTCTCCGTGGGGGTGGGTGGAGTCGCACTCGCGACCCACTTATCGACGAGCATGCTCAAGGCCGCATCCTCTGCGGCCCGGTATATTCGCTCGACCTCGTGATGGGAGGCGACTAACCACCTTCCGAACTCGGATCGGGCCAGTTCTTCGTTGAACCCCTGCCGACGTATCTCGGCCAGCCCCGCCTCAATCTGTTCGGAAACGGTGGGTATTGTCTCGCGGACCTCATCGACCCAGGCCGAGCCCAATACAGCCGTCGCGCGAACTCCTGGTCGGCGCCTGACGGAGCCACTCACGGGGTGCACCACGGAGCAACGTGACGATAAGGCCGCCAGTCAAGATCGATAGGTTCTGGCACCTTAACCGAAGTAATCGTCCCAATCACCCCAGGACAAAAACTCGACCTCTTTAGTCGCCTCGTGGACTTTCCACCACAGAATCCCACTCTTTCCCAGGTGGCAATGCCGCGTACCTTTCGGTTCCACCGAGACATTCCCGAAGGATTTGGGTGCCCTCAGAATCCTATCCATACAGTTCTTCAGTAACCGCTCAGCCGGGGACCCATCTGGCAGTAGTTGGGCGTCGAACTCCTTGTTGGGCCGTCGTTTGTATGGAGGGTCGCTCAAGCTGATGACGCGCACGGGGGCTACCGGAGTGTTCAGGACTACGAACCCTCTCCGGCCGATAAAGCCCTCTGCAGAATACGTCGACCATTCTCCGAAAGCTTGTGGTTACACTGGTCGACCTTTTTCACGCTCGACCAATCGACCTTGTCGCCATCCTCCGTTCCGTAAAACGGAAGGGTTCGCTTGGCGGCATGCATTAGCGAAGTCAAGGGCATCGACCCGTATTCGCGGATAACGAAATCACAGGCCGCCTTGACTTCGGCAGGTAGAGTGGGCTGGGGTACGTCGTCCTTAACCTTAATTCGGAGGCCCATGCCCACATCGGTCTTCTGGAAGGTAATGAAGAGGGGTCCGCCTTTCTCTTCCTTCATGGCGAGGACCCGATCCTCCAAGGTCTTGGAGTTCATTCCGAACCGATTGTGGTAGAACTCATAGTCCATCAGGCGAGCTCCGTTCCGATCGGCGTACTCGGCCTCGACCAGATAGAGGAGTTTCTGAACCCTGGTTCCGTTCAGGCTCACCCGACGGCCAATGTACACTACGATGTCCCTTAGCAGGTTGGGGCTCGATTCAGCCGTGGTCTGACGGGTTTCACTCATTCCCATGAAGAATGGTCGAGACTCGGGTGCTTAGGCCGAGCGCTCATGGGTGCCGTTCCTCCACTGTCGTGCAATGAAAGGAGGGTTTCATCCGATATAAGGGGAGAGGGGGGAGGGGTATCCCTGCGAGAAATGAAACACCCCCCTCCCGAGGGGGCCGAAGCCTCGACCCGTTACACCCGGGAATCGACTGATAGGAACCCGAACGCGGCCGCGACGTCTTGGGCGACTTTCTGGGGGGTCTTCCCATTGATATTGACCGTCTGATCTGCGATACAGGTTTCAATCCCCCACTCGGTAATCCAGCGACGCAGACAAGCCTCTCGGTTCGGCCCTGGACATTGATGCCTACGGTGCTGGGAGTCTACAAGGTACCGGACGATTTTATCCACATCTCCTTCAAGCCTGACGACCTTTTGGTCGAAAGGGCCGTCGTAGCGGTTCGGGATTGCTTCCAACAGATTGTCCAGTTCCACCTGATCCTTGATGTGGCCTTCCACGAAAATATTCCGGCCCTGAGACATATACCAGCCGGCCGATTCACCAACGAAAATCGTGTGAAACTGGCGAATACTGGCCCAGTGAGTTGCCACCGTCGTGGTGGCCCCCGTCTCCGTCACGTAGCTTGAGCCAGAGACCGTGGAGAATGAGTTCGTCGGCATTGTAGTCACAAATCCCGACCGAGCGTCTTGTAGTGGGGGATATTTTGCGAAAGTGGGTCCGATGAAATCGTCCGCGTGCAATAGGTTCCAGTCTTCTGCGGGAGCGAAGGCAATTCGATTTGCAGCCGAGGTCTTTCCGGACCCGGGCACACCTGTCAGCACAAAGAGCTTGGGCGTGTCGGTCATCGATTCGTCGCCCCCAATACCCGCCGGCCGAAATAGAGTAGGTCCCGACCCGTTACAACCTAATCTTGACGGCCAGGAAGACCAGAGGAGTACGGAGTCTCCACCGCTAGGGCGCTGAGTTCAGTCGAGTACAGTTAGGTCAGTGGCCAGTTCGGCGCAATCACCAATGGCGTCACGGTAAGAATCGCTTGGTCTTTGTTCCAATCTAGAATCGATCCGAACACCATCACGTTGGAAACCTTCCGCGATGGTGTCAGCAAAGAGATCATGTGAGGTTTCATCATTGTCATATCGAACGGGGCCGAGATTACCACGCTGCTTGGCAGCTCCAAACGGAGGACGTTCGCTCTTGCTTCGATAGATGGCGTCCCACCGCCCGTGGGAATCGGGCCCACCTCCATTCCGACCACGAACTCTCCCCTCAACCCGACGAACGCCTTCTGGCACGCACGTTCCACTTCCTTGATTTTCTCATCTTTTGATGTTGCTTGGCCGGCCGTGAGTTTGGCCTTGAGCTTCTCTACCTTCGCGCCGTCGAGTATCTCCGAAGCTCCAATCCCGGCCAGTCGGCCGGTTGCTTCCATGAGTGCGTTCAATCGGTCCTGGTCGGGTCGGCTAGCTTCCAAGTCGAAGGCAACGTGGTCCTGCCTGACCAGTTCTTCCATCAGCTCCTGGGCCAGCACATCGTCCAAAGGAGCCGAGAAGTCCAACGCGTTCTTCTCTGAATCCTCCTTCTGTCCGCTGCCCTTCGCCACTGGGCCTCCCACTTCGAGCTTCGATTGAGTGGTCGAAGCCGTCTTGACATGCCGCTCCTCGGGAACCGGGCCGATGCATCGAGCGTACACTGCCTTGACCTCCGGGCCATTCACATAACAGTACGGCCGTACTTTTCCTTCGGAAATCTGTTCGCCGAGGGACAACTCTGTCTTGGGCGTCTTCTTCGATGAGCCTCGTTCTTTGGCCATCATCTTGAAAAGCAGAGCGATTAGAGCGATGGTGTAAATGACGCCAAAAACTATGACAAAAATGTAGGCAACAACAGCCAGATTCTCTATCCAGTCCATTCCTTTCCGCCGTTCACGACCATGTGATCGAGCTGTAGCAATAGGGACATTGGGCTATGCCTCGCCGAATAGGGTTCTTGCACCGAGGGCACGGGACCTTTCGATTGGCCAGAAGACCGGCGGCAACGGTAGCACCGATGGCGACTGCCGCGATTGCGATAATCGCCCCCGCGCCTGAGCCCGAATCCGACATTCCGGCGCCCCCCACCGCGACGGATGTACAACTGCAGTGCATGGACCCTTAAACTCTTGCGCGGGCAGGGGCAGCCTGAATCTTGACGGCCGAAAAGACTCGAATTGTAACACCCTCGGTCCGACAGTCAGAAAGCCCCGGATAGTAACAGAACCGCGTAGAGCGGAAGCTCTCGGTGAATTCTCCCCGGTGAGAAACGCGCGACGACCCACACTCACCCACGCAGAGCCGAACCGAGCGTCGGTTCCGACGGTGAGTTCGCCCGGCTCGACCGGGTCGGGACGGGGCATGACACCGACGTTCGCGCCTTCAGGAATTCCGATGCGTTGGGTTCGCAAGGAACTCTGGTCCTCGTCGACCGCCCGGCGTGGGGAGGCACGGCACCACCGCCGCGAGCGTTATCCGAAACGTCCGAGTCGTGTGTTCCGGATGGATCGCCAACGCAAACGTAAGCGCTCGCGGAGTCGGACGGCGGGTTCGGCCGGGCACATTCGCTACAACCGCGCTGTCTGGGACCGGATAAGCGGGTGGTACGACTGTCGTCACGCCTGTGTATTGGGGGGAACATCCGCCACCGCGTGGGGGTTGTTCCGGGTACCGGAGAGTAAATTGGGTCTTCTTGGGAATACGCGCGGGAAAGCCATCCTGGAACTCGGTTGCGGCGCGGCCCGCTGGTCGATTGCGCTGGCTCGCGGAGGGGCCCGGTCGACGGGCATCGACCTTTCGTCGGTCCAGCTCGCGAGGGCCCGAGAGCTCCAGCGGGAGTCCAAGGTCCGCTTCCCCCTGGTACGCGCCAGCGCAGAACAGCTTCCGTTGCGGGATGGCGTGTTCGACCTCGTCTTCTGCGATTGGGGAGCGATGACGTTCGCCGACCCGATGCGGACGGTACCCGAGTGCGCCCGTGTGCTCCGCCCCGGAGGGAAGTTCGTGTTCGCGACCGCGAGCCCCTTTCGCTACGTGACGTTCGACCGCGCGAAGGACCGACAATCTCGCCGTCTACTCCGCCCGTACTTCGGGAGCTATCGCATCGACCTCGGAAGCGACGCGGCGGTCGAGTTCCAACTTCCGTACGGTACTTGGATCGACCTGTTCCGGAAGAATGGCCTCACCGTCGAGCGCTTGATGGAAACTCGTCCGACCCCTGGACGGCAGTCGAGGTACCTCTCTCGCCCCGATGCGAAATGGGGCCGGTCCTGGCCGCTCGAGACAATCTGGAAGCTGCGCAAGGAATGAGCGGCCCCTAGGACCCGACGCGCGACCGCTCGCATTTCGTCGTTTCTCGCGAGGGGGAAGAGCGACGGGAGCACGCGGGTTTATGTCCGCGCACTCTCTCGCACGCTCGTGGAGTCGTATTTTCTGTCGGTCGAGGCCGAGGTCGACCGCGCGTACGCGGTCGCCGAGAAGGCCCGCCACTCCGGCTACGACCCCGAAGTCGTTCCCGAGATCCCGCGCGCCCAGGACATGGCGATGCGGGTCGAGAAGCTCCTCTCCCATCTCGGGATCGAAGGAATCTCGACCGAGATCCGCGCGCTCTCGGCGACCATGCCCCGCGAGGAGGTCGCCCTGACCATCGCCCGTCGCATCGCGCGCGACCCGTCGCGGGGGGAATCGATGGCGGCCCGCGTGGACGCCGCTCTCCGGGTGGGTCTCGCGATCCTGACCGAAGGGATCCTCGTCGCTCCGCTCGAGGGGCTGGCCGAAGTCCACATCCATGAGGACAACGAGCATGGTCCGTACATCGAGCTCTACTACGCCGGCCCGATCCGAGCCGCGGGCGGTACCGCCCAAGCGTTGAGCGTGCTCCTCGCCGACGTCGTCCGGCGGGACCTGGGATTAGCTGCCTTCCATCCGGAGCCCGACGAGGTGGGGCGATACAAGGAGGAGATTCCGCTGTACAAGTACCACCAGCACCTCCAGTATGTTCCCACCCCGGAGGAGATCGACCTCGTGGTCCGCCATGTTCCCGTGGCGATCTCGGGGGAGGCGACCGAAGGGGACGCGGAGGTCAGCGCGTTCCGGAACTTGCCCCGCGTCCCCACGAACGGGATCCGCGGCGGGGCGTGCCTGGTCATCGCCGAAGGCCTCTGTCAGAAGGCGGCGAAGCTCCGGAAGATCGTGGAGAAGCTCGGGCTCGACGGTTGGGAGTTCCTCGCGGACGTCGGTCACAACACGAGCGATGAGGAGGAGGCGCGGACACCGAAATACCTCCAGGACTCGGTTGGGGGCCGACCCGTCCTCGCGCACCCGAACCATCCCGGGGGCTTCCGCCTCGTCTACGGCCGGGCCCGCACGACGGGGCTCGCCTCCTGCGCGATCAACCCGGCGACGATGTCGATCCTCCAGAACTTCATCGCGATCGGGACCCAGGTCAAGCTCGAGTACCCCGGAAAGGCGACGGCGATGGCGGTCTGTGACACCATCGAGGGTCCCATCGTAGAGCTGGACGATGGCACCGTCACCGCCGTCCACGACCTCGCGCGGGCGGAGGAGCTGCGGTCGAGGGTCCGGCGTATCATCGACCTCGGTGAGATCCTCGTCTCGTTCGGAGAGTTCCTCGAGAACAACCGGCCGCTCGTCCCGGCGGGCTACTCGCTCGATTGGCACCTCGAAGAGCTCCGTGCGGTGGGAGCCACGGACGCCGAAGGGTTGGGCGTCACCACGTACGAGGACGCCGTTCGGGTCTCCCAGACGTACCGGGTCCCGCTCCACCCTCGCTGGCTCCTCTTCTGGCACGACCTCACGCCGGCCGAAGTGCGGGCGCTCGGGGAGTTCGTCGAGCGCAGCGGACATTGGGTCGATGGGACGCTCGTGATACCCGCCGACCCCTTGTGGCGGGAGGCCCTCGTACGGCTCGGGTTCCTCTTCTCCCCCGTGGGAGGGGACGACCTGCGCGGGGAACCGGACGCGTCCGCCGCGCTCGTCGGGGGTCTCGGTCTCGCACCCGAAGGGGAGCTATTGGCCCGTCGCACGCCGCTCGACCCGGTCGACGAGGACACGCTCACGTACGTGAGCCATCTCGCGGGCGTCCCGGTCCGGGCGCGTGGGCCGTCTAGGGTCGGCGGGCGCGTCGGCCGTCCGGAGAAAGCCTACCACCGGAGCATGCAGCCGAACGTCCACGGGCTCTTCCCCGTGGGCGCCGCGGGAGGCCCTACCCGCTCGATCCCCGATGCGGCGCGCCGAACGATGCGCGAAGGCGTGAAGGTCGACCTCGGGGTCCGCAGCTGCCCGGCGTGCGGCCGCTCGACCGTATGGACCCGGTGCCCGTGCGGGGCCCATACCGAGCCCACCGGTAAGACGATCTCGGAGCCCCTGCCGGTCGCCCGCCTCTGGAGCGATGCGCTCGAGCGTCTTCATCTGGGCAAACCCCCGGTGGTGAAGGGGGTCAAGGGGCTCACGTCCCCGGGAAAGGTGCCCGAGGCGATCGAGAAGGGGATCCTTCGCGCCTCCCACGCCATCTCCGTCTACCAGGACGGGACCGCCCGCTTCGACCTCACCGACCTCCCGCTCACGCACTTCCGGCCGGTCGAGATTGGCACCGACATCGCCACCCTCCAACGACTGGGGTACACCTGGGACTGGTCCGGCGCGCCGCTCACCGACGACGAGCAGTTGGTGGAGCTCCTTCCCCAGGACCTCATCGTCTCTCGTTCGTGCGGGGTGTACCTCACCCGTCTCGCCCAGTTCGTGGACGACGAGCTGGTCCGTCTCTACGACGTCGAACCGTACTACCGGGCCGAGCGGCCGGAGCAGCTCATCGGGCACGTCGTCGTCGCACTCGCGCCCCACACCTCGGGCGGGGTCGCGGGCCGGCTGCTCGGCTTCACGAACGCGGAGGCGTGCTTCGCGCATCCCGTCTTCCACGCCGCCAAGCGTCGGAACTGTGACGGCGACGAGGACTCGGTGACGCTCCTCCTCGATGCGCTCCTCAACTTCTCGAGGTCCTACCTACCCGATAGTCGGGGCGCGCTCATGGACAAGCCGCTCGTTCTGACGACCCGCCTCGAGGCCACGGAGGTCGACAAGGAAGCCCACAACGTCGACGTCTCGAGCCACTACCCGCTCGCGTTCTACCGAGCGGCGGCGGAGCGACGGGACCCCAAGGAGGTCGAGGCGCTCCTCGACCTCGTCGGTCATCGCCTCGGCTCCGACCGTTCGCTATCGGGGTACGGGTTCAGCCACGACACCCACCGCATCGCGGGCGGACCGCCTCGTTCCGCGTATCGCGAAGGTCGGCCGATGGCCGAGCTGGTCGCGCGGTCGATCGTGCTGGCGTCGCAGATCCGGGCCGTCGACCTAGCCGAGGCCGTCACGCTCGTGCTCAATGCCCACTTTCTTCCCGATGTGATGGGGAACCTGCGGAGCTTCGGGACGCAGAAGTTCCGGTGCAAGGCGTGCGACACCTCCTACCGGCGGCCCCCGCTCTCGGGCCGCTGCGTCGCGGAGCGCGCCGGGAGTCGGTGCGACGGAGAGCTCCTCTCGACCGTTTACGAAGCGTCGGTGCGCAAGTACCTCCCTCTCGCGCAGCGTCTCGGAGCCATGGAGGGGATCACCCC
>Ga0181530_10006164_pt1 | contig 11924 bp, 12 predicted proteins | sample PEATcosm2014_Bin_42_FD_119769 | JGI IMG/M metagenome (GOLD analysis project Ga0181530, IMG submission 119769) | Peatland microbial communities from MTU Mesocosm Facility, Houghton, MI, USA - PEATcosm2014_Bin10_60_metaG | ecosystem: Environmental > Terrestrial > Soil > Wetlands > Peat | place... | reverse complement strand
TTTCAACAAGAGCGTATTTCAGACAACCTAAAACTGGCAGGACGTCTTGGTGCCAAAGTGTCAACTATACAAGGCGATTCGGTAGCAACGAGCTTGTCAGAATTTGCGATTAAGAATTATATCACGAAAATCATAGTGTCTAGATCAAAAAGACGTCTCAGCCGGATGTTCCGTCCGTCTACGGCAGACCAAATACTCCAATTGAGCGATCGTTACGATGTTCAAATCGTGTCCGGATCAATCGCCGAGCCCAAAACGAAACCCGAGGAAGTCCGGGTAAATCAATTTCATTTTCGCCAGTATCTTAGTAGCCTGGGCATTGTTGCCGTTATAACTCTGGTTAACTGGGTACTGCATTATTCGTTGGCACCGACTGTTCTGATCACATTTTATCTCATCGGTGTAGTTATCTCGGCAGTTTATTTTGGACCCGGTCCATCCATTATGGTCTCAGTTATCAGTGTATTGGCATTTGATTACTTCTTTAATCCAACCAGGCATTCTTTTGCAGATATCCAATATACATTGACATTATTTGCCCTAATCGCGGTGGGCATTATCATCAGCTATTTCACCTCAAGGTTAAAGCAGCAAACTGCTATTGCCAGGCGGCACGAACAACAAATGACAACCCTTTATGCCTTGGGAAGAGAGCTTGCTATATTGAATGATCTTGAATCTTATGCAAATGCCATCGTCAAAAGCATCGGCGAGACTTTCGGGCACAACGTTACCATTTTTCTACCAGATGCGCAGAGAGGTGGAGACCTCGTACCGTATGCATCGTACTCCAATATAGAGGTAGACGAACATGAGCGGGCTGCAGCCATCTGGTCTTACGAACATGATAAACAAGTGGGATTTGGAACAGATACTTTACCCGAAGCCAAAGCTCGTTACATCCCACTGACTACCGCTCGAGGGAAGGTGGGAGTGCTTGCTCTCTGGACGGGAGAAACAAAAACTATATTAACTGTTGAACAAGAAAAATTGTTAGCAAGTTTTGCTGACTTGGCAGCCGTGGCGATTGAGGGAATATTATTAACGGAACAAGCCCATAAGGAACAAATTTTAGGAGCTACGGAGAAGCTCCAAACTGCCCTCCTGAACTCAATTTCTCACGATTTACACACTCCACTGGTTTCTGTGTTAAGCGCCTTGAGCACTCTAAGGGAAAGCAGCGCTGTGTTAGATGACAAAGCGCGTCGTGATTTGATTGATGCGGGGTTAAACGAGGGGGAACGATTAAACCATATGTTATCGAATTTGTTAGATATGTCACGCATTGAAGGGGGCACGCTTAAGTTATCGCTTCAGTTGGCAGAACTTAAAGACTTGATTAACGTAGCTTTGGAACAGGTAGGAAACCGGCATGGAACACATCCGGTGCACATGAACATACCTGACAACCTCCCTTACATACTGGTAGATCCCGGACTGATAGTACAGGCTTTTATCAATATACTTGATAATTCTTTTAAATATTCACCTCCAGAATCTGGCGTTGATTTAACTGCTGAACAGCGGGGAGAGCAAGTTGAAATTGCGATCATTGATCATGGGCCAGGAATTCCTACTGATGATCTCGAACGCGTCTTTGATAAATTCTACCGACTCCAACGGCCGAATAGTGTTGCCGGAACCGGACTGGGTCTTTCAATCGTAAGGGGCATTATAGAAGCACATGGTGGCACGGTAAATGCCGCCAACAATCCCAACGGCGGTACCATTATAAGATTAGTGCTGCCGGTGAAGGAACATAAAACAGGATCTGAAAAATGAGCGGTGAACGCGTACTTATCATTGATGATGAGGAACCTGTCCGTCACTTCTTACGGGTTGCCTTAAGTGGACAATTGTATGAAATCTCTGAAGCTGCTTCAGGTAAAGAGGGACTTATTGCGGCTAGAGACGAGAAGCCGGATGTTATAATCCTCGACTTGGGCTTGCCGGATATAGATGGAGTCGAAGTCACGCGGCTTATCCGCGAATGGACACAAACACCCATCATTATCCTTTCTGTCAGAGGTTCTGAAAACGATAAAATCATGGCTTTGGACGCCGGGGCTGATGACTACCTAACCAAACCATTTAGTATTGGCGAATTACTCGCGCGATTGCGCGTGGCACTTCGTCGAGCCGACCAACAAGCCAGCGAAACGATATTCACGATTGGGAATTTGATTGTAGATGTGGACAAACGGTTAGTAACATTGGGTGACAAAGAAGTACAACTAACTCCACATGAATATGCAATTCTGAAAACGCTTGTGACACACTCCGATAAAGTAATTACTCACCGCCAGTTATTTAACGAAGTTTGGGGATACGGTCTCGATCAGGAACTCCACCTGCTGCATGTTAATGTCAGCAACTTACGTCGCAAGATTGAACTTGACCCTAGTCACCCAAAGTATATTACTACCGAATCGGGCGTTGGTTACCGGCTGAAGGGCGAGTAAGCATGTGTATCCGGTGTGTTTTGCCGCTTCCTACTATGAATTTCAATCGATTGGAGAAAGGAGTTTCAGAGTAGATCATGCCAAAATTGTTTGCTCCTAATACCAACAGCTCAGAGTTAGTATTAGCCCTATTAGCGAATTTGTCGGAAAAGCCGGTGCAAGTCTGTGATATCCAACAGCTTGCTGCCATACCGACTACGGCTTATTTTGGGACTTATCTAGGCGCTAACAAAGAAACCCAGTCAAGCTTCATGGTCTACTTGAACCGATCTTACCCAGAAAAAATCCAGGAAGCTGTATTCTTCCACGAAGTCCTTCATCTCATAATAAAATGCGAGGGATTCCCGCAAATAAAGGTCAACTTAAATATTGCGAGCGCACTAAAGCCTAATCTGCTAGAAAGTCTAGGAAAACTTCGCGTCCATTTTGCATCGGTCATCGACCATCATATTGTCTTCCCTAGAATGCTTCAATTGATCGGCTTTGATTTGTCGGAATATTTCGATGTTCAGGTGAATCAGAAAAAGCTGCGCCTTGATCGTGCTCGAGTACCAAATCACGTCATACGAAATTTCTATGCGCAACAAGACATCCTGGTCGGCTTGGAATATTTCTTGTACCCGGAACCGCAACGTAATCGCATTCTTGAGGTTTTCAAAGATAAGAATCCCGCTGCCCATGCATGTTCAACAGCTCTTCGAGAAAAGGTCGCACAGACAACGATAAAAAAGCCAACAGACCTGTTTCATGTTGCGGAGCAAATAAAATCCCATACAATTAAATACGGTGAAAAGAATGCAATTGGCCAGCTCAATCTAATGTGGAAGGCATTGGATATCCAATTCGTTGGTGCAAATCCGGCTCCACCCTCAAGCATGATTAATTATTTGAGTTAAGTTAAGTGAAGAAAGAAAGAAAAAAATAGAAGCAACTGCTGAAAGCCAGATAATAACGGTCGCTAAATATAACCATCCAGATACAACTGATTTGTTTTATTTAGCATCAGTCCATTTTAATACAGACCACTAAATCCACTTTATAAATAAATAATTTTAAGCTAGTGCCGGAATAAATGTTATTAGGAATTTGAAGTTTCTATAATATGAAAATACAAAGTGTTATTATAGCCTTATGATGTTCCGATTGTGGTGAAACTTTACGTGTCCGACGACAACGAAACAGGGTGGTCATTATAGAGATGTTAGAAATATTGCTTATTCGCCATGGTGAAACAGCTTGGAACACTGCAGATATATTTCGAGGCCGCATTTCCATAGGGTTAAGTGAAGATGGTTTAAAACAGGCTGAAAAACTGGCCGAATATCTTAGGCAAAAGAAAATAAACTCCGTTTTTTGCAGCCCATTGAAACGGGCGATTGAAACTGCTGAGCCATTAGCTCGGCTACATGAGTTGTCTGCCCTCCCTGTAGAGGGTTTAACCGATCTTGATTTTGGGAAATGGGAGGGTCAATCAATCGAGAATGTGAAAACACAATATAAGGAAATTTATGAATTGTGGAGAGAAAGGCCCGACCTCGCTAAAATACCTGATGGAGAATCCCTTCAAGAAGCGAGACAAAGAAGTCTGAATGCTCTGAACAAAATAATAGCTGATTGTAAACAAGGCATTGTGGTCATCGTCACTCATCGCGTGATAACCAAACTTCTGGAATGTGCTTTGTTGGGACTTGATGATTCCCATTTCTGGAATATCGAACAAGATACCTGTGGCGTGACAACCTTCTTGTACAATGGAAGAATTTTCGTTTTGAAATATCATAATGATATTTCGTTTCTAAAAAACCACTAGTAATCAATATCTATGGCTAACATAAAATGGTTTGGATTCAAAATAGGAAATCATGATTCAATGACCACCAGTGGTCTTTTTCAAAATATAATAGGTGGTTCAAAGATTAGGTATATTTTAGAATATGGAGGTAAAAATGTCTGTTGTAACGATTAGAAAAATGGGTCGATGAGCAAAAGATCGCTAATAATGTTTGACCACATGTAACTCTTTAGTTATCAGATGTGGAACTGTTGGTGGCACCATCATTTTGTGCGTAATTGGTCACCAAGAGTATAAAACCCAGTCGGTTAAGGAAAGAATGCCTGAAATTCCCAGTTTTTGCATAAACGAACATTGACTGGTAAGATGTACTCATGAGATTAAGTGCTTTCGACCTCAAAGATCCCAATCCCGAACTGAACCAACCGCATGCTTTGGCTATCATCAGGCCCTGGACTGATGTCAGCGGTGTGGGCAGTCTGGTACTGTCCTGTTTGGAGGATTACCTTGGTGCCAAAGAGCTGGGAGAATTGGCGCGCCCCGGGGATTTTTTCGACTTCACACGGTACCGCCCCACAATTATCAGGAAAGAGCATAGCAGCGAAGTCATCGTTCCTAATACTTCGATTACTTATGGAATTACTCAAGGCACACAACCAGACACTCATGATTTCGTTTTTCTCCGGCTTTTGGAACCCCACATGCAGGCTGAAGCATATGTGGATTCGGTCATTGAACTCTTTAAGAATTTCGGAGTCAAGAGATATTGCCTGCTTGGTTCGATGTTTGATATGGTTCCCTACACAAGACCATTATTGGTGACTGGCAATGCCAGTAATCCAGAACTTCAAAATGAGTTGGCACTGGTAGATGTAAGACACAGCGACTACCAGGGACCTACTTCAATACTATCCCTTATCGGCAGTCGCGCCTCCCAACTTGGTATAGAAACCTGCAACATGATGGTACATTTACCCAATTATCTGACGATGGAAGAGGACTACCGCGGTGAAAAACGACTGATGGAGATAATTTCATTACTTTATGGGTTCTCCTTGCCCAAAGAAGACATGGAAAAAGCAAATGAACAAGAAGAACAAGTCCGGTTGATTTCAGAACAAATTTTAAAACAAGATCCAAAGCTATTGGAAATTCTGAAACAATTGGAAGCTCACTATGACGCCGGAGCTAAACAGGATCAAAAGGAAACGAAACTATCCCCCGAAGTCGAAAAATTCCTTCTTGACCTGGATCGGCGATTCCGGCAAGAATCGCCATGAAATTTACATTAAACCATTCTTAAACTTACGAGCTTTGAAGTAAACACTTCCTTCTCATTGCACCAGGCAATATGTTTTTTGATAGGCACGAGGCTTTAATTGGTTGTAGGGATAATTATTGGCGTTATTATCCTCATTATTCTTATCATATTTATCGCTATTACAATAGTCTCGTCGCGCTGCGTAATCAGGTAAAAAATAGCCGAGGGCAGATTGACACCAAACTCACAAGGCGCTACGATCTCTTACCTGTGCTCAGTTCTTCCATAAAAAGGACAATGGGAAACTGGCGAATTTTCAACATTTTTGCAAAGAAAAAGTAGTTTCAGAGGGCAATCCCTAATGGCCCTTTTGATAGACATTATTTCATCATTTAATTGAATGTGGAATATTCGTCAATTTCCCTGTCAACGGAGAGATTTTGCCGGTATCAACCCTGTTGCGTCAACTTCCTTGGAGGATATCGATCGGATGATGTGCTTTGCTTACCCGATTGTCTCCCAATTGGCCAGGTAATGACTTGACTCAATTATGCAAGGGACTCACCGTTTTTGAAAGTTAATTTACAACCTCTTTTCCCAACTTCCTTGCCTTTCTTCTCATTCTCTGCCGCGCATTTATCCGGGATTTAACCAAATGTGAACCTCTTTTGAAATGTTGCAATGCTACCATTTTCCCTTCCTTTATTGCCATCTTTAATTATCATGAAGCCAATTCACGTTCGATTTTAAGAGTTTCTCACGCTTCTCCCAAACCCTTCAATTTAATCAGCATCCTTTCTATATGTGCCTCAGAAATGGGCCTTCTAAATAGTTCAGCAAATTTACCCAGAATGCCAAAAGGCAAAGTGACGTTTTCAAAACAGGTAAGTCTGGTGCCTGTAGACGTGGGTAAAAGTGTATATTTCTGCTCGTAGCCTTTTACAAGATTACCCGCAATCATTGTAAAAGCAACACTATGGTTGAAATTCCATTCTGTAACAACGAAATGCAATTTCATCAGTCTTCCCACAGCTCTCTCCTCAAAGTAAAAATATGTTCCCAAACCGCTACTTTGTGCGCCCGTCTGTAAGATTCTTTTAACCGGGCTGCACCACTTTACTATGTTTGCCGGTTCCGCCATCAAAGGCCAAATTTTTTCAGCCGCGGCAACAATGTCAATAGATTTTAAGATTTTCATTCTTGTTTACCTCTGTTTCTTACTCAAATCCAAAGAAGTCTTCATGGCCCGCGAGCGCCGTCCTAATAGTTAAGCTATTCAAGATAATCTCTGAGTTTACGGCTGCGACTTGGGTGGCGCAACTTACGAAGAGCCTTAGCCTCAATTTGTCGCACGCGCTCACGAGTGACCCTGAATTCCAATCCTACCTCTTCCAGTGTCCTTGCCCTGCCATCTTCCAAGCCAAATCTCAACTGCAGCACTCTTTGCTCCCGGAATGTTAAGGTCGATAATACATTGCTAATCTCATTTTTGAGTAATTGTTTAGAAGCACTATCTAATGGTTGGATTGCATTGTGGTCCTGTATGAAATCGCCAAGATAGCTTTGCTCGTCTTCACCCATTGGTAATTCCAAGGAAACAGGTAACTGGGATACTTTAATAGCCTGGCGCACTTTCTCCGGTGGAAGCCCTAAATGTTCGCCGATTTCTTCGGCAGTTGGATCTCTGCCATACTTTTGTGACAATTCACGCGTTGTTCTTGTTATTTTGTTGATAAGTTCAAACATGTGTGCCGGAACCCGAATTGAACGCGCCTGGTCAGCAATGCAGCGAGAAATTGCCTGGCGTATCCACCATGTAGCGTACGTACTGAACTTAAAACCCTTGTGGTGGTTAAACTTCTCCACTGCCCGTATCAAGCCGATGTTACCTTCCTGAACCATGTCCAATAAAGACATTCCATGACCTACATGCTTTTTGGCAATGCTTACTACTAATCTTAAATTGGCCTCCGTCAGGTGATCGCTGGCAACTCTCTCGTCGTTCTTCACCCGTTCGAGATAATCCTTAAGGGAAACTTCCTGCAGGTCGAGTTTCTTCATGAACTCGCGGTCGGTCACGAGATCGGGAACGGCTGCCAGTGAAGCTTTAGGGTCAATGGCTGCCAGGATTTCTTTGGGTAAGAGTGCAATATCTGCGGAAAAAACAGTCAAACGCGTCTCGACTTCTTCGAGAGGTTGCTCTAATCTTTCGGATATGGATTGCACCATCACCGGGTCAATCACCCCGTTGATTGCTTCCGTGAGCTTTTCATTTTTTATTATTTGATGGAAACTGATATTCTGAGGCACCTCAAGATATTGTTGAAGCTCATGGATGATTTCCGTTGACTGTCCCAATTCCTTGACAACTTCTTGGAAGACATCGCTGGCCGAAGTTTGCTTTCCACGTGTTTCAAGATCAAGTTCTATTGCTGAAATGCGCCTGCCGATTTCAATGCGCCGCGCGGCCTTTTTTTCGTCTTGCGCTGTTAGCAACGGTACTCTCCCGATTTCATGGAGATAAAGCCGTACCGGATCACCGTTCTCTTCCAGATCGTCTGAGTCGAGTACTTCCTGAACAGGTTCTTCGACTTCAAGATCTTCAGCCGTCGGCTCTTTCATCGTTTCCGCTTCCAATTCTTGTGAATCTGTAGGGAATGCCTCAAATGTCATTTTCTTACCCTTGAAAGACCGGCGTTCCATCCCCGCGTTGATGGTTCTATTTTCCTGGGAGAGAGAGGCAGAGCTTCAATGACACAGATTGTTCGTCCTTTTAATGTGATGCCGTTAAGGCATTTTATCGCCGCCATCCCTTCAGATTTCTGGTTCATCTCAATATAGCCGGAAAGACCAGTCTCCTGCGTATTGGCGCTGCCGTCATGCATGATGATCACAGATTTGACCTCACCGAATACGGAAAGCAACTGCTTTAATTCATCACCCGTAATCCCGAAAGGAAGATTGCCTATAAAAATATTCACGCGTGCGATTTCTCCGGAAATCAAATTATTATCGATTTTGCTTTTGTTTTCTTCTTGCGGTATTTTTGGCTCGGAGCAAGTAAGCGTCACGTTTTGACAAAAAATGCTGATGGGATTTTAATTCCCGCATTATGCCGCTTATTTGTACCATTTTCTGGAAGCGGCGTAGCAGCGATTCTTGAGACTCGCCTGTGTGTAATATGACCTCAAGCGGCATGTTGTTCCATCCTTTTTTTACAGGATGCCGGACTTTATTAGATCAGAAAATGAATACGGATGAGGAAAGTCAACTTCAACCGAGACTAAAAGCTCCGGCGCTGACGCTGAACTCTTTTTTGATTCAGGGATATGAGTCGATAACTATGTCCAAGGGCATTGAATATAGACGGCCTGTCCGCAAACAGAACAGGTGGCTGATATCCACAGATCCGGAAATGGCTATGTTCAGCCAAGCACTTTTCTACTGATAGTTAGTATCTTTTACGCGGGTTCGTCTTACTATAACAATCCGAGCAGTAGACCGGCCTGCCGGGGCGCGGTTCAAAAGGCACCTGGGTATCTTTGCCGCAGGTGGCGCATTTGGCCGGGAACATCTGCCGCGGAGTCGTTGCGTAGTTACCACCACTGCTATAGTTGCGGCTTCCAGATGCGGTCTGTCTTCTTTTTGCTCGGCATGCCTCACAACGTTTGGGAGCATTCGTATAACCTCTGGACGCAAATTGTTCTTGCTCTCCGGCAGTGAAGGTGAATACAGTCCCGCAATCAGAACAAGTAATTTGTTTGTCGCTATAACTCACGGGGATGACCTCCTTTTCGGTTAAAGTCTTGGTCATCCAATAGTTAAGGAAGATTATTATATTTTACCAATGGAAAACCTGGCTAAACCTAATGTGAGCATACACCCAAAAAATTAAATTTTCAAACACACGTGCTCATTCATGACATCTTGGACCTTTCAATCGCAGAGCTAACGACTGCAACTGGCAGTACCGAAAGGCAGTTTTCCACGAGGAACTGCTGTCCGAAATTAACGTCTATGATAACCCATTGTCTTTTAAGTCTAAGAGTTTCCCCGGACGTTGGTGGCGCCCGCTAAAACATTGACTCCAACCGTGTGTCTTGAGATACAGATTCTACGTTCGTCCCACAAGATTTCCCAGGTCTCCTTGGGTCATACTGCCTCGTTGCAGTGTTGCTCTTCGGATTAAGCTTGCCAGGGATCTCATCAAAAAGATTTTCCACTTCATGACTTTAGGGATTGATGGTAATATTATTACCATCTAATATTAGAGTCAATTTGTGCCTGTTGAGATCGTAGACATAATATTGAACCTGAAAAGGGTTTAGTCTCGATTACAGGTAATTAAATTACCACAATATGGTATTGACAGTACTAAGTTTTCATTGTAACATGGTTGCTAATCGACGATTAAACACAAAGGAGAAATAAATGACACGGCGCAATAGTTTAGGAAAAAATCAGGTTTCCATCCGGGTTCTCTTTTCGGAAGCAGATTACGCAGTAATGCAAAACTTAGCGGAAGAAGAGAGGACTGACATCGGCTCGCTGGTTAGGCGTGCGGTTGTCCATTACTTCTTAATTCCCACTGCCAACGGTGCAAATCAACAACAAAGAGAAATAGATGCGGAAAAACTCACCCAAAACCCTTCCATTTGATATCACGGCTGTGGAATTCACCCAGGCACCCGATGATGGTCCGGTAGCGATTACGCAAAGGCTGCGCAATCTGATCAAGATTGCCATTGAGATTCAGACCAAGGCCGGCCTAATTGGAAACCGTGACGAAACAAGTATTACCAATGCGGTTCCTGGGCAAAACTCAACCCAATGTTTAAAGTCAGCTGAGTCGGAAGAAAAAAAGACAGAGTAAAAGATCATAAGGAACCTATGGTCACCCAGGATGTAACGGCAATTTCAGAGTATAAACAACAACTCGCTACGGTGACGGATATGAGCGACATCCGCCGCATTTTGTCCATTGCCAAGGGATTGGTTGAAGCCACGACCAGGGAATACGAACGGGCCAAAAATAACCACGGCATCGAGCAAACGAAGGCGATCAAAGAAGCGGCCTTTGAAAACGCGATTAAAGCCGGTGAGTTACGTTTACTGGCCGAGGCCAGATTTGGCGAAATGATAAAACAGGAACAAGAGGCTGGAAGACTGGCCGTTTCAGGCGATAACCAACATTCAATAGGTAGTAACAACGTTGTTACTACCTTAAAAGACTATGGCATATCACGAATTGAGTCATCGCGGGCCCAAAAAATATATGAGCACCGTGATTTAATCTCCTCTTACGTAGTTAAGGCAATGGAAACCGAGGATTTGCCGACCAGGTCTGGTTTTGAGCGCATGTTGAATCCTGCACACGTTAGCTTTAATACCGGCGAGAACGAATGGTACACTCCCTGCATTTACGCCGAAGCAGCTCGCGATGTGATGGGAACAATTGACACCGATCCAGCATCATCGGAAACTGCCAATGAAATTATTAAAGCAAAGCAATATTTCACGGTTGAGGATGATGGCCGGCAACAAACGTGGGTTGGAAATATCTGGATGAACCCACCTTACGCACAACCGCTTGTCACCGAGTTTTGCGCTTTGCTGGTGGAGAAACTAAAAAACCATGAAATCAAACAGGCCTGTGTGCTGGTCAACAATGCCACCGAGACCAACTTTTATCAAAACATGATGGGTGAATGTAGGGCTGTTTGTTTCATTAAAGGGCGAATTAAATTCATCGACCAAAACGGCGAGAGCACCGGCGCCCCGCTGCAGGGGCAAACCATCCTTTACTTCGGCGAAGGTTATCAGAAATTTGCAAAGGTATTTTCACAATTTGGAGTCGTTTTATATGCCTGAAGTTAAAGGCGTAATCCATGCTCCCCAAAGAGCCACACAGCTGCGTGATTATAGCGGTCTTCTTTTCGGCAATATAACTCCGACTGATATTGACGGGCTTATTGAGTATAAAAATATCGGTTACGTGATTATCGAACTGAAATACAGGGATACCGAAATATTAAAAGGTCAGAAACTGGCATTGGCACGCATGAACGATGATTTTGAACTGGCCGGAAAAGCATCTTTGTGCATTATCGCCAGTCATTTTCAAGAAGATTGCAGCAAAGCAATAGACGTAGCTAATACCCATGTCACCGCATACCGATACAGGAAACGATGGAGGACTTTTCGCAGCGTCATGTTTACCAGAGATTTAATAATCCGCTTCTTTAAAAGCGATGAAATTAAGAGGAGAGAGGTAAAAAATGGTAACAGAAAGCAAAACAACAGCTAACGTCGAGGCCACAATCTCCCGCGGCAGGCCTAAGGATGCCCCGCTTGTACTGACAATGGATAGAGTCAGACGGGAAATCTGTCGAGAGCCTTCGCTGACAGA
>Ga0181530_10006160_pt1 | contig 11931 bp, 8 predicted proteins | sample PEATcosm2014_Bin_42_FD_119769 | JGI IMG/M metagenome (GOLD analysis project Ga0181530, IMG submission 119769) | Peatland microbial communities from MTU Mesocosm Facility, Houghton, MI, USA - PEATcosm2014_Bin10_60_metaG | ecosystem: Environmental > Terrestrial > Soil > Wetlands > Peat | place... | reverse complement strand
TGCCGGCGCTGATTCGCAGCGAGACCGGCCGGGTGCATACGACTTTTGGGCAGACGGGAACGGCGACGGGAAGACTATCGTCGACTAACCCGAACTTGCAGAATATTCCGATTCGCACGGAACTGGGGCGGGAGATTCGCGCGGCCTTTATCGCCGAGCCGGGGCATGTGCTGCTGGCGGCGGATTATTCGCAGATCGAACTGCGGCTGCTGGCGCACTTTTCGAAAGACAAGCTGCTGGTGGAAGCGTTCCGGCGCGGGGACGACATTCACACGCTGACGGCGTCGCGGGTGTTTGGCGTGCCGCCGCTGATGGTGACGCCCGACCAGCGGAGGGCAGCGAAGGTGGTGAACTTCGGGATCGTGTACGGATTGTCGGCGTTCGGGCTGTCGCAGCAGTTGGGCATTGAGCCCGGCGAGGCGCGCAAGTTTATCGATGCGTATTTTGAAAAGTACGCGGGCGTGCGGGCATTCATTGACGCGACGATCGAGCAGACGCGGCGGGACCGGAAAGTGAAGACGCTGTTTGGGCGCGTTCGCCCGATCCCCGACATCGACAGCAAGAACGCCACCCAGCGCGGGTTTGCGGAGCGCACGGCGGTGAACACTCCGCTGCAGGGAACGGCGGCCGATTTGATCAAGCTGGCGATGATCCGGATCGACGAAGAAATTCGCAAGCGGGCGCTCGGTTTGCAGATGACGTTGCAGGTGCACGACGAACTGCTGTTCGATGTACCTCCCGAGGAACTGGATACAGCGCGCAACCTGGTCAAGGAAAACATGGAACAGGTTTATCCGCTGGCCGTCCCGCTGGTCGCCGATATCGGTATTGGGCCGAATTGGCGCGACTTAGAGTACTAATAGCGCAGGGCCCCCCATGAAGGTATATCTATTGGGCGCTGGCGCCTCAAAGAGCTACGACGAATCTCTGACCGGCCTCCGAATGCCGCTGGCGCGCGACCTTTTCCAAGTTTTCTCCAAATTGGCGATCCATACGAATCCGTGGGTGCTAACAGGGGCGATCATAAACTATGTATCGTCTTCACGTGGAATTCCGCCGCAAGACTTCTCGGGTTTTGCTGATGATATCGAGGAACTTCACTCCGAGGTCCAGAACCGTCTGATCGACTCTATTGGCAATTCGGATGAACAGGGGGCCATCGAGTTCGCTGGCATAAGCAACCAACTTGTATTTCTGTTTGCATCTGTTATTAACGAAATCCAGAACGGGCCAGTGTCAAAGGCGCACTTAGCAATTGCACAGACGCTGGATCCCGAGGACAGGGTTCTTACATTCAACTGGGATACATTGATGGATCGCGCCCTCGCAGAATCTTCAGAATGGCGAACAGATTCCGGCTATCTTGTGAAACCTCGCTTGATTCACCGAGGTGGTTGGGTAGCAATTGATTCACAGTCGGCGCCGGTCACAGCCGTGCCGGCACTCCTGAAACTTCACGGCTCAACGAATTGGATCAGCAGCTACAACATTGTCGAAGACGGGAAAATAAGCCTGATCCAGTCGTCCGATCCCAGCAGCTTCTATGTTTACGAATCGGCAGATAAACCTTATGCGACCTTCGCGGGCCGATATATGGCTGGCTATGCGCCTTTTTCGTACGGCTATTATCCACCCAATATCCCCGACGATTCTGGAAAAAATGCGAAAGACGGTTATGTATTTGTTCGGGCCCGTCCTAAATTCCCGTGGATGCCAGAGGGCATGGCAGAGGACAAGGGTCTTGTTTCAATGCCGCTGATCATTCCGCCTGTGAAAGAGAAAACCTACGAGCTTTTCGGTGATCTTTTCAAGAGTGTTTGGTCTGGTGCAGAAGATGCCATCGCAAGAGCAGACCACATCATCATCATAGGCTACTCATTTCCAAGAACCGACCATAAGAGCAGCGCCCTCTTTGCGCGGGCTTTCGCGAGGAGAAAGTTGATGCCACGCGTATCCATAATCGATCCAAACCCTGACCGCGCAGTCCGCAAAATGCGGTTTGATCTTGGCATTGACGAGGATCGGTTGTCTGTCTATCCTGAGCCGTTTTCTAACGACTTTGATCTCGCCGCAGTCTCTCAATCACGGGGCCGTTGAATCCCTCATACGCTGTCGAAAGGTGCCCGTAGACAACTTAAAGCGCAATTCCGCTATACTGAGTCGAACGGCAGTCGCGAGCGCCGTCGGCGTTGTCGATACCAGCCGGTCGATTCCAGCCGCATGACCATGATTTTCGATTCTGCGGAGGCAGTCGAATGAGTGCAGCCCCTTCCCCGGTGTTCGGCGAAACGCCGCAGCGCCTTTTTCCCAGGCGCCCCATCAATGTGCCCCTGGACTTGATCGCACTGCGGTCGGGAATCCCGGAAAATTTACCTGGACGCTGCACCGATCTCAGCGAAGCGGGCGTGGGCGTGGTTGTGGCGGGAGAACTGGCGGCGGGCCAGCAGGTCGGTCTGGCACTGCGGCTTCCGAATACTGGCGTTTCCATACGGACGCGGGCGCTGGTGCGGTATCAGTCGCGATTCCATTGCGGGCTTGAGTTTGTGGGGCTGGCGCCGGAGCAGCGGGAGGCAATCCGGTATTGGGGATTCCGCTCCGCACCGCAGCCGACGAATTACCGGGATTTCAATCAAGAAAAACAAGTTGCAGGTGCGGAGGCGGAAGCGCCGATAGCGAGTGCCAGGCGGGATGCGAAACCGCAGGCCAAAATTCGCATTGGGCGGCGCGGGCTTTACGTACTGCTCGCCGTGATGCTGGCACTGGCTGGTCTGGGATGGTGGCAATGGCAGAGGGCATGGTCGGAACTGGAAGGGCAGACGCCGGTTGCGGCGACGGGGTCGGTTGTCACTCCTGAAACCGTTTCTGCCGAGACTATGGCGAAGCGAATTGTGACCAAGGTCGATCCGGTGTATCCGGAGGCGGCTCGCGCGGCGGGGACGCAAGGGATGGTGGTGCTGGATGCGGTCATCGCGCCGGATGGCAGCGTGAAAAGCTTGCGGCCTCTGTCTGGGCCCGATCTGCTGGCGCAGTCGGCAACTTTAGCCGTGCGCAGTTGGAAGTTTGAGCCCTACCTATCGAGCGGATCGGCAGTTGAGGTTGAAACCACGATTGCAGTGGAGTTCCGACTGAATTGACGGGGAGCTTTCGAGTTCTTCACTCCCGGCTGAAACGCACACCATGCTGGTCTGGTGCATCCCGGTCTTTACGACAGGGATAGGTGCACTTTCATCGCGAATTCTGAGTTCCTGTGGCCACGGGCGAGTGCCGAGCTACGCTCGGCTGGACAGCCGGGGGCGGCTGTCCCTACGCGGACGGACGGGCGAGGGCGCCCCCCCACACGATACGGACTACATAACAGCGGCTGGAATAGGGGCTACGGCTTCGGTGTCGAAAACGGTAGCCAGGGCATGAATTACGGAGGCCAGGCGGACAGCGGCCAGGATCGATTCCTCCGACATGCCTTTGTTGCGGAGAACCTGCTCGTGAGAATCGACGCAGAGTCCGCAGCCGTTGATGGCCGAGACGACGGTGCACCAGAGTTCGAAATCTACGGCGTCGATGCCGTGGTTGCGCAAAATGTTCATGCGGAGGCGGGCGGGCAGCGTGGCATACTTCGGATTTTTGGACAGGTGCTGGAAGCGATAATAGATGTTGTTCATGCCCATGATGGCGGCGGCGCCCTTGGCCGCTTCCAGAGCCGGGGGCGAGAGGCGCGACGCCGCTTCGGCAAGGGCGGCCTGAATAACTTGCGGGTTGCGGGAAGCGACGGCGGATGCGGCCACGGTGCCCCAGATCTGCTGCTCGTTCAGTTCCTGCTGTTGCAGCAGCGACGACAAGTTCAACTTCAAATCCTTGGCGTAGGCGGGGACGGTGTCGAGAAGTTCGTTTAGGGTCATAGGTTCTTCACACTTGTGGCGAATCCAACTTTGTTATGGTCGCCGGCAACTGCCGAGCTGCGCTCGGCTGGACAGCCGGGGGCGGCTGTCCCTACGCGGACGGGCGAGGGCGCCCGCCCCACACGAGCTTGCTTAGACGGTAAGCGTGGCTTCGCCCTTGTTCCAGTTGCAGGGGCAGAGTTCGTCGGTTTGCAGGGCATCGAGGACGCGCAGAACTTCCTGCGGATTGCGTCCGACGGAGAGGTCGGTCACCATCACGAAACGGATAATGCCCTCGGGGTCGACGATAAAGGTGGCGCGCTGGGCGACGCCGGCTTTGGGATCGAGAATGCCGAGCGATTCGCACAAGTCGCGTTTGATGTCGGCCAGCATGGGGAACGGCAGGTTGTGGAGGTCTTCGTGGTGAACGCGCCAGGCGCGGTGCACGAACTCGGAGTCGGTGCTGCCGCCGAGGACTTGCGTGTCACGGTCGAGGAATTCCTTGTTCAGCTTGCCGAAGGCGGCGATTTCGGTGGGGCAGACGAAGGTGAAATCCTTGGGCCAGAAGAAATACACTTTCCACTTGCCGGAGTAGTCGAGGCTGGTAATGGTCTTGAAGGCTTTGTCGCTATTGTCGGTGCTGACGGTGGCGGTCAGCGAGTATAAGGGGAACGGTTCTCCTACTGCAAGCATTTAGCTTCTCCTAGAGTTGTAATTAATTCAGCAGACTGCGGAAAATCGACTTGCGGTGCCCGACCCATAATGGGACGGTGATTCTCAGTAGATACGCGACTTGCGGTTTTTCCGGTCCTGCATATGAGGAGACGGGGCAAGCCCCGTTTCTACATGTGGCTGCTTTCACTACAAATGGATTCGCGCGAGGGCGCGCAGGATGCAGATTCTTTCGGAGGGTAGGGATCCCTCACTTCGTTCGGGATGACGGGGTTTTTGAGTTTAGGACATAGAGCGAAACCAGAGTTGGCGTGGGCACAGACCGAGCCGAGCTGCGCTCGGCGTGGCGGGCGAGGGCGCCCGCCCCACACGAGCACGTTGATTCCGGCTAATCTCCCTGGTTGGCCGCTAGAACGCGGGCGATATGTTCCCTGGGCAGTTGTTCGCTGGGGTTCCAGCCCAGGACGTGGTAATAGGCTTGTTCGATGGAGCGGGCGATTTCGGGCCAGAGGTACTGGCCCTGGATGCGCTCGCGTTCGCGGGCGGCGGATTGACGGCGAAGTTCGGGATTGTGGATGAGCAGGTCCAACATGCGCTCCAGATCTGCCTGGTCGCCACGGTGAAAGGTGAATCCGGCGCCGTCGACCACTTCATTATTTTCGGGAATGTCGCTGGTCAAAACGCAGACACCGGCGGCCATGGCATCGAGAAGCGCCAGCGAGAGGCCTTCGATTTCCGACGGAAGCACGAACAGGGCGGCATGGGAGAGAAGTTCTTCGAGATCGCTGCCAGAGACCCAGGGAAGGAAACGGATCTGGTCGGACTCGTGGCGGCGCAGGGCCGCGGCGTAGGCATCGGAGTGACTTGAACCTCCACTCGAACCACCGGCGAGTACAAGTTTCATATCAGTGTTGAGCTTTTCGAAAGCGTCGATCAGGAGATGGCAGTTCTTCTCCGGCGAAAACCGGCCTAAGAAAAGGACGTAGTTGTCGGCGAGAAGGTCCCACTCGATCAGTTTGCGAGGGAGACGGCGGGGCGCGAGGGCGGCTCCGTTGGGAACGTAGATGGTATCGCGCTTGTAGTGTTGGCGGTAGTGCTGTTGCAGCGCGCGCGAGACGACCATGGTGGCGTCGGGAGCGGAGACGGCGGCGGCTTCTCCCCAGCGCAGGACGCGTGCGGCGATCCGGCCCCACTTGCCGCGCTGCCAGTCGAGGCCCTGGACGGTGACGACGGTCTTCTTGCCGCAAAGCCGCGGAAGAAAGGAAAACAACGCTGGGCCGAGGCAGTGGTAATGGACGACATCGTAGTCGGACATCATGGCATGGGCCGTGCTCAGCAAGGTGTGGACGACAGTTTCCAAATGCTTGGAGCGGATGGTCGGCAAGCGCCGCACGCGCATACCGTTGTGGGTGTTGATGGGAGGAGTGAAATAGCTGCGGCAATAGACGGTGACTTCGTGGCCGAGGCGGGCGAGTTCGTGGCCGGCCTGCTCGTAATAGGATTCGATGCCGCTGTATTTGGAGACCACGCCGCGGCCTCCGATGAACGCGACCCGGACGCTGCGGCGCGGGCATGGAGGCTCGGGCGCGGCGGGGAAGGACAGAACTTTTTTGCTGGATGTGAGCCGGTAATAGAGTGCGAGCAGCTTGTCGATGTGCTGGTCGGGGTCGTGGTTTTCTTTGATGCGGGTGCGGGCGGCGGCGCCCATCTTCGCGATCAGATCGGGGCGATCAAAGAGAAATCCGATGGAGTGAGCGAGTTGTTCGCGGTCTCCGTCGGCATAAAGAAGGCCGGTGACACCGTGTTGAACGAGTTCGCGGCGCGAGCCCAGGTCGGAGGCGATGACGGGGCGTCCCCAGGCATAGGATTCCAAAATGGATTTTCCCAAAGTCTCGTAGGCGTGGGAGGGGAACACGGAGAAGCTGCAGCCGGCAATGAGCCGCTGGAGTTTCTCGCCGTGAACCGTGCCTGTGAAGAGGACTTGAACTAAGTTCAGTTCTCGCGCCAGCGCTTCGAGGCGGGGACGTTCGGGGCCGTCTCCGGCAATGACGAGAGGGGTGTGGGGCAAGCGCACCATGGCGCGCAAGAGTTCATAGACGCCTTTCTCGGGGGAGAGACGGCCGAAGTAGAGCAGGTAGCCTTCATCGCTGGCGAGGCGTTTGTTATCGGGCAGAGCCTGGAAGTGGGGCAGGACTTCGATGCGTTCGGCGGGAAATCCGCTGTCGATCAGCTTGTTGCGCGCGAAATCGCTGGGGGTTAGGAACATATCCACGCAGCGTTCATAAGTTCGCAACCATCTATGGAGGTAGGCTTCGGCGGCGAGGACGACGGCGCTGGAACGCGGGCCGCTGTAGCATCCGCGCGTGGCGGCGTGGTGGAAAGCGCCCTGGCTGCAAAGTTCACAGGGGCGGGCATCGGCGACGAGATTGTAGGTTGGGCAAAGGATCTTGAAGTCGTTCAGGTGATAGAGCACGGGAATCCGCTGACGCTTCAGTTCCCAGAGAATCGAGGGCGACAGGTGGTGGTAGATTCCGCGGACGTGGGCAAGATCGGGAGAAAAATCGGCGAGGCAGCGGCGCATGGCGCGCCGGGCCGAGGGTGAATAGAGGGCGTGCGCCGCCATCCTGAGCTTCTTCAGAAAACCGGCGTTCGGGTCCTTGAAGTCAATGTGCGGGATGAGATAAGTGCGGCCCTCGAAAGCGGGAGTGTGGCCGTGGTCCATGCTGAAGAGCGCGGTTTGCTGGCCGCGCCGATCCATCTGGTGGATGAGGTCGAAGAGGTAGGCTTCGGTGCCGCTAAACGGATAGTCGTATTTGTTGCAATACAGGATGCGCATGGTCAGGCTCCGGCTGGGGAATGCGGGCCAGAAACTGCTCCGCGAAAAGGCGGAGATTTCGCTGGCGATTGTAGGAAGCGGCGATGCTGGCCGCGGCCGCATGCTGGATTCCGTCCAGGGAAACCTGGTTGGCCTGAATCCAACGGACGGCGCTGACAAAGTCGGGTAAAGAGCCCGGTTGGTAAAGGAATCCAGTGCGCTGATGCTCGACCAGCTCGGGGATGCCGGTGATGGCGGGAGCGAGGACGAGTTTTTCGTGGGCCATGGCCTCCATCAGGACAACCGGTATGCCTTCGGTCTTGCTGGTCATGACGACCAAATCGGCGTAGCGGTAATAGCCGGGAAGGTCGGCGCGAGGCACATGACCGATCAAGTAAACACGCCCTTCAAGACCCGCCGCCATGATCTGGCTTTCGAGGGCGGGGCGGTCAGGGCCCTCGCCGACGATCCAGCAGATGAAGTCGAGACCCTGGTCGCGCAGGGCGGCGCAGGCCTGGATGAGGAAGCAATAATTCTTCACGCGATGCAGGCGTCCGACGGAGAGGAGACAGAAGCGGCGGTGATCGGCCTCAGCTGCGACAACCGGGGTGGGCCACGAAAGAACGCGGTCGACGCCAAGGCGCTGGACGATGATTTTGTCGGAGGGCGTCGAGGGGTAGTTGCGGAGAATGTAGCGGCGGTTGAAGTCGGAGACGGTGATGCAAAACCGGCAGGCGCGCAGCTTGGCCGCGAGCAGGTCAGCGCGTTGCAACAGGTCGGAACCATGCAGGGTGAAGCTGAAGCCGATTCCGAGCAGACGAGCGGCGGACAGGGCCATCCAGGAGGCGAAGTATCCGTGATGAGCGTGGATGTGATCGACATTGAGCGGCGCCAGTTGGTCGGCCAGAGCGGCGCCCATCACCGTATGGCCGAGGGTGCGAAGGCGGCGGCTGGCGGAAACTCCGCGGTCGCAGATTATGGGCCGCAATAATTGCCAGAGATGGCGGCGATCGGAGGCGAGGCGGCGCGTGGCGCGCATAAGCTCAGCGTCGGTAAGCGGCTGAAAAAAACGCGTCTCTTCCCAGAAAGCGCGTTCGGCTGGGTTGAGATGGCTGGGCGAGACGCGTTTGCCGCTGCAACAGATCACTGGCGTCCCGCAGCGGCGCAGTTCGGTGATTTCATCCATCACGTAGGGTTCGACGGGCGAAGGGAACTCGTTGGCGATGTAGGCGATGGTGGTCATGCGGCGGACTCCTCGGACGCGCAGAGCATGCCGGCGACGGTGAATACGAGTCCGATGACGAACTGGTACACCATGTCGACGAAGAAGGCGTTGAAGAGATAGACGCCGAGCAGAATGGGCCAGACTTTTCTAAGAGAGGCGAGTCTCAGAGAAGCAACGGGGCCGGGCTCATTGGGCGGGCCGCGCCAAGCGAGGCAAAAGAGGTTGAAGAAAAGAATGCAGTAGAGAGCCAGGCCGGGCACGCCGAACTCCACCAGCAAGGCGAGGTAGGTGTTGTGTACATAGAAGGTGCGGAGGTGATAACCCTCCATGCGGCGGCCAAGCTCGGCGTACATGCCACCGGCAGGCCAACCGGTGAACGGGCGCTCGCGGAACATGGCCCATCCGGCGTCGTAGACGGCGAGGCGCGCGTCCACGGGACCGCGCTCCGCGGTGCGGTCTAAAAGAGCGGACTTCAGGGAATGGTTGCTGAGGCCAATGGCGAGGGCTCCGACGAGAGCCGCTATCGCCAACATGACACACACGGCTCGCAGACGGCGTTCGACGAGGAGGAATCCGAGAGCGAGGGTGGAAACGGCGAAGGAGATCCAGACGGCGCGGGTCATGGTGGCGAGCACGGCCAGGGGCAAGGCCAGCCACAGCAAGCCGACGACGATTTTCCGCTTGAGCGAGAGTGCAAGGACGATGATGCCAAGGATGTTCAAGGAAACGCCGTTGGCCACCGCCTGGAGAAACGGGCCGCGAGCGCGGTCGGCGTGGATGCCAAGGCTTTCGTCGAGAATGAAACGCGGAAAGATGAGCGAGCGGGCACCGGCGAGAAACGCAATGGCAGTGAAGACGAGGTAGGCGAGAGCGAGGATGGCAAAAACTTCGAAATGTTTTCGCTGCGATGGACTGCGAAAGATCAGCACAGCGATGTGAAACAGCGCGAAAGGAACGATGTACTTGCCGGCGATCATGCTCCAGATTTGTGGGTCGAACGGTTCGCGAAGCACACGGAACACGGCGAGTGCGGTGAGACCGAGCATGGGTAGGCTCAGGCCGGAAAAGAATGGGATTTCTTCGCGGCGCGCCATCATGCGCAGAGCGACGAAAAAAACCAGAATGCCGAAGGCGATGCGGTCGGCGTAAAAGGAAAAGAGTTCGGGCGGCCGGAACAAGAAGACGGTCATCGCGGCCACATAAAGGATGGAGGGAAAGGCCAATCCCAGGTGGAGGGGGCGAAGCAGCAAAGCGGCGGCGCGCCACAGCGGGTTGCCGTTATTGTTCCACGCTAAGGCGCGGCTGGTTAGGGAGGGGCTGGTCGTGGTTAGTGTGCTCATGGCGACGGTCAGGCTCCTTCCGGCGCGAAGAGCACGCGGACTGTGCCGGCGAGAATGCGCAGGTCGAGGCGCAGGCTCCAGTTCTCGATGTAGGTGAGATCAAGGTGCATGCCAAGTTCGAACGACGGAGAGCGGCGCGCCGTAATCTGCCACAGGCCGGTGATGCCGGGTTTCACGTCCAGCCGCCGGAATTGGTGGAGTTCGTAATGGTTGACTTCGTCGATGGGATGAGGGCGCGGACCAACCAGGCTCATCTCCCCGCACAGTACGTTCCAGAGTTGAGGGAGTTCGTCGAGACTGTAGCGGCGAATGATGTGGCCGATGCGGGTAACTCTGGGGTCATCGTCTATTTTGAAGATGGGGCCTTCGCGCTGGTTACGGGCGCGCAAATCTTCCTTGAGGTGTTCGGCGTTGGACACCATGGAACGAAACTTGTAGCAACGGAAGCGGCGGCCTTTGGCGCCAGTGCGTTCGGCGGAATAGACGATGGGACCGGGCGAATCCAGCCGGATCAGCAGGGCCACGATCGCCATCAGAGGACTGGCCAACGCCAGCGCGGCCGCCGCGCCGGCGACATCCAGCAGACGTTTCAGAAACAAAGCGGCGCTCGGCGAAGGTTCGCGATGGAGGGTGACGACGGGCACTTCTCCAATGCGATCGATGCCCGAGTCGGGCCACGGGCCCGGGGGAAGATCGGGTACCGCGCGAATATCCAGATGGTTACGGAAGGCGGCTTCGGCCGCTACTCGCGCCAGGGCGGGCTGGCCGGGGAGAGCGAGAATGACCTCATCGATAAATTCGGCGCGGGCCAGCCAGTCCAGGTCTGCGATTCGACCCAACACCGCAGGGGACAGAGGCTGGTCGTCATCCACGAAGCCACAGACGGTGGCGCGCTGGAGGGGATCGTTGCGCAGGGCACGGGCGATGGAGCGAGCGACCGGCCCGCCGCCAACGATGAGAATCTTGCGCGACTCGGTTTCGCGGCGGCGCCGCTTCCACAGCAACTGCCTCAGCCAGCGCAGCAGCACGAGGCCGGCCAGGCTGCTGGCGAATACTCGGGAGGCGGCGAGGGGATGCATTCCGTCCCACGCAGCGATAAATACCAAGCCGATCGCGAACAGGGTTGATCTCGCCAGGGCGGAGACGATCCCGGCGGGAGACGGGTCGCCTGCGTGTTTGTAGATCCCCTCACTGAAACCGAAGAGAGTTACCAGAGCCGCAAAAATCGGCAGGTAAGCCCACGGAAGTCCCCAGGCTGGATAAAACAGAGATAGCGCGCCGCACACGATCAGGAGAACGATGAGGTCGGCGGCCACCAGTTCACAAAACGTGAAGCGATCAATGGAAGGTTGGGAGAGATGTGGTTGAGGATGGGCGCGCGGCTGAGCGTGCCTGGCGGTGATTTCGCCGATCGTGTTGACTGGATAAACGGAGGCGGTCTCGTCCGCCGGGGCAAACCTGGACAGAGGCATTGCCGGGGTCCCAGGGATCATGCGGGAAAACTGCGAAGCGCAATCCTTGGGGCCGTTGTCCCATAGCCGGTTTGTGTTCGATTCACCCATAGGAGTCACAGGCTTTGGTAGAGGCCTTGGGGCACAGGAAAACGGCGTTCGGCGAGGACGGTCCCGAGCAATGGGACTTGCGCCTTGTTTAGGTGGTCCTTGATTTGAGCGGCGACGAGGCGCCGGGTTTTGTTGGCGGTGAGAACGAGCACCAGGCCGTCGCAGGCTTGGGCAATGGTTGGGGTGAGCCAGGAGACGGGAGCGCAGCACAAAATGGAGAAGTCGAACTCGGTTGTGAGTTCGCGAAGCCGGGCTAAACTCTGGTCGGTGATCCGCTGGCCGGGGGCGTTGGGCAGCCAGCTTTCGCGAGGGACGAACCAGAGATGCGGCGCGATCAGCCAGGTGGGTTCGGCACGGTTGGCAGGTTGAAGCTTTAGTTGGGTTTGGAGCGGGATGGAGCCGGTGTGGGCGTCGATCAGGCCAACATCGCATGTGTCTTCTT
>Ga0181530_10006159_pt1 | contig 11933 bp, 9 predicted proteins | sample PEATcosm2014_Bin_42_FD_119769 | JGI IMG/M metagenome (GOLD analysis project Ga0181530, IMG submission 119769) | Peatland microbial communities from MTU Mesocosm Facility, Houghton, MI, USA - PEATcosm2014_Bin10_60_metaG | ecosystem: Environmental > Terrestrial > Soil > Wetlands > Peat | place... | reverse complement strand
GCGTCATCCCGGGCGCAGCGCAGCACGAAGTGGTGCGCTGCAGACCCGGGATCCATTTTCAAGCGACGTGTGAGTGCGAAGGCCCGGGAGCAATCCCGGGCCTTTTGCTTTCCTCCACCGCTATCGCGGGGGCGGATGTCAGGCCAGTCCGAGAATCATCCGCGCATCGTTCGGCGTCGCGACGTGGTCGCCCAGAACTTCGATGATTTTTGCCGCCTTCTCGACCAGCGCCGCGTTGCTTGGCGCCATCTTGCCCTTCTCCAGATAAATATTGTCCTCGAGGCCGACGCGCGGGTGGCCGCCGAGCAGCACGGTTTGCGCCACCATCGGAAACTGATGCAGCGAAATGCCGAAGGCGAACCACGGTGCATCGGGCGGCAACAGGTTGCGCATATAGGTCATGGCCTCGGGCGTCGCCGGCTGGCCCCAGGATATGCCGAGGCAGATCTGGAACATGCCCGGCGGCTTGACGAAGCCGTTCTCGATGAAGCGCTTGGCGAGCAGCAGATGGCCGGACTCGAACACTTCAAGCTCGGGCGTCACGCCGGCAGCCGTGATCGCCGCCGCCATGGCTTGCAGGTGTTTTGGCGTGTTGACGAAGACGCGGTCGCCCATGTTGAGGCTGCCCATGTCGAGACTGCAAATGTCCGGCTTGAGCTCGACCACGTGGCGCACCCGGTCCTCCGGCGATCGCAGCACGCTGTCGGGACCGGGCTTTGTTGGATCGCTCTCGTCGTGCGAAAACCGCGCGCCCGGGCCGGTGGTCAGGTTGATGAGCACATCGGTACCGCTTGCCCTGATCCGCTCGACCACCTCGCGATAAAGCGCGGTGTCCATGCTTGGCTTGGTGGTCTGCGGATTGCGTACGTGGATGTGCACGATGGCCGCGCCGGCCTTGGCGGCATCGATCGACGAACGGGCGATCTGCTCCGGCGTCACCGGCACCGCCGGGTTGCGGCCGGGCGTGTCGGCCGAGCCGGTCACCGCGCAGGAAATGATGACTTTGCGTTGCATGGGAAAGACAGACGACGGAGGACAGACGACGGACGATAGAATAAGGATAAAGCATTGAAGAGGCGGAGCAACCCCCTGCAAATCCGTCGTCTGTCCTCCGTCGTCTGAAACGGCAACGACCACGAACGAGAGGCGCGCGTTCATCCGGCGTCGCCTGATCGTCGTGGCCGTCAGGGCGATGGGGGCTTACTCTCACAGACCATCGCCGGTAACAATCAAACTCTAGCAGGGCCCGGTGACAACCATATGACTCCAAAATCCGGTCAAATCCGCATCGGCATCGGCGGCTGGACGTTTGAGCCGTGGCGCGGCGTGTTTTATCCGAAGGGTTTGCCGCACGCGAAGGAGCTCAGCTATGCCGCCGAACGGCTGACCTCGATCGAGGTCAACGGCACGTTCTATCGCTCGCAAACGCCGGCGACGTTCCGCAAATGGGCGAGCGAGGTGCCGCAAAATTTCGTGTTCGCGCTAAAAGGCCCGCGCTTTGCCGTCAACCGGCGCGTGCTCAAGGAGGCGGGCGACTCGATCAAGCGCTTTGTCGATTCCGGCATCACCGAGCTCGGCGAGCATCTCGGCCCCCTGCTCTGGCAATTCGCGCCGACCAAAAAATTCGACGCCGCCGATTTTGGCGGCTTCCTCGAACTGTTGCCGGACAAATTCGACGGCCGCGCGCTACGTCACGTCATCGAAGTCCGCCATGACAGCTTTTGCACGGCCGAATTCATCGCGCTGCTGCGCCAACACAAAATGCCGGTCGTCTTCACCGACCACGCCACATATCCCAATATCGCCGACGTCACCGGCGACTTCGTCTATGCCCGCCTGCAGCGCGGCAAGGACACCGTCCCGACCGCCTATCCGCCGAAGGACATCGCCGCCTGGGCCGGTCGTCTGCAATCGTGGGCCCAAGGCGCGGCGCCGGCTGATCTGCCGCATATCGAAGCGGCGAAGAAAACAAAGGCCGCGCCGCGCGATGTCTATGCCTATGTCATCCATGAAGGCAAAGTGCGCGCGCCGGCGGCGGCGATGGCGCTGATCGAGCGGTTGGGAAAGAACGCGTAATACCCGCGCTGGGCGAGAGCCGCCCTGAATTAATTCAAGATCGGGGTACAATTCCCCGATAGCGCCCCTACTTAAACATTTGCGCCGCCTTGTCGTACTTTGCCCGGACGTGCCGGCAACGTTGCAATCGGCCGCGCAGCCTTGATTTAAGGCGTGCAAACTGGAGCTTTCGATGGACGACCCGGATCGGGATCCGATTGACGGCTTGGATCCGCGGTATTTTCAGATCGGCGACGTTGTCGAGCGGCCGCTCGCCGAGCGGCGCCAGCACGACACCATCGAGGCGATCATCGATTGGCTGGCGGGCCCGGCGCAGCATATTCCGACGCTGTCACACGAGTTCGACGAATTCGCGTGGCGGATGCTGGCGGCAGGTTTTCCGCTGTTGCGGGCGACCTTGCAGCTGCGCACGCTGCACCCGCAATATCTCGGCGCCAACTTTGTCTGGTGGCGCACCACGGGCCGGACCGCGCTCAGGCTCGTCACCCATGAAGTGCAGGATCTGTACGGCCACGAAGATAACCCGGTTCGCAGGGTGCTGGTGGCCAGTGAAACGGTGCGGCGCCGGCTCGAGGTTGCCGATGACGCGCTCGATTTTCCGATCTTGCATGATCTCAAGGCGCAAGGCGCTACCGACTATTTTGCCTTGCCGTTCAAGAGCTCGTTCGGCACCAATCACATGGCGACCTATGTCACCGACCGCCCCGGCGGCTTCACCGCGCAGGAAATCGCCGATCTGACGCGGGTGTCGCAACGCCTGGCGCTGCTCGCCGATTTGCGCAGCCAGCGCCGCATCGCCAGCAACATCCTTGACGCCTATCTCGGTCCCAAGACCGGTCCAAAAGTTCTCGCCGGCCAGATTCGCCGCGGCACCGGCGAGGAAATCACCGCGGTGCTGTGGTCGTCGGATCTGCGCGGTTTCACCACGCGCTCCGACCGCCTCGACGGGCCGCAGGTGATCGCGATGCTCAATGCGCTGTTTGACGCGCAAGCCACGGCCATCGCGGGTCACGGCGGTGAAATCCTGAAATTCATCGGCGATGGTCTGCTCGCAATTTTTCCGTTTGAGCAGGCCGACAAGGCCGCCGGTGCCGCGCGCTGCGCGCTCGATGCGGCGATACAGGCCGTCGAGGCCGCGCGTGGGCTCATGCATGATCCGACACTTGTGGACGAGCCGCCGCTCGAGATCGTCGTCGCCCTTCACGTCGGCACGGCGATCTACGGCAATATCGGCGCCGCCGACCGGCTTGATTTCACCGTGATCGGCCCTGCCGTCAATCTCGTCAGCCGGATCGAAGCCGTGGCCAAGGCGCTGGACCAGCCGATCGTGGTCAGTGACGATTTCGCGCGCGCCTATGGCGGGCCGCTGCATCCGCTCGGCCGTCATGAGCTTCGCGGGCTCACGACACCCCACGATCTGTTTGCGCCGCTTCCATCCGCCGCGCTCACATAGGGCGGCACGGAACGGTCGAGCCCATTGTGGGACCATGGCGGGCGCGGTTCGAACCGGCCGAGCTTGGCGCAGAAGCCTAGCGAAATTGGCCACTTCTCTCGTTCGCTTATCGAGTATGATCGCGGGGCTTGCGATGCAGCTTGGAGTATCCGGATGACGAGCCTCGCCAAAACCTTGATTCCCGCGACGGCCTTGGCGTTGGTCGCGCAATTGACCGTCGCTGTTGCCGACGGCGTCCCCCGCTACGATCTCAAGCCGCTGTGCCGCGGCATCGCCCAACAGGGCGGCATGAGCCTGTTGCCGAGCCAGAGAGCGCCGAAGGATTATAAGACCTGCATAAGCAGCGAAATGGCCGTCCGCCGTCAGCTCGCGAAACTGTGGCCGACTTTCAAAGCCTCGAACAAGGCAAATTGCATCGGTGAAAACAGCGCCGGCGGCCTGTCGAGCTATACCGGGCTCTTGTCATGCCTGCAGGCGGCCCAAGAGGCGAGCAAGATGTTCGGCCAGTAGGCGCGGCGTTTGTCGGCCGCGGATCGCCTCATCCTACCGCTTTGACTTTGCGTGATTGCGATTTGCTCGGTCGTTTCACCAAGTCGGCTTCGATCTGGCGCTGCCGCTTCGCCTCGCCCTGCAGCCAGTCGCGAAATGCCACGAGCGCCGGGTCGTCGGCGCGGCCGGGACGATATTCCAGATACCAGGCTTCCTTTTTTGTGGCGACGATCGGGAACGGCGCGACCAACCGGCCGGTTGCCAGCGCGTCGGTGATGTAGAGCGGCTGCGCCGCCGCTATCCCGACGCCGGCGAGAACGGCTTGCATGGCCATGGCATTGTTGTCGAAGAAAACCTCGGCGCCCGGCCGCACCGGCGCCCGCAAGCCCGCCGCCTCGAACCAGATTGGCCAATCATTGGCCAGATGCGGCACGATGATCAACGTCGCCTTGTGCAGATCGGCGGGCTGGCGCAATCCCGCCGCCAGCTCAGGCGTGCAAACCGGCACCAGCGTGCTCGGGAACATTTCCTCGGCGGTGTAGCCGGGCCACGCGCCGATATCGCGGCGTATGGTGCAGGTCCAGTCGTCGCGGACCGGACGCATCGCGCCGCCGGTCGCCATGCGGACTTCGACCTCGGGGTGGCTGCGATAAAAACTGGTCAGGCGCGGGATCAGCCAGTTCATCGCCAGCGTCGGTCCGACGCCTACGGTCAGCACCGGACCTGACCGCATCGCTGCAACCTGTTCGGCAAGCCGCGCGATCGAATCGAAGGAATCGGTGAGGCCCGCTAAGAATGTCTGGCCCTGCACCGTGAGCTCCAAGGCATTGGCATGGCGCCGAAACAGCGCGAAGCCGAGGCGCTGCTCCAGTAGCCGTACCATGCGGCTTACCGCCGTTTGGGTGACGTTGAGCTCGTTCGCTGCGGCGGTGAAGCTGCCGTGGCGGCCAGCGGCCTCAAACGCGCGCAATCCATTCAATGACGGTAACCGCCGCGCCATGGTCTGTTACCCCAAGTTTTCCTTGGGCTAAGAGCGAGCTAAGAACGTTTGCTCAGCAACCAAGAATACCGAAAATATCGCTCTAGATTCAATTCTAACAGACCATCAGGCGGGCGTCGATGGCCGAGAAATACGTGGCCTCACTGGGCGGCCGCGGCTGCCGCCGTACGATCATGTCAGCCGCCGCGTGAACATTTCCGAACCTTTCATCCGCCGACCGGTGGCGACGTCCCTGCTGATGGCGGCGGTGGCGTTTCTCGGCATCGTGGCGTTCCGGCTGTTGCCGGTCGCCCCGCTGCCCCAGGTCGACTTCCCGACGGTGCAGGTCACGGCGACGCTCGCAGGCGCCAGCGCGGAAACCATGGCGGCCTCGGTGGCGACACCGCTGGAGCGGCAAATCGGCCAGATTGCCGGCGTCAGCCAATTGACCTCTTTCAGCACGCTCGGCGCCACGTCGATCACGATTCAATTCGACCTCAATCGCAACATCGATTTGGCGGCACAAGACGTGCAAGCGGCGATCACGGCGGCGAGCAAGACGCTGCCGCAAACCATGACGGCGCCGCCGACGTATAAGAAACTCAATCCCGCCGACGCACCCATCCTCATTCTTTCGGCGCGCTCCGATACGATGCCGCTCACCGTCGTCGACCAATACGCCGATAGCTATCTCGCCCAGCAAATCTCGCAGGTTGCCGGCGTCGCTCAGGTGGCGCTTGGCGGCGAACAGCGGCCGTCGATCCGGGTGCAAGTCGATCCTGCGAAGGTCGCTTCGCTCGGGCTGACGCTCGAAGACCTCCGTGGCGCACTGGTGACGGCAACCACCGACGCCCCGAAGGGTTCGCTGACGACGGCGCGGTTAAGTTTCACCATCGACGCTAATGACCAGATCACCGATGCCGATCAATTCAAGGACGTGATCGTTTCCTACCGCAACGGCGCGCCGATACGAGTCCGCGACATCGGCACCGCAGTTGCCGCCGCGACCGATCGTTTCTCCGCGGCCTATCACAATAACGACCCCGCGATCCTGCTCTCGGTCTACAAACAACCCGGCGCCAATGTCGTCGACACGGTCGAGCAGATCAAAAAGCTATTACCGAAAGTCACCGCCGTCATTCCGCCCGCCATCGAGGTCGCTACTGTGCTCGACCGCACCACCACCATTCGCGCCTCGGTCCGCGACGTCGAGTTCACGTTGGTCCTGACGGTGGTTCTTGTCGTTCTCGTCGTCTTGCTGTTCCTGCGCCACACCTGGGCAACGCTGGTGCCGGCCCTGACCATCGCGCTGTCGCTGTTCGGCGCGTTTGCGACGATGTATCTGTTCGGCTTCAGTCTCGATAATCTCTCATTGATGGCACTTACGATTGCCATCGGCTTTGTGGTCGACGATGCCATCGTCGAGGTCGAGAACGTCTACCGCCATATCGAGGCAGGCACGCCACCATTCGAGGCGGCGCTGATCGGCTCAGCTGAGATCCGCTTCACGGTGCTGTCAATCAGCGCGTCGCTGATTGCGGTGTTCATCCCGCTCTTGATGATGGGCGGGATCGTCGGCCGCCTGTTCCGCGAATTCGCCGTGACCGTCATGGCTGCGGTCGCGGTGTCGGCGTTCGTGTCGCTGTCGCTCGCGCCGATGCTGTGCGCGCGTTTCCTGCACCGTGGCGAGCGAAAGCACGGCCGGCTGTATCTCGCGATCGAGTCCGGCTTCGACGCCATGCTGGCGGGTTATCGGCGCACGCTCGATATCGTGCTGCGGCATCAGGCGATCACGCTTGCGGTGTTCTTCGCGACCTTGGCGCTGACCATCGCCCTGGCCGTTGAAATCCCCAAAGGCTTCTTTCCGATCCAGGACACCGGAATGATCGGCGGGCTTGCCGAAGCGGCGCAGGATGTCTCGCCCGCGGAAATGATGCGCCTGCAGCGTGACTTGGGCAAAGTCCTGCTGCGCGATCCCGATATCGCCGGATTTGCGTCGCAGACCGGAAGCACCGGGGGCAACGGCAACGCGCAAACGGCGAACACCGCGCGCTTTTTCATTGCATTGAAGCCGCGCGAGCAACGAAAACTCTCGGCAACGCAGATTATCGATCGGTTGCGGCCGCAGATTGCCAAGGTCAAAGGCGCGAACCTGTTTCTCCAGGCGACCCAGGACATCACCGTGGGGGGACGGTCCGCGCGCGCCAGCTTCCAGTATACGCTGCAAGACCCCGATATCCCGGAATTGATCGTGTGGTCGCAGAAACTCTTGGAAAAGCTACAGACGCTCAGCCAGCTCACCGACGTCGCGACCGATCTCTTGGCGAACGCACCGCATATCAAGGTGACGATCAACCGCGACCAGGCCGCGCGGTTCGGCATAACGCCTCAGGCAATCGACGACACGCTCAACGACGCCTACGGCCAGCGGCAGATCACTCAGTATTTCACCCAGCTCGACACCTATTGGGTCATCTTGGAAGTGGCGCCGCAGCTGCAGGAAAGCTTCGACTCGCTCGATCGCATCTATGTCAAATCGCCGCTGACCGGCCAGGCGGTCCCGCTCTCAGTCCTGGTCGACATCGACAGCAGCCGGGTCGGGCCGCTCTCGGTTGCGCATCAGGGACAATTTCCCGCGATCACGCTGTCGTTCAACCTTAGCCCCGGCGTCGCGCTCGGCCAAGCGGTCGATGCCATCGATGAGGCGGCGCGGCAGATCGGCCTGCCGGAAACGGTGATCGGCAGTTTTCAGGGCAACGCGCAGGCGTTCCAAAATTCGCTTGCAACCGAGCCGGCATTGATCGGCTCGGCCCTCGTCGCGGTCTATATCATTCTCGGCATGCTGTATGAGAGCTACATTCACCCTCTCACTATATTGTCAACGCTGCCGTCGGCCGGTATAGGCGCCTTGCTGGCGCTTCGCATCGGCCGCATGGACCTTTCGGTGATGGGCATGATCGCCATCATCCTCTTGATCGGCATCGTCAAGAAAAACGGCATCATCCTGGTCGACTTCGCCATTGCCGCGGAGCGCGACCGCGGCATGACGGCGACCGAAGCGATCCGGCAGGCGTGCCTGCAGCGCTTTCGGCCGATCATGATGACGACGGCCGCGGCCATGATGGCGGGCGTGCCGCTGGCGCTCGGCCACGGCACCGGAGCGGAACTGCGGCAACCGCTCGGCTACGCCATGGTTGGCGGCTTGGCGCTCAGTCAACTGCTGACGCTCTACACCACCCCGGTCATTTATCTGTATCTCGATCGCCTTCAGGGTTGGCTGCGGAGAATTGGTCTCGCCCCTATTCGTGTTGAGGAGGCAGGGACTGCGGCCACACCCTAGACCGCGCTGTTCTGCGCGCGCAGGCGCCGCGCCAGCACCCGCATGATGTTGAGCGCGAAATGCGGCGTGCGACTGACCAAGAACAAAAACTGCTTCTCGCCGACCGGAACGATCTTGACGTCGGTTGCCGCGATCGCGGTGGCGCTGCGCGGCGCGGCATCGATCAGCGCCATCTCGCCGAAGATGTCGCGGTCAGACAAAGTGCCAAGAAGCCGATTGCCCAAGCGAATGTCGACCTTGCCGGTCTGAATGACAAAGAACTCCGACGCCGGATCGCCTTGCTTGAAAATGATCTCGCCGGCCTTGAATTCGCGCACCGGCGCGCCGGCTCCCGCCAAAATGCCGAAATCGACGGACGTCTCGGCCATATCGCTCCCCCCGAGGTTGCTGCAATGCCGCTAGCGATTATTGCAGTTCCAAGACGGCGCGCGATCACAATTTTATGACAGCGCGACCCGGCCAGGCCACGTCATATACTGAACGGCGCGGCGAGCGCCGCAGATGAATAAATTCAGGCTGGGAAAATGCTAACGGCCACGAGACGACAGGGTGCGCGTACATCCGGCGTCACCCGTCGAAACCGTGGCCGTCCCATAGCGGAGCCCTTTAAGGCATCAACGCTACGCAAATACAGATAGGCGCGGTTTGTGGTTTATGCAAGACTATCCGCCGGAAACTTTGAAAATCCCCTCTAAGTGTTGCATTTTTCCGACACATCCGGGTCGCCGCCAAATGTTAGCGACAGGTGACCGATCTAAAGGGAGCGGACAATGGCCATGTACCCCAACGACGCAGCCGGCATGGAACGCGCGGTGGCGAACGCAATCCACGAGCACTGGAAGCTGTTTCTGATCGAAGGCATCATTCTGATCATTCTCGGCATCGCCGCGATCATCGTGCCGCCGATCGCGACGCTGGCCTTCACCATCATCATCGGCTGGCTGTTCCTGATCAGCGGCATCGTCGGCCTCTTCACCACGTTCTGGATGCGCAATGCACCGGGCTTCTGGTGGTCGCTGTTCTCGGCCGTCATCGCCATCCTCGCCGGCGGCGTGCTGCTGGCCCGGCCGATCACCGGCACATTGTCGCTCACCTTCGTGCTGATCGCCTTCTTCGTGATCGAAGGCATCGTCACCATCATGTACGCCATCGATCACCGCGCGCAGCTGTCCAGCCGCTGGGGCTGGATGCTGGCGAGCGGCATCGTCGATCTGATCCTGGCCGGCATCATCTTCGCCGGCCTGCCGGGCACCGCGGCCTGGGCGCTCGGCCTCCTCGTCGGCATCAACATGGTGTTCGGCGGCACCGCCATGATCGGCATGGCGCTGGCGGCGAAGGAGCCGGCGTAAGCTTTATTTCCCGGGCGCAGCGCAGCACCATAAGCGCGTTCACGCGCGTCTGCGACGCGCTATGGTGCTGCGCTGCAGACCCGGGATCGTCCCAAACTCTGAGTGTGTAACGATCCCGGATCAGCGGTGCACCGCTTCGCTGCGCTACGCGCTGCACCGCGTCCGGGAAACGCAGCCGTGAAGTTCACTCCGCCGGCTGCTGCACCACGCGCGTCTTTTCCACGCCGTTGGCGATCAGCGCGATCAGCAGCACCGCGACCAGGAAGCCCAGCGCGATGACGGCGGTGGCATCGAGCACCAGGTCGAAGCCGCCGCGGGCATAGAGCAAGGCGATCATCGACACCGCGACGCCCGACACCATGAAGGTGAGGAAATAGCGCACCGCATAGACGCGGCCGCGCCAGGCGTCCGCGGTGTAGCGGGCGATAACCAGATCGTTGAGCGTGATCTGGCCGTAGATCGCCGCCATGGTGAAGGCGAGCGCGAACAACAGCGACGTGCCGGCGGCATAGGCCGCCCAGACCACGCCGGCGAATTGCATGACGGCGCTGATGGCAAAGAGAATATGCAGCGGAAAGCGCTCGACCAGGCGGCCGACGGTGAGCTGGGCGACCGCGCCGCACAGGAACACCGCCGTGGTCAGGCCGCCGACCATGACCAGCGAGATGCCGTTGCCGACGCGCTCGTCGACGATTTTCGGCAGCGAAATCGAAATGGTGTTGAAGACCAGACCGGCGCTGAGCGCGACCACGATGAACAGGCCGAAGATCATCGCCGCGGAGGTATTGGAGAGCGACACGTCGGGCGAGGTGCTGCGCGCCGCCGCGCGCCGCGTCTCACTGGGCACGAGCCAGAAATAGACCGCACCGGTGATAACGCAGATCAGCCCCGGCACCAGGAAGGCGCCGCGCCAGGTGAAGGCCGCGGTCAGCGCCGCGGTAATGCCGGCGGCGAGCGAGACGCCGAGATTGCCGCACACGCCGTTGAAGGCAAGCGTTCGGCCACGCTGGGTGGCGTTTTCCAGAATCATCGCGGTGCCGACCGGATGATAGATCGCCGCGAACACGCCGAGCATGAAGAGCGCGATCGCCAAACCTACCAGCGACGGCGCCAGCGCCGCGCCGATCAGTGACAGGCCGCAGCCGACATAGAAACCGACCATCATGTTGCGGCGGCTCCAACGGTCGGCAAGCCAGCCCGCCGGCAGCGAGAACAGCCCGAAGGCGACGAAGGATGCGGTCGCGAGCGCGATCAGCGACGCATAGGTGCGGCCGTAGATCACGGTCAGCTCGATCACCACCGTGGGATAAATCAGGATCACAAAGTGATCGAGCGCGTGCGCCCAATTCATGAAGCCGATCGCAAGCCGCCGCCGCGAGCGGTCGGAAGCGGTTTCGTGCACAAGGCGGCCGGACGGCAAAACTTCGGCGGTCATCGAATAATTCCCGGTCATCGACGCGCAAGTATTGGACGCGCAGGTATAGCGCGCGGTCGCGCTTCGACATACCCCAATCTTGCAAGGCAGGCCGGCTGTTGAGGGTCAGGCATCCTCCTCCAGCGGCTCGAACTTCGGCTGAAACCAGATTTGCGCGATGAGCGTCGGCACCACGGCGCTGCCGATCACCGCGGTCAACAGCACGGTATACTGGCTCTGATCGATGATGTGATTGGTGAGCCCGAACAGCGCCGAGATCGAGCCGAAGGTCAGCCCCGTCGACATCATCAGGGTCGTGTACATGCCCTCGCGCGGATCGAACTTGAAATACCGCGTCAGCGGCAAAATGCCGACGAATTTAGTGAACATTTTCATCGCCAGGAACGCGCCGATCAGCGCGAGACCGGCGACAAGGGCGTGCCATTCGATCAGCGAGCCGGCTTTAAGAAAGTAGAACGGGGTGAGGAAGGCAAAGCAGATCGCGCGCAGGCGGAGCTGCAGCTCGCGATTGCCCATGAAGAACGGCGCCAGCGCCATGCCGACCAGATAGGCCGGCAACACGGCTTCGCTCTTGCCGAGATTGGCCAGGCCGCCCAGCGCGAACAGCACCAGGAACAGAAATTTGATCTCGGGCTCGCTGGCGCGGCCGCCAATCTTTTTGAACAGCCATGGCACGATGAACGGCAGCACCGCGACGACGACGACGGTCGCGACCGCGAACAGCACCAGATAAAGATTGTAGTTCGCAAAAATCAGACCGAGCGCCAGCACGGTGCCGATGTCGTTGATGAAGCAGGCGGCGAGGATGATCT
>Ga0181530_10006157_pt1 | contig 11938 bp, 10 predicted proteins | sample PEATcosm2014_Bin_42_FD_119769 | JGI IMG/M metagenome (GOLD analysis project Ga0181530, IMG submission 119769) | Peatland microbial communities from MTU Mesocosm Facility, Houghton, MI, USA - PEATcosm2014_Bin10_60_metaG | ecosystem: Environmental > Terrestrial > Soil > Wetlands > Peat | place... | reverse complement strand
CGCCTCGGCATTGAGGTCGACCTGCTCGATGTGGGAAAGATCGCGCCCCAGAATGGCGCCGCGCGGTACCAGTAAGGTTTTCGGGTCGGGGCTGCCGGTGGCCGGAAAATCTCCATACGTCATGAAGTTTCCGGTACCTTCGCCGGTCTTGAACCATTCTTTATAGAACGAGGCGATCGCCAGCGTGTCCGGCACGTAAACTTCATCGACGAAGTTGCGCATTTGTTCGATGATCTGCGCCACCTTCTGCAGGCCGACTGCATTGACCGCCGTGCTGCCGGTCCCCGCACCGGAATGCACGCTGATCGCGGAGGGCGCGCCGCCGACCAGGAAATTCGGGTGCGGATTCTTGCCGCCGAAGATCGTAAGCAGTTGCGCGACCTCCCTCTGCCACGCAAGCGCATCCAGGTAATGCGCCACGGCCAAGAGGTTGGCTTCCGGCGGCAGCTTGTAGAGCGAATTACCCCAGTAGGCGTTGGCGAATATACCGAGCTGTCCCGATTCCACCAGCTTCTTGACGCGATTTTGAGCATCGGCGAAATAACCCGGCGAGGAGCGGGCGTAGGTCGAGATCGATTGCGCGAGTGCCGAAGTCGCCTTCGGATCGGCTTTGAGTGCCGACACCACATCCACCCAGTCAAGTGCATGCAAATGATAGAAGTGCATGACGTGATCGTGCACGTACTGCGCGCCGATCATCAGATTGCGTATCAGCTGCGCATTGGCGGGGATCGTAATTTTCAGGGCGTCTTCAACCGCACGCACCGAGGCGATGCCGTGGACCAGTGTGCACACGCCGCAGATGCGCTGCGCGAAAGCCCAGGCATTGCGCGGGTCGCGACCCTGCAGAATGATCTCGATGCCGCGCACCATCGTGCCGGAACTCGACGCGCGGGTGATCACCGAGCCATCGTATTCCGCCTCGATCCGTAGGTGTCCCTCGATCCGTGTGACGGGATCGACGACGATGGTTTGTGCGCTCATGTTCGGTTTCCGGCTCCGGCTAAGTTATTGGCGACCAGTTCCAGCAGGCTGTGCGGCGCCTTGTTCCAGCTGAAATGGGCTTGCGCATCGTCAAAGGTACGTCGGCAATCCGAACAACTCGTCAAGAAAGTCTCCGCGCCGGTGTCGTCGATTTCGCGCAGCTTGTTTTCCATGGTGCGGTAGCGCAACGGCGCCGCGCGTTCGATGTCGAGCACACCCCCGCCGCCGCCGCAGCAGAAACTGAAGCCGCCGTGATTCCTCAATTCATTCAGCTCGATCCCCATCGCTTTCATGAGGGTACGCGGTGCGTCGTTGACGCCGCCCTTGCGCACCAGCTGGCAGGGATCGTGGAAGGTGGTCTTGCCGGTGACCGCTGGCGTCAATTTCAGGCGGCCCGCGTGCAGCTCGTCCGCGAGGAATTCGGTGACGTGGCGCACCTTGAAGGGCAGCGGCTTGCCGTACAAATCCGCTGCCTCCCAGCGCAAGGCGGTGTATGCATGACCGCATTCCGGGACGAGCAAGGTCTTCGCCTTGCAGGCAATGGCCGCATCGATCAGCCGCAGGCTGATGTCGCGCTGCCAGCTTTTACCCCCCGCATAATAGCCGTAGTTCTCCGCCACCAGTCCGTCGCTGCGAAAGGTGCAGGACGCGCCCAGATGCTGCATCACTCGCGCCAGCGCCGCGACCGCGCTGGGGTAATGCTCGATGTCGGTGCGCGGCACGCACAGCATGATTTCCGCCTCGGGCTTATCCAGCGGGATCGCGACGCCGAATCGTTTGCCGATCGCCAGCAACTGCTCCCGATACGGCTCGGTACTCGCCTCCGGCTGTCCGGTCGCTTGTTGGTGCGCCGCCTTTTGATAGAGCTCCTTCGGTGCGAGTCCGGCGTCGAACATCGCGTGACGCGCCTGTTCGATGAGCGCGGCCACATCGATGCCCATCGGGCAGATCAAGCTGCAGCGACCGCACATATTGCAGCTGTCGAACAGCAGATGCTGCCACTGCTCCAGCTGGTCCGCCGTGACTTCGCGCTTGAGGCCCAGCAGCTTGTATAGCGGGGCGAACGGACTTGCCTCGCGCTTGTAGGCCTGTTTGAAAGGCTCTACTTTCCAGATCGGCGTGTACTGCGGATCCTCGGTCGCGATGTAGAAATGACAGGCGTCCGCGCAAATGCCGCAGTGGATGCAGGATTCGAGCCTGAAGGCGCTGAGGGCACCGATTTCCTGCGCGAAGCCGCGCATGGCACCTGTCACGCGAGCCTGCGGTGTCTTGGCCTGCTCAGGTGCGAGATCGGCGGCGAGAGCCCCCGTGACGTCGCTCATGAAATGGCTCCTTTGCGCGCGAGTAATGCGCCGTTGATGGCGCGGGAGGGAAAGATATAAAAGGCATGCATCAGCTTGCCGAAGGGGAACCATATCAACAACGCATCGACGCTCAGGATGTGCCACGCAAGCAGCTTCTCGTAGGGCGCCCCGATGTGCGCGGTGGCGGCAAGTCCCGTGACCAACACCAGCGCCGTGATGAACCAGCTGAAGTAATCGTCGAAATTGGAGAGCATGCGCATCACAGGGTTCGTTACACGCCGAAACAGCACCGCCAGAAACAGCGTCAGGGTCAATACCGAGAGCATAGTGATCAGGCTGCTCGGCAAGCCCGGCCACGTGAAGCCAAACAGGCTGCCGAGAAAGACGATGTGCGGCCCAAACAGCAGCACGACGACAAAAAGACCGATGTGGTAGCTGTAGCCAAGCGCCTCGCCCGCACCGGTGCGGCCGATGAATTCCTTGTGCGGCCACGAGCGGGAGCCGATCGTGACGACTCCGCCGCTCAGGAATTTGAGCGTCGAGGTGCGCGGTTTATTCAGATCACGGCGCAGGCGCAGCAGTGCAAAGCCGACGATTCTCCAGACCACCCCCAAGCAGAATATTGCGAGTGCCACCTTGAGTGCCGGACCGCGCGCGAAGCCCAAAAGATCCATGAGTTCAGCTCCCTTTCGGTTCGTTGTCGGACGGCCGTTCGCTGCCGCGTTGACGCAGGCGACTCACGCCCGCGGATGCCGCTCCCAAGACGACACCCACGGCTGCAGCGCCGGCGGCAAGCTCCAGGACCTGGCGCGGCGCAACCTCGCCCGCCTTGCTCCACGCGGGCGTGGACAAAGCGGAATAGAAACTTCCTTTGTCCCAAAATCCGGGTTCGGAGCAGCCGATGCATCCGTGTCCGGATTCGATCGGGAAACTGGTGCCGCCATTCCACTTGATCGTTGCGCAGGCGTTATAGGTGGTCGGTCCCTTGCAGCCGAGTTCGTAAAGACACCAGCCGTTGCGTGCGCCCTCATCGTCGAAGGTCTTGGCGAATTTGCCCTGATCATAGAACGGCCGCCGATAGCAGCGGTCGTGAATGGTATTGCCGAAGAAGACCTTGGGTCGCCGGTGCTCGTCCAAATCCGGTACTTGCCCGGTGGTGAAGAATTGCAGCAGCGTGCCGGTGATCACTTCCGGCATGGGCGGACAGCCGGAGACGTTGATGATGGGTTTGTCGCCCACGATGGCGGATACCGGCCAAGCGGAGGTCGGGTTGGGATTGGCCAAGGGAATGCCGCCGAAAGCCGCGCAGGTGCCGACGCAAACGATGGCCGCCGCGCCCTTGGCCGCCTCGCGCAAGGTATCCTCGGCGCTGCGCCCGCCGGCGGCGCAGTAGGCACCGCCGGCGCCCGTCGGCACCGATCCGTCCACCACCAACACATACTTTCCGAAGTTGTCTTTCATGGCCTTGGCGCGGGCGGATTCGGCGGCCTCGCCGGACGCAGCCATGAGCGTGTCATTGTAGTCCAGCGAGATGGTGTTGAAGATCAAGTCCTCGATGGTGGGCGCAAAGGACCGGGTCAAGGACTCCAAACAGCCGGTGCATTCTTGGAACGACAGGTACACCACGGACGGCCTGGGCGAGGTTCGCAACTGCTCCGCCATCGCCGTTCCCATCCAAGGCGGCAGTGCCATCGCCGACGCCACGGCGGTACAGTACTGAATGAAGCCGCGCCGGCTGATACCGGCCCTGAACAGCATCTCACCCACCGTCAGGTCATCGTTAGTTTGGATCATTGCTCCTCGCTTCGCGCAGGTTCGCAGCCGCGGCCGTCAATTGCTCACGCAGCGCGTTCGCTCCCAGGGCGATCTCGTCGGGTGCGCGCGCCAGAATCTCCGGCACCCGAGTCACTTCGAGCAGCTCGGTAATCAGTTCCCCGTGCCGATTGCGATGCTCCACCCACCACACACCCGAAATTCGCGTTTCACGAATGGTTGAAACTCCTTCTGCATGGACCGTCGCCTGTACCTCGCCTTCGCCGAGCGCGCGCTCGAGCTCGATACGGTCTTGCGGGCTCATCGGCAGACTGCGCAAGTCGATTGCCGATGGCGTTTGGCTCTGTGCGAGCCGCTCGAGCAGGGTCACCAGCTCCATGAGAATTGCCGCGACGCCGCCGCCCAATCCGAAGGTCGCGGCTGGGGCCGGCGGTTCGATTCCCAGCGGCATTCCTTCGATGCGGATCGGAATTTCGGTCAGGCGGCTCACGTATTGCTCCACCGCTGCAGTAGTGCCGCAGCTTGTCGAGCGGCCTCGGGCAGGGCGTGCGCCACCGGGGCGGAAAGTTGCTCGCTCCAATCGATGCGGCTGGGCTGAATGCACAACAGCGCTCGGCGCCGCGGCAGGCAGTCCCGCAGCCGCGACATATCCAACAGATCGATCAAGCCCACTTCATGAACCGTCCGGCGGCGGGCACTGGACAGAAATGCGTCCATCGCCGTGTCTTCGAACAGACGCGTGGTGCCGGGTGAAAGGTTGATATCGCCGGCATCGACCATCAGCATCGAATCGGTGGCCTCGATATAGGGCAACAAACTGAAGCTCAAGGTTCCGGCGTCGATGAAATCCGCGGCTTCGGCGCCCAATTCCGAGCGTAGCCGCTCCACGATTCGTACGCCGGCGCCATCATCACTGAGCAGCACATTGCCAAACCCGAGCACCAAGGTGAGCGGCGGCACCACGCCAGGAATTTTGTTCTCCGCCGGGGATCCCGCGCCATCTTGTACAAGCCATGACCCCACGGTCCGCCCCCATTGTATTTTGATCATCAAACACGCTGATGGGCGCCAAGTCTGTGCGGTTTCGTACATACATGGTCGGCAACGCGGCTTTAGCATTATTGCTGTGCACGAGCTGTCCATCTGCCAAGCGCTTTTATCGCAAGTCACTGAAATCGCTAGAGATCGCGGGGCAAATGCCGTCGAGCGCATCGTCATAGAAGTCGGGCCGCTCGCCGGCGTCGAGCCGGCGCTGCTCGCCCAAGCATTCACCTTCGCGCGCGCCGGTAGTTGCGCGGCAGAGGCTGCCTTATCGATTGAAACCACTGACGTGACCGTAAGCTGCATGGTCTGTGGCGCGCAATCCCAGACTACGGCCAACCGCTTGCTTTGCGGGGTCTGCGGCGGGTACCGTACGCGGATCGTAGCGGGAGCCGAATTGCGTCTACGTCGCGTCGAACTGCGCGCAGCGGAGCCGCGGCCTTCACCGGCCGTCGCATAATGCCACCCAGCGAGGATTGAACATGTGCGAAACCTGCGGCTGCAGCGTGACTCCCGGCAACGCTCATTTGAGTCGCGTGCAGGGTGAGCCTGGCACGGTCGTCGAGGTGCTGCAAGATTTGCTCGCGGCCAACGACGGGGTAGCGAGGCACAATCGCGAACACTTCGACTCGCACGGCGTCCTCGCGATCAACCTCATGTCCTCGCCGGGTGCCGGCAAGACCGCCCTACTGGAGGCGACCATCGTAGCGCTTCACCGGCGCTACCGCATCGCCGTCATCGAGGGTGATCTCGAAACCGACAACGATGCGGCCCGTATCCGCGCCCATGGCGTACCGGCCGTGCAGATCACGACGGGCACCGCCTGTCATCTCGACGCTCACTTGGTGCATCGGGCGCTGCATCAACTGCCGCTGGCGGGACTCGACCTGCTGTTCATTGAAAATGTGGGCAATCTCGTGTGTCCCGCCAGTTTCGATCTTGGGCAACACTTGAACGTCACGCTGCTCAGCGTCACTGAGGGCGACGACAAGCCGGCGAAATACCCGGTGATTTTCCGCGCCAGCGATTTGGTCGTGTTGAGCAAGACGGATTTGCTCGACGTGATGGACGATTTCGACCCGGTGCGCGCGGCCGAGACACTTCGCGCACTCGGCGGCGGCACGCCGATGATACGCACCGCAGCGCGGCGCGCCCCGCAGCTCGAGGACTGGCTGGAATGGCTCGAACGGCAACTGGTTTGCCCAAGGGCCGTGCCCCGCGCTCGTCGTCCGGTGTTCGCCGCGGCGGCGCCGGTCGGGGTGTAATGCATGTGTCTGGCGGTTCCCGTGCGGGTTGTCGCGCTCCTGGATGATCAGTGGGTCGAGACCGAGGTGGGCGGGATTCACAGCCGCGTATCGATCGCGCTGATCGACGAGGTTGCGCTCGGCGACTATGTCATCGTCCATGCGGGCTTCGCCATCACGCGTCTCGACGTCGAGGAGGCGGAGAAGAGCCTGGCGTTATTCGATGAGATTGCGGCTCACCTCAATAGGTCCGTCGATGCGCTACGTCCGCGGTTTCCGTGAGGGCGCCGCTGCGGCGGCGCTAGCGGAACTGCTCGAGTCGGAGGTCGACCCGCAACGCGAGTATCACTTGATGGAATTCTGCGGCGGGCATACTCACGCCATCTTCCGCTACGGCGTCGAGGATCTGCTGCCCGGCAACGTCCGGTTGATTCACGGCCCCGGCTGCCCGGTCTGCGTGCTGGCGGTACCGCGGCTCGATGCGGCCATCGAATTGGCGCGCCGACCCGACGTGATTCTGGTCAGCTACGGCGACATGTTGCGCGTGCCTGCGTCGCGTCGTCGCAGTTTGCTCAAGGCGCGTGCGCAGGGCGCCGACGTGCGCATGGTTTATTCTGCATTCGAGTCCTTGGAGATTGCTGCGGCTCATCCCGACCGGCAGGTGGTTTTCTTTGCGATCGGCTTCGAGACGACGACGCCCGCGACGGCGCACATCATCCGCGAGGCGCAGCGGCTGAAGTTGAGCAACTTCAGTGTCTATTGCAACCACGTGGTGACTCCCGCTGCGATCCAGAGCATCCTCGATTCACCCGAGGTCCGCGAATGGGGACAGGTGCGCGTCGACGGCTTCATCGGTCCCTCGCACGTGAGCGCCGTGATCGGCAGCCGACCGTATGAATATTTCGCCGAGGAATATCAGCGGCCGGTGGTGATCGCCGGATTCGAGCCGCTTGACGTGATGCAGGCGATTCGCATGTTGGTGCAGCAACTCAATGCGCACCGCAGCTGCGTCGAGAATCAGTTCACGCGCGGAGTCACGCGTGAAGGCAATGGCAAGGCGCAGCGTCTGGTTGCCGAGGTGTTCGAACTTCGCCCGAGTTTCGAGTGGCGCGGCCTGGGCGAGCTGCCTTACAGTGGATTGCGCATCAAGTCCGCTTACCGAGAATTCGACGCCGAACGTCGCTTTGCCATCGAGGTGCAAGCGGCACCGGAGAATGCGGCGTGCCAATGCCCGGCCATCATCCGCGGCGTCAAGAAGCCCACCGATTGCGCGCTCTTCGGTACGGCTTGTACGCCGCGCAATCCGATCGGCTCTTGCATGGTGTCGGCGGAAGGCGCCTGCGCCGCGTATTATAAGTATCGTCGGAGCGCGGTGCAGGCGGTGATTTGATGCGTATTCTGCTGCTGGTGCACGCGTTCAACAGCCTTGCGCAACGATTGTACGTCGAGCTGACTCAAGACGGCCACGAGCTGTCCGTCGAATTGGACATACACGATCGCGTGACGAGCGAGGCCGTGGAGCTGTGGCGGCCCGACCTCATTCTCGCGCCGTTCTTGAAGCGTGCGATTCCGGCCTCAATCTGGCAGCGCCACCTCTGCCTCATCGTGCATCCCGGTCCGCCGGGCGATCGAGGTCCATCGGCGCTCGATTGGGCGATCTTGCGCGGCGCGAGCGAATGGGGAGTGACGGTGCTGCAAGCGCAGGCGGAGTTCGACTCAGGGCCGGTCTGGGGCAGCGCGACGTTTCCGATGCGCAGCGCACGCAAGAGCAGCCTGTATCGCAATGAGGTCACGGAAGCGGCCGTCAGCGCCGTGCGCGCCACGCTCGCGCGCGTCGCGCACGGCGACGGGCCGCTGCTCGATGCCGCTCGAGGCGATGAGCACGGCTGGCAGCCACCGTTGCGACAAGCCGAGCGCGCGATCGATTGGGCGCTCGATGACAGCGCGTCGATCTTGCGCAAAATCCATTCCGCCGACGGCTTTCCGGGCGTGGAGGATCAGCTGTTCGGCCATCGCTTTAAGATATTCGATGCGCATCGGGAGATGCGCTTGGCCGGCGAACCCGGCATGCTCATCGCGCGCCGCCACGATGCCGTCTGCCGTGCCACCTCTGACGGTGCGGTTTGGATCGGGCAGTTGCAGCCGGCCGACGGAACACACCGCAGTTTCAAGCGTCCCGCGGCGCTCGCTCTCGGCGATCTCGCCGATTCGCTGCCGCGCAGCGACGAGGATTCGAGCGATACGGTCGGTTCCACCTCGGGCGAGATCCGCTACCAAGAGTGTGGCGCGGTCGGTTATCTGCATTTTGACTTCTACAACGGCGCGCTTTCCACGGCCCAATGCGACCGGCTGCGCGCCGCCTATGCAGCGGCCCGCCGGCGTCCGACTCGAGTCATCGTGTTGATGGGCGGATCCGATTTCTGGTGCAATGGCATGCATCTGCACTGCATCGAAGCCGCCGACAGCCCCGCCGATGCCTCCTGGGCCAACATCAACCGCATCGACGATCTCGCCTGCGATATTCTCGAGACCGACACACACTTGACGGTCGCGGCGTTGCAGGGTAGTGCAGCCGCCGGCGGGGTGTTCCTCGCGCTCGCGGCCGACAACGTGCTGGCACGCAGCGGTATCGTCTTGAATCCCCATTATCGCAACATGGGAAATTTATACGGCTCGGAATACTGGACCTACCTGTTGCCGCGGCGCGTGGGCGCCGAGCAAGCGCACGCGATCATGGCTCGCCGCCTGCCGCTCGGCATGCCCGAAGCGCGGGTCCTCGGACTGATCGATGATCATGCCGGGCCGGACGCGGCAAGCTTCCGCGCGCTCATCGAAACCCGCGCGACCGGCCTGGCGGCGTTAAACCGGTTTGATCAAACCTTGGCCGAGAAACGGCAACGTCGCGTGTTGGATGAGCAGCGCCGTTCGCTCGCCGACTATCGGGCCGAGGAATTGGCGCGCATGCGCATGAATTTCTACGGCTTCGATCCGAGCTACCACATCGCGCGCCACCGGTTCGTACATCGCACGCCGCACGCGTGGACGCCGCTGCACTTGGCGCGGCACCGCCGCACGGCTGCATGAGCGTCGTTGTTCGGGAAGGTCCCGCACCGGGAATTTCGGCCGTTCTGCCCGCGGCACGGCGCTGGCGTATCGGCGGTCGTGTGCAGGGCGTCGGCTTCAGGCCCTTCGTCTATCGCCTGGCCCACCTTTATGAACTGACCGGTTGGGTGCGCAACCGCGGGGGTGAGGTGGAAATCCATGCAGAAGGGCCGCAGGCGCGACTCGAACTCTTCGGAGACGCGTTGTTGTCGCGAGCGCCACCCGCCTCAGCGGCACGCGTGCTGGACGTGCGAATGGCGCTGGGTGAGGGCAACGCAGAGTTCCGAATACTGCCCAGTACCCTGAGTGAGGAGCTTCATGTTCATGTTCCCGTCGACCTTTTCACTTGCGATGAGTGCCTCGCCGAGCTCGGCGATCGAACGGCGCGGCGCTACCGCTATCCCTTCATCAATTGCACGCAGTGCGGACCCCGCTATACGCTGATCCGCGCAATGCCCTACGATCGGCCGAACACGACGATGGATCGTTTCAAGCTGTGCGCGGAGTGTGCCGCTGAGTATGCCGACCCGCTCGATCGGCGGTTCCATGCCCAACCCTTGGCGTGCGCGGCCTGTGGTCCGGTTCTGTACTGGTGCGATGCAGGCTCAAGGGTCGACGGTTCCGAATCTGCGCTGAAGGCGGCGTTGGCAACGTTGCGTGACGGGCGAATCATCGCCATGCGCGGCGTCGGCGGCTATCATCTGCTGTGCGATGCCACCAATGAGCGCGCCGTCGCCCGCCTGCGAGCTCGGAAGGGCCGGCCGGCGAAGCCGTTGGCGGTCATGGTGCCATGGGGCGGCACCGACGGCTTGGAATACGCGCGCAGTGTGGTGCAGTTGTCTGCGCTCGAGGCCGCCGCGCTGCGCGGAAGTGTGCGTCCGATCGTGGTCGCGCCGCGCGCGGCGCACGTTCCGCTGGCCGAATCCGTGGCCCCGGGCTTACGCGAGCTCGGCGTGATGCTGCCCTACAGTCCGTTGCATCATCTGCTGCTCGCGGATTTTGGCCGTGCACTGGTGGCGACTTCCGGCAATTTGAGCGGCGAGCCGGTGTTGACCGCGCCCGAGGAAGTGCAGGCGCGGCTTGCGGATGTGGCTGATGGCTTTCTTCACCATGACCGCCCGATCGTCCGGCCGGCGGATGATCCGGTGGTTCGCCGGGTCGCGGACATCGTGCGTCCCCTGCGGCTCGGGCGCGGTAGCGCACCGACCGAGTTCAAGCTGCCGGTACGTGCGCCGGTGCCGACTCTCGCGGTCGGCGCCTACCTGAAGACTACCGTGGCGCTGGCGTGGGATGATCGCGCCGTCGTCTCGCCGCACATCGGTGAACTCGCGAGTCCGCGGGGACGTCAGGTGTTCGCCGAGGTCGCTCGCGATTTGCAGCGGCTCTATGGCGTGCGCGCCGAACGCATCGCACACGATGCGCATCCGGACTTCCCCAACACCCGCTGGGCACGCGAATCGGAACTGCCGTCGCATCCCGTTTGGCACCATTGCGCGCACGCGGCGGCCGTGGCGGGTGAATATCCGAGCGACGCGGCGTTGTTGTGTTTCACTTGGGACGGTGTGGGCCTGGGCCCGGACGGGACACTCTGGGGTGGCGAGGCTCTCTTGGGGCGACCCGGCGCGTGGCAGCGTGTCGCGAGCTGGCGCCCGTTTCGCTTGCCCGGGGGCGAGCGTGCCGCGCGCGAGCCCTGGCGTACGGCGGTCGCCTTGACCTGGGAGAGTGGCACCGTGTGGCCGGAGGGCGCATCGCTCAGCGATCCTCTGCTGCGTGCCGCCTGGCAGCGCGGTCTGAATGCCCCCGCGACGACCTCGGTCGGCCGCTTGTTCGATGCCGCCGCCGCTTTGCTGGGCGTGTGCTTGCACGCGAGCTACGAGGGCGAAGCGCCGATGCGTTTAGAGGCCCTTTGCCAGGGCGTCGTCGCGCCGGTGCCGCCCGTTGCGCTGCCTCTTGAACGCGACGCGAACGGCATTTGGCGCAGCGATTGGGCGGCGCTCTTGCCGACGCTGCTGGACTCCCGGGTTGATCCGGCCGCTCGCGCCGCCGCCGTCCATAGCAGTCTCGCGCACGCCTTGTGCGAACAGGCGGTCGCGGTGCGCCGGCAAAGCGGGGTTACCCGCGTGGGTTTGAGCGGCGGCGTGTTTCAAAACCGCGTCCTGACTGAACGAGCCGTGGCTTCGCTGACGGCAGCCGGCTTCGAAGTCCTGATCCCGCTGCGACTACCGGTCAACGACGCGGCGATCAGCTTCGGCCAGCTCATCGAGACCCTCGCGGTCGACGGGAGCGCGGCCTGAGATTCCGCGACACTCATGTCAGTCTGGCGCACGGCAACGGCGGACGCCTGATGCGCGAGCTGATCGATGAGCTGTTCGCCCCTGCCTTCGCCAATCCGCATCTCGACACGCGTGCGGATGCCGTGCCGGTGCCAGTACCCGAGGGTCTCGATCTCATCGTCACCACGGACGGCTTTACCGTCCAGCCGCTCGAATT
>Ga0181530_10006154_pt1 | contig 11939 bp, 7 predicted proteins | sample PEATcosm2014_Bin_42_FD_119769 | JGI IMG/M metagenome (GOLD analysis project Ga0181530, IMG submission 119769) | Peatland microbial communities from MTU Mesocosm Facility, Houghton, MI, USA - PEATcosm2014_Bin10_60_metaG | ecosystem: Environmental > Terrestrial > Soil > Wetlands > Peat | place... | reverse complement strand
TGCTGCGGGGCTGCGGCGGTGACCCGAATGGCTGAGAAACCAGAAGAGAAGAAAGAAAGCCGCTATTTGGAGAGCCGCGAGAACAACGATGGTCGGCAGCAATGGGAAGCGTGCTCTCCAGAGTTGGGGGGATTGCAGCCTTTTGGATCGTTCCGTCAATTGAACCTCGCTGTAGTCGTTCAACTCCTTGCTCATGGCGTCAGCGGAGGGGAAGCGATTCGACGGATTGCGTTCAAGCGCATGCAAAATAATCTCCTCCATCTCGGGCGATAACCGCGGGTTTCGCTTGCGGGGCGCTTCCGGATCCCCGGTGAGTCGGGCATTCATGACGACAAACGGGTTGTCGCCGTCGTAGGGAGGAAAGCCGGTGGTCATTTCATACAGCATGGCTCCCAGGGCATAGATGTCGGTCCGGGCATCACCGCGTTTTCCCTCGACCTGCTCGGGCGCAATGTAGTCGGGTGTGCCCATCGTGGACGAGAAGGCGCCGAAAGTGAGCCGCCGCACACTCTCGGATTTGGCAATGCCAAAATCCATGATGCGAACACTGCCATCTTTGCAGAGCATGACATTCTCCGGCTTCAAGTCCCGATGCACCACTCCCTTCCGGTGCAAATAGGCAAGCCCGGCGCAGATGCCGCTGATGATGCGCGCGGCTTCGCTTTCAGGCAGTCGAACTGCTTCGCGCAAACGGGCCGCCAAGGTCTGTCCTTCGAGGTACTCCATGGCGATATAAGGCCGGCTCTTGTCCGCGGCGGGCACAGGCACGATATACACAGTACATGGGTGCTCCAAGGTGAGGCCGATATTCTCTTCGCGTTGAAAGCGGGAATAGAAGCCAGGGTCGCACTCAAACTGCATCAGCGGAACTTTCAAAGCCACAGGCCGTCCCGTCTGGCGGTCCAGGGCCTTGTAGATCCACGCCATTCCGCCGCGATTGACGACCTCCAGAATCTTGAATCGGCTATCCAACACCTGGCCAACCTGAAGTTCATTCGACGTGGGAAAGGAGGCAGGAGAGTTTAATGATGTCCGTTTGTTTTCAAAACCGAATGCACCCATAGATGATCCTCCGTGAAAACGAGATTGCGGCGTGAAAGGAGCAGTAACCGTCATCCGCTCCTCCGCGCTGCAAATGTTCATTGCGCTTTTCATGGATATACTATTTCACACGAGCAGTTTCCGGGATAATTAAAAGGGGGCCAAAGGCCGTAAAAATAATATCAAGAGCCGGGATAGTGTTGACCTCCTGTTCGTTTCGGCTTTTTTACAACTTTTTTATGGGATTTGACTTGTTTTTTACTACCCGCCGGGATCGAGCCACTTCATATTTGTGACATGAAAGAAGTTCCAGCCGCGCCGAACTGTGCAGTGGCGTGTGAATCCACACACTTCGAATGACTGTCCCGCGAGGCGCCATGAAGGATGCCAAATGAAACCCAATCCAATCGCCTTGCTGATAGATGCGGAGCGTCCGATCCGACGCCTGTTGCGCGCCGTCTTGGAACCGCACCATTACAAAGTCCATGAAGCCGAGTGCGGCCACACTGGGATTAAGGAAGCAGTAGTGCGGCGGCCGGACGTGATCATTTTGGACCTGGCTTTGCCTGATATAGACGGTCTGACCGTGCTAATACAATTGCGCGAATCGAACCGGGCTCCTGTCCTGATTCTGTCGGCCGAGGATGACGAGAAAACCAAGGTGGCGGCCCTCGACAGCGGGGCCAATGATTACATGACCAAACCTTTCGGCGCCGCCGAATTGCTGGCGCGTCTCCGCGTCCTCCAGCGCGCGATACCGGGTGAATCGGACGGACCGCTGTTTATGAACGGCGACTTGGAGGTGGACATTATGTCCCATCGGGTCGCCATTCGGGGTCGCGAACTGGCTTGTACCCCAACCGAAGAGGCCGTGCTTTACATACTCACCCGGCATGCCGGAAAACTGGTCACATGCAGACATTTGCTCCGGTGCGTTTGGGGAAGCGACTCGGAGGACAGGCTCCACGATCTGCACGTCTATATCCGCAGTCTCCGCCGGAAGCTGAACGGAGCCGGCAACGAAAGTGTGATCCACACCGAAGGCAGCGCAGGCTATCGTCTCCTGCTTCCGATAGATTGCCATTGCGCAACCGCCCAATCAGCCTCGCCGAAAATGATCAGTGCCGCTGCCTGAGCAGGTTTTCGCCTCTGTTCCCGCTGGATGAGCTTTATAGGCGGCGGTTCTGATATTCTTCACACGTTTCCACCCCTCGCGTGTTGTTTCGGGGAGTCAGACAGCTTCAAAATCATTACCAGGTTCCCCACTGCAAGCAGCGCGATGGGAGCGATGGACGCAACCAGCAACTGCTATCTTGCCGAAAAAGCGTCTATCAGAATGATCGGCGGAGCGCATTAATGAAATTTTGATATTTCCCTGGATTCTTTGAGTTTCTTTGTAGCCACAGGTGTTGCAATTTAGACATTGTGAGCACGGAAAGCCCCGCCAACGATCGGTTTATAATTTGAAATAAATGCAAAAAATCTGTCGCGTCATAGCTGATTTTGACTTTTCCGAGCCGGCTGGCACGGCATGTGCAAAGAGTTCGTTGCAATTGAACTGACATTTAGCGAATTGAATTATGACAACCATCGAAATTATCCAGGTCGTACTCTTTTTTGGATTGGGCATAGCGCTCACGCCACCGGTGGGCCGCTACATGTACAAGGTCTATACGGGCGAGAAAACATTTCTCCACTCCATTCTTGGCCCCATCGAGAAACTGATTTACCGGCTGACGGGGATTGACCCGACCGAGGAGATGACGTGGCTGAAATACTTCTGGGCCGTGCTGATGTTCGCTACGGTGGGCTTCGTGGCGGATATGGCGATTTTCATGACGCAGAAATGGCTGCCGCTCAATCCGCAAGGCCTGGACAACTGCTCCTGGCATCTGGCCTTCATGCAAGCTTGGAGTTTCACCTGCAACGCGGACTGGCAGTCTTATGCGGGCGAGACAACCATGAGTTATTTCTCGCAAATCTTCGCCATCATGGTGCATCAGTTTCTCAGCGGCGCGGCGGGGTTGGCCGTTTTGGTGGCGGTGGGGCGGGCGCTGAAACGGGCCTCGATCAAAACCATCGGCAATTTCTGGACCGACATGACCCGCGGCATGCTCTATTTCATACTGCCTATTTCCGCCCTTTGGGCCATTCCGCTCATGTGCCAGGGGGTTCCCCAGACCTTCAAGCCCTATCAAACCGCCAATCTCATGGAGCCTTACACAGCCCAGGTGCAAAAGACCGATGACAAGGGGAATAATGTGACAACCAACATCCAGTTAGTCGTCTCCTCTCCGAAACTGGATGACAAGGGTCAGCCGGTCATGACCAATGGCGCTGCTGTCGTGGTGGATGTGCCGCAAGTGGACGCGAAAGGCGCGCCCATCATGACCAACGTGCCGGTCATGGTGGATGCCAAAGTGGCCACCCAACCCATTCCGCTCGGAGGCGTGGCGGCGTTCGAAGCCATCAAGCAACTTTTCACCAACGGCGGCGGCTGGTACAACGTGAACAGCGCGCATCCGTTTGAGAATCCGACCCCATTCTCAAACTTCTGGGAAATGCTGGCGATCATTGTCGTGCCGATGGCGCAGGTTTACATGTTCGGCTTGCTGGTCGGCAATAAGAAACACGCCTGGTGTCTGTTCTACGTCATGCTGGCCATGTATGTGTTCTCATTCGGGGTCGCGTGGTATTGCGAAACGCGGCCCAATCCAGTGATGGCGGGCGCGATGCCGAACATGGAAGGCAAGGAACAACGGATCGGAGTCATGAACAGTATCTTGTGGGGCTCCTCCTGCACCGCGATTGACAACGGGTCGGTCAATTCGATGCACGATAGCTGGATGCCCCTGGCTGGCATGATGCCGCTGTGGAACATCCTGATTGGCGAGATTATGTTCGGCGGCATCGGCTGTGGCATGTATTGCATGTTGTGCCATGTGCTCATCGCGGTGTTTATCGCCGGTCTGATGATCGGCCGAACACCCGAGTATCTGGGCAAAAAACTCGACGCGTGGTGTGCGACATGGGCGGTCCTCGGCGTTTTGATTCCAAACGCAGCGTGTCTGATTCCGACAGCTCTGGCCGTGATGCTGCCGCAAGGCCTATCCAGCATGGCCAACGGCGGTCCGCACGGATTGACCGAGGTCCTTTACTGCTTTGGCGAGGCGGCAAACAACAATGGCAGCGCTTTCGCCGGTCTCAATGCCAACACCCCCTTCTACAATATCGCTGCCGGGATTGTTATTTGGATCGGACGATTCGCCCCCATTATTGCCGCGCTGGCTATCGCCGGGAGGCTGGCTTCCAAGAAGACCGTGGAACCCTCGGCGGGCACACTGCCCACCCACGGCTGGACCTTCGGCCTCACCTTGACTGGCGTTATCATCATCGTCGCCGCGCTGACCTTCTTCCCGGTGCTTTGCCTGGGCCCCATTGTCGAGCACGGGTTGATGCTGGCGGGTCGAATGTTCTAAGACATCCAAGCTTTTTTAATAGAATTATATGAGCACAAGAGTTGAATTCAAATACTCGGAATTGTTCCAGCAGGCGGTAATTGACGCGTTCAAGAAACTGCACCCGCGCGATGAAATCAAGAACCTGGTCATGTTCGTGGTGTGGCTTGGCTCCATCTGGACAACCGTCATTCTCTTCCTGCCCGGCCAGTTCAATCTGTTCAACGTCCAGATTTGCTTCTGGCTCTGGTTCACCTGCCTGTTCGCCAATTTCGCGGAGGCGATGGCGGAAGGCCGGGGCAAGGCCCACGCCGACGCTCTCAAGAAAATGCGCACCAAGACCATGGCCCGGATGCTGGTGAACGGCAATGAAACCCAAATCTCCAGCTCGGATCTGAAATTGGGTAACCTGTTTGTGTGCGAAGCCGGGGAGTTGATCCCCGCTGACGGTGAAATCGTCGAGGGCATCGCCACGGTGGATGAATCGGCCATTACGGGCGAGTCCGCGCCCGTGGTGCGGGAAAGCGGCGGGGACCGCAGCGCCGTGACCGGAGGCACCCGGGTGTTAAGCGACCGGATCGTGGTGCGCGTCACCGCCGAGGCCGGCAGTTCGTTCCTTGACCGGATGATCGAGATGATTGAAGGGGCGCGGCGGCAGAAAACGCCCAACGAGATCGCGCTGAATATCGTGCTGGTCAGCCTGACGGCGCTATTCATCGTGGTCGTCTTTGTGCTGCCGCCCTACGCCCACTACAACGAAGCCCAGGCCGGGCAGAAGGCGGTGGTGCTGACTTCCATTCCCGTGCTGCTGGCGCTGATCGTTTGTTTGATTCCGACGACCATCGGCGGTTTGTTGAGCGCCATCGGCATCGCCGGCATTGACCGCCTCATGCGCCGCAATGTCCTGGCCACCAGCGGACGGGCGGTGGAAGCCGCCGGTGACGTGGACGTGCTTCTGCTTGACAAAACCGGCACCATTACCCTGGGCAACCGCCAAGCCACCGAATTCATTCCCGCTCCGGGCGTCAAGATCGAGGAACTGGCCGAAGCGGCCCAACTCGCCTCCCTGGCGGACGAAACGCCGGAAGGCCGCTCCATCGCGGTTTTGGCCAAGGAAAAATACGGCCTGCGCGGGCGCGAAGTCGGCGATCATTTCGCCACTTTCGTTCCCTTCACCGCGCAAACCCGAATGAGCGGCGTTGACCTCTACGCCGAAGCGCAAGTGGTCAGCGCTCCCGCGCTCAAAGCCAAAGGCGAACCAGTCATTGCCGGCCGCTTCGCTGGGCTCGCCGCTCCGTCCACAGCCGAGAAAGTCGCGGCGGGATCGCATCCCATCCGCTCCATACGCAAAGGCGCCGCCGAATCCATCGCCCGGTACGTCACCGCGAACGGCGGCCAGGTTCCCAAGAGCCTCCTGGATAAAGTGGACGAAATTTCCCGACAAGGCGCGACGCCCCTGCTCGTGGCCGACGGCGGCAAAGCCCTCGGCATCATCCATCTCAAGGACATCGTCAAAGGCGGCATCAAGGAACGGTTCGCCCAGCTCCGCAAAATGGGCATCAAGACCATCATGGTCACTGGCGACAACAATCTCACCGCCGCCGCCATCGCTGCCGAAGCGGGCGTGGACGACTTCATCGCCCAAGCCAAGCCCGAAGACAAACTGGCCCGCATCCGCCAAGAACAGGAAGGCGGCAAATTGATCGCCATGATTGGCGACGGCACCAACGACGCGCCCGCCTTGGCGCAAGCTGATGTTGGCGTAGCCATGAACACCGGCACCCAGGCGGCCCGTGAGGCTGGCAACATGGTGGACTTGGACAGCAATCCCACCAAGCTCATCGAAGTCGTCGAAATCGGCAAGCAACTGTTGATGACGCGCGGCGCGCTGACCACGTTCAGCATCGCCAACGATGTGTCGAAATACTTCGCGATTCTTCCGGCGATGTTTGGGCTGCTCTACGCCACCACGGCCGGGGGCCGCGGCCCGCTGGACAAGCTGAACATCATGTACCTGCACTCGCCACAGAGCGCGATCCTGGCGGCAGTCATATTCAACGCCTTGATTATCGTGGCGCTGATTCCCCTGGCCTTGAAGGGCGTGAAATACCGTCCGCTGGGCGCCGCGGTGATTTTGCGCAACAACATGCTCATTTACGGCATTGGCGGCATCATCGTGCCGTTCATATTCATCAAATTGATAGATGTGCTGCTGGTGGCAGTCCATCTGGCCCCCTGATATCGCCAATGCCAAAAGTTACAAACGAGGAAAAATTATGATTAAACTTATTATCCAAGCCGTAAGACAGACGATTTTGTGGAGCGTTGTGGCCGGAATCATGTATCCGGTGGTTATGACAATTTTTGCGCAGACCGCATTCCCCAAGCAGGCGAACGGAAGTCTGGTGGAACAGGACGGCAAACTGATTGGCTCCGCCTTGTTGGCGCAGCAGTTCCAAGGCAGCAATTACTTCTGGCCGCGGCCCTCGGCCTGCAGCTACGGCACGGGGGGAACGGGCATTACGGCGTCCAGTGGCAGCAACCTGGGACCCACCAGCGGGGCCTTGCATACCAATGTCGCGAACAACATCGCCGCCTTCATCAGCGGGAACAACCTGCCGACCAATACCGTCGTCCCGGCCGACATGATCTTCGCCTCCGCCAGCGGCCTTGATCCTCACATTAGCCCCGAAGCGGCGCGTCTTCAGGTTTCCCGCGTCGCCGTCTCGCGCGGCCTGAGCGAGGACAAAGTCAAAGAGCTGACGGAGCGATTTGTTGAGCCGCCGCAGTGGGGGTTTCTCGGCCAGGCGCGGGTGAATGTTTTGCTGCTGAATGTGGCGCTTGACCGCCTCCAAGCCGAATCGAAGAGAGCCGCAGCGGGCGCGCCATCCAAAGGCTGATGAGGCACCGGTGAATTCTGGCAAAGGTCAGGCTTCCCCGGCTGTTTACATTCTCTGCGTCACGCCGTGAAACCGAATCCAACCGCGTTGCTGATTGACCATGATAAGGCGAGCCGGCGCATGTTGCGGGCACTGCTCGAATCGCAACATTACCGTCTATTTGAAACCGAGAACGGCCAGCTTGGTTTAGCCAAGGCATGCGTATGTCATCCGGACGTGATTATTCTGGATCTGGCATTGCCAGACATTCTGGGCCTAACCGTGCTGAAGCGGTTGCGGCTCTCAGCCAAGACCCCGGTGCTGGTGCTCTCCGCCCTGAATCGCGAGGAGGACATTGTTGCTGCGCTCGATGGAGGCGCCAACGATTATATGACAAAACCATTCAGCGAAGCGGAATTGCTCGCCCGCCTGCGAGTCCTCCGGCGTTGCATTCCAAGTGAATTCGAAAAACCGGTGCTAGTCGAGGGTGATCTCAAGGTGGATGTGACCAACCATGTGTTCACCTTAAGCGGCCGCAAAATCGATCTCACCCCTATCGAAGGGGCGTTGCTGCGCTCGCTCGCCGCCTATGCGGGCATGGTGGTGACTTGCCAGTGGCTGCTTCGTTCGGTCTGGGGTGCGGAAGGAGAGAAGCAATGGCAATACTTGCGTGTCTTCATCTCTAGCCTGAGAAAAAAACTAAAATGGACCCAGGGAGGGATTGCCATTGAAACCCTTGACAATCTCGGTTATCGGCTTTGGCTGCGGAGTGGCGACCGCGTTCACGGAGAAGTTGAATTTCCGCGCGCAACGACTGAACTGCAAAATGGCAAACCCCTAAACATCTGGAAAATGCACAGTCGGGCTTAAACTCAAAAAAATAGAGCCAAGCCGTCAAGTGGAAAACCGCAGTCCCAGCCGGCATGGCATGACGATGCCGTTCCGGGTGATCAGGATTGTGACAACACGAACGGGTGCCCCTCTTGCCAGCCAGCAAATAGAGGGTTAACGGACCGCTATGGGCGGCATCAGGTCGCCGCGCTCGTCAGGAATCATTAGGCAATCATTAGGCAAAATCGCGGAATCGTTAACCCGGCATGGAATTCTTATTCACACGGCAATTGGAAGTTGAAAAAGACCGTTGCAATGGGACTTCCAAGTGTAATTCTGGAAACTGGCCGGTTGCAGTGGAGTTTAGGCGTCTGTCACTTCGCCAGGCGTGTCTCCATCCAATCCTTGATGGACACCCTCTCGCGCGAGTGCCATGCAGGCAGCCAGTGGCGGTAAACCCAGTTGGCTTCGGGACTGTATACAAGTTTAGAACTGGCAACGTGTCGTCTCAGCCCGGCAGGGCCAAAAATATCCATCGGGCTCCGTTCAAGCTCCACTGTCGCCCCGAAAACACGGCACAATCTGCTCCTGGGCCTTCGCCAAGGTGCAGTACTGTGCAGTACACTTTTACATGTAATTTGAGGTCGGTTGGCCGATTTGAATCAAAAAGCGAAAAATTGCAAACAACCAATAAAATCAGGCATTCCAAGCGCGTTTGCTGATTTTGGCCGAAACGGCTTAACAGGTTGTTGACCTATTTCGCGCACCAGTCTCCGGCGTTCTCGAACTTCTCGACGGCTACCACCACGAAGCCCTATACCAAGTGGCGATCCTGCGGACGGTAGTGTAGGGGATCATCGAGAACGACGGCGACGACGAGGTGCCGGCTTGGACCGGGGCGGGGTAACGCCAGATGCTCGCCGCCTTGGGCATCGACGGGGTCGAGGCATTCTTCGCGCGGGCAGAGGCGCTCCAGGCGTTCGTGCTGGAGCTCCGCGAGGGGGGGGGCGAGGAACTGCTCGCGCGGGCGCCAGGGGGCTTCGACTGAGATGCAGTCTCGTTGTGCTCCGTCACCAAGGGGGCTGCGGAGGCCCAAACCCCTCCTGTTCCATGTTTTGTCGCACGGGTGACTTTTCTGTCAGAAGCTTCGTGGTCTTTAAGGAAGCCCATTTTTAGCTGAAGAAGACGCCGTTAATTAAGTCCAGCCTACCTGCGCCTGCGGGCCTTGTTGACTGGAGAAAAACCGTCCCCGCTGAATGGCGAAGCTGGCACGGTCCGCACGAGTTCTCCCCCAGTGGCTGAACGGGTGCCAACTGAGGCTCCACATAGGGCGCAAAGATACTCATGAAGCTCGCCCGATGGGAGCACCAGAAGCAGCCGTTCCCGCACCGGTTGCGAGCGCTTGCACTTGGGACAATATATTTCGCTGGCTGTGAACTCGCCAAATTGCCGACTCATGTAACGTGATTTCCTTCTCCCAACATGCCTTAAGAGCGCGCTGGGGGCAAAATCATTTCGTTGGTGCTTAGAACCGCGAGATCATTGCGCAAGCCACCGGACGGAACGGGGCGAACTTCGGCTGGCCGGCTCGGGAGAGGGTGGCGAGTTTCCCTCAGCCGCATCGAATTTAAAGTTTTAAAGCTCAGCGCCTTCAAAAGACTCTGTCCCGCGATACCCGCCACCGTGCAGTCCCAAGTGCTTTCGACGAAGATCATGGGTGAACCAAGACACGGTCATTCTCGCTAGGATGAAGTTGCGAGGTTGCAACGTTGCAGACTTGAAACGTTGCAGACTTGCAACAATGGCGCAGTTCTGATAGTTTATCGCCATGTTTCAAACCAGCACGCCGGTGGTGGGGGAAGGATTTCAGAACCGGAAATCCGAGGTCGCGGCTTTGATTCAAACGATCCAAAGACTCGGGGCGGGTGAACCAAAGTGGGTGGCCATTCTGGGACCACGCAAAATCGGAAAGACCAGCCTGGTATTGGAAGCGGCCCGGCTTTCCAAAAGCAATACCCTGCGCATTGTGATTCTGGACGTCCAGGAACAGGAGCCAATTTCCGCAGAGGTGTTCCGCCGACTAGCGCTGCGCGTGGTGGATTCGGCGCTGGGAACCGAACTGGGAGAATCACTCGAACGGTTGGCCGTTGATCCCGGCTCGTACCGCAATATGCTCCAAAAGTCGGCCAGCTTTGCCTCCCTCCCAACCGCGCTGCGAATTGGGGTGCAGGAATTGGTCGAAGGTGCCGCCACTCCCGACCGGATCGGCGCCTGGCTCGATTTCCCCGAACAGTTAGCGGAAGCCCTGAAACTGCAGTTCGTGATCGCGTTGGACGAATTTCAGGAACTCGGACAACTGGAATCCCAACGGAAGAGTTTCAATCCGTTTACCCTGATGCGCAGTCGCTGGCAGAAACACCGCCGCGTCAGTTATTTTATTTCCGGTTCGGCCCGTTCGATGCTGATCAATTTGGTCACTTCCCAGCAGTCTCCATTCTTCCAGCACTTCGAACTACAGGAACTGGGTGTGTTTGAGCACGAGGCGGCCGTTGCTTTGCTCAAGCGGCAAAGCCCGCCAGACCGGCCAATTTCAAACGAGGTGGCGGAACTGGCAGTCAAATCACTGACCGGCCATCCCTTTTATCTCCAACTGCTGGGAGAAGAGTTAACGGAACGCCAGATTCCCGACGTGCCCGCGTTCAAAGAGGCTTTGCAGAGCCTGCTTTTTTCACGGATGGGCCGGCTGGCACTGTTCTTTGAGAACGAATTTCAACGTCTGGTTGGCCGCTCAACATTTCTGGCCGCCACGCTGGATGCGCTGGCGAATGGTCCTGCGACCTTGACGGTCGTCTCGACCACCATTCAAGCTGGTTCCGGCGCGACGGTGAACTACCTGGAGCGGCTCAATGACGCGGTCATCCGGTCAGGGGATGGACTTTATCAAATTGCGGATCCGGTGTTCGGACTTTGGTTGCGCTGGCGACGGCCGGGCGGAACGGTCGTGCCGATGAGTGTCATCGGGGATGAAGCAGAATTGGCGGTCGCTCGCGCGTTGTCCGCCATGGGATTTGACCTGGTCTATCAATCGAGAGCCTCACGAGGCGCCTTCGATCTGCTGGCCACCCGAGGTCCGCTGCAATTAGGAGTGCAGGTTAAGCGGTCTGCCCTTCCCGTGCGGTTTGGGAAAGCGGCCTGGTCACGGATGGAAGCCGAAGGAAGACGATTTCGTTGGCACTGGACAATTGCGGCTGTCGGCACGGATGGATCAATCGTCATGCTTGATCCACACAAAGCCCGTTCCGGACGCGAGGTCACGCTCAGTCAAACCGCTGAAATCCCCAACTTGCTGCAATGGCTGGATTCCAGAGGGTCTCCAACCAAAGAGATAATGGGGCGCCCAAGTAGATCGAAAGGTCAAGGCCCTCCATTTTGACTCAAACCGCGTCGAGCCGATACGGGTTGGTCGAGGCTTCAAGTTGCGACGATTAATCGCAGGACAGAGTCCTTTGAAGGCATCGCTCCAACCGAAATAGGTCAACAACCTGTTAAGATACTTCGTCAAAAATCAGCAAAAGTGCTTGAAATGCCTGATTTTATTGGTTGTTTTCAGTTTTTCACATTCTGATTCAAATGGGCAACCCGGCCTCGAATTACCTGGAAAAGTGTACTGCACAGTACTGCACAGTCGACCAATCGCCACCTTTACCCTTTGGTCTATCAAGACGCTTGT
>Ga0181530_10006149_pt1 | contig 11944 bp, 12 predicted proteins | sample PEATcosm2014_Bin_42_FD_119769 | JGI IMG/M metagenome (GOLD analysis project Ga0181530, IMG submission 119769) | Peatland microbial communities from MTU Mesocosm Facility, Houghton, MI, USA - PEATcosm2014_Bin10_60_metaG | ecosystem: Environmental > Terrestrial > Soil > Wetlands > Peat | place... | reverse complement strand
CGCTTTCGATGCCTCCGGGATAGCTCTGCATGAGCAGTCGATGCCCGGTTTCCGGCTTGATGTCGAGCATCACGTTAGTCTGCTCGGCAAGCGTTTGAGGCCACCAGGTGACGTGCCCGATCACCATTTTGCCGTCCCGCGTGGCGGCTCCCGTGGCGGCGAAGGCGCTGCAGTGGTCGGTCGGCGAATCGTGTTTCCCCGCGTAAGGAGGAAGGTCGAAGTGCGTGCCTTCGAGCCCGGTCGGAGTCATGGGCATGGCGGAAGCCAGTTCGCCCATCTCCACTGTGGTATTCGCCACCACGATATCGATCAGATCGAGCTTCCGGTCCAGCCACCTGGCTCCGGCGGCGTTGGCGCCGTCGGCGATACCGCGCATTTCCTCGAGGATTTCCCGATCGAAACCGCGCAGGAAAAGCGCGTTGGCGCTGGTGCGATATGCATTCCAGGTCCGCTCGTCGGCTTTACCCGCAAGTTCGAAGGCGCAGCGCTTCAGATACTCCGGGATCTCCTTCGCCATCAGGTAGCCATGCTGGTAGCCGCGATCGTAAGGCTTGCCCTCGATATGCAGATAGATCCAGCCGGCCGCGGGATAACGATATGCGGGGCCGAACGTCTTCACGGCATCGCGGGCGGGCCAGCTGTCCGCCGCAGACGCTTCGTCGAGGGTGACGCCTTCAAACCAGGCCTTCCCTTTGAAAGCGCCGCCGCTGCCCGCGGTCAACAGAATCCGATCCTGGGAACGTGTCGCCACGAATCGCAGTGAGAGGCGCGTCCACTCCCGTGTGCCGCCAAGCGAAGCCGAGTGGACATCCCAGGGCATGGACGCCATCGCGAGCGCCGCGCCCAATGCGATGGGCGAGCGGTCCAGATCGCGAACCGTGAGGTCTTCGGTGCGCACCCAGCCGGTCAACTCGTAAGTCTTGCCGATGGTCAGATCGATGGGCGCGGAACGAACGGCCGCGTCGGGCCCCGTTGTTGCCGAAACGACAGCCGACGGCTCCACGCGCAGCGACTTCTTCGAGTCATGCAGCACCGACGAATCCAGGCTGGCGGAACCTCTGACAGCGGTCCACGCGCCGCCTTTCGGCTCAAACGACGGGGTCGCGGCTTGTACCGCCGAAACGCAGAGAAAGAGAGAAATAAGAGAGGCTCTCATTTGTTCAGGATAACCGGAAATCCGTGGACATGTCATAAAGTGATGGGTTATGCAAAACCTCCTCGCCGGTTATCAGCGCTTCCGCGCCAACGGCTGGCCTGAGAAACGCAGGGAGTTCGAGTTGCTGGCGGAGAACGGGCAATCTCCCCGGGCGCTCGTGGTGGCCTGCATCGACAGCCGCGTGGACCCGGCCATGATCTTCGATACCGCGCCGGGCGAGATGCTGACCGTGCGCAACGTGGCGAGCCTTGTGCCGCCCTACGCGCCGGATGCTTCGTATCACGGCACCAGCGCCGCGCTCGAGTTTGGCGTAAGGGTGCTCGAAGTGCGGGACCTGATCGTGCTGGGCCATGGCTTATGCGGCGGCGTGAAAACCCTGCTCGATCGCGAGCAGGACGGGGGCACGCCTGACCAGGCGAACGAATTCGTTGCGCCCTGGATGTCGATTGCACGGCCGGCCTGTGAGCGCGCAATGCGTTTCCCGCCGGGGGAAGGACGCCGCCTGATTTGCGAACACGAGGTCATCAAGGTCTCTCTCAACAACCTGATGACCTTCCCGTGGATCGCCGAGCGAGTGGCCGCCGGGGACCTCACGCTGCATGGCGCCTGGTTCGATATCCGCATCGGCGCGCTGATGATCCTGCAGCCGGACGGGGCTTTCGCTCCACAGGAGGTATGAAAACCCACCGGCGACAAGATCGCCGGCGTTACCGTTTTGTCTGGAGTTTGTGGTAGCCGAACTGTTTGCGCGCTTCGACGAGGCGCGACCCCTCCCTTACCGCGCCTAAGATCTGGCCTTCCACCCTGTCGATCTCTTCGGCAACCGTGAGTACGTCGTTCTCGTGAGCCTTCGGGATGACGATCACGCCATCCGCATCGCCGCGCATTATATCTCCGGCATCGACGCGGGCATCGCCGATATTCACGGTGCAATTCGTCGCTTCCACCTGAATGCGATCCTTGCCCGTGCGCATGGAATAACTGCGGCTGAAGATGGGATAGCCGAGAGACAGCGACAGATGCACGTCGCGGCAGGCGCCATCGATTACGGTCCCGGCGATACCACGCTTGTGTGCGACCGTGGTCAGGATATCGCCCCAAACAGTGGCATTCTCGCGGCCGCCGTTATCGAGCACGACAACGGTGTCGGGCTCCAGATCGTCGATGTAATCGCCGACCGTGCCGGGCGGGGTCGACGCGGGCCCATACAGGATCGTGAAGGCGCGGCCAGTCAGGCGAAAGCGGTGATCGAGCGGTTTGATGCCGAGACATTGTCCGGCAATTCCGAGGCGGTCGAGGGCGTCGCTGAGGGATGTTGTGTCGAGCTTTGAGGCTCGCTGAATGTTAGTGTCCATTGGTTATTTCTTGAGCATCGTCTCGTAGTTTGCGCCCATCACTTGTGAGATGGGTACGCCCTCGCGAAGCGCCCGCGCCATGGCTTCTTCGCGCGCCATGATGGCTTCAGCGGTCTCAAGCACGCGGGCGATTTCGCTCTGGGCCACGAACACAACGGCGCTGCCGTCCGCGACGACGTAATCGCCCGGCGTCACTGTGACATCGCCGACCGTGATGGGCTCTCCAGTGGCGACTTCGACGATGCGTCCGCGTGCCGTTCGCGCCGTGTGGCTGCGGGCGAATACGGGGAAATCGAGTTTGCGGCAGTCGTCAATATCGCGCGCGGGGCCTTCCACGATCACACCTGCTACGGCGCGCATTTTGGCGCCGATCGCGAGATTGCCGCCCCAGGATGCGGCATCGAGTCCGGTCGACTGCTCGACAACGATGATGTCACCCGGGGTTGCGGCTTCGATGGCCGCAGTGCAGAGATGGCGGGTGCTGGTGCGGCCTTCAGCGCGGTCGAGCTTGACGGTAAGGACCCGGCCGGCAATGCGCAGCTCCGTGGTGAGGCGATGGATGCCGGTGACGGATCCTTTCAGGCCGAGCTTGTCGAGAGCGTCGGAGACGGCGCAGGAATCGAGGTTGGTGAGACGGGAGACGAATTCATTATTCATATAGACCCACCGGTGACAAGATCACCGGCGCTACCTTTCGGGCCGCCAGCGGGAGAAGCGTTTCTCAAGCTGCTCGGCGGCGGCGCTCATCACGATCCCCGCCAAGGCGATGATTAACACTCCCACAAACAGCGTGTCGGTGGCGAAGGTTTGTCCACCGTAGGCAACCATGAACCCAATCCCCTGGCTGCCGCCGAACATCTCGCCGACAACGACGCCGATCAGTCCAAGCGCCACGCCCTGGCGGATGCCGGTGAGTATGAACGGCACTGCGCCGGGAATCGCGACGGTCGTGAAGATCTGGCGGTCCGTCGCGCAGAAAGAGCGGGCGCATTTGAGCAGATCGCGGTCGACGGCCTGGATGCCGCCAATGGTATTGATGAGGATCGGGAAGAACGCCGAGATGAAAACGATGAATACCTTGGACCACATGCCGATCCCGAACCAGATGATGATCAAGGGAACCATGGCGACGCGCGGCGTGGCGTAAAGAGCGTTGGTGAAGGGCGCCGTGATCATTTCGAGTTTCTTGTACCAGCCGATGAGCACGCCGAGAATGATGCCCGCGAAGGCGGCGAGTGCGAACCCAACGAGGAAGTTCTTTGCGCTGTAATCAAAGTCCTGGAGAAGGTGGCCGTGTACCAGATCTTCCCAGAATCGCACCGCTATAGCAGAGGGGCCACTCATGAATAGCGGCGAGAGCTTGTGGGCGGACCACATCGCCTGCCAGACAATCAGAATGAGCAAAAGGACGCCGTTGCCGAGAATAATCGATTCGTGCTTCTGGTAGAAGCTCTTGCGCGGGCGCGTACTCACGGCGTCACCATCCCCATGCGTTCGGGCTTTTCTTCGACCAGCTGCCAGATCGCTTCTTCGATTTCGAGGAACTGCGGGTCGCGTTTCAGGTGGAGCGTCCGGGGACGTCCGAAGGGGATCTTGAACACATCTTTGATGCGGCCGGGCCGGGGACTCATGACGACGACGCGATCGGCGAGGTACACGGCCTCATTGATCTGATGCGTGATGAAGACTACGGTCTTGCGCGCTTCGCTCCAGATCTTCAGCAATTCGGCCTGCATGAATTCGCGGGTCTGGGCATCGAGCGCGGCGAAAGGCTCGTCCATGAGAAGCACTTCGGGATCGGATGCGAGGGCGCGGGCGAGGTTGACGCGCTGCTGCATTCCGCCCGAGAGTTCCGACGGAAAATGGCGTTCGAAGCCGGCCAGTCCGACCATTTTGATGAAGCGCTCAGTGCGCTCGGCCATGGTCTTCTTATCGAAGCGGCGCTGCAGTTCCATGCCGTAGCGGACGTTGCCTGCGATGGTCCGCCAGGGCAAAAGGCTGGAATGCTGGAAGACCACGGAGCGATCGATGCCAGGCCCCTGGATCTTCTTGCCGGCGATGCTGACCGTTCCTTCTTCATAGGGGAGAAGGCCGGCGACGATATTGAGCAACGTGGTTTTCCCGCAACCGCTGGGGCCCACGATGGCGAGGAACTCGCCGTCCGCGACCGAGACGGACACGTCCGACAGCGCGACGACTTCCCGGTCGAGCGTCTCGCGCCAGTATCGCTTCGAGACGTGCTCGATCTGCAGCTTGGCCACGTGCTTACTTTCCGAAGGCCAGCCTGGCTTTGCGCTGTTCCTCGGCCTTGATGGAGGGGCCGAACAACTGCTCGAAGAAACCATCCTTCACCAGTTTGCTCACGTAACTATTGTCGATCACTTTGTGAAAATCGTAGGCCTTCATCTGCGCGGCGATTTGCGGGTCGGGCTGCTGATCGATCACCGATTTCACCGCGCCCGCCAGCACATAGGGAACGCGCTCGAAGGCGTTGGGCTTGGCATAAAGATCGTAGACGCGCTCCATATCGGACTGTTGCGCGTTCTTGTCGTAAGTCAGGAAGGTTTTGACGGCGAACGCCTTGTCCTCATAGAAGCGCTTGATGCCTTCGGCGTGGGCCTTGATGAGTTTTTCTGGCAGCGCCGGGTCGGAGGCGACGACGCTCTTCTTGAGGATGTAAGCGGTGGAGGCGAAGATATCGTCGTGATCGGCGAGGTTGGCGAGAGTCTTGTAGCCGGCTTCCTCGACCTTGAAGTAAGCGGGGGCGGTGAGGAGCGTGGCATCGGCGCGCCCACTCTGGAGAGCGGCGGCGCGTCCGCTGACGTCGGTGCCGACGGGAATCCATTCGACGTCGCGCGAACTGAGGCCCGATTTTCCGAGCAGGGCGATCAGATATCCATAAGGGGCGTCGCCAATCTGGCCGATGGCGATGCGCTTGCCCTTGAGGGCTTTCATGTTGGGGATATCTTTGTTGGCCATCAGCGCGAACATGCCGCGGTTGAGGGAACTGCCGACCAGCACGAGAGAGCCGTCGCGCGAAGCCGCCTGCATCAACTGCTCGAGCGACGAGTTGACCATCTGGCCTTCACCGCTGACGAGCATGGCGATGCCGGCGGGATGGACGCCGAAGACCAGCGTGACGTCGAGGCCGTATTTCTGGTAATAGCCGCCTTCCTTCGCGAGGAACAACGGCCAGTTGGAGCCGCTGCGATTCGGGTAATTGATGGTGACCTTCTGCGGCGGGCCTTGTCCGAAGGTGCGGGCGGCGAGCGCGGCGAAGGGGAGGGCGAGAACAGTTCTTCGATTCATATTGCGGTTCCGGTGGAGCGCGTCAGGGTCATGGAGGCGATCACATTATATAGGAAGGGGCGCGGGGCAGCCGGGACGGAGCCATTTGACAAAACGAAGCCAATTCGGTGCGGCGATCGTTTGGATCGTGTGAGTTGGCGGGGGTTTGCCGGCACGGCAGAGCGGATAAGAGGTGTCGTTCCGAATTCGGTATTCGCAAATTCAAACCCATTTGTGGACTCGAAAAAACGAAGCCAATTCTCCTGTGATTTTGCGGATCGCCGGAATTGGCGTTGGTCTTCATGGGCGTCGCGCCGCGGGCTGCTGATGAGAGTGGCATAGTGATTTAGCTCCAAGATTAGGTTTCTCCTGCCTCCTAACTACCACGCCGAAAGAGCGAACGCGTGCATTTGGCGTGTAAGAAGCTGGTTTGATTCAGAAAATGTTGTGTGAACGTACAATGAAGTTCTTATTGTGAGTGGCGATCCTGAGGACGTGCAGCTAAATACAGGGGGCACTCTCGCGACTCCCCATGTCTGGATAAGCGAACTGGTTTTCAGCGACGGGACGTCGGTGCCGGTATCGCAGAGCGATATCCTCGTGATCGTCGGACCGAACAACGTTGGGAAAAGCGCGGCGCTGCGAGCCGTGAACAGTAAGCTCAAAGACAGCGCTGCAATCAGTCCGGTTATTCAGAGTATTGCGATCGGCCGCAGCGGAAGTGAGTCTGATCTCACTACCTGGATCGAGGGCTGGACATTTAAAGAGGACGTTGGCCCTCCCAGCGATCCCATCTTTCAATCCTTGGGACATCGGATGCACCGTAACCAGGCGCTCTATGATTGGATGCAAAACGGCAAATCGCTCGGACAACTGGCCCCTTGGTTCTGTCACTTTTTGTCCGCGGAGGAGCGGCTTAACATTGGCAAGCCCCCGCAGAACATTCCTTTGGTCCGGGCTGCGCCTATTCACCCAATCCACTTCTTACAACGCGATGATAGCCTCGAGTCAAAATTGAGCGCCAAATTCCGCAAAGCGTTCGGTGTTGATCTGATAGTAAACCGGAACGCCGGCAACGAAGTGCCGTTGCACGTCGGGGATAGGCCAGAACTGGCTGCTGGAGAGGATCGGGTCAGTGTCGGTTATGTGTCGCGCCTCGAACAACTTCCGAAGCTGCATGAGCAAGGCGATGGCATGAGAAGTTTTGCCGGCGTATTACTCGCAACTTCTGTGGGGCATCCCAGCATTGTTTTGATTGATGAACCGGAAGCGTTTCTTCACCCACCCCAAGCGCGTCTTCTGGGTTCAGTCCTGCTTCAGGGCCGCCCGATGGAGCGCCAACTGTTTATTGCTACACATAGTTCAGATGTTCTTCGCGGAATGCTCGATTCGGAGAGCACGAGCGTACGGGTCCTGCGTCTTACGCGCCAAGGGAACACCAATGCGGTGCGTATCCTCGACAATTCGCGCGTCAAGGAATTGTGGGGAGATCCCCTCCTACGGTCTTCCAACATTCTTGACGGGTTGTTCCACGAGGGCGTTGTGGTTTGCGAGGCTGACGGAGATTGTCGGTTCTTCGGAGCGGTACTTGATGCGATCTACTCGGGTGGAACGGAGGGCATCCGGCGTCCCGACCTGATGTTCGTTCATTGTGGAGGGAAGGCTTGCCTCGCCCTTGTCGTAAGGGCTCTTCGGGAAGTCGGTGTGCCCGTGCATGCGGTCGCCGATTTCGATATCTTCTCCGAGGAGCAGCCCCTGCGTGATGTAGTTGAAGCTTTGGGCCTCGACTGGGCAAATATTGTCGCTGGCTGGAAGATAGTCAGGAACGCTGTCAATGGCAAGAAGCCCGAGTTGAATACAAATGAGTTGAAGGAGAGGATCAACAAGATTCTCTCAGGAGTTGTCAAGAGTCCGATCCCTCCAGCGATAAAAGACGAGATTCAGTCTGTACTCCGGCGTTCGTCGCCATGGTCGATCGCCAAAACGGTTGGAAGGTCGTATGTGCCTTCGGGAACTGCTGCCCAAGCATGCGAAGCCCTCCTTGCCGCGCTTCGTGCTGCTGGTCTGCATGTGGTCGAAGCGGGGGAATTGGAGGGGTTCGTGCGAACGGCAGGAGGGCACGGTCCGAAATGGGTGAATGAAGTTCTTAAACGGGACCTCGCTTCGGACCCGGAGTTGGAGTCCGCGAGGCAATTTGTTCGTCAGATTTCCAGTGCTTCCAGCTCCGGAAGAATCTAAGCAACTGGGGATTTTTTTGGGGCTCAGGTATTTCTTATCAAGTCGTCGAATACGGCCCAGACTTCCACAATACCGCAACAGTGCCTGGTCAGATGACCATATTTGCCTGTTATCATGAAAATCATGAAGGACCGGGTATTGAGCGCGTCCGAATTCAAGGCTAAGTGCCTCGCCTGCCTGGGCGAGATCGAACAAACCGGGGAACCCATCACCATCACGAGGCGTGGCCGTCCCGTGGCGGTGCTCGGTCCGGCGAAACGGGCGTCCGGGAAATCGCCCCGCGACAGTTGGGCGCGAAAGGCCCGAATCACAGGCGATATAGTGAACGCGGATACCTCTGCCATCTGGGAAGTTGCCGGATCGAAGACGGAGCCGTAGTCTGCTGCCGCGTTTGTTGTTGGATACTCACGTCCTCGTTCGGTGGTTAATCGAGGCGAGGAAACTCTCCCGTACGCAGCTGCGAGTGCTCGAAACAGCAGCGCGCCGGAGCGAGCCAATAGCATTGAGCGCGATCAGTCTGCTGGAAATCGCCGTTCTCGCCAGCGGAGAACACGCGGCATTGAAAGTGCCTCTGGCCGAATTCTTTCACGATCTGAATTCCGACCCGATTTTTCGCGTTCTTCCGTTGACCTTTGAAGTAGCCCTCGAGGTCGAGTCACTGAGTGCTCTGCGGGACCCGGCCGATCGTGCCATCGCCGCAACGGCACGCGTTCACCGGCTCCGGCTGGTGACGTCGGATCAGCGGATTATCGAGTCCGGGCTTGTGCAAGTTGTCGAATAGCCGGGCATCCCGCAGAATGGTGAACTCGGTGCCTGGTCCCCAAGCTCGGGAAGTTCGTACAGCTTTGGGCAGGACGATCTGGCCCTTCGTCGAGAGCCGAGTGTTTTCCATTTGGTAAGCCTCCAGCAAGATCATTCCACAGTTACTTTTCCCGGCTGACGGTGAGTTCCATGAACTTGATCGGCGCCTGCGGGCCAATCGTCAGTTCGCCCAGTTCCGTCCATTCGCCACGTTCGTTGATTCGCAATACCGAGCTGGTCCTGATCTCTCCCAATGTAAAGCCCCAGGCGATCCCGGCGCCGCTGTCCAGCAGCTTGACTTCAGTTTCCAGAAAACGGCCATCGTTGAAGGCGCGCATACGGTATGTTTCACTCTCGTCGTCCCAGGAAACCAGTCCCAGGGCCTGGAGGGCGGGCTTGCCGTCGGATTTGGCGCGTCCCACGCCTTCGATGAGCAAGACCAGGCCGTCCAGTTTGTATTGAGCTTCTTCGGTCTGGATCATTTCGACGAATTGACCGGGGCCGCGCAGGATGCGGGCGTCACCGGTCCACTTTCCGATCAGAAATTCCAGCTTCTTCATAGCGGCGCGCTGCGCCTCGAGGTTCGGTACACGGAGTGGTTGAGCCACACCCGATAGACACCGGCCGCGATTTCCGAGTTCCCATTTCCGGCGTATGTCAGAATCGCCGGGATGGATCGGGAAGAGTTGCCGAGCTTTCTGGTGGGCGTAATCGTTGGCCGGAAGATCGAGGGCAGGCCGTTGAAGGTGGCGATCGATGGCCGCCGCGGAGCCGGGAAGACCGTGCTGGCGGACGAGCTGGCCGCGCTGATTCGTGCACGAGGCTTTCAGGTGCTGCGTCCGTCGGTCGACGGATTTCATCAGCCGCGGGAACGGCGTTACCGCCAGGGCGAATACTCGGCGCAAGGTTATTACGAGGACGCTTTCAACTGTGAGGCGGTGGTGGAGGGCTTGCTTGCGCCGCTCTCCGGGGATGTGTTTCCCGTCAATTGCCGTGAAGTCAGCCCTGACCTTCGCGCCAACCTGCCGAGCGACGCGCCACCGGTGAGGGCCGGCGCGGAGTCGATCCTGCTTTTCGACGGCATCTTTCTCTTTCGCCGCGAATTGAACCCCTGGTGGGATTTCAGAATTCTTGTCGACGTGGATTCGCAGACCGCGCTTTCGAGGGCACTGGTTCGCGACGTCGAAGCGATCGGCCCGGTGGATGCGATTCGGCGCAAGTACGAAGTACGTTACGAGCCGGCTTGGGGGATTTATTGCGATGCGGAGCAGCCCGAGTCCAAAGCGGATGTTGTAGTGGACAATCGGGACTTCGCGCGCCCGGGGATTTTGAGACCGTTGAGCCAGCCGACGGGGGCGTCGGCAGCGGGACGGGGGTCCCGCCCCACTGTAAACAGCGAGACTGGATACAGTAGAGGTTGATTCCTTCGCTCCTCAATTTGCCGGCCGTAGCGACGCTGGTGGCGGTCGCATCCGCCGCGGCGGGTGTCGCGCTGCTGGGACATGGCAGGCACACGCGGATGCTGATCCCGCTCAGCGGCGGCTTGCTGATAGGAGTGGCGGCGTTCGGCCTCATCCCGGAGCTGGTTCTGGACATTGGCTGGCTGCGGGGCGTGACGCTGGTTGCACTGGGCTACGCGCTGCTGAAGGTTCTCGACCGATTCGCGTTCTCCGTTTGCCCCAGCTGCGCGCACGACCACAGCCATGAGAGCTGCGCGGAACCGCTGCACGGATTTGCCGGACCGCTGCTGGCCGCTACCACGATCCACGCGTTCGTGGACGGCTGGGGACTGGTCGCGGTGCAGGTGGGAACGCGCACGCCGGGCGCGGGGACGGCGTTCGCGGCGGCTCTGCTCCTGCACAAGATACCCGAGGGTCTCGCGCTGGGCACGATCCTGCGAGCGTCGGTGGACAGAGCGTGGACTGCGTTTGCGCTGTGCGCCGCGGTGGAATTGTCGACGGTCGCGGGGGGCGCCACGGGGCTCTGGCTCACGCCCGCGAATTGGGTGAGCTATCCGCTGGCGATTGCGGGGGGCACGTTCCTGTTTCTCGGAGTGCACGCGGTCCACAGCGATTGGAAACGGCGGGGGGCGCGGCCGGCGTTCATCCCGGCGCTGGCGGGCGCGGCCGGAGCGGCACTGCTGCAACAGGGCCTGCGCATCGCCGCCCGATAAGTTGTTCGCATGGTTCCTGCACCGGACTCTCCTTATTTGACAGATGCGTCGGGTTATCGCGGCGCGGCGGAACGGATCTTTCTGCCGGCGTCGGAAGCGGAAGTTGTACAAATCCTGCGAGAGGCCACGGCGCTGCGCAAGCCCGTGACGATCGCGGGGGCGGGGACTGGTCTGACAGGCGGACGGGTTCCGCATACCGGTTGGCTGGTGTGCCTGGAGCGCCTTACGCGAATTGAAACTCATGAGGGCTATGCGCTCTGCGGCGCGGGGGCGCTGCTGCGGGACGTGCAGGCGGCGGCATCGCCGAAACAGTTTTACGCGCCCGATCCGACGGAGACTGGCGCATCGGTTGGAGGATCGATAGCGACGAACGCGAGCGGATCGCGGAGTTTCCTTTATGGGCCTACGCGGCGGCATGTGCGCGCGCTGCGGGTGGTCTTCGCGAGCGGCGAAACGCTGGTATTGAGGCGAGGGGAGAAACCGCCTTTTGAGGTTCCGGTGCTGCCGGCAACGGGAGCAAACAAGAACACAGCTGGTTACTATCTTCGGCCAGGCATCGACTATATGGACCTGTTTATCGGGTCCGAAGGTACGCTGGGCGTGGTTACCGAAGCTGAGCTCGCGCTGCTGCCAACGCCGGGTTCGCTGTTCACGGGTGTGGTGTTCTTCGAATCGGACGACGAGGCGCTGGATGCAGTGGACCGGTGGCGTCCGACGCCTTTACTCAGGATGCTGGAATATCTGGACAGCGGTTCGCTTGACTTGTTGCGCGCGCGCTTTCCGGAGATCCCGGCTGAGGCGCGGGCTTGCGTTTTGATCGAACGCGAAGGCGACGACGATGAATGGTTGGGGGAGTTGGATGAAGGATGGTTTGCCACGAGCGCGGCGGATCGCGAGCGGTTCCGGCGCTTCCGTCATGCGCTGCCCGAAGCG
>Ga0181530_10006142_pt1 | contig 11952 bp, 10 predicted proteins | sample PEATcosm2014_Bin_42_FD_119769 | JGI IMG/M metagenome (GOLD analysis project Ga0181530, IMG submission 119769) | Peatland microbial communities from MTU Mesocosm Facility, Houghton, MI, USA - PEATcosm2014_Bin10_60_metaG | ecosystem: Environmental > Terrestrial > Soil > Wetlands > Peat | place... | reverse complement strand
GGCGGCGACGCTGGCCCCGGCGAGTCAAGTCGAAATTCCGGGGCAATGTTTCGCCGGCGCGGAAAAGTCCGACCTCCTCTGGCGCGGGCGAAAAATCGCCGGCGCCGCCCAACGCCGCGCGCGGATGGGTTTGCTCATCCAAGGCTCCATCCAGCCTCCTCCGCTGCCGCTGGACCGCGCCGCCTGGGAATCCGCCCTCTGCCGCGAAATGGAAGTGGCCATGGAAGTGCGGTGGGCGCCTTTGCCATCCGCGCAGTTGCCCCGCCAACTGGCCTTGCGCCTTCAGTCCAGCAAGTATTCCCAACCCGCTTTCAACCAAAAACGGTGACTTTCGGAGGCCAGCCCTCGCGTGAAAACTTTCTTGCGTGAGTCTGCCGCCATGGGTGACTGAATGTTTCCATACCGCCGCGAGGGTCTTCTCGGTCGGGGAGCTAGCCCGGGAGTTACAACGTCAACCGGGCGCCATCCGCAGCCGGTTGGCAAAGCTCAACTTGGCCAGTCCAAAATGAAGATGCTCTCCGCGCGATCTCGGCAATTGGGCATGTGGGCGCCACGCGCCAGTACAGCAGTGTCGCTTTTTAAGCAGCTTTATCGTGACGGATTTTCAGCCAGGAGAAAGCCGCTCATCGAAATAGGCGAAATCAACATAATTGACCACGTTACCTTTACCGAGGATGACAGCGGGGCGCTTCGGCGGGCCAAGCCCCTTGATCTATCCAAAAGGAAAATGACAAAGTAGGTTTCAATAAGACACATCATGCTGAACAAAACCCAGGCACAGGCTGTCAATAACTTATGGTCCAAACTTTTGGACAGGCCGATCGCACTCTATCAGCCGGATGATTACGAATGACACAACCACCGGCCAGCGCCCCGCTCCGGGGCCATGCCTTCCCGCGGCCAACACCTTGTTAGCGGGGTTCCTGGCTTGGGCGGCCATTTCCGCCGGATTCTTCGCTTTGAAAATGCTGATGGAAGAACGCCCGGAGTTCGTCGGGCAGCCGACCAGCAAACTAAGTGCGGACATGATCCAGGAATCCCCCTGGGTGGTCACGCGCAAGACGAGCGATGACGTTTCGGTCATCAAAGCGATGCAACCGGAACATGCCGACGTTCGTTTCAACATGGCAGGGCGGCGCGATTATCGCGGGCTGCGCACGATCATGGATATGTCCGGCGAGTTCCATGCCCAGTTTGCTTTGAGCAATGGGTTGGACGAGGCGGTTTTCGTTCTTTTCAAGTGTCCCCATCCGCGAAACGGAACCCCGGACGGCGGCAGTCTGGCAGCAAGCGGGCTGCGATTGCAATCCTCCGTTGATGGCGTGCAAGAAAATGGCAGCGATGCCTGGTTGTGGAGCGGCACCCTGGAAGCCCATCGCCTCGCCAACATTGACATTTCTTATCAGGTGGCGTCGCTCAAGAGCGCGACGTATCGCGTGGGCGACCAAAACGGGAACCCGGTGAAACAATTGCGCGTGGCTTTTCAACGCCGGGATTTGGATTCGATGCGCTTTGAAAGCGGCGATGGAACCAAAGACCTCCACGGAGGAGACGGTTTCATGGGAACGACGGGATTTCCTCGCGCCGGATTTTTATACCGGCGCAGTCGTGGAAAGCCGCAGCCTTTATCAGTCCCTCACGCAGTTGCTGGAGATTGGACCGGGAATCTGCCTGCTCTTTCTGCTCGCCGTGTCGGCGGTGGTCCTCGCCCGCCAGGAATTGAACCCGGTTCAAATAGTGACAATCGCCGTCGGCTACGGGCTTTATTTCCCTCTCATCCTTTATCTCAGCGCCCATCTTTCCTTCCCGGTGGCGGTGGGGATTGCGGCCGTGGTGCCTGGAGTGCTGCTGCTCAACTACGCGCGCTGGCTGCTGGGGGCCAGGATTGGGTTGCTGGGCGGCATGGTTTGCCTGCTGCTTTACTGGGTTTTTCCCACATGGGCGGCGTTCGCCGGCTGGAATCGCGGCATGGTCTTGCTCTGCCTGGGGGTGGTGACACTTTATGTGCTAATTGATTTGCAAAACCAGGCGTTCCGGCGAAAAGCCGCAGTCGTGGCTCTTCTGGCGACGCTGCTGTGGCCGGGCGGAGCGAGCGCTGCGGAGGCCCAGGTGATTGTTCCGGGAGAATTACTGGCAAAAGCGCCCGAGGCCAAAAAGGAAACCAGGCCGGCCCTCGTGGCTTTCGCGCCGGCCCAGTATCAAGCAAAGATGGAGACAAATTATTTTCGCGTGGAGGCGCTGGCGACTTTCCAGATTTTGCGGGCCGGGGATTCCCCCACGGCCTTATTCAGCGCGCCGGTGTATTTGCTGGAATCTCATATTGAATCCCCTGACACAAACCTGGCTTGGATCATCGGCGCCAGCAATGGTCTGTGGCTGGAAGCCGAACGGTCTGGACCAGGAACGCTCCGACTTGCGTATCGGGTGCCCATCGAGGATCGTGAGGGCAAGCGGCGGGCCGAGATTCCGGTCTTGGCCGGAGTTTCGGGAAACGCCAGGTTGGAAGCCGGGCGAAACGATCTTGAAATTCTGACAGGCTCCCTCTGGAGCAAGAGTGCGGCGGACAAGGCGACGGTTTACGACATCGGGGTGGCCGGCGAAGGCAAATTAACAGTGGAGTGGCGAGACCATGGAAACGATTCGCCGGCGCAGCCTCTAAAAACGACCGCGCCTCCCGCGGCGCCCCCGGCGCAGCCCGCCAAGCCGCCGCAACCCGCGAAAGATTTTTATGGCATCGGCCTGACACGCGCGCAGCATCTGACGGTCATCAACTCCGACGGCAGTTGCACGCACTTTGCCGAGTTTGAAATGCCCGCTTTTCAAGGCGAGGAATTCCGCATCAGGCTGCCCGCCGCAGCGAGGTTGATTTCCGTGTCAGTCAATGGGAACGAAATCCAATCCCCCGTGGTGGAGGATCAGTATTGCCGGGTCAAGCTGCCTGGCCGGGAAGCGCAGCAGACGGTGGATCGCCTCTCCTTCCGCATCGCCTATCCCCCTTTGCGGCTGGGGTTCATTGGCATCGCCGAGCTGGAGCTGCCCGAAGTCTTCCAGACCGCCGGCACGACGGAGTGGGTGGTGGCCCTCCCCAACGGTTTTGAGGCCCAGGTTATTTCCAGCGGCTTGGAAACGCAAAAATCTCCACCCGACTTGGGCCGCTTTGGGGATTACGGGCGCATCCTGCAATCTCACGCCCACACCTATTTGGCCAAAGACCTGGCCCCGCCCGGCTTGGTTGGTCTCAGCCTCAAGTATCGCCAGATTGTGCCTGGTCTCTCGGAGGCTCATCCCGAGTTGTCCCGGTAAGGCGCGGCGAACCATCTCACATCAGAGCCGATTCGTCCGGAGACAAATCGAACGCCATCGGCGGCGGCGCCAGCGTCTGTGAGATAATTGAAAAGCCCCTTGCGCGCATCAAAATGCCTGATAGGAATAATGCACTTTGGACTGGCCGATTTTGAAGTGCCCACAGGCGGCCGTTTTCAACCGCCCGATGACATGGATGAACGAATGCGGCCACATCACAAGTCCCTCACTTTCAGAATCTTACTACCATCAGCGCGATCCTGGATCGTTTCCTGCACCACGCCCAGACCATTGCCATTACCGGGCGGCGTTATCGGCTCAAAAACCACCCCGCCATTGCCGGAAAAGAGGACAGAACCAAGAAGACCAAATCCAAGCCCAACGCACCTTCGACCGCAGAACCTGCGAGCTGAATGGCTCGCTTTCCGGTTCTGCTCCTTTTACCTCGCTGCTTACGATTATGGAAAACGCTCGCTTTTCGCTGTGAATCGGCCTTTTTAGCGAGCGTCGATTATTCGAGATGTTTGTGGACCAATGCGCACAGCTTCATGGCCAACTGATCCTTCATGCCGTAAAAAACACGCTGGCCATCCTTTTGGCGAGCCAGGATGCCCGCTGCGGCGAGCAAGGCGAGGTGCTTGGAAACATTTGCCTGGGTCGCGGCAACCGCCTCAACAATCTCGTTCACAGTGCGCGGTTTGCGGCACACGGCCTGCAAGATTCGCAAGCGCATTGGTTCGCCCAGCAGACGGAAGCGCAGGGCAACCTGCTCCAACTGGTCTTCGGACAACAAATGGTTGGTCTTTCCGGTTGACATATTCATAAATCGTTATATATTCATACAATGATTATGAATACTTTGCAAGCCAAAACATCCATTCAACCGCTCGAACTTCAACGCCTGCTGTCGGAGGGCGGCCCAGCGCAATTGGTCGATGTTCGCACTCCGGGCGAGTTTGCCGCCGCACATGTTCCCGGCGCAAAGCTAATTCCACTCGGCGACCTTGACCCGGCCGCTTTTCGACGAGAGCGCGGCGTAGAGGGGATTCCGGTATATGTGCTCTGCCAGTCCGGCGGACGCGCCCGTAAGGCGATTGAAAAGCTCGAACAGGCCGGGGTTCACGGCTGTGTGCTGGTGGAAGGAGGCACGCAAGGCTGGATGGACGCAGGGTTGCCGGTCACTCACGGTAAAAGCAAGGTTTTGCCGCTGATGCGCCAAGTACAAATCATCGTAGGATTCATTTCGGCCTTGGGCGCCGTTCTCGCACTCACCGCCAACCCGCTCTTTGCCATTATCCCGTTGCTCATTGGCTCCGGTCTCATGTTCGCCGGGATCACGGGCACATGCGCAATGGCGCTGCTGCTGGCGAAAATGCCGTGGAATCGGGCCCAAAGCTGCGGGTCGTGTTGTGAAACCAAAGGAGGAGCCTGATTGATGAAGAAACCTCTTCGCATCGTCATAGTTGGAGGCGTGGCTGGCGGCGCTTCCGCCGCCGCCAAAGCCCGCCGGGTTGATGAAAGTGCCGACATCCAGATTTTTGAGCGCGGCCCTTACATCTCCTTTGCCAACTGTGGCCTGCCTTATTTCATCGCTGGCGAAATTGACGACCGCGCCAAATTGATCGTCATGACACCGGAAAAATTCTGGGACCGCTCACGCGTCCGGGCACACGTTAACCACGAAGTTCTTTCGGTCAATCGTTCCGCGAAAACCATTTGTGTCAAAGACCCGGATGGCAAACAACGCGATGTGCCTTATGACAAACTGGTCCTGAGCCAGGGTGCAAAGGCAATTGTGCCGCCCATCCCTGGAGCAAACTTACCGCATGTTTTCACACTGCGCGACATTCCGGATATGGACCGAATCGCCACCTTCGTCAGCGAAGCGAAACCACGTCACGCGGTGGTGATCGGCGGCGGATTTATCGGACTGGAAATGGCGGAGGCATTTCACCATCGCGGGCTGCATGTGACCATTGTTGAGCGTAATCCGCACATTTTGCCATTGTTAGACCGTGACATGGCCGCTCATCTGCAAAATCAAATCCGCCGAGACGATTTCGACTTCAAAACCAGCGTCGAAGCCGCGCGGTTCACTGGCGACGGCGTGGAGTTTGCCGATGGCAGCCGGTTGCCAGCCGACTTGATATTGATGAGCGTGGGGGTGAAAGCAGAAGTGGAACTGGCGAGAGCGGCAGGCTTGGAAATAGGCGAAACCGGTGGGGTAAAAACCAATGGCCGTCTGGAGTCGTCCGACTCGAATATTTACGCCGTGGGTGACGCGGCAGAGACGATGCACGCTCTCACTGGCGCACGGGCTCGCATTGCTCTGGCTGGTCCGGCCAACCGCCAGGGGCGCATCGCCGGGGCCAACGCCGCTGGCGCTCACTTAATCTACCCCGGAGTAATGGGCACGTCGATCGTCCGGGTTTTGAACCTGACTGCCGGGTTCACCGGCCTCAACAGCTCCCAAGCGATGAAGGCCGGCTTCACTTTCTTCACAAGCCTTACACGCGACAACAGTCACGCGCATTATTATCCCGCCGCGAAACCAGTGCTGATCAAAATCGTCGCGGAGGAAGGCACCGGACGACTGCTCGGCGCCCAGGTCGTGGGAGAACGCGGGATTGACAAACGCGTGGATGTTTTGGCGACAGCCATCACTGGAAAAATGAGCGTGTTCGATCTGGAAAATCTTGACCTCGCATATTCTCCACCATTCAGTTCTGCGAACGATCCCATTAACACAGCAGGATTTGTGGCGGGCCATATTGCGCGGGGCGACCTAGCGACCGTTGCGCCGGAAACCTGGAAACCCAATGGTGAATACCTATTGGACGTTCGCGACCCCGACGAACTGGAGGAATTTGGCAAATTCTTCAATTCGGTCAACATCCGTCTGGTCCAACTGCGCGACCGTATGGCAGAACTGCCCCACGACCGCCGGATTGTGACTTATTGCCAGAAAGGGCAGCGAGGTTATCTCGCCGCGTGCGCTCTCCACGGGCATGGATTTGAAGATGTGGCCAATTTGCGCGGGGGATTCCTTCAGGCCCAACTACTCCATGAAACACAAAAGGAAAAAACTTCTCTATAACGGCTAAATCGGACACGAAGTAAATTGAAATCCCCTTGCTTGCATCAAGAAACCTGATAGGAATTTAGCACCTTTGGGGTGGCCGGTCTTGAAGGCCCGCAAGTGGGCGTTTTCAACCGCCCGATGACATGGATAAACGAATGCGGCCACATCACAAGTCTCTCACTTGCAAAATCTTACTACCGTCGGCGCGATCCTGGATCGTTTCCTGCACTTTGCCCAGACCATTGCCATCACCGGGCGGAGTTACCGGCTAAAAGACCACGCCGCATTGCCGGGAAAGGATGATAAAAACAAGAAGATCAAATCCAAGTCCAACGAACCTTCGACCGCAGAACCGGCGAGCTGAACGGCTCGCTTTCCGGTTTTGCTCGTTTTACTTTGCTGCTGACAATCATGGAAAACGCTCGATTTTCGCCGCCAATCCGCCATGCTGACCGCATGGTGATATCAATGTTGTCGGAGCCAACCGCCGTTGGTGTTTTCCGTTCCGCTGTCGTGGTTCACGTCGCGAGTTGGCGGTGGCTCAACTTTTTTCGTTAGACCGATTTCAAGTAATGAAAAATCCAAACCCAATGCTCTACCTTACGGTCATCATGTCTGCTCTTGTCGCAGGTTGCGGTGAAAAGATGTCAAAGTCCACGGGAAAAGACTCCGACACTCAATTAACCGCATCAGACTTGGCGATGCTCACGGACTTCCACGCTTGGAAGTCTTCCATCCCCGAAGCGCAACAGCCTGTCAAGACCATCCGACTTGTGATTCTTAATCGTCGTGATGGCACGGTCGTCACAAAGTTTAGCACTGGAGCTAACCTTGAGACCAATTGCTCCTCTTTCCTTTTAGGGATTCGTGTTGAGCAGGGAAGGTTTATGGGGCATTTATTGACCAGGACCGCCGATGGTGGCGGTTTGGGATGGGACCTGCATTTTGCGGATACGCTTGCAGATTCAGACCCTGCTTGGTCTGCGCCAGGGACTCTTGTCTGGAATGGGAACCATGCAGACCTTGCCGCGTCCACCAGGAGTAATATATTCGACACCGTTTTGGCAATTGAGTTGGATAAGTGAAGCGCTTCCAGAATGAGTTGCATCGGTCTAACAAGTCGCCGGAGCCAACCGCCGTTGGCGCTGTTGCAGGAAGAAACTGAAAAGCCCTTGCCAGCATCAAGAAACCTGATATGAATAAAGCACCTCGGACTGGCTGGTTTTGATTCGATCGCGGCTGGCTGGTTTTGAAGTGACCGGTGACAGTGCGTGGCCTTTTCTTGTTCCAGTCAAAGCAAAAAATGATGCGTCCTGACTCTTAAAACCTCCGATTTCTCCGTTTTCTCCGATTTTTCGGCTCAAGTACCCCTCCCCCAAAACATCACCCCTGCCTATCAAGTCTCATCTCATTCTTATGACCCGAAATCCCAAATCCGCCCCTTTTTTCCGGGTTTGACTTACGGCGCCGGCGAAATTACAGTTATCCCAATGTTGGCTGTTCAATCCAGTATGGTTGCCGCTCCTGCTTGTTCCCCGCCATCCACCTTGTCTCCGGCCTGGAAACAGATTCTGGAGTCGGTGGAGCCGTTTCTGCACGGAGTGGGATCTCGGCTCGTGGCGCAAATAGATGAGTTCGAACCCCAAATCGCCGCCTTCGCCCAATATGCCCTCACCGCCCAGGGCAAACAGTTGCGGCCCATGCTCGTCTGCCTGAGCGGCGAGGCGGCGGGCGGATTGAACGACTCCCATCTCACCGTGGCCGTGATCATCGAAATGGTGCATCTGGCCACCTTGGTCCATGACGACATCATTGATGAGGCCGATTTGCGGCGGGGCCGGCCCAGCCTGGCCGCCCATTGGGGTAATGAAATCTCGGTGCTCCTGGGCGACTGCCTCTTTGCGCACGCCTTGAAGCTCTCCGCCAGTTTCCCCACGCCCGAAATTTGCCGCGAGGTCGCTGCGGCCACCAATACCGTTTGCGCCGGCGAAATCTTGCAGACCCGCGGCCGGGGCAATTTCGAGGTCGCGCGCAGCCATTACTTCAAGGTGCTGGCGATGAAGACGGCGGAGCTTTTTGCCTTGTCATGCGATTTGGGCGCCTTTCTCAGCCATGCCACCGCGGCCCGGCGGGAAGCCTTGCGCCAATATGGCATGGCCCTGGGCACCGCCTACCAGTTATACGACGATTGCCTGGATGTCCTCGGCTCCGAGGCCGCCGCCGGAAAATCCCTCGGCGCCGACCTGGCCAAAAGCAAGATGACCCTGCCCGTCATCATCGTGCGCGACCGGGCCTCCCCCGCCGACCAGAATAAATTGCGCGGCTGGCTGCAAAATTGGGAGCCGGAACACCTGCCGGGCGTGGTGGCGTTGATCGAAGAATACGACGCGTTCACCGAATCCAGAAATGTGATCCAGCACTACTTGGCCGCCGCGCGCCAGGCGCTGGCGGCGCTGCCTCCCTCGGAAAGCCGCGCAAAGCTGGGCGGGTTGACTTTCTTTTTGGCGCAACAAACCGAGGCCTTGGGGGTTGAGTATTAAGACCATTGGCGTGGGCCGCACTCATTATTGCTTACGAAAGCCGAACTCGAAAAAACCATGCAACTGCTGCGCATCCCTGAGCCGGAGCCGTCGCCCCAGCCGGACGACGATCTGGCGCTGGTGCATCGCGCCCAGCATGACGACATCGCCGCTTACGATGAATTGGTGCGCCGTTACCAGGAACGAATTTACGCCACCGTCTATCACATGACCGCCAATCACGAGGACGCCAACGACATGACCCAGGAAGCGTTCATCAAGGCCTACCGCGCCCTCAAATCCTTCAAAGGCGATTCGAGCTTTTACACCTGGGTCTATCGCATTGCCGTCAACAAGACGATCAACTTCCTCAAGCAGCGCAAGAACCGGGCTCACATGAGCCTCAACGACATGGATTTCAACGCCGAGCGCGACCCCGCCCTGGTGGCGCTGATCTCCCACAACACCCCGCGGCGGGACTTGTGCCTGGTCGAATTGCAGGAAAAATTGAACGCCGCCATGCAGAAACTGTCAGAACATCACAGAATGGTAGTCATCTTGCACGACATCCAGGGGCTTTCCCACGAGGAAATCGGGGCGATCATGGATTGCAACGTCGGCACCGTTCGTTCACGCCTGTTTTATGCCAGGCAGGAGTTGCAAGTCTATCTGGCCGATTGCCTGAAATAGAGCCTGAATTAGTGTTCAAGCAAATAATATGAACCAGCAACCCAATCCCTTGGAAAAGGTCGAGAGGATCATTGCGCTCAAACGCTTTGAGCAGCCCCCGCCGGGCTATTTCCACCTGCTGCCGGGCCGGATCATCAGCCGGATTGAAAAGGGCGAGGGCCAATCCAATTTTTGGGAGACCTGCCTGGCGGCGTTCAGCATCCAGCCCACGCTGGTTTATGCCTTCGCGCTGACCTTCTGCGCCGCGGTGACGGTGGGGATGTTTTACTCCCCCAAATCCGAAGCCATGGCCGGCGCCACCGGCCCGATGCCAGAATCCCTCTGGGCAGTGTCCCAGCCCCCGGCGGCCGACGGCGAGTCCGATGCGCCCCGCGGTCTGCATGTGGTCAACTGGCTCGGCAGCACCAGTCCCGTCACAGCCTCGGAGACCGCTTCCGTGTTTGAAACGGAGGGAGACCGCCCCATGCCCGTTTCCTTCGTCCAGGGCCAATAGCGGCCCAATCCTGCGCCCTTCCGCCCGCGTTGGCTTGGAGTTCCGCGCTTTTTTTGTGGCTAAATCCATCCGGGTTTCGGAACATCCCGGTTGCATGCACCGTAAAACCCTTGTCAGTGCCAGCCGGATCGTCGTCAAATTGGGGACGGGCGTCCTGACGGACAGCCGCAAAGAACCCGATCTGGCGCAGATGACCCAGTTGGTAGGGCAGATCGCCGCCCTGCGGACGCAAGGCAAAGAGGTGGTGATTGTCAGCTCCGGCGCGGTCGGGGCGGGCATGGGCATCCTGGGGCATGAGAAACGGCCGGGGGATACTTCCGAGTTGCAGGCCTGCGCCGCCGTGGGCCAGCCCCGCCTGATGGCGCTGTATGAAAACCTTTTTAGCCAGGCCGGACACCGGGTCGCCCAAGTGCTGCTGACCCACGACGACCTGCAACATCACGAGCGCCACCTCAACGCGCGCACCACTTTGGTGACCTTGCTCCGCCACGGCGTCATTCCGATCATCAATGAAAACGACGCCATTTCCTTCACGGAATTGAAGTTTGGGGATAATGACCAACTTTCCGCTCTGGTGGCCTGCCTGCTGCCGGCGGACGCGCTGGTGATCTTGACCACCGTGGACGGGTTCATCGAAAACTTCGGCAAGGCCGACCCCAAAACCATCCCTGCGGTCGAACATCTGGACGCCGCGATGGAGAAATGGGCGGGCGGCACCAACAGCGCCACAGCGGTCGGCGGGATGGCCTCCAAGCTGCAGGCGGCCAAGATCGTGGTGCGCGCCGGCATCCCCCTGGTCATCGCCTCGGGCAAAAAGAAAAACGCCCTGGCGCGCATTTTTGAGGGGCGCGAGGAAGGGACCCTCTTTGTGGCGCAGCCGGTGAAATTGCCGGGACGAAAACGGTGGATCGCCTTTTTCCATCATCCCAAAGGGGCGCTGTTTGTGGATGAGGGGGCCAAGCTGGCGCTGCAAAAAAAGGGCAAGAGCCTCCTCCCGCCGGGGGTGGCCCGCTGCGAAGGGGATTTCGCCGCCGGGGAGGTGGTGCGGATTTGCGATTTGAACGGCACGGAGTTCGCCCGGGGAATCGCCATGTTTGACGCCGCCATTGTCAAGGCGCGCCTGGCGAACGACGTGATGGTGCATCGCGACAATATGGTGATTTTGTGAAGCCACGCCGCGCACCACCAGGGCGGGCCAATTCCGGCGGAAAAAAATCCGGCGCGGCGATCCAGGACTTGATCGCAGTGATGGCCCGGCTGCGTTCACCCGCGGGCTGCCCGTGGGACCGGGAGCAGGACCATCGCACCCTGCGCTTTCACGCGGTGGAGGAGGCTTATGAATTGATGGACGCGATTGAAGCGGCGGACGATCAGGAGATGGCGGAGGAGCTGGGCGATCTGCTCTTGCAGGTGGTTTTTCACTGCCAACTGGCCGGGGAGCGCGGGGCCTTTGATTTCGAGGGCGTCGCCCGCCGCATCACCCAAAAGTTGATTCGCCGCCACCCGCACGTGTTCGGAGAGACGAAAGTGAAAAACGTGGAGGAAGTATGGGCCAACTGGGAAAAAATCAAAAAGGCGGAAAAGCAGGGCACCCGCCACGCCCGGGCCTCCGCGCTGGACGGCATCCCCGGACATCTGCCGGCGTTGCTGCGCGCGGAGAAGCTGCTAAAAAAAGCGCGCAAGGCAAAATTGCTGCCCGCCGCCGGCGGGGCAAAGCTCATTCCGCTGAGCCGGAGCGTGTTGGCGCGCCGCCTTTTTGAGCTGGCGGAGCGCGCGCAGGCCGGCGGCTGGTCCGCCGAGGAATTGCTCCGCGCCGAAACCCAACGCCGGGAACGCCAACTCCGCAAAGCAGAAACCCAGCGGGC
>Ga0181530_10006138_pt1 | contig 11956 bp, 12 predicted proteins | sample PEATcosm2014_Bin_42_FD_119769 | JGI IMG/M metagenome (GOLD analysis project Ga0181530, IMG submission 119769) | Peatland microbial communities from MTU Mesocosm Facility, Houghton, MI, USA - PEATcosm2014_Bin10_60_metaG | ecosystem: Environmental > Terrestrial > Soil > Wetlands > Peat | place... | reverse complement strand
TCCAGAGGGGTCGTAAAGGGGACGGTGCTTGAGAATGTCATATTCTCATGCGAGCCTTTTCCCCACAGGGGCATCCGCTGACCGCCGGCGGCTTACAGGCCTCACCCGCGCTCTCCCAAGCAGGAACCACTGCATCCCCTCAACCAGGTTGCTCCGCGGGGTCCTCGCTGACCCGATGGAAAGGATTGCTGATCCTGCAGCCTTGGGGGTTGACGGCCGGTGGGAATCGGGTGTAATGACAGGTATGTATGGAAGAGACGTTTCAGTTGAGACTGACGCGGCAAGACCGGCAGTTGTTTGAACGATCCGCTCGCAGCCGTCGGATGTCCCTGGCGGCCTTTCTGCGCGAGGCGGGCCGGGAGAAGGCCGTCCAGGGCAAGCCGCGCGCCGCGTGCCTCGACTACGCCGACGAGATCACGCTTTCGCCAGAGGCCGAGCGCCACCCCAAGGCGTTCATCCGCGCCCGATTGAAGGCGCGCCATGGACTTCATCGCTGACTCCGGCTTCATCGTCTCGCGCTGGTCCAAAACCTTGCGACGCAGACAGTGGGCGATCGGCCTGTGGGAGAGGGCGACCTTGCCCATGCTCACCAGCGCCGCGAATCTGCAGGAGGCCGGATGGCTGCTGGAAAACCACGAGGTGATCCTGCGGATGGTCAAAGACGGGGATCTTCGCCCAGTGCTGAACTTTGAGCGTGAAGCCCCGGCGCTTCACGCTTTGGCGGCAGCGTACGCGCCGCGGATGGACATAGCGGATGCTGCCATCGTCCGCTTGTCCGAACTCTTCCCCGGCCACCAAGTGCTCACGGTGGATAAGACGGACTTCCGCGTTTACCGGCGCAACCGCACACAACCTATCCCTTGTATCTTCCCTCCGGACGGGGCCTAACCAGGCCAGAAATGCCGTTGGGAGCGCCACTTCGAATTGGAAGCCGCGGGTGGGCGGACTGGCAGCTTTTGCTGGAGGGGCGGCGACCTGCACCGATTCAGCCTTTGAGCTAGATTAGGTTATGAGTCATGGAATTTACCGCATTGAAGCCGTCGAGCGCGTCGGCACGTATGTACTCCGCCTGCGTTTCGACGACGGCACGGGACGCACCATTGATTTCGAGCCGTTGCTGGGGGGAGAGTTGTTCGGGCCGTTGCGCGATCCCGAGTTATTCGCCCAGGTTTCGCTCGACCCTGAGGTTCACACGATTGTCTGGCCGACGGGCGCGGATTTCGATCCAGCGATGCTTCACGACTGGCCGGAGCACGAGCCCGCCTTCCGAGCAGCAGCCAAACACTGGCGCGAGCGCCATGCGCTGGCCTAACTCGGCGCCTGCAGCGAACCCTGCGGTCAGGGTGGTCGAGGATTCCTGGCCTCAGCGGCGTCGGGCCGCCGATGCGGGGCGTTTGGAACTGAGATGAAAATGGAAACCGCTGTGCTCTTGGCGGCAGTTCTTCCCCTCGCCTGAGGCGCTGCGCCGTGCAAGTGCAAGTCCTCACTGGTCAGGGTGAGGACACTTGCACGGATTAATCGGCGATAGGCGCATCGGGTTGAGGTGCGCGTACTCGCAGGCAGGGGTCCCTCGCAGCAATCCCCGCCGCGGCGTCAACCGCGTTTCGTCAATCCCAAAGAAGTGCCGCAAAACGAACCAGGCTATGGGTTGAACCCTTTTTCGATGCAAGAAAGGCTTGACACGGCTGACGCTGTGGGGTAGGCTGGGAATAATGACGGGCTGGCCCCGGCCCAGGCTTCCGGTCAAGGCAGGCCTTCAGTCCGCAGCGAGCCTGTTGAACACCCGAATGCCCCAACCCGACACCATCGAGCGGCCTCGGCCAAAGGTCCGACGGCGCCGCCGCCTTTGCCTCGGCTGCCCGTTTCTTGCGCCCTCGGGGAAGTGCCTCGACACGAGGCTCAAGAGCGGGCGCTGCGGGGACTGGATTTTCTACGTCTGGGGCGACAAGCAGTTCCGGCACCTGGACGTCAAGCCGCACGACCCGCGCACACCCAGCCAGCGCTGCTGCCGCAATCGCTTGAAGGGGGCATCCCGGAGGTATAGCCGGTCACTGAGCGAGGCAGAGCGGGCGGCCAGCATCGCGGCCGGGGCCAAGCGGCGCAGCCGGAAGCGGCTGGGGCAATGCGGCCGGCTGACGGGGCAGCAGCATTGGGTGGGGAAAGAATGCGCGCGGCCACCGGAGCCGGCTGGAGCGGATGATCAAAGCGCGAGCAAACCCTTGGAAACAAAGGAGAATTCCATACCCACATGGGAGCGGCACCGTGGCAACTCCCTGACAGCACCGTATCAACACCGTGAAGAGGCGCGGCAACCAGCGCCGAAAGTTCGTCCGGCCGCGTATCCGGCCTTGCTGCCCCTTCGGGGCGCCGGAAAGGCGAATCGGATCGGCGGGATTCGCTTCTGTCCGACACCAGACGCATTTGCCCCGCCGCCACTGGGCTGCCGACAACCGCCGCCCGTTTTCGGCAGTTGCGGGGGGATTCGCTGCTCCGGCGCCGGCGGGGCTTGGCTCCCCGGCGGCTGTGGCTGAGGGAGAGTGTTCGGCATCTACAAGCGCGATGAGAATCATAATTCAGCTCCTTGCGCTAGTGCTCACGGTGGCTGGCTGTTCACGGAGGATGCCACCGCCCAGTCACAGTCCGAGCGGAACATTCACTTTGGTGCCTTTGACACCCCAGAAGCATGATGACCCGGCATACGGATGTCTCGTTATTGAGATTCGCGATGCGAAAGGCAAAGTTGTATGCCACACGAACACGGGCGTAAGAGCTTTTGGATGGACCCTGTATTGGTCTTCCGATAATCAGGTTGTTATCGATTCCCCAGAGACCGGCACACAACATTGGAACAGACAAGCTGACGGCAGTTGGAAGAAGCAATGAGATTGACGATGCCCAACTTCTGCTGGCAGCGAATGCGCCGGTCGCGTTTCGAGTTCAACCCGAAGCCCTGGGCGGCGCCTCGCTGAGCGTTTCCGTTCGGCTGAGGCCTGTGCATTTGGCGCATGAGGCAATTCAATAAAGAGCGCCTTAACGGCGCACCCCGAGCAACGTGTCGCAATCCGTGAAAAGCCCAACGCGCCCCCTATTTCGCTTTTCAATTCAGCTTGATTCGAGCCCTGATATACAGAATTGCTGCGCGCCGGTGTCCGCTTAGTGATGAAATCTCGAGCTAACGCACGGCGGATGGCCCTGACTATCTCGCTGGCCGGCGGCCTGGTAGTTTCGTTTCAATCCGCGCCCGGCCAGGGAATCCCGATAGAACACCTTCAGGAGGACTTCCAAATCATGCGGCGCGCGCTGGAGGAGGCGCATGGAGGCATCTACCGCTATACGAGCAAAGCAGAAATGGATCGCACCTTTGATCGCGCTTACCGGAAGATTGACCATCCGATGACCGAGCTTGAATTCTGGCGATTAGCCGAGCCGGTGGTGGCGCACATTAAATGCGGTCACACCCGACTCTGGTTCTCCGACACACTGCAATCGGAATTCGAAACCAGCATCCCGCTTTTCCCTCTCGAAGTCCGCCTTTTAGGCGATCACCTTTATGTTTACCACGATGTTGCTCATCCAAGCAGCGCTCTGGAGGGAAGCGAACTGCTCTCAATCAATGGCGTGCCAACAAAGTACATTCTAAAACACTTTCGGGCCGACTGGACCCGTGACAGCAACACGAGAACTGCCATCTCCGCGTTAATTGGCGCCAAACGCCTTTTCGGGGTTGATCTCTACGCCCATGAAATCCGAAGTCCATTTCGAGTGACCTATCGGCGGCTGGATGGCAAACGTGAAGCCGCTGAGTTGGCAGGAATGACAACGCCCGACTGGCTTAAGGCGAAGGCAAAACAAAACCCGGAGCCGGACACGAATGCCGATCTCAAATTCCTGGATGACGGCAAAATCGCCGTGCTCACAATACGGCACTGGTATGATCCGGAACGCAAGGTGACCTTCCTGGACTTCCTGAAGAAATCGTTTGCAGCGATGCAGCAGAACGGATCCCACAGCTTAATCATTGACCTCCGGGATAATCCTGGCGGTCTCGACGCGCCAGGGAAGGAGCTTTTTGCATTCCTATGGGATCAGCCTTTTTATTACGACAAAGACCTCGTTATTAATGCCCGCGAATTTGACTTTTTTAAATACGCCAAAGTCCCGCCACCGCCGCTGGGCATCGAGCAGCAAGCGGATGGGAGATTTCATAACGTAAAACACCCAAACTGGGGTTTGCAGCAGCCGCTGACACCGCATTTTGCTGGCAGGGTGTACGCGCTGATGAACGGAGGAAGCTTCTCAACCAGTTGTGAGTTCCTGTCCATGCTTCACTTTCACAAACGCGCGACGTTCATTGGCGAAGAGGCCGCCGGAGGTTATTACGGTTGCACAGCCGGCTGGACCGCAACCCTCACACTGCCCTATTCCAAGCTGGTACTGCCTATCGGGCTCGTAACGTATTACCAGGCGGTAAGCGGCTATAAATACCCGGATCGGGGCGTAATGCCCGATTACCCTGTCGCTCACACGATCGCCGACCTGTTGGCTGGCAGAGACCGGGACATGGAGTTGGCAATCTCGCTGGCTCGGCCGAACCAGCATCTGCAGGCAACCCTGCGATGACCTCTTCATTCCATGCTCGACGCCGGTGGCGCGGGGTGCCTGGGGTGCACCGTTGGGAACTGAGATGAAGATGGAAACCGCTGTGCTCTTGGCGGCAATTCTTCCCTTCGCCTGTGCCGCTGCGCCGGTGTTCGTGACGTCCGATGCGAACGGGGGCTGGTCCAATGGCGGCTACTATGTCCACAACCACTTGTGAAACGCCGCCAAATGTGATTCCTGCGTGAGGCATCGAAGGCGGTCCGGTCTAATCCACCGACGAATGAAACTGGAGCGAGCGGTATATGAGTTGTGTGTGCATCTTAACCCCCGTGGTAATCGCGGCGTGGCCGGCTTTTAGCGCGGCGGTGGTCGCGGCGGCCAATTCCCTCGGCTACGTGCTGGTCGAAGAGACGGTCAAGCAGCACCAGAAGGCCACCGCCCAAAATGAGGGCAACGTGGTGAACCTCGAAATCGCCAATAGCGAGGTGGTCACCGAGCAACTGGGGCGCGACCAGCAGATTTGCGCCACGCGCGGCAACGTTACGGTAAAGTTTTCCCGCGATGCCCGGGGCACGGCTTCGGTTTGCGTCTCGGGGGCGGGCCAGACCGAGGAAGAGTTGCGCGCCCTGGGCGAGGAGCTCAGCCAGCGCGTCGTGCAGAGATACATCTATCAGCGCCTGCTCGACGAGATTAAGGCCCGGCAGTATGTGGTCGTCGAGGAGGAAGTGGACGCCAACCAGGCCATCCGCCTGAAGGTGCGGCATTGGGACGGCTGAGGGCGGCGCATGGCGCGCAGGCCGCAACTGAATCAAGTGGCGACGTAACAGAACAGGACACGAGCATGGCTCAACGCGAGTTTGATATTATCATCGCCCCGGACGGCGGGGTGGAGGTGCATGTCAGGGGCTACAAGGGCAAAAGCTGTCTGGAGGTAATGAAGATGTTCGAGCAGGTGGTGGGCGAGCTGAAGTCCCGGGACGAGACCTGTGAGTTCTACGAGCCCGACGAACAGGTGCAACTGAACATTGACCAGAGACATTAGCCGAAGAGTGGGGTGATGAGGTGTTGGAGTCATGGAGCGCCGGCGGGTGCCGGCGCTCCATTGCGGACACCGCCACTCCGCACGAGCGCACGACGTGGCCCAGGTTAGCCGCAAAGATCAAACGTCGAGTTACTACCCACCGCGGTCGCGGTGGCATACGCGCCTCCTGTACGACGCGGCCCGGCCCGTGCGCCGCTATATCCATCTGCGGAGACTCTTTCAAGCAGCCAGGCTGTCTGGATTGCAATTGGTCCTGAGTGTGGCCGTGCCCGGGCTTGCTTTTCTTCTGCTTGGCCGCCGGCTTCTGGGGTGGTTGGTCGTGGCAGGCTATCTGACGGCTGCGCTGGCGTTCATCGCCGCCCTTGGCTTCCCGGCTGCCAGCGTCAGCTACGGCCTGCTGATCTCGCTCCACGCCACCAGCATCATCTTCGTGGAAGGCCTGTGGCTAAAGGAAAGCGGGTTCGGGGCCAGGCTTGCTGTGGCATTCATCACGCTGTTTGCGGTGTGGGGCTTGATGTATGCCCCGCTGGTTGAGTTTGCCCAGCACCACTGGTTTATGCCACTGCGGCAAGGGAACCGGGTTTTCGTAGTCCAGCGCGGAGTGGCGGTGAACTCGATCAAGCGGGGCGACTGGCTGGCGTATGAGATTGCCGGCGACAATTACAGGGGCGAGCGCGAAGCGGGGCTATATCTCGAGTCGGGCTACGGGATAGACCCGGTGCTGGCTCTGCCGGGAGACCGCCTGCGCTTTACCCCTGAGGCGGTGTATGTGAACGACAAGCCGTTGCCCCTCATGCGGCACATGCCGGTCCAGGAGGAGTTGGTCATGCCGGAAAAGGTCTGGTTCATTTGGCCGAGTCTTGATATATACAGGAATTATGGAGTGCCAGAGGCGAGTATCTCTGCTTCCATGCAACGCACAGCAATGGTCGCGCAAAAGCAAATCATCGGCAGGCCGTTCAAACACTGGTTTGGCCGGCGCCAATGGCCATGAGCCGTTTCAGCAATCTGGAGTTCGGCGACGAATCCGAAGACCAGGCGCCAGAGCAGAAGACGCTGGTCAAGGACGAGGCGTATTATTTGGCCGAAGCACGCACGGCGTTTGAGAATGGCAACTTCGAATCAGCGCTCCGCCTCTATTCCAAGGTGCTGGAGTTTAATCCCCAGAACGCTCTCGCCTGGGCTTGCCAGGTGCGCATGCTGATTGAACTGGCCGAATACCGCGAAGCCAAGTTGTGGGCGGACAAGGCCCTGGAACGGTTTCCGCGCGAGCCGGAATTGCTGGCGGCCAAGGCCGTCGCCCTGGCCCGTTCCGGCGACCTCCAAGGCGCGCTGGCGTTCTCCGATGCCTCCATCGAGGAGCGCGGCGATACCCCGTACATTTGGCTCGCGCGGGGTGATGTGCTGCTGGCGCGTGAAGAATCGCGCGCTGACTACTGTTTTGAGAAGGCCCTGCTGCTCGCGCCCAGGGACTGGTTTATCGCCTGGCTGGCCGCCCGGATTCGCTACTTCTATGAGCAGTTCTCGCTCTCCCTCAAGTTGTTGCAGACCGCCATCGAGCTGAACGCCAGCCATTTCCTGCTCTGGCTGGAGATGGGCCAGTGTCAGAAGGCCCTCGGGCTGATTGGCCCGGCTCGTAATTCCTTCACCCAGGCCCGGCAATTGAATCCACACTGCGATGAAGCGGGGGCGGCGCTGGCGAGCCTTTCCTCCGCTGGAGTCGGGTCCAGGATGCGGGGCTGCTGGCGACGATTGTTCAACCGTTAACTGTTCACTCCACCGATGAAGAACGAGGCTCTGGATCGGCTTCTGACCGCAGCGACCGAAGTGGATGCGTCCGACCTGCACCTTATTGCCGGCGTGCCGCCCGCATTCCGTGTCAATGGGGAGATCATCCTCGCCGATGAAGATGCGCTCACCGAGGCGGATTTAAATGGCATCGCCGACGGCATGCTGAACGAACAGCAGAAGAAGAAGTTCGAGCAGGAATGGGAGCTGTGCATTTCGCTGGTGCACCAGAGCGCGGGGCGCATCCGGGCCACATTCTACCGGCGGAACGGCTGCCCGGAGATGAGCTGCCGGTTTTGCGGCGAGCGCATTGCCACGCGCGAAGAACTTGGCCTGCCGGAGAAGATTGATGACCTGGCACGCCGGCCCAACGGCCTGGTCCTCGTAACCGGCCCCACGGGAGCGGGCAAGACGACGACGCTTAACTACATGGTGGACCAGATTAACAGCGACCGCCGGTGCAAGATCGTGACGATCGAGGACCCCATCGAATTCGTGCACGCGAACAAGCGCGCCATCGTTGTTCAGCAGGAGGTGCTCACCGACGTGCGCTCGTTCAACCGCGCGCTGATACACGTCTTGCGCCAGGACCCTGATGTCATCGTGGTCGGGGAGATGCGCGACTACGAGGCGATCTCGACCGCGCTGACGGCCGCCGAGACGGGCCACCTGGTGCTGGCTACCATGCATTCGCCCAATGTGTCGCACGCGCTCGAGCGGATTGTGGGCGTCTTTGAGGGGAGCGCACAGCGCCAGATTATTCTCCAGTTGTCCAACGCCCTCCAAGGCATCATCGCGCAGGAATTGTTGCCCGCGGCGGACCGCACCCGCCGCGTGCTGGCTTACGAGCTGATCGTGGCCAACGGCGCGGTGCGGAACTTGATTCGGGAGAATCAGATTCATCAATTGGAGAACACGATCCAGACCGGGCGCAAGGAAGGCATGACCCTCATGGATAATTGCCTCTACGACCTGTATTGCAAGTGCCTCATCACGTATGACACGGCCTTGAGCCGCGCCCGTCATCCGGATCATATCATTCGCAAGAAGAACTGAGCTTGGGGGTTGGTAAATCCGAAGTCCGAAGGCCGAAGGCCGAAAGAAGGTCGAAATCCGAAACCCGAAGTGGCCGGGCCGCGGTCGCGGAAGGCGGCGCTTTCGAAAGCTCCCCTCAGAGCGGGACTGCCGGGTCTCCACGAGCCCGGGCGTTCCTGTCCCAGAATGGCGATGAGCTAAGCCATTTCGGACTTCGGACTTCGGCCTTCTTTCGGCCTTCGGCCTTCGGGTTTCGGATTTCACCCGCCCCACCCATGCCCACTGAAGACCTCCAGGAACCACATTTCCTTCGTGCCGCCAGAGCGCCGGGCCTGTCCAATGGGTAGTATGCCGAGTCATGCCTGGGCAATCGTCCGCGCAATCATCACCATTGCGCTGATAATCGCCGGGGTGGGCTATGTTGTGGTTCACTCGATCAAGAAGGCGGACGACCCGGCGTGGATGATCTTCAAGTGGGTCGCCACCCTCGGGGTCGCGGTGTTCTTGATCTGGGTGGCGATTCCCGCCGTCATGGTAGATGGCTACGCAGCACTACACGGCCTTTCGCTCATATTGATCTGCGCGGTAGTGATGATCATAACCTGGCGGCGCGACATCGTCGGCCTGGTCGCCAATCCCATCGCCAGCCTTTACGACGGCGGCACCGAGCCCCCGGACCCGCACCCGGCGTATTCCGTGGCCCTCGCCCGGCAAAAGCAGGGCCGGTATCTGGAGGCGATTGCTGAAATCCGCAAGCAGCTCGACCGCTTTCCCACGGACGTTGAAGGGCAGTTCTTGCTCGCCCAGGTCCAGGCCGAGGACCTCAAAGACCTGCCCGCCGCCGAGCTCACCATCCAGCGCTTTTGCGAGCAACCGGGCCATGCGCCCCAGAATGTGGTCTTCGCGCTCTACTCGCTCGCCGATTGGCATCTCAAGGTCGCCCAGGACCGCGAGGCGGCCCGCCGCGCCCTGGAGAAGATTCTGGAGCGATACCCCGACTCGGAGTTCGCGCCCGGAGCGGCACATCGTATCGCTCACCTGGGCAATCAGGAAATGCTGCTCGCCGCGCACGACCGCCGTAAATACCTGGTGGCCGAAGGCGTCCGAAATGTGGGGCTGCTACCCAGCTCGGAGCATTTGCGGCCTGTTGGGACCGATCCCACACAACAGGCGGAAGAGTACGTCAAACACCTGGAGCAGCACCCGCTGGACAGCGAGGCGCGAGAGAAGCTGGCCGTCATCTATGCCGACCACTACGGGCGGCTCGATCTGGCGGCCGACCAGTTGGAGCAGTTGATCCAGGACCCCAGCGAGCCGGCCAAGCTGGTCGTCCATTGGCTGAACCTGCTGGCCGACTTGCAGATCCGGAGTGGGGCGAGTTACGAGACGGCGCGGGAAACCTTGCAGAGGATTGTAGATCGCGCTCCCAACCTGGCTGCCGCCGAGATGGCGCGGCATCGGTTGGCCCTGCTGAAGCTGGAGCTGAAGGCAAAGGCAAAGAACCAGGACGTGAAGCTAGGCTCTTACGAGCAGAATATTGGTCTGAGCCGGGAGCGCAGAGCAAATCCGTGAGTCGGGCCGGCAGGCGATTGCCCCTACTGCCCGGGTGGGGCGAGGGTTTGCTCGGTTAGCCTAACGGCAATCTGCGTGGCGATGTCGTGCGTTAGCGGTTTGTCCGAAGCACCCGTGCTTGTGCGGACCTGGACCGTCACCGCGGTAACTTTCGGGTCCACCGACTCCACCCTCATCCAAACCGTACGATTGTTAACCTTGCCCTCGATAGTCTTCACCTCGTTGGTGCCGGGGTTGATAATGCCTTCGCGCGAGACTGTCCCGAGCGCCTTCATGACCCAGAGGGACGCGTCATAAACCTGGTCCATGCTCCGCTCGTAACGATTCTCGAGCCTGTCCTTAACCAACGGGTTGGCCACCGTTGACCTGTCATTCACCGTGCTGACGCAGCCCGCCACGATTGCGAGTGCTCCGAGTGATACTGCTAAAATCCTGGTTTTCATACCTGCAATCCAACCACATCCCCGGTTGACGTCAAGCCCTCAGTTGCGCGCGAGCCGCGTGACACGGTAGGCGAGCACTTGTTATGCGCCTTAGCCGTATCTATGCAGTTGGTTGTGGGGAGCGCACGCGCCCTCGCGTGTGATTCGCGGCGCCCCGCCGCGAATGCTCCCCCGTCTGGATGGACCACCCAACAGTGAGCCGCCGGTGGGCGACGGCGCCAACGGCGGGGCGCCGTCGGCAGCACGCGAGGCGCGTGCGCTCCCCACAACCAACTGCATAGATACGGCTTAGGCACGTCCGCTGGCTGCGGGGCGCGGTAGCCGGGCAGGGGGTCTCCTCCCGCGGGTTGTGGGCGTGTTGTGCGCGTGTTGCAACGAAGGTTCTACGATGGATATACGATGGGTTTACGATGGATATACGAAGGAAATGGCGCTTTTTTAGCCTCTCGGTCGCCTTGCCTCCCATCCACCGGCGCCGCGGCGGCGCTCGCGGCATGCTTTTCCGCTCGCATGAGCCGCGAGCATTCCCGCATCTTCGCGCCGTAAAGCATGGACCTGGTAAAGTCAAGTGGCCGGACGCAAGCTGGCGAGGGCGGCGGCAGCGAAGTCACGCACTTGCGCCAGCTCTCGCGCCAGCAATGGCGCTCGGGCATCGCCGCGTGGCTGGGCTGGACATTCGATGGCCTGGACATGCACCTCTACACGCTGGTGGCTGCGCCGTTTGTTGCCCAACTGGTTGGAGCTGCCGCCACAACTGATCCGCGCGTCGGGCATTTTGGTTCAATCGTCCAGGGCGGCTTTATGCTGGGGTGGGCGCTGGGCGGCGGCTTCTTTGGCCGCATTGGCGACCGGCTGGGCCGCGCGCGCGCGCTAAGCCTGACGGTCCTGACGTATGCCGCGTTCACTGGGCTTTCCTTTTTTGCGCAGCGGTGGTGGCACTTGCTCATCTTTCGATTCCTGGCTGCGCTGGGCATCGGCGGCGAGTGGGCCGTCGGGGCCTCCCTGCTGTCAGAAACCTGGCCCCGCCAGTGGCGCCCGTGGATCGCCGCCGTGCTGCAGACCGGGGTGAATGTCGGCATCCTGGGCGCCGGGTTGGCCAACATCATACTGGCCGCCGCGCCGCCCCGGTATCTGTTCCTGGTGGGGATTCTCCCCGCCCTGTTGGTGTTCTGGATCCGCCGCGCCGTGCCCGAGCCTGCCGAGTGGCGCGCCGCCAAGGAAGCCGCCCATGACCAGTTGCCGCGCGTGCGCAACCTCTTCCGCGGCGAGGTGCGGCACATCACGTTGTGGGTCGTGCTGGTGTGCGGTATCTCGCTCACCGCGCACTGGGCCTTCATGTTCTGGCACCAGCAGCACGTGCGCAACCTGCCGGACGTGCTGAACTGGACGGACGCTCAGAAGAACCGCCTCGCCAGCGCTGCCATGTACGTCGTGATCGGCTCGTCTGTGCTGGGTAATTTCTTTGCCGGCTGGCTCG
>Ga0181530_10006130_pt1 | contig 11965 bp, 9 predicted proteins | sample PEATcosm2014_Bin_42_FD_119769 | JGI IMG/M metagenome (GOLD analysis project Ga0181530, IMG submission 119769) | Peatland microbial communities from MTU Mesocosm Facility, Houghton, MI, USA - PEATcosm2014_Bin10_60_metaG | ecosystem: Environmental > Terrestrial > Soil > Wetlands > Peat | place... | reverse complement strand
GCATCTTCCATGCGCGCCAGCACGGGCACTAGCGGCGCATCGATCTCCTTGTACACCGAGGTCAATCCCTGCTCGTCGACTTCCTTGCGGAGCGCGGTCGTCAGCCCGCCGGTCACATCCGCCGCTTCGGCGAGGTTGCCGCTCAGTTTCAGATTGAATCGCCGCAGCGCTACCTCCGACAACGAATGCGATGAGTAAGTTGGATCGAGCAGGTAGAAATAGAGCATGGGATCGTGCCGCACTCCGGCCAGCGCAATTCCCTGGTCGCCAAAGTAGTGCAGGGCCAACTTGAGATCGTGAATCGTCTTGGGCACGGCGGCGTCTTCGAGCACGCTTTTCACTCGATCGGCGAGCGCTCTGTCTTCCAGCGCGATCGTTGCACCGGCCCCTGGGGCATTTGAAACGGCAACGGGCCTTAGATTTTCCGCACTCTTTCTCTCCGCGCCCTCAGATTGCAGCGCGAGAAAACCACTTTGCGATGGCTGTGGCTCTTCGTCTTCTTCTTCAATACTCTCAGTGTGCTCGGCTTGAATGGCGAGCGCGAGCGGCGCGCTCTCGCTCAGGCCTTTTAAATATTCGTCGAATTCAGCCGCCGACTTGATCTCCCGGTAGTCGTCCTCCTTCACCTCAACTACGGGAAGCAGTTCTTTCAACAACGAAGTGAATTCGAGTTCGGCAAACAGGGCTCGCAGGGCTTCAACGTCCGGTTCGCCAACTTTCATCGCGGCAACATCCAGTTCGACCGCGACGTCGCAATCAATCGTCACCAGCTGCTTGCTGTACAGGATGTTGTCGCGATTGTTCTGCAGCGATTCGCGATATGTCTTCTTCTCCACCTCAGCGGCATGTTCCAGCGCCTGTTCCACGCTTCCAAAACGCTGAATAAGTTCTACCGACCCCTTGTCGCCAATCCCCGGCGCTCCCGGAATGTTGTCCACCGCGTCCCCGCGCAGCGCCATTACGTCTACCACTTTCGACGGAGGCACTCCGAGAAGTTCTTCAACCTTCGCAGCATCGCAAATCAAATTATCCTTTGGCGGATTCAGCACCTGCACCTTGTCGTTGACTAACTGCAGCATGTCTTTGTCGCTCGACACCACAAACACGGGATGCGATTCCGCCGCCGCTTTCCGCGCCAACGTTCCGATCACATCGTCGGCTTCGTATCCTTCGAGCTGCAAAATTGGGATGCGATAGCCCTCGAGCGCCCGCCGAATGTAGGGAATCTGCTGCACCAGGTCCGGCGGCGTCTCGGCGCGATTCGCCTTGTAGCCGCCATATTCCGCTTCTTTGAAGGTTTGCGTCTTGATGTCGAACTTGCGGATTGACGTGATCGACTCCGCCTGCCGATTGCGGATCGTGGGCGCGCCGATATCGAACACCGCTGCCAGGTACTCAGGCGAAAAATCATCGCGCAGCTTGCGCAGCATGTTGACGAAAACGTAGGTCGCCGCCGTCGGAACCCCGGTCTTCGTGGACATCGGGCGCTGCCGCGCCATCGCGTGATAGGCGCGAAAAATGAACGACATCGTATCGATCAGGAAAATGCGGCCCTTGCCATGGGCGTGAGCGGGCAAAGGCCCGGGTTCGGCACTCGCTTGCGTCGGCGATTTCCTTTTGGCAGGCAACTGGCCAAGTTTAACAGCTAACGAATTCTTCATCACAGGGGACACGGGCGAACACAGGGGAACGCGGCACGACCAAACCTTTACTGCAAGAGTCCGGCAATCGCGTATCATATGAAGTTTTCGGCTCTCCACCCACCGAGCGCTGGATTTTGAGTGCCGCATGCTGCCGTTCAAGCTGGTCTACAGCGACGACTATTACCTGCCTATCGGCTCGCATGTCTTTCCCGCCGAAAAATACAAGTGCATTCACGACCGGCTGCTTGCGTCCGGGATTGCCGCGCCTTCCGATTTTGTCACTCCTCGTCCGGCGTCCGACCAGGACGTACTGCTGGTGCACACTCCGCAGTACGTCGAGAAGTTGAAGACGGGCACGCTCAGCGCGCGCGAACAGTTGGAGCTCGAAGTTCCATACTCGCCCGAGTTGGTGTGCGCCTTCTGGCTGGCCGCGGGCGGCTCCATTCTGGCCGCCGACCATGCCCTCAACGACGGCGTGGGCATCAGCCTCGGCGGAGGATTCCACCACGCGTTTCCCGATCACGGCGAAGGCTTCTGCATGATCAACGATGTGGCTATTGCCATCCGCCGCATGCAGCGTGACGAGAAGATTCGCACCGCGATGACGGTCGATTGCGACGTCCATCAGGGCAACGGGACGGCGGTGATCTTTTCCAGCGCGCGCGTCCCCAGCAATTTAATGCCCTCGGCTTCCGAGTTAGTGCTGAATCCTTATCACCTGGGCGGAAGGCGCAGTGCCCGCGCCTCGGACGTTTTTACGATTTCGCTGCATCAGCAAAACAATTACCCGGCGTTCAAGCCTCCTTCGTCGCTTGACTTGAATTTGCCGGACGAGATGGGCGACGGCGACTATCTGGCGTGTCTCGGCGACGCGCTCAGTTTGGGGTTGGGCAAGCTCAGGCCGGAACTTATTTGTTACCTTGCCGGAGCCGATCCTTATCGCGAAGATCAGCTCGGCGGATTGTCGTTGACGATTGAGGGATTGAAGGAGCGAGACACGCTCGTGTTCCAGATCGCCAAGGCCGAGGGCATCCCGGTGATGGTTACGCTCGCCGGCGGCTACGCCCTGAAGCTCGAAGACACGATCACGATTCACAGCAACACGGTGGTCGCCGCGCAAGAAGTGTTTGGCGGGAAGGGCTGACAAAGCGCTTCGATATACTTGACGCTATGGACGTCATCCCATCTCAACTTGCGCGCCGTGAGATTTATAACATTCTGATCAGCGCGGTGGGGCCGCGGCCGATCGCGTGGGTCTCGAGCCTCAGCGCTTCCGGACAACCCAACTTGGCGCCTTTTTCGTTTTTCAACGCCGTGTGCGCCAAGCCTCCCCTGCTGGCGTTTGCGCCGTCCCTGCGCTTGCCGAAGAAATTGGGAGCGGTGGCGGGAGAGCCAGCGGGAGTGCCCGCAGGAATACCCAAAGACACGCTGCGAAATATTCGCGAGACCGGAGAATTCGTGATTAACGTGGTCACTTACGAACTGGCCGAAGCTATGAACCTGACCAGCGGCGACTATGACGCGACCATCAATGAATTCGAAGTGGCGAAACTTGCCTCGGCGCCTTCGAAGCTCGTCCGGCCGCGGCGCGTGGCGGAATCTCCCGTGAGCTTTGAATGCAAGCTGTATCAGATCCTCGATTTCAATCCCGGCCCCGAGGGCGGGAGCCTGGTGATTGGCGAGATCGTCTCGATTTACATCGATGAGCGGCATTTGAAAGAGGGCCGCGTGGATCGCAACTCGCTCGATCTGATCGGGCGCATGGGCGGCATGCAGTACACGCGGACCACCGAGCGGTTTGAGATGGTGCGGCCGAAGGTGGAGTGAGGGGCGTAAATGTCTCAGCGTACGCGAGAGTCGCCGTTGGCCGCAGGTGGATTCAGCTGTTGCAAGATCCTCATGCCCCACGATGCTCAGAGACTGTAGAGGTCCTTCGCTTCGCTCAGGATGACACCGCGGATTTTGCGAAGGACGAAAAACCCACGACCGACGAAAACGGCCAACGACGATCACCCCGCAGCGCCTGCTAAAATAGCCTCTTACACTATGTTTGAGAATCTCCAGGAAAAACTTCAGCGCGCCTTCAAGTCTCTCCGCGGAGAGGCCGTCCTCACCGAAGAGAACATCTCTGAGGCGCTGAAACAGATTCGTCTGGCGCTGCTTGAGGCCGACGTTAACTTCAAAGTTGTCAAAGAGCTCATCGACCGCATCCAGGCCAAGGCGGTCGGACAGGAAGTACTGACCGCGCTTTCGCCGGGCGAGCAGGTCATCAAGATCGTCCGCGATGAACTGGTCACGACACTTGGCAAAGACACGGCTAAATTAAAGTTCGCCTCGCAGCCTCCGACTGTCGTGCTCATGGCCGGGCTGCAGGGCTCTGGCAAAACCACTACCTCGGGCAAGCTTGCTAACTGGCTTAAGAATGGCGGACACCGACCTTTGCTGGTGTCGGTCGACGTTTATCGTCCCGCGGCTCGCGAGCAACTTAAAGTGGTGGCGGCGGCAATCAAGGCCAACCTTTACGAAGGCGCGGTTGGCGAGGCGAATACAGCTACTGTCGAGAGGCTGGCCAAGGAAGCGCGCCGCGAGGCTATCAACACTGGCTGCGACGTGCTTATTGTCGACACGGCCGGGCGTCTCCACATTGACGACCAGCTTATGGAGGAGATGCAGTCGCTCAAGCGGCTGCTCAATCCGCAGGAGATTTTGTTTGTTGCCGATTCGATGACTGGACAGGACGCCGTCCGCTCGGCCGACGAATTTCATAAGAAGCTTTCGCTTACCGGCGTCATCCTTACCAAGATGGACGGCGATGCTCGCGGCGGCGCGGCGCTTTCCATTCGCCAGGTCACTGGGCAGCCTATCAAATTCATCGGCATTGGCGAAAAATACGATGCGCTTGAGGCTTTCCATCCCGACCGCATCGTCTCGCGCATTCTTGGGATGGGCGACATCCTCTCGCTTATTGAAAAGGCCGAGTCGCAGATCGACAAGAAGAAGGCCAATGAACTTGCTTCCAAGGTGCTCAGTGGCGACGGCTTTTCGCTCGACGATTTTCGCGACCAGTTGCGGCAGGTGCGCAAAATGGGATCGCTGCAAAGTCTTATGGGCATGTTGCCCTCCATCGGCGCGTTTTCCGGCATTCAGAAAGCTGCCGACAAGGTTGACGAAAAACAGATTAACCGGGTCGAGGCCATCATCAATTCGATGACTGGATACGAACGCAACCATCACGAGGCCATCAACGGCAGCCGCCGCAAACGCATTGCCCGCGGCTCGGGGACCAGCGTGCAGGAAGTCAACAATTTGCTTCGCCAGTATGCGCAGATGAAAAAAATGTTCAAGCAGATGGGCAAGCCCAGCTTCGCGCGGCGCATGGCGGGGATGAAGTTTCCCATGTAGGGAAGAATCGCCATGAGCGTGCAAACCGCTTTCATTGATTCATCTCCTGGGTTGAACCCGCTTCGATAGGCTGTGCGCGAGAAATATTAGCCGCTATCAGATGGCAGTTGTCACGGCGATGTCAACGGACAGTTAAATTTCTTCCATCGTCACCGGACCCGGTGCGAAACGGGGGCAAGGACCCGTCAAGTGACGGGCAATGCGCGCACCCGCACATTCGCAAAAACGTGAATGTGCCGGGCACCCGGCCCTCGTTACGGTTGTAACTTGGCGCGGACATTTTTTGCGGGCACACTCAAGTGTTCAGAAGAGCGTCCGCAACCAGTCAGGACAATAGCCACGTGAAACGAGTTACTAACCTGTTGCACTTGTTGATTGGGATTGCTGCGCTGGCGGTGGGAGCATACTGTTTCCGAGGATTGGTCCAGGGCGGCAAGACTTGGTTTCAGCAACGGTCCGTGGGGGCGCGTCCGGCGAGATCGGCGAAGTCCGGCTCAAGCGCGGACAACTTGAAGATGTATGGCGTGCTAAGTCAGCCGGACGAGGCGGCTGGCGGAGACGATTCGGTTCCGGCGCAGGGCGACGGCTCCGCTTCGGTACGTGACCCAGCCTATACGGGCGACCCCGGCGCACCCGATCACTTTCTTCATCGGCGCCTCTCGGTGAAAACCTACCAGTTCTTCGAATTCGAGATACCGGCGCACGCGGTTCGGCCGGAACTGGAGGGAACATTTCAGTCGGTTGCGACGCGACAGAATCCGGAGGGCGGCCCCTCCGTGGAAGTCTTGCTCATGAATCATGAAGAGTTCGGCCGCTTTGTCAACCACAGACCGGTTAGCACCAAGTTTTCCTCGCATCCGTCCAGTGGCGGCGAGATTTATTGGCAGCTCAACACTCCTGCCGGCAGTCCGCAGAAATATTATCTGGTGTTCCGGAATTCCTCGGAGGGGCTAGGCCCGAGCATTGTGGACGCTGACTTTACCGCCAGCTTCGAGTGATCTCGAACATTCAGGGCCGACCCGCGTAGAGTGCGAGACCAACCTCCCCGAGAAAGGGGTCTCGAAGCACCTCTTGATGGCCGTCGCCGTATGCCTGGATGAGCTGCTGCACTAGATCGTCATATTGGATGTCCCCAGGCTTTCCCCATAACAGGATTGCATCCGGCCTCGCCTTGGAGACGTCATCGAGAAGCGCTGGAATCTCTTCCAGTTCCGGCAGCTTCCCCGTCGCGCCAATCAGCCTGCGATCTCCGAAGTATGCCGACTTGTATCCCGCTTCCCAACCCACTCCGTGTTCCTGATAAGGTCCAGAGCCGATACTTACGACCGTGGAACCCGGATGCGCTCTCAAGCTCTGGCCGGCGCGGTAGCACGAGATCTGAAAATCGCGAGTAAGAGTGCGGAAGGGAGAAGAGGGATATGCCAGGGAGGCGAGTATCCCGAGCACGATTAATGCCGCCGTCGCCCTTCGCCAGATGGGACTCGCCGGGCCTGTCGGCTCGAGGAAAAACCCCACGGCCACGGCTAGCAGAAGCGGGATGATCGGATAAAGATAGCGGCTATCGAATACCAGCATGCAATACGCCAAGAAGAGGCTGACGAGCCCCAACGCAACCAGCGCCGCCAGGGTAAACTCAGCCAGATAACGCTCTCTTCGTTTGAACAGCGCGGCAACCACAAAGCCGAAGGCGAGCGGCCCGCCCGGGGTTACAACGATCAGAAGCTCTTTCACCGCCTTCGGGATATTTTGCAGCTCATGCTTAGCAAGTTCGGGCGCCGCCTGCCTCGGATCGATTCGATACTTCCATAGCCCCGAGTTCGGCGGCATCGGGTCGTTCACGTTGTTCTCGTCGATGAACGGTTTCGTATCGTTGAGGACGGCGTAAGTTGGGGCCGGCCCGACCGGCCGGGCGCGCGGCGTCCACTGCAGAAAATTAAACTTAGATTGTGTCCCGGTCGTAAACGCGCCATATTTGAAGTGCAGTACTCCCGCCCATGCCGTGGCCACAATTAGCGGCAGGATGCCCGCCAGAGCGAGTCGTGCCGCCCACTGCCTACGAGGCCTGGATAGCACGACGGAGACCGCGGTTGTCAGTGCCAGCCAGGGCAGCGCAAATGCTTTGGCCAGGAATGCCAGGGCGTGGATGCCTCCGAGCAGGCCCCAGTTCCTTTTTTCATCGGCACGCAGGCACCGCAATAACACTATGATATAAACCAGGGTCAATGCTGCGAATAGGAAGTCGGGAGTGACCAACGCGACCGCCTCGGCTGAGAGGCCACGACTTAGAGAAAACCAGAAAACGGCCAGAGAAGCAGCCAACTCCGAACGCCAAAGACTTCTCGTGAAGAGATACAGCAGCACCCCACATAGAAGGTAGCTGCCGATGTTGAGGACTTTGCCCACGCGAGCCAGGTCTCCATCGAAAAAGGACCCGGCAGCAATCATCCAGGACAGCAGCGGACTACGAAAATCATTAATCGCCGAATAGAATTGGTGGCTCCGCAGATGGCGGGCGATTCCGATGTAGTCGATGCCGTCAATGTCGATCTGATGAATGCACGTGGAGCCAAACCAGACGAGCTGAAAGCAGAAACTCAGGGCAGCGGCCGACAACACCCAGCGGGAGATGTTCCGCTCATTTGTCGAGGTCATTCTGCCCGGATCCTTTCTTCGGTTGCCGGTTCGCCGATATGAGATTACACCAGCCGGCCGCACAGTCTCGCCAGCAGTGGCAACTGAGCCCCGAATCCATAGGCTCTCTGCGAGCATCTAAATCTTGACAATGATTCACTCAGGTTATAGCATGGTGTAAATCGTAATAATCATTGTATTGATTGTAAAGCACTTATAGTATCGGAGGATACGACTATGGGAAAGATTATTGGAATTGACCTGGGGACCACCAACTCCTGCGTTGCGGTTATGGAGGGCGGGGAGCCTAAGGTTATCGCTAACGAAGAAGGTGGGCGGACTACGCCTTCGGTCGTCGGATTTACCAAGACCGGCGAACGGCTGGTGGGGCAGGTCGCTAAGCGGCAGGCCATCACCAATCCTGAGAATACCGTGTACTCGATCAAGCGGTTCATGGGACGCCGCTATGACGAGGTCAGCGAAGAATTGAAGATGGTCCCGTATAAGGTTGAGCGGGACGGCGACAACGTGGTAATCGTGGCGCAGGGGAAGAAGTACACCCCTCCCGAGATCTCGGCGATGATTTTGCAAAAACTGAAGAAGGCGTCGGAAGACTATCTGGGCGAGAAGGTCACGGAGGCGGTCATCACCGTGCCGGCGTACTTCAACGACGCGCAACGGCAGGCTACCAAGGATGCGGGCAAGATCGCTGGGCTCGACGTGAAGCGCATCATCAACGAGCCGACCGCGGCCGCTTTGGCTTATGGGCTCGACAAGGGCAAGGACGAGACCATTGCCGTTTACGATTTTGGCGGCGGCACGTTCGATATTTCGATCCTCGAAGTTGGCGAAGGAGTGGTCGAGGTTAAGGCCACCAACGGCGACACGCACCTGGGCGGCGACAACATCGATCAGCGGCTGGTGGATTGGCTGATTGACGAGTTCAAGAAGAATGAAGGCCTCGATTTGCGCGGCAAGGGCAACGAGATGGCTTTGCAGCGTCTGCGGGATGCGGCGGAGCGCGCGAAGATTGAGCTTTCTACGACCATGGAGCACGAGATCAATCTGCCTTTCATCACGGCGGATGCTTCCGGGCCCAAGCACCTGGTGGTTAAGCTGACGCGGGCGAAGCTCGAATCGATGGTCGAGGACATTTTGCAGCGGTCGGTGGGCCCGTCGAAGCAGTGCTTGAAGGACGCGGGTATCGATGCCAGCAAGATCAACGAAGTGGTGCTGGTCGGCGGACAAACGCGCATGCCGCGCATCCAGGCGATCGTAAAAGAACTGTTTGGACGCGAAGGCCACAAGGGCGTGAACCCGGATGAAGTTGTGGCGATCGGAGCGGCGATTCAGGGCGGCGTGCTCGGGGGCGAGGTCAAAGACCTGCTGCTGCTGGACGTGACTCCGCTGACGCTGTCGATTGAAACTCTGGGCGGCGTGGCTACGCCGATGATTCCGCGGAACACTACCATTCCGACGAAGAAGACGGAGACGTTTTCTACGGCGGCTGACAGTCAGACTTCGGTTGAAGTGCATGTGCTGCAGGGCGAGCGTCCGCTGGCGGCGCAGAACCGGACTTTGGGCAAATTCCATTTGACGGGGCTGCCGCCGGCGCCTCGGGGGATTCCGCAGATTGAAGTGACGTTTGACATTGACGCTAACGGGATCCTGAACGTTACGGCTAAGGACAACGCCACGGGCAAGGATCAGAAGATCACGATTACTTCGTCTTCGGGCTTGTCTAAGGAAGAAGTGGAACGGATGGCTAAGGAAGCCGACGCGCACTCGGCCGAAGACAAGGCTCGGCGCGACGAGATCGAGGCCAAGAATCAGCTTGACTCGATGGTCTACAACATCGAGAAGATGCTGAAGGAGCATGGCGACAAGATCTCGGGCTCGGAGCGCGGGGACGTGGAGAATGCGCTGGCGGACGCTAAGAAGGCCATCGAAAGCGGCAACAAGGCGCAGATGGACTCGGCGCGCGAGAAGCTGACGACCGCTTCGCACAAGCTGGCGGAGCAGATGTACAAGGCTACGCAGGCAACCCCTGGCGCGGCGCCGGGCGCGGGCGCGGGGCCAACTGATGGGCAAGGCGCAGCGTCGGGCTCGAACGGCGCGAGCAAGAAAAAGGATGAAGGCGTGATCGACGCTGAGTACGTGGATGTCGAAGACAAGAAGTAAGCCCGCTGCAAAACGAAAAACGACGGGAGCTGCTCGAAAGGGCAGCTCTTCTCGTAAGTTGGAGGTCGGGGATCGCGTCCGCATCATCGACATTTCGGCGGACTTGAAAGATGCGAACTACGACCTGAAAGACGCCGATCATCGGGAGATGCGAACGGCAGAGCTATTCAGATTTTGCTTGGGTCGCGAATTTGTGATTCAGGAATTCGATCAGTATGGATACGCGGAGTTAAGCGTCGATAAGGATCGAGCTGTGCGCAAGAAGTTTGGCTTGAACACGATTTGGATAGAGCCTGAGTTCCTCGAACGCATCAAACTGGGTAGGGGCAAGGTGGCAAGAAAGAGGAAAGCGAATTGAGATTTGAAGTCAATGGACAGATGTTTTTTGTGAACTTCGTTCCCGAGGAGGGACGCTGGTATTGCTACGCGCCAACCGCGACGGGAGTGCAGCGGATTCCCGTGTCGATGGATACCGCGCCATTTGAGGCGTTCACCGTGGCGGTGGACGAGCAAGCGAAGGAAGTGGTGAACTGAGTTGCGATTCCTCCCCAAACTGTCATCCTGAGCGGAGCGAGAGCTTCACGAAGTGAAGCTCTCGCGGAGTCGAAGGACCCCTCAAAAGCTTGCGCTAAGATGAACGTTGCGAGGCATTCTCACGATGCAGTCCGACCGCAAGGTTTGCGTCCGCGAGCACACATCGGCTTTACCGGGAGAACTCCCTGCAGCTGCAATGCCTGAAATGACGGAGTTGGGGTCTTTCGACTCCACAAGGTCGTCGGCTTCGCCGATGACCTTGTTCCGCTCAAGATGACAGATTTTGGAGAGGGACAAGGGTAAAGATGACAGATCTTGGAGAGGGACAAGGGTAAAAGCGTGACGGACCACAAGAAGTACTGGGTCTACATCGTGGCCAGCTGCACGGGGACCCTCTACCTCGGAATGACGAACAATCTGTACGTCCGCGTTGGGCAGCACAAGAGTGGTGAGATTGAAGGTTTTTCCAGCAAATATCATTGCAACCGTCTGGTGTACTGGGAAAGCTTCGATGATGTTCTCAAGGCAATTGATCGGGAAAAGCAGCTTAAAGGCTGGCGGCGGGGGAAGAAGATTGTTCTGATTGAGTCCATGAATCGACGCTGGCAGGACCTGGCGGAGAAATGGGGCGCGGAAATGGCTTTTGACGGGCAATCGATTGTGGGACGATGAGCGCACGCGGATGCAGTTCGACAACCGGGATATCGGCGCAACGCGAGAGCAACCGGCATCGCGGTGAGAATTCCCTGACGCACGATTGGCGGGACTTACCGCGCCGGAGTCCTTCGACTCCACTTTGTCATCGGCTTCGCCAATGACAAAGTTCCGCTCAGGATGACAGAATGTAAGCTGCTCGCTAGACCATGGCCACCCAAACCAAAGATAAAGACTACTACGGCGTTCTCGGCGTAAAGAAGTCCGCCTCTACCGAAGACATCCGCAAGGCATTTCGCAAACTTGCGCGCAAGTATCATCCGGACGTCAATCCTGGGGACAAAACCGCGGAAGAAAAGTTCAAGACGCTTTCGGAAGCCAACGACGTCCTCAGCGATCCCAAGAAGCGGAAGATTTACGACCAGCTTGGGTTCTACTCCGACAACATCGATCCGGCTACGGCGGAGGCATACGCGCGCGGCGGCGGCCAACCTGGGGCCGGCCCCGGCGACTTTGGCGGAGGCTTTCCGGGAGGCGGCCATCCCGGTGGACAAAGCAACGTTGATTTCGGCGGCTTTGACTTTTCCGACCTGTTCGAAGGCGGGCGGGCGGGTGGACGGAAGGGATCGAGCGGATCGAGCGGCGGATTCAAAGACATCTTCTCCAACATTTTCACTGGCGGCGGGCGCGGCGGGGTGGCCGAAGAAGGCCCGGAGCCGGGCAGCGATCTTGAGTATCAGGTCAATGTGCCGTTCTGGACCGCGATTCGTGGCGGGGTGATGAGGCTGAATATCGCACGGCGCGACGTTTGCGGAAACTGCCACGGCAATGGCTTCATCGAGGCTCCGGGAGTATGTCCTCAGTGCCACGGCAAAGGGACGATTGAACAGACGGGCGGGCGGATGAAGTTTAACGTTACT
>Ga0181530_10006123_pt1 | contig 11972 bp, 10 predicted proteins | sample PEATcosm2014_Bin_42_FD_119769 | JGI IMG/M metagenome (GOLD analysis project Ga0181530, IMG submission 119769) | Peatland microbial communities from MTU Mesocosm Facility, Houghton, MI, USA - PEATcosm2014_Bin10_60_metaG | ecosystem: Environmental > Terrestrial > Soil > Wetlands > Peat | place... | reverse complement strand
TGCTGGCCGAGCAGCAGGATGGACTCCGCGCGCCGGATCGCGCTCACCTTCGATTCGATTTGTCCGGGATCGACACCCTCGGGCGTTTCGCCGGAAAGACCGAGCATGATAGCGCGGTCGATGGCGTGGCCTTTCCCGGTCAGTGCGAGGGAGCCGTAGAGTTCTGCACGAACGGCACTGACGCGATCGAGATGGCCGTCGCGCGCCAGACCGACGACGAATTCACGCGCCGCGCGCATGGGGCCAACGGTGTGGGAACTGGACGGGCCGATGCCGATTCTGAAGAGTTCGAAAACGCTGGTCTTCACCGTTACGAGGTTAGCGCGCCCCAGGGCAGGCGGAACCGCCTGGGTATTGCCTGAAGAGTGCGTTGACAAGAAAACAGCGAGCGCTGGCTTTGGCTGTAGAGTGGAAGCATGGCATCCAGCCGAACCGAACTGAAAGCGCTTCGCAACCTGATTGCCGAGGCGGACCTGATCCTCGAAACGTCGCCCGCACTGCCACAGAATCGCACAGGAGCCGCACGCGAGAACCTGAAAGCAGCACTGGCGATCACCGATGACCTGATCGGCCAGACGAAGCTGAGCGCCGCCGCCGTGCTCGGTCGCAAGGGTGGATCGGCGATAGCGCAGCGCGGCTCGGACTACTTTCGGCAACTCGCCGCAAAGCGCAAGACGCGGGCTGGTGGAAGGCCGCGCAAACAGTCAGGCGAATAGTCTCCAAGCGAAGCGCACCAGCAGGACTATACCAACAACAAAGCTCAGAAGCATTAGGACGAAAAGCCAGTCCATCAGTCGCTCCAGCCACGTTACACCTAATGCGGTTTTCTGGCCGCAAGCCGCCTTTATCCACTTTGCTGAAAGCCAAGAGTACGAAAGACCCAAAAGCACACTGAGGCCCAGGGTGATCCAAGAAACATATACGTGCCAGCTCAGCTTGGGACCAATTGCTTCTCCCTCTTTCACGCCGACGATCTGACGTATCAAGGCAATCGGTATGACCAAAGAGCCGGTCGCCAGTGTCGTCACCGATGAAACGATCTCGCTATAGCGCTTATTTGTTTCGATTCTCCATTGCTCTGGTTGAATGGCTGGCACTCTCTCCGCCTGGATACAATCAGTCCTTAAAACGAAAAGCCCGGCTTGCGCCGGGACGATTCGAATAGGACCTAAGCACCCCTATCGTATCGCCCCTTCGCGCCGGTCGCAAGAGGACTGTCCGGCGTGCCTTCATCTCTATCTTTGTCTCTCTTCACCATCCCGCCTTACAAATATTTCCCTACACACCTGATGGATAAGCAAGGCCCGAAACATTGGTCCCGATTGCGATTCCTGCAAGCGTGCGAGCGCCTGGCGATTCCGAATGAATTATGGCCTAAATTCAACAACGAGCCATTAAGCGTGCCGCGCGATCAGGTGGGCACAATATTCAGCACGGGTGAGACATTAAGCCTTCCGGCGTTCAACCCCCTCATCGAGTCGGAGGACGAATGGCGCAGTCGCGCCAGAGTTCATTTCGAAGAATTTCTGAAAAAATGGGCAGCTTGGTACCGCGAACAGCTAACGCAACAACTAGCAAACGGATTCCTGAAGCCAATCAAACAGACCAGGGGCACAACTCCTCTTGATCTCCGTTACGAATGGGCGGCAAAACGATATTGTCTCAATGTTGGCTTCAAGCAGATGGAGACAGACGAGCACAGCGCCAATAAAATCAGCAAGACCGTCGCGCCGATACTGAAAGAACTCGGTCTGAAGAGGAAATAAGGGTCGCTGCCTTATTTCCTCTTTTCGGAAACACCAAAACTATCCTTGTTTCCGAAAGAAGGAAATAGATGTCTCCTGCTTGTTGCCGCTAAATGGAAATAAGGAAAGAGCCGCCAGATCACATCTTTTCAATTGCTTGAATTCTCTACACAGGCTAAAACAGGATTGGCGGACATTCAAAACGCCCGCTGGAAACGAAGACGGCCAGCGCGGGAACGCTGGCCGTCGAAAAAAGAAAGGAGGTGATGCCCTACGAGGCCACCTTAACTGACTGAAAATCCAAATCTGTCGGGCTACGGGCTTGCGACCGTCCCGACCTCCATTTACATGCTACAAGTTATTGATTATAAATGCAATATAGATCTATATTCGCCCTTGAAAACAACGCACGCTCGCTGTAAAATAAATCATATGGTGAAGGATCAAAAGACCACAAAAAGAATGACTTGCGCAGTCTGCAAGGTCGATTGTCAACGCTTCGGAAAACACCGGAACGGATTGAGCCGTTTCCGCTGCCCGAAGTGCCGGAAGACCTTCACCGAGGCCCATACGAAGACGCTCGGCACGATGTACCTGCCGAAGGACAAGGCCGAGCTGGTGGTCAAACTCCTGATCGAAGGGAACTCGATCCGGAGCACGCAGCGGATCACCGGCGTCGATCAGAACACCATCATGAAGCTCCTGGCGCTGGCTGGTGAACGCTGCGAACAACTCATGGCCCGGCTGATCATTAACGTGCCGGTTCGCGATGTTGAATGTGACGAAATCTGGGGCTACGTCGCGAAGAAAGAGGCGCACAAAGGACCAGAGGAAGCGCACGACAATTCAATCGGCGATGCGTATTGCTTCGTCGCCATTGAGCGGAACACGAAGCTCGTTTTGAATTTCGCTCTCGGTCGCCGCGATCTAGCTACGACTCAGATTTTCGTCGAAGGGCTTCGCCATGCAACCGCGCGGCAACCGTTTCAGATCACGACCGACGGTTTCGCTCCCTACCGGGCAACGATCCCGGACACTCTCGAAGATCGCCTCACTGGATTCGCCCAACTCATCAAGGTTTACGGCAAGCCGGTAGACGGCCAGGCGCGATACAGCCCGGCTGAGGTGGTCGATACGGAGGTGGTCCCAGTTTTCGGTGATCCCGATCCGGCCCGAATCTGCACCAGCATTGTCGAGCGCCAGAACCTCACCATCAGAATGCAGATGCGCCGGTTAACCCGTCTCACTAACGCGTACTCGAAGCGATGGGATTCGCTGTGGTCCGCATACTGCCTGCACTTCGCCTATTACAACTTTTGCCGCGTTCACCGTTCATTGCGCGTGACCCCGGCTATGGAAGCGAAGATCACCGATTACATCTGGGAACTAAGCGAACTTTTAGCGTAGACTGAAAGTCAGCACGAAAATAGAAAAGACCCGCTGCCAGGCGGGCCTTCTCCTAATTCCGGTTTGGGCGGCACTCAAATCTTCTCATGGAGTGTGCCCGAATGCAAACTATCCCTGATGCCTCACAAGGTTCTCAGCAACAATCGATAAAGGCTGTTCCGCTCCACAAGCGCATAGATGGAATTTTCACGGTCACGACTTGGTCAGATGGCAGGAAGACCTTTTCCGTGGGCGGCAATAACATCATCCAAAAACCGCTCAGAACTGGTTAACGAAATCAGGCGGCGGCGGGAACGGAATGCTCATGCCTATTAACTCGTCACGTCCATAAGGACCAACTTCCCCGCATTCTTCGCACGGCATTTCAAAGTTCTGCATCAAAGGCAGAGGCGGCAGCCCGAATACGTATGGCGTGCCATCATCAGGGCCGAGATATTTAAGCATGATTCCACGGTGACAGCCCTTGCATATTACACCGCAGAACATATATCTCTGTTCCGCCATGGCTGCCGATCATATCACAAGCGATCACGCCTGCGTTTCAGGTAGAATTGCCGAATGGCAGACGAAACCGAACTGACGCCCGCTCAGAAGGCTGCGAGAACCAGAAAGCGCCGGGGCGCCGCGAAGAAAGCAGCGCTCACCAGGAAACGCCGGGCCGCTGGCCAGAAGGCTGCTGCGACGCGAAAGGCTAACAAGGCGAAGTGGTAACGTGATTCCCTGGAAGGCAAAACATCAGACCTTTGGCAACAGTACCGCTGGCGCGGCGGTACCAATTGCGAAGAATACCCGCGTGGTGACGAATCTGGATTCACCGATGCAGCCACAGATGACGTTTTGGATTGAGAGCGGAAACGGGGATCAACTTTGGCTCGATAACGATCAGTTCCACCGGGATTTTGAGCGTGCATCATGAAAATGGCTTTCAGCTTCGTACTTCTGTCTATTTGTGCTTTATGCGCAGACCCGGTTTTACATCGATTCGAGATTTGGGGAGGCAACGTCTCGCACGCGAACACAAATGGAGAGAAGTTGCTTCTTTATGTCGGCTGGACTAACGGATTTTTCATGGCAAGGGATGATCGCGTTGCCGGTTTGCTCTCATGTCTCCAGACTGTCAGCTACACCCAAGCCATCGCAATGATCGACAAATATTACAAGGATCATCCAGAGAGATGGTCCCGAGATTTCGGGAGGGAATTACTGAATGCGCTAACGGTCGCCGGAGGACCGTGCGAAGGAAAAAGCCCGTTTCAGCCTGATCCAAACTGAATCGCGTGCCGCCTGAAATCCCTTACACGCACTCTTCAGGCAATACCACCGCCTGCCCCACATGGGCACTCAAGTAGTTCAGGCTATGTAAGGTTAGCGCGCCAGCGAATCGACCGGCTCCGTCAGGCGCATCAGTTCGAGCCGCAGCGCATCCACCATCGCGTTCCAGCTCGCTTCGATCACGTCGTCCGAAACGCCGACTGTCGACCAGCTCTTCTGGTGATCGGACCACTCGACCAGCACACGCACCTTCGCCGCAGTGCCCTTTTTGGAATCGAGCACGCGTACCTTGTAATCCGTCAGACGTACGCCCGCGATCTTCGGATAAAGCTTCGAGAGGCACTTGCGCAGGCACACATCGAGCGTATGCACCGGGCCGTGGCCGTTCGCGGTAGCCGTATGGACACCGTCCTGCGCAGCGATTTTCACTGTCGCCGTGACGCCCTGGCCCGACTTGATCGAGACCTCGTAACCCTCGACCTGGAACAAGTCCATGCCCGGATGCAGGGCCTGACGGACAAACAACTCGAACGTGCCGTCGGCCGTTTCGAGATCGTAGCCGAGATACTCCATCTCTTTGACTTTCTCGAGCAGTTGCTTGCGCGCCTCTTCGGGCAGACGGTCCGCGAGCCCGTGCTGGCGCAGTCGATAGACGACGTTACTGCGTCCCGAAAGGTCGCTGACGAGCACGCGCTGGTGGTTACCAACGAGCTCGGGTGCGATGTGTTCGTATGTGGCCGAGTCCTTCATAACGGCGCTCACATGCACGCCGCCCTTGTGCGCAAACGCGCTCTGACCGACGAACGGCTGGTCGCGCCGCATCGGCAGGTTAGCCAGTTCGGCGATGTAACGCGCGGCTGAAGTCAGTTCCTGAAGCTTCTCGGCGCCGATCGTCGTATGGCCGAGTTTGAGTTCGAGGTTGGCGATAATGGATGCCAGATTGGAATTGCCGCAGCGCTCGCCGTAACCGTTCAGACAGCCCTGCACGTGCGTTGCGCCCTTCTCGACGGCGGCCAGCGCGTTGGCAACGGCTACGTCGGAATCGTTGTGCGTGTGGATGCCGATGACACCGTCGAATTTCGCGCGGACGTCGGCCACGATCCCGGCCAGAAAATCCGGCAGCGTGCCGCCGTTGGTATCGCAGAGGCAGAGCACATCGGCGCCGGCGTTCTTCGCGGCTTCGAGAGTGCGCAGTGCGAAATCGCGGTTGTGAATGCAGCCATCGAAGAAATGCTCGGCGTCGTAGACCACTTCCTTGCCGTGGTCTTTGAGATAACGCACAGTCTCGCCGATGATTTTAAGATTCTCGTCTTCGCTGATGCCGAGCGCGCGCGACACATGGAAATCCCAGCTCTTGCCGAAGATGGCGATGACGGGCGTATCGGCTTCGAGCAGCGCCTGCACGTTGCGGTCTTCTTCCACCGGATTCTTTGCGAAACGGGTAGCGCCGAAAGCGGTCAGCTTCGCGTGTTGCAGCTTCAGATCGTGGCGCGCGCGCTCGAAAAAATCTTTGTCTTTCGGATTGGAACCCGGCCATCCGCCTTCAATGTAGTCAATACCGATCTCGTCCAGTTTGCGGGCAATGAGGATTTTGTCATCGACCGAAAAAGAGACGGCTTCGCCCTGCGAGCCGTCCCGGAGAGTGGTATCGAAGGTTTGAATGCGCATGGTTGTCTAAAATGTGGCACAGGCTTCAGCCTGTGGGGGTACTCAGATCTACGCTTTGGCGACGGCCTCCTGGGGCACGCCAACTTCTTTCTTCTTCTTGAGGAACGTCATCATCTCGCGCAGCTCACTGCCCACCTTCTCGATAAGCTGATCGTGCTGTTTCTCCCGCATGGCGAGGAACTTGCCGCGGCCCGCCTTGTTTTCCGCCATCCACTCGCGCGCAAACTGGCCGGACTGGATCTCGGAAAGAATCTTCTTCATTTCGGCGCGCGTCTGTTCGTTGATGATGCGCGGGCCGCGCGTGTAGTCGCCGTATTCGGCTGTGTCGGAAACCGAATAGCGCATGTAGCTGAGCCCGCCTTCATAAATCAGATCGACGATCAGCTTCAGCTCGTGCAGGCACTCGAAGTACGCGATCTCGGGCGCATAACCGGCTTCGACCAGCGTTTCGAATCCGGCGCGGATCAGCTCGGATGCGCCGCCGCACAAAACCGTCTGCTCGCCGAAAAGATCGCTTTCGGTCTCTTCGCGGAAAGTGGTTTCGATCACGCCCGCGCGCAGATGGCCGAGACCCGCCGCGTAAGCCAGCGCATTCTCCAGAGCATGTCCGCTGGCGTCCTGATAGATGGCGACGAGCGCGGGAACGCCCGAACCTTCGACGAAAATTTCACGAACGCGGTGACCCGGAGCCTTGGGGGCAATCATCGAGACATCGACATCCTTCGGCGGCTTGATGAAGCCGAAATGGATATTGAAACCGTGCGCGAACATCAGCGTTTTGCCCGCGGTCAGATACGGCGCGATGTCCTTTTCATAGAGCTCGGCCTGCACGTGGTCGGGAGTGAGGACCATCATGACCTGAGCCGCTTTGGCGGCCTCGGCCGGGGTGACGACTTCAAGGCCGGCGGCCTTCGCCTTCGCGATGCTCTTGCTGCCGGCGGGCAGGCCGACGATCACGTCGAGCCCCGAGTCGCGCAGGTTCAGCGCGTGCGCATGGCCCTGGCTGCCATAGCCGATGATGGCGATCTTCTTGCCCCGCAGGGCGCTGGTGTTTCCGTCTTTTTCGTAAAAGCGTCGTGGCATAAGAGAAACGTTCCTTATTTAAATTGTCTGGACACTTAGATTGTCTGGGCAGCGGGGGCCGGGACCGGCGGCTGCAGCCGGAGCTTCCGGCCTTCCAGCGACATGGCGACCGCGCCCGAGCGCGATACTTCGGTCTCGCCGTAGCTGCGCATCACTTCAATGAATTCGTCGAGCTTGTCGGGCTCGCCGGTAGCTTCGATGGCAAAGCCTTCCACCGATGAATCGACCACCCGCGCATGAAAGATCTCAGCTTCCTTGAGCACCGTTGTGCGGCTTTCCTGCGTACAGCGCACCCGAACCAGAACGATCTCGCGAATCACCGCCGGGGCGTCCGTGAGGTCCGTCGCCTGGAGCACGTTGACAAGTTTGTTAATCTGTTTGACGACCTGCGTGCGGATGCGCTCTTCCACATCCACCACGATCGTCATCCGTGAAAGTTCCGGATCGAGCGTTTTGGCGACCGTGAGGCTTTCAATATTGTATCCGCGGGCCGAGAGGACGCCGGTCACGCGCAGCAGCGCACCGGGTTTGTTCTCGAGAAGAGTGGAAATAGTTTGCAGCATTATGATTCCTGGTCAGACGGCCACTGGCTGCACGGGTCCGAAGACCATTTCCTGAATGGACGCGCCGGCCGGCACCATCGGATAAACGTTCTCCTCCCGCGTCACGCGGACGTTGAGAAGATACGGACCCGGCTCTTTGATGGCTTCTTCGAGCGCCTGAGCCAGCTGCCACGGCTTATCGATCGTGCGGCCCTTGAATCCGTATGCACCGGCGAGCTTCTCGGCGTCGGGGAACGAATCGAGATCGCAGGAGCTGAGACGGTTGTTATAGAAAAGCTCCTGCCACTGCCGGATCATGCCGAGACATCCGTTGTTCATCACGATGATTTTGATGGGCAGGCCGTTCGAGGCGACCGTCGACAGTTCCGGAATCGACATCTGGAAGCCGCCGTCGCCGCAAATGGCGAACACAAGTTTATCGGGACGGGCCATCTGCGCGCCGAGGGCCGACGGCAGTCCGAACCCCATCGCGCCCAGACCGCCGGAGTTGATCCAGAGCCGCGGCTCGTTGAAGCGGATCAGCTGCGCGGCCCACATCTGATGCTGGCCCACGTCCGACGTCACGATGGCCTGGCCGCCCGAGAGCCGGTCGATCTCGTCCATCAGATGCTGCGGCTTAATCTCATTTTCGGCACGCGACCGGTCGTAAGGACGCTCGTCCTTCCAGCTGCGAATCTGCGTCCACCACTTGCGCCGGGCTTCGGCTTTCTTCGGCTTGAACTCGGCCTCGAGTTCCTGCATCACCTTGTTCAGTTTCTGCAGCACGCGCTTGACGTCGCCGACGATCGGGATGTCGGGAATGCGATTCTTGCCGATCTCCGCGGGGTCGATATCGACGTGAATGACGCGGGCGTGGCGTGCAAACGACTGCAGCTGGCCCGTCACGCGGTCGTCGAAGCGCGTGCCCAGGGCGATCAGAAGATCGCAGTCGGTCATGCCCATGTTGGCGGCGTAGCTGCCGTGCATGCCCGGCATGCTGATGAAATTCGGATGGCTCGAAGAGAGCCCGCCGAGCGCCATCAGCGTACAAACGGCGGGAAGATCGGCCATCTCGACCAGTTCGGTGAGTTCGGGCGATGCGCCGGCCGCAATGATCCCGCCGCCCGCATACACGAAAGGCTTCTCGGCTTCCCAGATAAGCTGGGCCGCGCGACGGATCTGTCCGGTGTGGCCTTCGGTGAAGACCTTATATCCGGGCAGATGGATGGTATCGACCGGAACGTAGTGGCCGCGAGCCTGGAAAACGTCCTTCGGAATGTCGACCAGAACGGGACCTGGACGGCCGCTCGCCGCAATGTAAAACGCTTCGTGAACGATCTTCGGCAGCTCCTGCAGCGTCTTCACCATGAAGTTGTGCTTTGTAGCGGGGCGCGTGATACCGAAGGTGTCGGCTTCCTGGAAGGCGTCGCTGCCGATGAGCTTGGAGTGCACCTGGCCGGTGATCGCCACGATCGGAATGGAATCCATCATGGAGTCGACCAGACCTGTGATGAGATTGGTCGCGCCCGGACCCGACGTGGCGCAGCAGACGCCGACCTTGCCGGTCGCGCGCGCGTAGCCTTCGGCCGCGAAGCAGGCGTTCTCTTCGTGACGTACCAGGATGTGGCGGATGTGGCTGTCAACCAGCGCATCATAGAAAGGAAGGGTCACGCCCCCCGGATAGCCGAAAAAACAATCGACTCCTTCGCGCGCGAGGCACTCGAGCAGAATCTCGGCGCCGTTCATTAATTTGCCGGTCTCGGTTTGCATTTCCTGATGCGACTCCTTTTACCCGTCGAAACTAAAAAGGCCATCAGCCTGGGTTATTCGCCCCCGCTGATGGCCTCGGAACTTTTTGCAGTGCCCGGGAGCCTCAGACGGGGACGGAACCTACGACCCCAATAATGCCTACTACAAGGATGGTCGCAGTCAGTCGGCCTGTGAAGCTGGTGAGCATTGCCAGAAATCTCAGTTTAGATGCAAAGTTTTTGAAATGCAAGCAGATGAATCCATAAATAATATTTATGGATTGAGCGCCGCCGGACCGGATGGCTCCGGCGGCGCTTCGGGTTATCTGATTACCAGCGCTGTCCGCGTCCGCCGCCACCACCCGCGCGATTACCGGCGAAACCGCCGCTTCTGCCGCCCTCGGGCTTGGGACGAGCTTCATTCACGGTCATGGCACGACCGTTAAGGTCCGCTCCATTCAGCTGCGAGATGGCTGTTTCAGCGTCGCGTTTTTCGGTCATTTCGACGAATGCGAATCCGCGAGGCTGGCCGCTGTCGCGGTCTGTTACAACGTTAACGCGTTCCACGTTGCCGTATGCGGCGAAGGCCGCAGTGAGCTCGTCCTGTGAAGTCTGGAAACTAAGGTTCCCGACGAAAATATTGGTCATTGGTTCTTTTCCTGTTAATTGAATTTGTCTCTGTTCAGACTGCCTGGAACCAAAACCAACAACAAATGGCGAGGAGGAAGGACGGCCAGAAGGGCACTTGGGAATAGGTGTTATGCGGTCAAAGACAAATTCAGTATAGCAGGTTCTGGCGAACGCTCCCTAATTATTCAGGAGCGGGATGCTCTTCGCCGGAGGCGGTGCGGGCACCGATTGCAGAAATGCGTAGATATCGGCGAGGTCTTTGTCCGAAACCACTTTGGCCGTATACGGCGGCATTTGGCCGGTGGGCTGGCGAATATACTTCTGAACCGCCGCGAACGGGATCGGTTTCGGGCCGAGCCGTGGTCCGGTTCCGAGTCCACCCTGCGCCTCCCGGCCATGGCACTGATAGCAGCCGTCGTTCTCGAAAAGCTTGCGGCCGTTCTGCGCATTGCCCGCGGGAGCGGACGCCGCGCCCTGATTTTGCCCCAGCAGCCCGGTTGTGAACACAACGATCGTCAACAGCGTGCGCATTGCGAGTCTCTCCTCTGGCGGCCTAACGCGGCTGCGTCACCACGTCCACCAACGCTGGCTCACCGCGCCCGACGGCTTCTATCGCGCGCGCGATTGCCGGACCCAGATCCTTCGGATCCGCGATCGGGCCTTCGCCATGAACACCCATACTGCGCGCCAGCATCGCATAATCGATGTTCGGATTCTTAAGAGTGGTGCCGATCTCCGCAGTCGTGATCCCGCGCTGATGGCGATTCGCCATCCGCTGAAGGTGCATTACCTCCTGATGATATGCGCGGTTGTTGTGCATGACGGTCAACAGAGGAACGCTGTGATGCGCGGCAGTCCACAGGACGCCCGGAGCGTACATCATGTCGCCATCCGGCTGAATATTCACCGACAGGCGCCCGTATTTCTTATTGGCGATGGCCGCGCCGACCGCCGCCGGAGCGTTGTAGCCGACGCCCGCTCCACCAGCGCCGCCAATATGCTGATAGTGTTTATCGAAACTCCACAGCCGCTGCGCCCAGGCATTATTAGAAACCAGCGACCAGTCCTTGCCCTTCACCTGTGCCCAGATCTCCGCCGCCACACGGGCGGTGCTGATCGGGCTCGCGTCCCAGGCGTAGCTCGCTTCGGTACGCATGCGGTCCTCGGCAGCGAGTCGCGCTTCAGCCAGCTTCTTGCCGCGTTCCTCGTACTTTCTCCGCAGATCAGCGGTGATCAGGCGCTTACAGGCTTCCGTCAGCGCGGGCAGCGTCGCTTCCGAATCAGCGGCCATGGAGATATCCAGATCCGGGAAGCGCTGGAAATCCTGATAATTGCTACGCGTGTTGAGGTCGGTGGCCGAGATCGCAATCATCTTCGCCCCGGCTTTGGTGATCGGCCTTGAAGTGCGGTTCAACTGATCGCGGAAATTGTTCACCGTGCCCCAGAAGTCCCAGACTTCGAGGCCAAAGATCAGGTCGGCGTCCGCGATCAGCGCGCGGCCCCGCTCGTTCTGGCTGAGAGGATGCCGTGAGGGGAAATTCATTCGCCCAAATTGATTGATTACCGGCGCCTGCAACAATTCCGCTAATTCGATCAGAGATTTCAGCCCCGCGGTAGTGCGCGCACAACGATCCGCAATGATGACCGGCGTTTCCGCATTCACCAGAAGCCTGGCCGTTTCAGCGACCGCGCCCGAATCGCCCTGCGGCGGCGCAGCCCAGGTCATCTTCGGAATATGCGGCCGTTCATCGGGGCGCATGGGACCTTCCTGCAGATCGCCATCGGCCACCAGAAGAACCGGCATGGTCGGCGGTGTAGTCGCGATTTTATATGCGCGCACGGCGGATTCCGCGAAATGCTGCAGAGACATCGGCGTG
>Ga0181530_10006117_pt1 | contig 11976 bp, 9 predicted proteins | sample PEATcosm2014_Bin_42_FD_119769 | JGI IMG/M metagenome (GOLD analysis project Ga0181530, IMG submission 119769) | Peatland microbial communities from MTU Mesocosm Facility, Houghton, MI, USA - PEATcosm2014_Bin10_60_metaG | ecosystem: Environmental > Terrestrial > Soil > Wetlands > Peat | place... | reverse complement strand
TGAGTTGAAAGAAAGCGAAGTATCGGCGGGGCAGAAGAGGATCATCAATGACCTCAGCATTCAGGTCGCAACCGTTAACGGATCCGGCAGCCAAACGGCGAATTCGGTTCTGTTGAGGTCTATTTTCCAAATGGGGATTCCCGTCTCCGGCAAAAACCTCTTTCCATCGAATATTGCAGGACTGCCCACTTGGTTCACGATTCGCGCTTCCAAAGACGGCTACATTGCCCGCCGCCAGGACAGTGAGTATCTGGTGGCGATGAATCCCGAGAGCGCCGATGAAGACGTACTGACGCTGAAGCCGGGGGCCGTATGCGTTTACGACGAGCGCCTGAACCTGAAACGGCTTCGTGAGGATGTGGTCTTTTACCCGGTACCGTTTGACCCGCTTGTGGCACCTGTGTGCCCTGACGCCCGGCTGCGCAAATTAGTACGGAACATGATTTACGACGGCGTGCTGGCCCGGCTGCTGGGCATTGACATGGAAGAGATCCAGGTTGGCCTGCGCAAACAGTTCCGGAAGAAGGCCAAGGCGGTAGACCTGAATTTCAATGCCGCCATGGCCGGCTACGACTATGCCGGCAAGAATTTCCAGAAGAAGGACCCCTTCTACCTGGAGCGCATGGACGCGACGCGCGGGAAGATCATCATCGACGGCAACTCGGCTTGCGCGCTGGGAGCCATGTTCGCCGGGGTCACGGTGGTAACTTGGTATCCGATCACTCCGTCCTCTTCGGTCTGCGAAACCTTGATCGAATACATGAAGCGCTACCGGATCGACAAAGAAACTGGTAAGGCTACGTTCGCCATCGTGCAGGCTGAGGACGAACTGGCCGCCGTGGGCATGGTGATGGGCGCGGGCTGGGCGGGAGCGCGGGCCATGACCGCCACGTCCGGTCCCGGTATTTCGCTCATGTCGGAGTTCACGGGCTTTGGCTACTATGCAGAAATTCCCGCGGTCATCTTCGACATCCAGCGCGTCGGACCTTCGACCGGGTTACCGACCCGGACGGCGCAGGGCGATATCTTGAAGAATGCCGTCCTTTCCCACGGCGATACCAGGCACATTATGGTGATTCCGTGCTCGGTCGAGGAGTGCTTCACGCTGGCGATCGAGGCCTTCGACCTGGCGGAAGAATTCCAGACTCCCGTGTTCGTGATGAGCGACCTCGATCTGGGGATGAACAACTGGATGGCTGATCCCTTCCCTTACCCGGAAAAGCCCATAGCGCGCGGCAAGGTGCTGAGCGGAGAAGACGTCCGGCGCCTGGGCGGTTTTAACCGCTACAAGGATGTGGATGGCGACGGGATCGGGTACCGCACTTTGCCCGGCACGCCCGAACCCCTGGCCGGTTACTTTGCCCGGGGCAGCGGCCACAACGAGAAGGCGATCTACAGCGAACGCCCCAACGATTACGTCAATAATATGGACCGCCTGACGCGGAAGTTTGAGACGGCTCGCAGCAAGGTCCCCAAGCCCGTGATCCTGGAAAACGGCAAGGGCGAAGTGGGCATCATCGCTTATGGCACAAGCCACTGGGCGGTGGTCGAGGCCCTCGACCAACTCAAGAAAGAGCAAGGCCTTGAGGCCGGGTATTGCCGTTTGCGGGCGTACCCCTTCTCGACGGAAGTGTATGACTTCATCCGCAGCCACGCTCGGGTTTACGTCGTCGACCAGAACCGCGACGCGCAGATGCTGAGCCTCTTCCGGCTGGAACTGAAGCCCGAGGAGATCAACAAGTTGCGCAGCGTGAAGCACTACGATGGCTTGCCCATCGACGCGCGCAGCATCACGAACGAGATTGTTTCCCAGGAAGGACAGAACTGAAATGGCCACTGCTACAATTCCGCCGGCGTCGCCGGCTAAAGTCAACCGCGTCGGCCTCGAGGTCGCGGACTACAAAGGCAACAAGAGCACTCTCTGCGCCGGATGCGGGCATAATGCCATCTCCGAGCGCATCATCGAGGCTTGCTACGATATGGGTATCGAGCCGCATCGGGTGGCCAAGCTTTCGGGCATCGGCTGCTCCTCGAAGAGCCCCGCCTATTTTCTACGCACGGCGTATGGTGTGAATTCACTCCACGGGCGTATGCCCTCCATCGCCACGGGCGCCATGCTGGCCAACCGGAACTTGATTGCCCTCGGGGTGAGCGGCGACGGCGATACCGCCTCGATCGGGGTCGGCCAGTTCGTGCACCTCATGCGCCGGAACATGCCCCTGATTTACATCATTGAGGATAACGGCGTTTACGGGTTGACCAAGGGCCAGTTCTCCGCCACGGCCGATATCGGCTCGAAGCTCAAGACGGGTGTGTTGAACGACCTGCCGCCGATCGACACTTGCGCGCTCGCCATCCAGCTTGGCGCCACCTATGTGGCGCGTTCCTTCTCGGGCGACAAGAAGCAGTTATCGGCTTTGCTGAAAGGCGCGTTGGCCCATAACGGGACTTCCATGTTGGACGTGATCTCCCCTTGCGTAACCTTTAACGATCATGAGGGATCAACCAAGAGTTATAGCTACGTGAAAGACCACGACGAGCCTCTGGCCGACGTGAGCTTTGTGCCTTACTTCGAGGAGATTTCGGTGGATTACAATGCGGGCACAACCATGGACATCACCATGCACGACGGCTCGCACATTCTGCTGCGCAAAATCGAGGAATCGTACGACCCTACGAATAAGGTCGAAGCGCTCCGCCTGCTCACGGAATCTCATGACAAGGGGGAAGTCATCACCGGCCTCTTCTACGTGAATACCCAGCAGGAGAATTTCCTCACCTTGCTGAATGTGGTGGACGAACCCTTGGCGACTTTGCCGGAATCCAGAGTCCGCCCGCCCAAAGAAGTCCTCGACGAGGTCATGCAAGGGCTGATGTGATCAATTTCCTTCGTAGGCCCGCTTGAGACTCTCAATATCGAACTTTTTCATTTTGAGGAACGCTGCGGTCACTCTTGCTGTTTTCTTCTCGTCCTTGTCCTTGAACATCTCATCCATAACCGCAGGCACAATCTGCCACGACAGGCCGTATTTATCTTTCAGCCAGCCGCACTGCTCCGCCGCGGGATCGGCGGAGAGCTTTCCCCAGTAATGATCGATCTCTTCCTGAGTCTCGCAGTGCACCGTGAAGGATATTGCCTCGTTAAACGTGAAGGCATGTGCGTAGGCGCTGTCCATGGCGGCAAACTTCTGGCCTTCCAGAGTGAACGAGGCGTGCTTGACCGTTCCAGGCTTGTCGGGCAGTTCGCCTTCGCCGTAACGGAAAATGCCGTCGATTTTTGACTTGTTGAATACTGTTGCATAGAACTTCATCGCTTCTTCCGCTCTTCCGCACTGCTTGCCAACGAACATCAGCGTGGGCGTAATACGCTGTTCTATTGCGCGGCCGGCAACACACATCACCTGCCACGATAAACCGTATCTATCCTCCATCCATCCGTACATTTCGCTGAACGGATACTCACCGAGCTCCATCAACGGCTTACCACCTTCCGCCAGCTTTGCCCACAAGGCCTCGACCTCACCTTTCGTTTCGCAGGCAACTAGAAATGAAACCGCCGGAGTGAACTTGAAAAACGGGCCGGCGACGAGAAGCGTAGACTCCAGGTCGCGAAGCCGCACGGTAACGACCTCAACGGTTCCCGAGGGCGTACCTTTAAGTGTTCTGACGTTCTTGACTTCCGAATCCGTGAAGATCGAGGTGTAGAACTTGCACAATTCCCGGGCGTCTTTCTCGAACCACAGGCACGGAGTAATTCTCTGGGACATAGCTATGCTCCTTTGGATCCTATCTGGGGCCTCTGGTGAAACCCAGTTCCTTCCAGAACTTTTCCCAGCGCCAGATTGAGGCTTCGTAAGCAGGCAGGGGGTAGCCGAGTTGGTGAGCAAGGGCGATCACCTGGCCCCGGTGATGCGCTTCGTGGGCGAACATGTAAGCGAACATCGTCGCGCCGGCGGGCCAATCGCGCGTCCAACTCCCGCGTGAGAACCTGGTCACCCGCCGACCCGGCTTTTCGGAAAGCGCTTCCTTGAGCATCTGAAGGCAGCTCGCCGCACTCTGGCGATGGGCTGTAGCGGTTTGTTTCAGAGTCGAACGAAAGGGATCAAGGGCCACAGGGCATTTGAGGTGAGGCGCTGAATGCTTTAACCAAACCAAACGGCTGTTGTGCAGATGGGTAAAGATGGCGGCGATGGTGCGGCCTCCGCGCTGCTTCAGCCCAGGCAGTTTGGCTCGCCAGGCGCGCGGCTCAAGGTGCTCGAGCAGAACCTGATTCATGCGGTCGTTGGCCGCATAGATTTCCAGCAGGACTTCGCGAAGGTCTGATTCGCCTGGCGGCCTGTGTGGCATAAATGCACCCAGCAGCGGCTGCCCTTGTGGCCTTCCTGGGTAATCCGTCAATTGACGGATTGCCCCTACGCGTCCTAAACGCCCTCTTTACTCTACCGGGAAACCCGCACCGACCCAGCCGCGCCAGCCGCCATCCACCGAGACAACATTCCGGTAGCCCATCTTCTGTAAGTTGTCTGCGACCAGCGCGGAGCGGAATCCGCCGCCGCAATAAAGCAGAATCTCTGCCCCGCGGTTCGGAAACTTTTCTTCGATGTCGCGCTCGATGATTCCCTTGGAGAGGTGCACTGCTCCGGGGATGTGCCCGGCAGTCCATTCGTGATCCTCGCGAACGTCAACGAGATGGAATTCTTCCTTCGCCTCCAACCGTCGCCTCAACTCCGGGACGGTCGTCTCGCGGACGCGTTTTTTCGCGTCATCGACAAGCGCCAGAAATGCGGGGGAATGCTGCTTGGCCATAGTATTAGTCCGCCCAATCTGCGATGAAGATATTGACCTCGTGCGGCTGCTTGGCGTTTCGGTTGGACGCGAAAACCAACCGCTTGCCGTCCGGAGAGAACTGTGGGAAGGCGTTGAAGCCGCCGGTGAAGGTGATCGGTTCTAGCTTCGAACCGTCGCGATTGACTGCATAAAGCTCAAACGCGCTGGTGCCAGCGTGCTCGTAATTTGAAGCGAAGATGATCCGCTGGCTGCCGGGGAAAAAGAAAGGCGCAAAGCTGGCGCCGCCGAGGTTAGTAATCTGCCGCTGATCGGAGCCGTCGGCGCGCATCACATAAAGGTCCATTTCCATCGGCTCGACAAGGTCCTGGGCAAGGAGGGCTTTGTAACGGGCCACTTCATCGCCGGCCTTGGGATGGTGGGCGCGATAAACGATCCATTGCCCATCGGGCGAAAAGAAAGGCCCGCCGTCATAACCGAGTTCGTGAGTCAGACGCTTCACGCCACTTCCATCGGGATTCATGGTGTAGATATCCAAGTCGCCGTCTCGCGAGGATGTGAAGACGACCTTCTTTCCATCGGCCGAGAGCGTGGCTTCGGCGTTGTAGCCCGGCGCCGGTGCGAGTTGCTTTAAAATCCCGCCCTTGTCCGTAGCGTAGAAGATTCTGAAGGTCGAATAGACTCCCCAAACGTAGCCTTTTGAATAGTCCGGCCTGGGCGGGCATTCAGGGCTCGAGAGGTGTGTCGACGAGTAGAGGATATGCTTGCCGTCCGGATAAAAGTAGCTGCAGGTCGTCCTGCCCTGGCCGGTGGAAACAAGGTGCTGGTCAGAGCCGTCGGCGTTCATGATGAAGATCTGATCGCATTGGTACGGCTCGCGTGTGCTTTGAAATGTCAGGCGCCTGCCGTCATAGCTGAAGTACGCCTCGGCGTTCTGCCCGCCAAACGTGAGTTGTTTGACGTGGCGAAGGTGCGTTTCGCGTGGATCGCGCAGCGGATCGTCGGGAGTGCCTTTGACCACCGGGCCGACGCCGGAAAGCCCGGATTTCTGCTGGCCTCCAAGCGCCGTGCCGAACGCGGCAATCAAGAGCAGGCAAGCCAGGACAGCCGAACGTGTAGTCGCAAGTTTGTGTCTAGGAATCATCGCAAGTTGCCGTGGTGTGAACATCATGTGTAGGGGCGGCCCTTGTGGCCGCCCTCGTGATCCCTGGGAGGCCACAGGGGCCGCCCCTACGATCACCTCCCGCTCATTTCTTCGCGCAGTTGAAGGCGAACTGGAACGCGCCGATTCCCCCGCCGGGAGTGACATCCGCCCGCTCGTCTTGCTTTGGACATCCCTTCCGTTTAAGCGTCACAAAATTACGGCCGGGAATGACGGCGAGCGCCACCATACCATCCCGGCCAGTTTCACCCTTCACATTATCCACAAGGTCGCCGTTCGCATAGGTTACATCGATGCCCACCCGCTCCATTGGCGCCCCGGCGTTATCGGTAACACGAAAGAGCACCGGCTTGTGAAGCATGTGCTTGGGTTCGTAGACCTCCTCCGGAATGATCACCAGATGCTGATTTACCGAAGGCGCGGAGGACGTCAGTTCCACGTGCCGGAATACCCCGGTATCTTGAGTGTCACCGTGGCGCCGCGTCGTGACCCAATAAAAGCCGGGCGGGAGGCCGGAGAACGAATACTTGCCATCGGGGTCGCTCGCCATCTGGTCCACGAGGCGCTGGGTCTTGTCGGAAAGTGAAACGATGGCTTCGCCGATCGGCACCGAATCCGGGGTGTCCACTGTCCCGTATACTTCGCAGCGCGAGTCGGGGGTGGGAGGCTGAAGCTGAATTTCGATCGTGTTACTCGGGACCTCGCCCTGCCAGAGGTCGGCCTTCAGGTCGCGTTGGATTTCGTCCGCATTAGAATACTGGGCCTTGTAGACGGCAGTCAGCCGATAGGCTCCCCAGAGCGGTTTCTGCACCTCGGAAAGCGCCGGCGTAAGGTGGATCGTATGCCTTTCTTCGTAGTCGTCGCCCGGCGCCAAGCCGACCAGCGCCGGTTTAGGAAGGCCAATGCTGTCGAAAACCTCCGCTTGCGCCGGGGTGGAGATGGTTGCCCCGCCCGTGCTGACCGGTTCAAGCTGCACGGTGAGCATCGACCCGCCGGTGGACTGTGGCGCGGTGTCTTCGTCCGACATGCGCATGGGCGGTGGGAGTTTGGCGCGCGCATGCCGGTAAAGCCAGATCGTTGCGCTGCCGCTGTTGTGGAGGTGCAGGCTGATACGTGCCGGGAAGGGCGCCGGAATAGATTGCTCCTCGACCGCGACCGCGAGCTTGAGAGGTGCATCAACCGCCGCCGCGCAACTCGACAAAGCGAGTGGCGCCAGCAATAGCGCTACGGTCAGATAAGTTCGAAAGTTCCGGAATCTCCCCATTCTCATCGCGCGTGCATTTCTATCTTGCCCCGAAGTGCCGTCTACTTTCCATCATACCACGGGCGGCACACGCACTCTTGCCTGTGCCACCGCCCGAGGGACAGCTATTTTCTTACCTCCAAGGTTACCTCACGCGTAACTTTCTCGCCGTTTCGCAGAACGGTCACTGACACCTTATCGCCCGGCTTGTGGGCCCGCAAGGCATAAGTAAAATCGTAGAGGTTGTCGATGCTCTTCCCACCGAACTCGATCAAGGTGTCGCCAGCCTTGAAGCCGGCTTTGGCGGCAGGGCTCCCGTCACGCACATCGGCGAACTTCACGCCACCATGCTCAGCCGCGCCGAAATCGGGGATGGAACCGAAGTAAGGGCCGTAGCCGCCGCCACCACCCATGGCAGAGGGAGTGGGCTCCGCCACGCGAACGAATTGCGGTTTTTCCGTCAACTGGTCGAGCCCGTTGACCACTTGCGCCACCAACTGTACAACCTTCGCTCCGTCCTCGGCATTTATCTTGTCCCAGGTGTCGGAAGGCTTGTGATAGTCGGAGTGGAGGCCGGAGAAGAAGAACAGCACCGGCACGCTGCGGACGGTAAACGACATGTGATCGCTGGCGCCATAGCCGGAGGCCGAGTAGTTCAGGTCGAAACCGACGTTGCGGTCAGCATCCTCCACCAGCTTCTTGAATCCCGGCGAGGTTCCCGTTCCACCGACGTAGAGTTTGTTCTTGGAAACGCGACCCACCATGTCCATGTTGACCATGGCCAGCGTCTTATCGAGGCTACAGGCGGGATGACCCGTGTAGTAACTGGAGCCCAGCAAGCCGGTTTCCTCTCCCGCGAAGGTTACGAATACCAGCGTATGCGTGGGACGAGGGCTCGAATGCGCGAAGCCATCGGCAATCTCGAGCACGGCGCTGGTTCCGGAGGCGTTGTCGTCCGCGCCATGATGGATCTGGCCGATTTGACTGGGGGCGAGAGAATGCTGGTCGCCAAGCCCCAGGTGGTCGTAGTGAGCGCCGACGACGATGCACTCGCCGGAAAGCTTTTCATCCCGGCCCGGCAGCATGCCGATCACGTTCGAAACCTCCTTGCGAATCCGCTGAACGTCAACGGCCAGCGCTACCTGCGCCGACGGCGGCAGTGCGAAGGAGTGGTTCGAAAGGTCCTTATCAATGGCTTGGCGAAGCTCTTCCAGGCTCTTCCCCTCAGGCTTGAGCCACTCATCCGCCACCGCGGCCTTCACCTGGAGCGCCGCCAACTGCATTTCTTCGGGGCCCGTGAGTGTGCCAAACTTGATCAACTCATCGGGCTCGCCGGGATGATTCCCGAGATCGTTCACCAGGATCATCCCCATCGCACCGTGGTTTCTTGCGTTGATGGCCTTATTAACGATCTCTGAGTGCGTAGTGAGTTGTTTTCCCGCGAAAACACTCTTGTCGTCGTTTTCCTGCGGCTCGTGACGCAGCACCAACACGATCTTTCCTTTGGCATCTACGCCTTTGTAATCGTCGTAGTTGAATTCCGGAGCGGTGATTCCATATCCCGCAAAGACGAGCGGCGCCTGAACCGTCACGGCCTCGGAAAAGCTGAAGGGGACAAAATCCTGCCCGGCGGTGAGCGCGGTGCGAGTCGCGCCATTTTGATAGGTCAGGGAGTTGTTCGTACCCATCCCGGCTCCCACCGTGATTTTGAAACGTTGAAGAAAGGTTCCGTTGTCACCGGCAGGCTTCAGTCCAAACTTCTTGAAGCGCTTCTCAATGTATCGCGCCGCTTCATCGAGTTCTTTGCTGCCGTCTCCGCGACCCTTGAGTTTGTCGCTGGCTAGAAACTTGATGGGCTCGAGGAATTCCTGGGAAGAAAAGTGCAGATTTTGTTCTGTTGCACGCGAAGACCCGGCGATCTGCGTCAAAGACAAGGCTGCGGCAATGAGCCAGGCGCACCGTGCGAAGATGCGAATCCAACTACTGCCATGATGAGTGCCAGTCGGTACGCGGTTAGACATGTTTCTCCTCAGAGACTGCGATTCAAAATACGGACCGGTCGACGCGTCACCGGCGTGAGGGAAATTTCAAATTACAGAATTCAAGAAAAGAATCCGATGACGCGCAAGATCAGACACTTCAAATAGTGCGTTTCAGGCACCGTCAATAGAATCGGGTGGTCACGCGACTGCGTGCGCCGCTCGACAACAGCTACTGTGCGGTGCGCGTCGAGCGCCGCAGCGGCGATGATTTCGAGAAAGTCGGCCTCGCTCACATGATGGGAGCATGAGCAGGTGATAAGGAACCCGCCCGGGTTCAGCATCTTGAGTGCGCGCAGGTTCAGCTCCTTGTAGCCGCGCCAGGCCGCTTCCAGCTTGGACTTCTGCCGGGCAAAGGCCGGAGGATCGAGCACTATTGTGTCGTAGCGCCGTCTTTCCAGGTCGGCGGCCTTTAAGAAGTCGAAACAGTTGGCCTCCTTCCATTCCAGGTTGGTCAGGCCGTTCAATTGCTGGTTGCGGCGAGCAAGGCCGAGCGCCTCCGGCGAAGAGTCGATGCCCAGGACGGAATCGCACTGCGCCGCCAAATGCAGCGCAAACCCGCCGGTATAGCTGAAGCAATCGAGCGCGCGGCCCCGCGCGTATTGCCGCGCTGCCAGGCGATTCTCTCGCTGGTCGAGAAAGCCGCCGGTCTTCTGCCCGCCCATCAGGTCGAAGGTGAATCGCAGCCCGTTCTCCTCCGCCTCGACTTCGCTGATGCTCTCCCCGGCCAGCGTCCCTTTCTGCTCCGGCAGTCCCTCGAGTCCCCGCACCGCTACATCGTTACGCTCCAGGATGGAACGGGGCGAAAAGGCCTGCTGGAGGATGTCGACAATCTGCGGCTTCAGCCGGTCCATACCTTGGGTGAGAGTCTGGATGACGAAGCAGGGGCCGTAGCGGTCGATGATGAGAGACGGGAGCAGGTCGCCTTCCGCAGAGACAAGGCGATAGGCCTGCGCGGCGCCTGCCACCCGTTGGCGGAGACTCGTGGCCGTGGCTATTCGCTCAGCCAGGAATGCCCGATCGAAGGGCCGCTCGTCGCGCGTGAGCAGCCGCAGAGCAATCTGAGACTGGCTGCTGTAAAGCGCCTGACCCCAGAATTGCCGCCTTCGGTCTTGGAGGCGAACAACGGCGCCGGGGTCAGCCTGGTTTGCGTCCAGTACGTCGGCACGGTAGATCCAGACGTGGCCGGAAGACACGCGGTCGGCGCCGCGCTGCGTGATAGTGACCGCCGGGGCAGGCATACCAGAACTCTACCACAAATGAGGCGCTTCTCGTGTTTGGGGCGCTGGTCAACACTGATATTCCGGAGCCACGCGGCTAACAGAGAGAAGAAGCTCCTCACCCGACCTGCGACGGCTGGAGAGAGCGTCGTCTGGGGACACCCTCTTCCCCAGGGAGAGGGCTGCCATTCCCGACCTCCCTCTCGTCAACTCCAACAACTGACGACGGACAACGGACGTGTCTCACTGCTACAATTGCTAAGCGATGCTTGTCGACGAGTTCGATTATCACCTTCCGGCGGAGTTAATTGCCCAGCGGCCACTGGTTCCCCGCGACGCTTCGCGGATGATGGTTGTGGAGCGCGAAGCAGGGACCTTCAGGGACCAGGTTTTCCGAGACCTCCCTCAAGTTCTCGAGCCCGGCGATCTTTTGGTCTTCAACAACACCAAGGTGTTTCCGGCGCGCTTGTTGGGGCGCCGGCAGGGTCTCCATTCGCAACTCGTCGGCAAGCGCAATCCGGCGGCGCGGGAATTTCTGAAGGGCGAAGTCGAGTTGCTCCTTACAGGGCAGGAGGACGGAGACGTTTGGGAGGGGCTTGTCCACCCGGGCCGCAAGGTACGAACCGGCGAGATGCTGCTTTTCGGCGAGGGGGAATTAGAAGCGGAAGTCATCGGGCGAGGCGATTATGGAGTGCGGCGCGTTCGTTTGAGGGCACGCGAAGGCACCGTTGAAGACGCAATCGACCGTCTGGGTCACGTCCCGTTGCCGCCCTATATCCGACGTGCCGATGAAACGCAGGATCGCGAGACCTACCAGACGATCTACGCCAAGGTCCGCGGCGCCGTCGCCGCGCCCACGGCAGGCTTCCATTTCACGGAAAGAGTGTTGGACTCGCTGCGCGGGCGCGGGATTGAAACCTGCGAGATCACGCTCCACGTGGGACTCGGAACGTTTCAGCCCGTTCGGGTCGAGCAAGTGGAAGATCACAGGATGGAAGCCGAACGCTTCGAGCTTTCGGAGCCCGCCGCCGCCGCCCTGAACACGGCGCTCGAGCAAGGCCGGCGCATCATTGCCGTGGGCACCACAAGCCTCCGAACACTGGAGTATGTGGTGCGCGAACACGACGGAAAAATTGAGCCCGGAAGAGGGGAAACTAGCCTTTTCGTTTATCCGGGATTCAAGTTTCGGGTGATTCGCGGGCTGCTTACGAACTTTCACCTGCCCAAGTCCACGCTTCTCATGCTGGTCTCCGCCCGGGCGGGCCGCGACCTTACACTCCGCGCCTACCATCACGCAGTCCAGGAGCGCTACCGGTTTTACAGCTACGGGGACTGTATGTTAGTGCTCTAGTATTCTTTCAAGGCGTCTTGGGCATCGCGTTTACTGCCAATTCTCTATGATTCCCTCAACACAACCCGGGTGCCTGACCTGACATCCAATAGACTTCAGGGATTTGAAACTCTCCAGCATTGGTGACCAAAACTGGGGTCAAACGTCTAAACTTTTGACCAGGAAATCTGGAAGTA
>Ga0181530_10006116_pt1 | contig 11976 bp, 11 predicted proteins | sample PEATcosm2014_Bin_42_FD_119769 | JGI IMG/M metagenome (GOLD analysis project Ga0181530, IMG submission 119769) | Peatland microbial communities from MTU Mesocosm Facility, Houghton, MI, USA - PEATcosm2014_Bin10_60_metaG | ecosystem: Environmental > Terrestrial > Soil > Wetlands > Peat | place... | reverse complement strand
CCGCGTCCGCCGCAAACGCCAGCGGCTTCCTCCTAGTCTGCTTATCGAAAACGCCTCGGATCGAGTTCCACTTCGTTGTCAGCGTTCTTGCCCGAGGCGTTTCCGATCAAGCCTAGCGACAATCCGTCCACGATCGTCGGATCGCAACGATCCGCTTCCTCCGGACTATAATGACGCGCACGGATGGCCCTTACCTCTGGCACGAAACTCGGGCCGTATGAAATTGTCTCGCCCCTAGGAGCCGGCGGGATGGGCGAGGTGTATCGCGCGCGTGACACGCGCCTCGACCGCACTGTCGCCATCAAGATTCTTCCCGAGCACCTTTCCGGCAGTCCCGAAGCCCGGCAGCGCTTTGACCGCGAAGCCCGTGCCATCTCATCGCTGAGCCATCCCAATATCTGTCATCTCTACGACGTCGGTCAGCAGGACAGAACCAGCTATCTGGTCATGGAGTATCTGGAGGGCGAGACGCTGGCCGATCGTCTGCGCAAGGGACCGCTGCCGCTCGAGCAGGTGCTGAAGGTTGGGACCGAGATCTGCGAGGGGCTGGAGAAAGCGCACCGCAGCGGAGTGGTGCATCGTGACCTGAAGCCGGCGAACATCATGCTCACTAAGTCGGGTGTGAAACTTCTGGACTTCGGTCTGGCGAAGCCGACCATTGCTGTAGGAGCGGGTTCGGCCTCCGCCTCCCTGGCGACGATGTCACAGCCGCTGACAGTAGAAGGAACGATCGTGGGGACGTTCCAGTACATGGCACCGGAGCAGGTGGAAGGCAAAGATGCTGACGTTCGATCGGACATCTTCTCTCTCGGCACAGTGCTCTACGAAATGATCACAGGAAAGCGTGCCTTCGAGGGAAAAACGACGGCAAGCACAATAGCGGCTATTTTGGCCTCGGAGCCGACGCCGATCTCCTCGATACAGCCAATGACCCCACCCGCCCTGGACCGTGTGGTGGTGACCGCTCTGGCGAAGGATCCGGACGAACGGTTCCAAACGGTGCACGACCTCAAAGTTCAACTGAAGTGGATCGCAGAAACTGCGCCGCCGATAGCGCCACCGACAGTTCGTCCACTCCGTGAGCGATGGGCCTGGATTTCCGTGGTGGTGATTCTCGCAGCAGCGCTTCTCGCCCTCTACTCCCGCATGCCTCCGAATGTTTCGCAGCCGACCCTGTCTTACATCTTGGCGCCGGAACAGACCAGCCTCGCCTATTTTACTGGCCCGGTGACGGTGTCGCACGACGGCAGAACGCTGGCCTTCGTGGCCACGACCTCCGTGGGAAAGGACGGGGTTTGGGTACGCCCCCTGGATGCTTCAGAAGCTCGAGCTTTAGCGGGCACCGAAGGCGCCTCCTCTCCCTTCTGGTCGGCGGATGATCGGTCGATAGGTTTCTTCGCGGGGGGAAAACTCAAAACGATCGAAGCTGTGGGTGGCCCAGTGGTCACGATCTGCGATGCGCCTAACCCCCGCGGTGGAACCTGGAACCAGAATGGAGTCATCCTGTTCGCCACGAACTGGAGTGGGATTTATCGTGTCCCGAGTTCCGGGGGTACACCCGCTGAGGTCACGAAGCCGGACGCGTCGCACGGCGAGACCAGCCACCGCTGGCCGTATTTCCTACCCGACGGACAGCACTTTCTTTACCTAGCCGCTAACTTTGCCGGCGGGAATACCGAAGTAGCCTCAGTTCGCGTAGCGGCACTGGATTCTAGCGACAACAAGGTCTTATTCCACGCCCGCTCCAATGCCGCTTTCATGCCGGGTTATGTCCTCTATATCCGCGACCGGATGCTCATGGCACAAGCGTTTGACGAGAAAAAACTGCAGCTCAAAGGCCAGGCCTTTCCGGTCGCTGGGCAGGTTCAATACGACCAACTACTCTGGAGAGGAGCATTTTCCTGCTCCCCCAGTGGGATTCTGGTCTATCAGGGAGCGAACAATGGCTCTGACTCGCGCCTGATCATGTTTGACCGCACCGGCAAGGAGATCAAGACCGTCGGGACGCCGGGGGATCTTACCAACCACAGGATCTCTCCTGACGGGCAAAGGCTTGCGGTCGCTGTGCTGGATTCCAGCGTGGCGAACTACAAACTCTGGGTCTACGACCTGTTCCGGGAAAAAGAGACACGCCTTACCTTTGGATCCAATCGAGATAGTTATCCGATTTGGGCGCCCGATGGAAAGTCTCTGGTGTTCGCGTCGATCAAGAATGGTCCCTACGATCTTTTTGAAAAGCGCTCGGACACAACCGGCCCTGAAGAACCCCTGCTACAATCCGTCGCCGCTAAGAGCCCTACCGACTGGTCTCCGGACGGACGCTTCATCGCTTTCAATTCCACCACCCCAGGGAATTCGAAGACCGCCGTATGGATTTTGCCCCGCTTTGGAGAACGCAAGCCGTACATTTTCTTGCAGGGTGACTTCAACATCGGAGAAGGGCATTTTTCCCCGGACGGACACTGGCTGGCCTATAGCTCGGACGAGACGGGCCGATCTGAGATATATGTCACACCGTTTCCTGGGGGCGGGAGCAAATGGCAGGTTTCTGCGGCCGGAGGATCAGGCCCCAGGTGGCGGCGCGATAGCAAAGAACTCTTCTATATGGCGGCGGATTCGACACTGATAGCAGCAGAAGTGGACACCAGCGGCTCCATTTTTGAGGTAGGTGCCCGACGTCCTCTCTTCCATCTGGTGCTGAGAACAGGGGTAACACGTCTGGACCTCTCTGGGGTGGTCGCCTATGATGCCGCACCCGATGGAAAATGGTTTGTGGTGAATTCGCCTCCCCCCGGCAATCCACCACCGATTACTCTGATCACCAACTGGACACCGAAGCCGGGGAAGTAATGCCAGCCTTCGGCACCAAGCGCACGGAACCCTCGCCACCCAAGCAATGGAGAATGAAAAACACGGCCCAGACTTTACCCACCAGCCACTTTGGAGGTTGTGCCTGGATGACGGGCAAACATGAAGTAATCCAAAGGTAAGGTTTGGCGACGATACTCCCAGAACTTCGTCAATGAGTGCATTGGCCCTGCTATCGCCATTCGAGGCTTTGGAACAAGCGTCCGCTTTCGTCCTCCTGTCTATTCGAGCTAGACCCCTCTTCTAATGCTCTGCCGGCCTTTTGCGGGCACTGAATACCAGGACAGAGCCGTATGCGTGGGGGCGAAAGTCCTCAAAACCTGCTTTGACCACATAGCGCTCGAGATCAGCGACGCTGTCGATGTGACCGCCGCCTTTCTCCGCGCGGTCACGTATCGATTTGTATTTGATGAGGCCCGAATTGATGAGGGCAAAGCACATCACCGCCAGCGGCGCTCCGACTTTCATGGTGCGGTTGATCTCGCGCAAAGCGAGGACCGTGTCGGAGAAGTGGTTCAGCGACCCTGCACAGATGGCGGCGTCGAACAGGCCAGCCCGAAACGGCAGCGCCTCCACCGTAGCACGGGCGAAGTGAACGTTGGGAATATGTCCCCTTTCGACATAATGGGCGCCCCGCCGCAGCATGCTCATGCAGATATCAATGCCAAGAACGGTCCTTGACCCAGAAGCAATGCGGCGCCCGTAGGTTCCCGGGCCGCAGGCCGCGTCCAGAATGACCCCGTCACGCGATCCCACAATGTCGGAGACGTCATGTGCCAGCTGTTCTAAGGACGTGCTGTGACATCCGCCATACAGGTTGCACACGGCCGGATACACCCAGGTTTCGTAGACGGATGCCATAAAGTCAAGCAGGGGGCGAGAGTCCTTCTTTCCGACGACGCGCAGGGATCGGTTCCTGCTCTCTTCGAGGTTGACCACGATGAAGTCGGGAATCCCGCTCAGGATGGGGTAGGTTCTCGCACAGACACGGCAAGAAAGCCCGTCGTGCACCGGTTCCAGATCTTGCTTGCATACGGGGCATGCGTAGAATCCGCAGGACTGCCGGATCCATTCGTCTTCTGCCTGGGGAATGGTTGACTTAATGGCGACTGATTGCGATGCCATGATGAGACTCCTGGTGGATTCAGCGGAGGGCCGGCACCATGTGAAGGCAAAGGCTCTTCGGGGAACGACATGTGCTATTTAACTCAGCCGTGCGACGAATTCAGTGACCCCAGTCACGTCGCAAAGATCCACGGGCCCCCGCAAAAGGTCCGTCGCGCATGGCTAATCGCTACTCATATCGTGGAGATGATTCGACTTATCCTGTGACTCACCGGTGTGAAGCTGAGATCATAGATCCGCTCAATGCGTCGATTAGGTTCTGACCATTCGGGCTTCCCCATCCAGTGACCAGGTCATAGCCAACCACGGCATTGAACGACTGCCCCTGACCATTGTTGTTACTGCCGCTGGTGATGTCATGAAAGTCGTTGTTGTAGCTGGGGCTTTGACCGATCGAATAAATGGCAGGGTTCACGAAACCCAGGCTTGAGTTACCGCCAGAGGCCACCTGCTGGTTGACCAATGCCAGAAACCCGGCCCAACGCGGCGCAGCAAAGCTGGTGCCGCCGTAGTCTCCGGAACAGGCACCCTGGTCGCAGGTATAGTTGTCGGTGTTCGCCTCTGCCGCCACATCCGGCAAGTTGCGCACGGTCGTCGAAGCCTGATTTGCCGAATTCGCGACACCGGCCTGCCAGCTGGGAATCGCGAATCCGTCGTCAGCCGGGCCGCCGCCGCTATCGGCCCATGCCGTTTCCGACTGCCAGGGTCCGCCCGCGCCGTTCGTTGTCAAATCCGTTCCGCCCACAGCCGCTACGTAAACCGATTCGGCCGGATAGATGTTGTCGGTTGCGTTCGATCCCGTATACGCTCCGGCGTCACCCGAAGCCACGAAAAGATTCTGACCTTGCGCCGAGAATTCCTGGAATATGGGATCCAGCTGCGTGGGGTCATCCGGATTCCACCCCCACGAACAACTAAGCTGCTTCGCGATATTGTCCGTCGCCATCTCGTTGAAGATGTCTACGTCCCCAACGCCAATTTGTGAATTGCCCGGAGCGATATAGACGCGAACCTGGCTCAGGCCGGGAGCCATCGAAGCCGCCTGCACGATATCTAGGACCTGCTCGCCGGCATCACCGTCGGAGCCGGCAGTCGCGCCATCAAGGAGAACATTGTGAATGGGAACGGTGTTGGATTGGCCGGCAAAGCTCGCGGTGACATCGCTCATGTTGTAACCGTCGAACTCCAGCAACCCAACTGACTGTCCGCTGCCCGTGAGGGTAGTACCACCGTAATACGCAGCACGCATGTCGCCCCCGAGGTACGCGCCACCGGGCCCCGATCCGACGGCATTCCGGCGAAAATTCGGTGGCGCTCTCTTGAATTTCGGCCGCGGTAAGGAAAAGTTGTTCATCCCCGCGATGTGCGCCACGGTCACGCTTAGATCGAGCGAGGGCTCACGATCCGGCGAGTAAAAAGTCCGATTCTCTGTCGGATGCCGGTAGTTTGTCATAGTCACGTGGAAAGCTTTGTTGATCTGTGACACAGTCCCGTCAAGATGCACGAGCATCCGGTTCGCCGGCGCATTCGTCGCGGTAAAACCTCTGGATTGGGCAAAGTTCACCACAGCCTGGTAATCGCGATTGGTAGGGCCGAATCGCTCCGTGAACTGGGCGACGGTCAGAAAATGCCGATAGTCCGGACTGGATCGGTCATACAGTCGTTTCAACAAACTTGTCAGCTCGCTTTGATTGCGCAGAGGAAGCATGATCGCCAGCCTCAGGCGCTGGTTCTTGGGCATAGGACCCACACGCGCAGCCCGGCCGCTTGCGACCGCAGAACGGACATGATTATGCAAGACCTGAGCCGCTTTCTTGGCCCGGGCAGGGATTGAAAGGAAACATAGCGCCAACAAACAAATGAGGGCGGAGACCTCCGCCCGAGGACGTTTACTCGCTCTCATGTTTTTGTGATCCTCTCAATCGTGCAAAGTCGACGAGTGGGCACACCCAACAGATCGCGGCTGGGACTAAAGATGACGGTATCTTAGCTCACGGGAATCGGGTTTCCAACTTGTCGTCAAGTTTCAACTTTGCGTGTGAAGGAAGGCGGTAATGGCCTTCGCTCTCAACCGCGGCACCGCCCGGCGGAAGAAACATTGCCATCCGACCGGGCAGTGCAACGCGGTACCTTGTTACTCGCTGAATGCTACGCCGCTGAACGCTCGAACGCCCGGCGCGCTTGACGTGGCCACTTGGGTCAAGTCGCCGTAACTATCGATGGAAAAGACGGCAACATACGCATTGCCGCCGGCGCTATAGATCACCGCGAGCCAATTGCCATCGCGGGAGACCGTGATATCAGTCGGCGATCCTGGCAACGGCAGCGATTTGTAGAACACTCCACCCTGGCTGTCGCTGAAAAAGATGCTGATCGCCTGCGCCGGCGAGTTCCCCGTGTACCAGATGTTGCCCGCACCCTTGGCTACCCAGCAAGGTGCGTTCACTGGATATGAAGGTGTCGGGCCAACCACCGCATTCACTTTTCCGTTCTCGTCCACAATGGCAAAACTGTCAGGACTGTGCGCCGGAGTGAAGCCCAGCACGTTGCCCCAGAACGCTTCTCCAAGAGGCACCATGTCTGCGTCGCTGGGCAGAGAGATGGGAGTGCTCGTGCCATTCAACACGCCGCCTTGCTGCGTGAGCGGAAGTTGCAAAAGAGATCCCGAACTGAACGTGACGGCCGCCCAGCTCTCGCCAACCGCAATCTGCGCGGCCGAGGGATCGGAAAGGCTCACGACTGGACCATCCACGAATCCCGGGGGCCAGGCGTGGCTCTCGGCGCAATTCGCGCCCACCACGAACAGTTGGTCTCTGGTCAATGCGACAGAGTCGGGCTTCGTGCATTCAGACGCCAGCGGGATTGTCGACCCGATTGCGATTGCATCGCCCTGGCGCAGCAACTGGCTTACGGTATTGGATCCGTAGTTCGCAACAGCACCAAGTTCCCCTTTGAACTGCAGGATCCCTGCATTTGTGCTCGCACCGCCGTTTCCGCCGGTCGCCAGCGTCTGCGCCAATTCGAGCGAGGGAGTTCCTTCGGTGTTCAGCTTGAAGACAACAACAGCGTTCCCGCTTGCATTATTGGTGCTTGTGATCACCAGCGGGCTGCGTACGTACTGGCCTTGAACCGCAATGGCACTGGTGAGAATCAGCGCGGCCGGCACAAAACCGGCGCGCCACAAACGAAGCTTCGTTAGGCAAAGTTTATTCATCGTGATCTCCTGGTAGTGTGGGATAGTTGTTCCGCGCCGCGAGCGTGGGACTGGTTCCCGGCAGCGGGGCGCGTTCACAGATGGAATTCGCTGCCAGCGCGCGGAAAGTTACGGTCCCCACGCATAATCGCGCAAAATAAAATGCTGTGAATTCTTTTGTCTCCGGCGTAACTTTTCAGCGCAATCTGTCGAATCTTGTTATTTGGGGCTGCGACGGGCCGGTGGGCAGGCGCGGCGAATGTGGCTGGGGATTTGCGCGAAGGCGCTGACGTCGGCGAAGATTCAAGTAGACGTTCCATCGCATGCACTCCGGCGAAAATCTCGAGATGTTGATGGTCCGCTATCAACAGGGCGATTTCGCCGCGGCCACGGCTCTCATCGATCGCATCAGTCCGCGCCTGCACCGGTTTTTTCTTGCGAAATCGATGAGCCGCGCCGATGCCGATGACCTGCTGCAGGAAACCTGGCTACAGATTCACAAGGTGCGCCACACCTATCGCCCCGGCGAGCCCGCGCTGCCGTGGTTCTACGCGATTGCCCGGCACATTCGCGTCGACCACTATCGAAAGTCCATCCGCCACGCAGCCGGCGAAAGGGAGTTGGAGGAAATGTCGAAAGGCGTCTCGTCGGCTCCGAATCAAGCCAGCGAGCTGGAGGCATTGTTGGCACCGCTCTCTGAAGGCCAGCGCGAGGTTATTGCGATGTTGAAGGTCGAAGGTATGTCACTTGAGGAAGTCGCGCGCGCCACGTCGTCGAGCGTGGGATCGGTGAAGCAAAAAGTGCACCGCGCCTATGAGAAGTTACGGCAAACGATTGGCGCCACGGGCCCGAGAAAGTGGCGGAGCGGAGGACTCGCGTGAAAGACCAAGACATTGACGACATCCTGAAAAAGGCCGCGCAGGCTCCGCAGGATCTCGATCCGCTTGTGCTCGAGCGCATCGGCGACTCGATCAAGCCGTCGTTACGCCCCGTGCGACCGCTGCCGCCCGTGTGGCTGATGGCCGTGGGCCTCGTTCTTGTCTGCGCGGGTGTTTCCCTGGCCGGTGCAGCGCGGGGGGGCTTCTTCGGGGTTGCAAAGATGAATCTGCTAGAGCGCTCGCTCGTCTTTCCCGCACTCGGCCTGCTCGCCTGTTTGGCAGCCGTCGGCTTCGTCCATCAGATGATTCCGGCGAGCCGGCTTCGCGTCTCTCCCAGCGCGCTGCTGGCGCTCAGCAGCGTCTCGCTGCTTGCCGTGTTCGCGCCCTTATTCCGTGACTACCACACCGACCATTTCTTTTTGGCCGGCATCGCATGCCTGCTCATTGGTCTTCTCCATGCAATCCCCGCCGGATTGCTGAGCTGGCTCATGCTTCGCCGCGGATTCGCGGTCAACCCCGCCTCCGCGGGACTGGTTGCCGGAACGCTGGGCGGCCTGGCCGGTGTGGGTATGCTCGAACTGCATTGCCCGAACTTCCAGGCCGCGCACATCCTCGTTTGGCATACCGCCGTGGTTCCGGTCAGCGCTGCGCTCGGCGCATTGCTTGGTTGGAAGCTTCGTTTTCGCGCGCGTTCAAACGATCACTAGCTCCGGCCATCTAGTTATGCCCTCGGCATCCATACCGGCTGCCGCAGCCGGAACCAGGACCACCATACCAACGTCTACCCGACTTGCCTGGCAAGACACATTCGATTGCAGGTGAGGCGAGCGCACTGCCGTCGTCCCAGGCCAAAACGCGATTCTGTCTCTACGACGGGCAACTCTTACATAATCCGGTAAGGGAAGGTTAGCCGATCAATCCGGGGAATTGGCCAGACCTTTCCCCAGCGACGCATTCCGCGCAGAACCGCCTGCGTGCAGAAGCGACTCCGCGTCCTGCTGGATCCCCGCTCCCCCGAACATTGTGACTCGGCTAACCCTTCACCAGGATGACGCTGGCGTCATCGTGCAGACCCGAGCCGTCAGCGAACGAGCGTACGTCATCGAGGAGGCTCTCCGCCGAGGCGTCTGCTCGTAAAAAATGCTCTTGAAGACGCACCCCCCCGTACTCTTCCTCCGCTTGATTTTCTGCCTCGGTGATGCCGTCACTGTAAAACACCACACGAGAACCCGCCGGAAGCTTCACTTCCACCTCCGAGAAATCGCCTGGTCCCAGTCCCAGGGGAATTCCTCGCTCCACGTCCAGGAACTGAGCTGAAACACCAGTTATCAGGAGTGGCCGCAGGTGACCTGCATTCGCGAAGGTCAGAGTCCGCTTGGCAGGATCAAGCACCGCATATACCATGGTCACAAAACGGCCAGCGGGAAAGTCCTCGGCCAGAAGGCGATTCAGCTTCGTCAGTACCTCACCCGGAGTGCAAGCGGCCTCGACCAGGGATCGCAAGATGCCACGAGTGGCGGACATGAGTAGCGCTGCAGCGGTCCCCTTGCCGGAAACATCGGCCAACACCAGCCCCCAACGGCCTTTGTCCATGGGGATGAAGTCGTACCAGTCGCCGCCTACGGCCCCCACGGGAATCGAAAGCCCAGATACTGTAAAACCAGGAATGGCGGGTGATGCCTTGGGCAGCAGTGCTTGTTGAATGACGCGAGCCTCCCGAGCCTCGCGCGTCATTTGCTCCCGCTGTCGCTGTTCCTGCTGAAACCGGCGAGCGTTGTGGACGGCCACTGCCACATCGCTGCACAGGGCTTGGAGCAGCCGCAGCTGGCAGGGGCTGAAGGCATTCAGTTCGCTGTGGGAGGCGGTGAATACTCCCACCAATTGCCCCTCCACATGCAGGGGAATCGCAACTTCTGAGAGCGTGGCTTCTTCACAGCCAACGTAATAGGGATCCTGTCGCACGTCGGGCGCGTAGTGCATCTGGCCAGTAGATGCGACGTATCCGACCATGCCTTTCCCGATCTTCAGGCCGTGGCCGGGGCCGTGGAGCTCGCAGCCGGTGCAGCCATGGGCGCACACGAGCGAGAGTTCGCCGCGTTCTTCGTGGTGCAGGTAGATGTCAGAATCCAGGCATCCAAAGGAATGGGCGATCTCGTTCACGACCTTATCAACCAGCTGGTCGAGGTCAAGGATGGAGCTGATTTTCTGAGCGGCCTTTTGCAGCTTGAGAAGCTCCTCTACCTGATCGAGATTAAGGGGGCGAGAGTCCGAGGGAAGCGGTGCCGTGAGGTTTGGACTAGCTGCCATGGGTCTGTTCCTGCAGAAACTGAGCTATTAGCAGAGATGATTTATTCGATGGTTAGGACTCTGTTTTTCGCAAGACTTACGGGCCGCCCGGAGTTTCGCACCGGATACTCCTAAGTCCGGTTGTGAGAGATTGAAATCTCCGTTTGGAGCCTGCCTCCTGATCGTGGGTGGAAGACGGGCAAACCTTACCTTACCGGTCAGGGAATGGTCGCCGACCATCAGGCACTTAGATGCAAGCCCATTAAGATTGCTAGTCCGACCAAGTTCTTGTCGGGCAAGGTGAGACTTCGGCTCCGGTGTTTTGTGCTAGCATGCGTGGCACCTCTGAAAGGAGAATCCAATGCGTCGTCCCATAAGGTTGCTCGCGTTTGTGCTGGCCTGTGTCTCTACTGCGATCGCGGCTCGCGCTCAGTCTTCGACAGCGCCGCCAAAGCCAACAAACTATCGTGAGGTGTTGAAAGTCACTGCTGTGGGGGAGGCGGCGGTGAGGCTACTTCTTCCGCCCGATCAGGAGACCGGGGTCAGGCGAATTGATAGAAACTAAACTGCTGTGCTCATCGCGAGTAGTGTTGAATCGCTCACTGGTGCTCCCAGTGATGTGGTTCTGTTCGTCCCTGACGATTGTCTCGAACGAACCAACGTAGCCGCTGGTGACCGAACCGATGATCCGACGCTTCCCGTCCCGAATAAATTCCTTCTCTAGTGACATGTGTCCTCCGCAACATATATATCCACGGCGTTCGCAAAATCGATAGGAATTCCAAAACAACTTTGCAGGAGTAGCACGCCCGATTGCAGAAAGTAGCACACGAGTAATCCTTTCTGGTGATTACTCAGAATATTGTCCTGAATTCCTATCGATTTTCGAGATCAACTGGGTATAACAGCAATGCAGGTGAATGCGTGCACCCCTACTACAGCGGAGATAAAGAAATCGGCTTGGGGGACCTCATCCAAGAACAGCGAAGCCTCGCTCGTTCCAAGAATCCCTTCGAGCGGGTGGTCGGCTCGCTCTGCATCGGTGCGATTCTGAAGGAACAACTTGTGCGTTTGCCCAACAGCGCCATTAGCCGACTACTGACCGATCAAATCTGGAGCCAACTGAATCTTCTGGAGCCTGAAAGCGTCATCGTTGAAATTGCCAGCGAGCGACTCGTTGAGAAGCGCGAGGCATCGCTGGTTTGCCCAGAATGTGGTTCGGAGTTCTGGAGGGCGGATGAATAAACCCCACCGAGCAGATGTGCGCCAAGTGGAATTAAAGGTGAATGGAATCACGTTCGAATCAGTTCAGCTGCGACGGAGTTCTGGCTCGGACGATTTCGATATTGTGATCGACGATCCCCACGTCGGGCGCTTTGCTCTGACCCCTGCCGTCCCCAGTCTGGAACTTCGAGAAGAAGACTCGGATTGGTGGGATATAACACTTCACGAGTTGAAGAAGATTCTGGCAAATGACGGCGAACCCGCGGAGGTCGCCGAAGAACCGCAGGCGTTCGAAATCGCTGAGCGCGCGTCCTTCAACCGCCGCGTTGCGGAGGGCGAACACATAATGAACGCGGAGATTGCCCTTTTCAATGCGGGCATCCCGTTTCTGCAACTTCCGTT
>Ga0181530_10006111_pt1 | contig 11984 bp, 6 predicted proteins | sample PEATcosm2014_Bin_42_FD_119769 | JGI IMG/M metagenome (GOLD analysis project Ga0181530, IMG submission 119769) | Peatland microbial communities from MTU Mesocosm Facility, Houghton, MI, USA - PEATcosm2014_Bin10_60_metaG | ecosystem: Environmental > Terrestrial > Soil > Wetlands > Peat | place... | reverse complement strand
TGGCACGCTTCGCTGGGCCCTACGGCCACGGTGCCGGTGCCTGCCGCGGTGAAAATCGGGATCTTAAGCACACCGGTAATCGATCTCAACTCGGGGACGCTTTTCGTGGTTACCCTCACGGGCGAAAGCGGAGCGTTGGTGTACCGGTTGCACGCTCTCAATTTCCTCACCGGAGTCGAGGTCACGAATATTGTGGTGCAAGGCGCGGTGGCGGGAACGGGGAGTGATTCTCAAACTTGGCCCTGCACTTCATGGAACGGGGGATCGGTGCCGCCGCCGTGCATACCGTTCAAGCCCGTCGAGCAGTTGCAGCGCCCCGCCCTGTTGGAAGACGCGAACGCGACCATCTACCTGGCGTTCGGCACCCTGAGCGGAGCGGAAGCCAGCGTCCCCTACCACGGCTGGCTGTTCGGTTACCAGTATGCGGCCAGTGCGTTCACGCAGACGCTGATCTTCAACAGTACCCCATCGTTGACGCAGAAAGGGCCACCGTGCTCCGGCTCTAATCCGCCATCGAATCAATGCGGCCATGGCGGGGGAATCTGGATGTCCGGCCGTGGGCCGGCATTGGATACGACGGGAATATACGTGGTAACGGGTAACGGGGGATTCGGAGGCGCCAGCTCCGGGAATTGGGGCGAGTCGGCATTGCGGTTGAATAGCTCCGGAGTGGTTGCGGATTCCTTCACCGCATCGACCTATGCCACGTTGAACGCCGAGGACCTGGACCTGGGCGATGGCGGCGTGATGCTGTTCACGAGTGCCAACGCCACGGTTCCGAACCTGGCCTTGGCTGCCGGCAAGACCGGCACAGTCTACGTAATGAACTGCGCCAGCCTGGGCGGATTAACTTCGAATAACGCGAGTGCGGTCCAGAAGTTCACGGCGACCTCGGCGGGTTGCGGAACCGGGCCTGGACAATCCCGTTGCTATGAGATCCACAGTCCGGCTTTGTGGAATCGCCCCGGTGTCGGCTCGATGCTTTATGTGTGGGGATACGGCGATGTTCTGCGGGTGTGGGACTTCAATGACACGGCCAACCAGTTCCAACCGGACCCCAACCAAGGTACGATCACCGTGCCGAATTACCCCGGAGGGGGGTTGGCGGTTTCCGCGAATGGGAACAGCGGCGGAATCGTATGGGCGATCGTGCCGACGAGCGGTTCCACCCCGGCGCAGGGAGCCCTGTACGCTTTTGACGCCACCAACGTCAGCACGCCACTGTGGATGAGCACGGACTACTGGTTTGCGACCAAGTTCACGATTCCGACGATTGCGAACGGGAAGGTATACGTGCCCACATCGAATTCTCCACCCGCGACGAGTCCCAAATACCAGCCCCAGCTTCGCGTTTACGGGCTTTGCGGGACTTGCGCACAGGTTTCGCCGGTTTCGCGTTTCCAAACTGGTCCGCAACAGCAAGCGGCAAAGCGTTAGCCGCGAGACGTGCCCTGCTGTCTATAGCCCCCGCGCCGGCTGGCGTGCCAGCTTCGCGCCCTCCCGCGCGTATCACGTACGCCGCGGGCTCGCACCAGCACGAAGGTCGCCTTCCGAAATCTGCCGTCTCTGTTCGCCGCCGGTGCCTTATTTCAGAGCCGCGACCGCGAGGGAGCGGTTCTCGGATGGAGGGAATTGTGGAGCGTTGCGCTTCATCGGCAAACTGGGGCCAGGCGGCGCACACGTCTCAGCTTGGTTCGCGAGATCTTCGCCGCGTAAGCCGCACCAAAACCGACACTTAGATGCGGGCGGCAGCGATTTTGATAACTGGCTGGCCACCCCGGACCTTCCGAACTTTCCTTGCCACTGAGCTTGCCATCGCCATGGCTTCGAACCCGGTAACCTACCGGGTCTAAAGGCCTCAGCCCAGTTCCGAATGCGTTTATCCCGTTTGAGCACCCCGGCAGGATACGTTTCGAACTTGGCGTGTGTGGAGGGCGATGCCAGTGCCGAAAGGTCCGGCAATGAACCCAAATCGTCGGTCGACTGGGCTAACCAGTGCCAACTCCCGCATGCAGAGCCGTCGGAGAACGCGCGGGCCATTCGGCAACTGGGTGGCTGGATACCGGGCGTGCTCAGCGCCAGCTCGCTGAAAGGATCGAAGGACGAGCGGAATGCGATCGCTCAAATCTACCGAGAAGAAGGGTTAAACATCTATGCGGCGCACGAGGGCGAACAAGCCGACGTGTACCAGCTTTGGCAAATGCTGGCGAAGAACAGGATCAAAGCGTTTGCTTCTCTAGCAGGCTTTCTGGCCGCCTACCGCACGGGCGACGAGGAGGCCTTGCTGCTGCGGTGCTGCCAAGCGCTGGTGGTTCGGGACCAGGAGGTCGGTGGTTCGAATCCACTCGCCCCGACCACTTATCCTTTGTGTTTTCATTGAGTTCAGGCGGCTGGAGCCTTTTGGCTTACAGTCGCTTTTTCGTCACTGAACCTCAAAACGGGCAAGCTGACTGGAAGCACCGCACCAAGAATCTGAAGTATTGGAACGGGGGCCTTCGTTTTCCGTATGAAATCGTTCCTCCCGTGAAACGCCGTTCCCTGAAGATGGTAGCGCCGGCAGGTCATAGACGTATGGCCAAACCCTCGTGACCGTGCCGGACGCCGTGCGTGTTAGAGGACGGCCCCCGCAGGAACGCCCTACGCAAGCAGCCCGCGGTCTCGCGGGCGCGCCGGCCGACGCGCTCGCCGGATTTCCGTCGGCGTGGATCGAGCGGTTACAAATCTCTGGGGTTGCCACAGGCCCGATGAACGGTCAGCCTGCGCTCAGGGGCGGCGTCCGATTCAGGAACCGCGGCAGAGCCCAGGGATGCCGCGTCAGGTACTGCGTGATCGGCGGCGCCACCGGCGGGCCGAGCGCGAGTTTCTCCTTAGATGTCCACTCGAACGGCAGGTGCACCACCCCGCCTGGCTCCGCTATCGTTTCCATCGCTCGCAGCGCCGCCCGCAAGACTGCCAGTTGACCCGCCGCGTCGCCGGGCCGCCCCAGCGTCAAGCCGAACGGATGCTCGATCGCGGCGATCCTCGGCGCTCCGGCGCTCGCCGTCAGCTCCGGCATCATGGACAGCGAGATGGTGCTGAACCCCGCCGCCTCGATCTCACGTTGTACCAGTCCCACGGACCAGCAGCAGACCGGTCACACCGGCACCAGCACCACTATGTCGACAAGCTCCTGGCGAAGCCGCACTATTCCGGGCAGGCTTTCGCGCATGAGCCGCTCTGGCCGGAGAGTGTAACCCATGTACGAGTAGTGGGACGGCGCCGCCGCGCCAATCTCGCCCAGTTCTGCGAGTTCATCCAGTCGGTCAGCCGGCAGTACCGAATTCAAATCCTGATCAGCAAAGCCCGGGTTGATATGAAGGTGGCACACCTGAATGTCACCGGTCCGTACCGTCCGCGGCAGTACGCGATACGAGGGGTCGGCGAACCAAGGATCCCGCCGTTCGATTTCCGGGTCAAACAGGTGATCGGCTTTCAAGGCGATCGCCGCGGAACTCACCAAGGACACCGTGCATTTTGAAAGCGGCTTGGCGAGAGGGGTCCATGGAATCGGTGTTTCCCCGGACAGGCCCGCCCAGTGTTCCATCACCCTTCTCTCGATACCATCCAGGAAGCGGTAGGAATCAACCGTCTTAGCCACCATGATCATTGTCCCCCGTAGTTGGGGGGACCGCCAGTCTCCTCATCGCCCGCAACTTTCCGCGCCGCCTCGCGGGCGTGCCAGACTAAAGCGCTCAAGGAGTTTCCGCTGGCGGAGATTGAGCGCTTGCGGCGTGGCGAGTTTTGGCTGGCGTTGCGCGCCCTTGGCTCATCCAGCCATCGCCGAAGCGACCTGCCGGACATGAAGCGCACCGGCAGCGCCCGACTTGCGGGTGAACGCGTCCTCGTCTGGCTGCGCATGCTCGCTGAATTTCCGCCGGCGTGGATCGAGCGCGGGCGTCGCGGCCAGTTTTGGCTGCCATAGCTCGCTCTTCGTCGCTCCCGCCATCACCGAGACTGCCGACACGGTGTCGTCCCGCCGAAGGATTTCGGATTGCGGCGACGTGGTGAGCTGCCGCTGTTTCCGTCAGTGTGGGGGCGCTGTTTTTCGTCGCAAAACGCGAAAAACGCCGTTTCGAAACGACCAGTAGCGTAGGAGTGACACTAAGTGAAGCAATGTATCTCAGAACATCGCCTTCAGTGATAACTGCACCTGCCGCGAGTTGCTCGCAGTCCGGCTGATGATTCCAAAACCCGATCCCGTGATGATATTGGACGGCAATCCGAAGTTGACGATGTTGAACAGGTTGAACAGCTCAGCCCGGAACTGCAAGTTTACGGATTTTCCGGAGCGGCCCAACTCGAAGGGCGTATCCTTGATCAGCGCAAAATCGAAGTTGTGTAATGCGGGTCCGCGGAACGTGTTGCGGCCCAGGATGCCGAACACGCCGTCGTTGGGGCCCGTTCCTCCCGGCACGTTCACAGGGATCAAGAAATAAGAAGCGTTGGCCGGGCCCAAACCGAAGTAGTCTTCCCGGACGGTGCGGCTGGTGGACAGCACCGGCGTGCCGATCTGATCCGGACGGTCTGAGCCGATAGAGCCCGCTCCGGTCTGCTGCAGCCCCGAATACACCGTGAACGGCAATCCGCTCATCAGGGTCGAGATACTGAGCAGTTGCCAGCCACCCGTCAGTTTCGGCCCGAGTCGTCTGAGCCCCGGCGCCCGCTCCGCGCGCAGATCCTGTACCACCGTGGCGGTGAACACGAATTTCACATCGAAGTTTGAGGGCCCTTTATCCGCCGCCGGATCGAAAGGATTCTGCGGCCACGCGGGCGACTGCGCTCCAGACGTGCTCCCCACTCCAGGGCCGACCGTGCTGCTAGTGTCATCGAGCGACTTCGACCAGGTGAAGTTCGCCTGAATCTGCGGACCGCCGCTCGCGACCGAGCCCGCCGCCGAAGTCTGCAGCGCATGATAGGTGGAGTGCGAGCGATTGGTCATGAGCATGTCCGTGCCGAAGCCGCCCGTGATCTGTCCCGCTGAGTTGAACTGGGTATAGGGCGCAAAAGCAGCGGTCGCGCCCGGAAAGGCGTTCGGGAAGTTGACTGCAGGCAGGTCCATCCCCGCGGTGCCGATATATCCCGTGGTAAGGCTGAACCCATTCAATGACCGCTCCACACTCAGCGACCACGTCCCAAGGTACGCGTTCCGGAAGTCCCCGGAGATCGCGCTCGCATTCAACGGACTAATCAGGTGACTCGGCGAGAGTTCGGCGAGTGCCTGGTCGAAACGGGTCACGTCCCAAACCGTGTTGGCGGGCACGTCTTTCGAGTTGCCGGACGCCAGGATGTTGGCTCCCTGGGGCGTAAACACACCGGGGAGATCCGCGGGAGTGATTACCGTTCCGATCGGCAGCGGCGCGCCGGGAGCCGCGGTGATGCGCGGGTAATCGACATATGGCGCCGCACCCGTGAGCATGTTGTCCTGCCAGATATTGGGCGGAATGGTGGTAAGCGCCCCGCCCGCCCGGAACCAAAGATCTTTCGATGCTTCCCAACTCACGCGCAGGCGCGGCCCCCAGTTGTTTCCGAGCCAGTGATAGGGGGGCTCCGGGTTAATCAAATAGAGTTGTTCCGGCCCGGACGGTCCGTTGACGAACTCCATTCCCGCTGTCCGCCGGGCGCGCTCCGTGATCGGCGAGTACAACTCGAACCGCAAGCCGTAATCGAGCACCAGCCGCGGCGAAATCTTCCACGTGTCTTGCGCGTAGAGGTTCATGTCGTAGCGCGAAATGGCCGCGACGCCGATCTGGCTGCCCTGCGGAAACTGCGGAGGAGCTACGGCCACTGTGTACGAGAATGCGCTGCCCATAAGGAACGCGCTCAGCGTGTCCGGCAACTGCTGTCCCGGTGCGATGTCGTGATCTCCGCTCGCCGATCGAATGGCGCTCGTCGCGAAAGCCGCCCCGCCCCCGAATACGTATTGCCCGTTGGGCGCAATCCCGAAATACCCCGTGTCGCGGTTCGCCCGAAACTCGCCGCCGAACTTGACCGAGTGCTGCCCGCGCGTCCACGCGAAGTTCTGCTGCCCCATGAACAGATTGCCCATCAAGGCGGTGACCGATCCGCCCGCCACGTTGAACCCTTCATACAACCCGTCCGAGAACACCGCCGAAGGATCCGTACGGTCAGGTGTCGGGAAGCTCGGCGTTGTGCGCGTTACGCTCAGCGACGACGCCCACGAGAAGTTGGGAGACGAAGCGTGCGACCATGTCACCACCCCGTTTCGCTGGTGATCCACATAGGTCACTCCAAAGGCTGGATCGATGGCGGTCTGGTCCGGGTTGGTCGTCGGCCCCAACAGGTTGTCCCAGGTAAAGCGTGCAAACAGCTTGTCTTTAGAGGACAGTTCGTGGTCCAGACGGCCCGAGAACTGATCCGCGTCGGTCGTAACCGGCGATGAAGTCGCATATGTGCGCGCGCCGAACGCCCCGGTCGGATCGTTGGGCAACGGATACCGGCTCAGAATCTTCGCCACGATAGGGTTGACTGGCACATAAAGCGTATCCCGCGGAAACGCTGTCGTGTCGATTCCCTGGCGCTCCTCTACCGTCGGAACCGCCAGCACCTGGGTTGTGCCCAGCACCTGCCGGAAGCCTTGATACTCCAGGAAAAATGCCGTCTTGTTGCGCCCATCGTATCCGGGCAGCACCAGCGGGCCACCCAGCGTGAACCCGAACTCGTTCCGCCGGAACGGCGGGATGCGTTCCGGATTTTCCGGCGTGCTGCGGTCGAAGAAGTTCCGCGCATCCAACGCCGAGTTGCGCAAAAACTCAAAAACCGAACCGTGCAATTCGTTCGTGCCCGAGCGGGTGATGATGTCCGTGAACCCGGCTGCCCCGCGTCCAATCTCAGCCGGCATCCAGCCCGACGACGACTGGATCTCCTGCACCCCGTCCACGTTGAAGTTGGAAAATGTCGCGCCGCCCATTTCCGGCTCGCTCGAATCGGCGCCGTCCATGGCGAAGACCGCTTCCACGCCGCGCTGCCCGTTCACCGCGAACTGTTGCGTGAAGTTCGTGGTCCCGTTTGTGTCCGTCATCGTGCCGGCGGCGAGCAGAAGCAACTGGCTGAAGTCCCGCTTGTTGAGCGGAATCGAGGTCACCGATTTGCTGTTGAGGGTCTCGCCGCCGCTTGCCTGCGTGTGGCTTTCCTGCTCGATCGCAATCGAGCCATCGGCCAACAGTGTGACTCTCGAACTACCCTCGATCGGAATCGCGACCGGAGCCGCCATACGGAACAACCGGCCTCCGAAGTTCACCGTCAGGTTGTACGATCCTCGCGCCGGCGCTGCGAAATGAAAGTTCCCGCTCTCCGTCGTCTCCGCCGAGTAACTGATGCCGTTCCCTTCGAGCACCAACTCGGCTATTGGGGCAACCCCGCCCGAGGCATCCCGCACGGAACCGTTCCAATCCGGCAACGCCTGAGCCCGCGCTCCAGCCGCGTACGCGAGAATCCAAGTCGTGGCGATGATTCTGGCTATGGCAAAGAGCCTCTCATCCGACATGGGGCCTCCTTTCTGCGCCGCGAGTGTCGAATGCGCGGGCAACATTCTGGATTTACGCATCCTGTAGTTCTATTATCTTTCGAAACGGCATCGGCATCGAGCGCGGGCGGCGCGGTTATGGCTGCTCTAGCTCGCCTTGATCGATCCAGCCGTCGCCTCGGCGCCTGCCCACACGGAGTGCAGCCGCAGCTTGCCCGAACCGCCGAGGAATGCGCCCTCGTTCTAGCTTCGCATGTACGCCCTCCGCCAACAGCCCACCGCCTCGCGGGGCGTGCCGCCCGAAGCGCTCGCGGGATTTCCGCGCGGCGTGGATCGAGCGCGGGCTCGGCGGCGAGTTCTGGCTGCCGATTCACTGTGCCCGTAGGCCCGCGACCGGCGAAACAGGGGTGGTCGTGAAGGCCATCCGACGTTGGTAAAACACGCTTGCCGTCGTCGCTTGCGGGAAATCGACCGTGTGCCCATTCGCGTAGGCGACTGCCGACGCGGAGCGCAACCGGCGGCTTGCCCGAACCGCCGCCGAACGCGCCCCCGTCTGGCTGCGCAGGAACGCTTACGCAGCAGCCCGCCGCCCCGCGGGCGTGCCAGCGAAGCGCTCGCGGAGTTTCCGCCCGGCGTGGGTCGAGCGCGTGCGCGGCGGGCAGTTGTGGCTGCCGTGGCTCGGCCTTGGTCGATCCACCCATCGTGAAGCGCGCCGACACGCAGCCCACCGGCAGCTTGACAGAGAGCGCCAACGTGGGCAATCATGCCCAACCCCGTGAGCCCTCCCTAAGCAATAATCTCTTTTATCACTGTTCCCGACACATCCGTTAACCGGAAATCCCGCCCGCTATATCGATACGTCAGCTTCGTGTGATCGATCCCCATCAGATGGAGAATCGTTGCGTGCAGGTCGTGCACGTGCACTGGTTTTTCCACAGCCTTGAACCCGAAATCGTCCGTGGCCCCGTAGGTCGTGCCGCCTTTAACGCCGCCCCCTGCCAGCCACATCGTAAATCCGAACGGATTGTGATCGCGGCCATTCTGCAAGGCGCCGCCCCCACCGCCAATCTCGTGCACCGGCGTCCGTCCGAACTCCGACCCGCACACCACCAACGTATCCTGCAACAGCCCACGCGACTTCAGGTCCTTGATTACTGCCGCGAACGGCTGGTCCGAATCCATGGCATTCTTGCGGTGCGCCTGAATATCGGTATGCGCGTCCCAGGGATCTCCCTTGCCGTAATACACCTGCACCATCCTCACATTCTTCTGCACCAGCCGAACCGCCATCAGACATCCGCGCGCTGTGCTGCCCGGCCCGTATAGCTTCAGGGTCGCTTCGGACTCCTTGCGAATATCGAATACCGAGGGAGCCTCGGTCTGCATACGGTAGGCGATCTCCATCGACTGGATAGCGGCCTCCAGTTGCGGATCCTTCACCTGCTCGCCCTCGCTGCGCATTCGGTCGAGTTGCTCCATCAAATCCATTTCGCGGCGCTGCTCGTTGAAGGTGAAGTTTTCGTTGTGAATGTACGGAATCAACTTCTGCGGGTCGAACTGCTTTCCCACGATCTCGGTCTGCTTCTCGACTTTGTCGGAGATATAAGTGCCCTGGTGGATGGCCGGCAGGAACGCGTTGTTCCAGAGGGGCGGCCCTACGGTGGTCGGCACATCCGGGCACAGCACCACGAATCCGGGCAGGTTTTCGTTCTCCGTTCCCAGCCCGTACGTGAGCCACGAACCCAGCGAGGGCCGCCCCACCTGGCTGAATCCCGTGTTCATCATCAGCATAGCGGGCTCATGGTTCGGAATATCGGTGTACACCGAGCGGATGAAGCAAATGTCGTCCGCGCACTCGCCTACGTGCGGAAACAACTCGCTCACCTCCATGCCGCACTGCCCGTACTTCTTGAACTGAAACGGCGACCGCATCAGCGTTCCCGTTTTGCGCTCTGTTGCAACCGAGCCGCCCGGCAACGGCTGCCCGTGATACTTATCCAGCATGGGTTTGGGATCGAAACTGTCCACTTGCGACAATCCGCCGTTCATGTACAGGAAGATCACGTGTTTCGCCCGCGCGGGATGATCCAGGCTCCGGTGATCCGAGGCCGCCTGGGCCAGCGACCCGCCGACCATCCCCGCGAAGGCCAGCATGCCGAATCCATTGCCCATGCGGCACAAGGCGTCGCGCCGGGTCAGAGGTTGTGGAGCTTTGTGCAACGGCATAATCAATCGACAAAGACGAACTCGGCCGAACTGAGCAGAACTTTGGCGTAACGGCCCCAGGGAGTCACGGGCAGCATCTTCTCTTCGGGTTTTGGCGCGGCGCCCGGAACCACTCCGGACATCATACCGTCCGCTTTCACACTTTCCGGCTTCGCCGCCGCGTCTTTGCCAGGCTCCGGTTTGGCCTCCGGCTTCGAGTCCTTCTTGTCTTTCTCCTTTTTTCGCTCTTCGTATGACGCGAGCGGTTCAGTCCTCAAGAACTGCACTCCGGCGCGCAACTCGTTCTCGCCTGCGGCGCGCCCGAACACCCGGCGGTACATCATCTGAATGCGCGACGCAATATCGGGCTCGTTCACCGTCCGCCGCGCCAGCAACTCTCCCTGCTGCTCGACGAAGTCGCTGTTCATGAAGAACAACCGTTGCAACGGCACGGTGGTGATATGGCGCTTCTCCGCGCTGAAACTGGGACTCGGAAAATCGAACAACTGCAGATACTGGTCCAATCTGTAGCGGCTCACCTTCCCATAAACCGTGCGCCGGTTGTATCCCGGCGACAACTCCGCAGAAGGCCCGCCCATTTTGGTGTCCAGCGCGCCGGATACGAACAACATGGAGTCCCGAATCTGCTCCGCATCCAACCGATGCCGGTTGGCGCGCCAGTACAGCCGGTTCGCGGGATCTTTCTCGAGGGCAGCCGGCTGATCGGCATCGCTCATCTGGTACACGGCGCTCAACATCATTTCCCGGTGCAGCTTCTTGACGGACATTCCGTTGTCGACGAAGCGCTGCGCCAGATAATCCAGCAGATCGGGATTGGATGGCCGCTCGCCCATGATTCCGAAGTTACTGGGCGTATCCACCAGCCCCGTGGCGAAGTGCCCCTTCCACACCCGGTTCACGAACACGCGCATCGCCAGCGGCTGTTTCACTATCAGGTCGGCGAGTTGCAGCCTGCCGCTGCCTTTATCGAATGCCGGCGGGGTCCCGTCACAAAGCACGGAAAGGAAATGCCGAGGGATCTCATCTCCCAGATTGAATGGGCTTCCGCGCACGTGTACCTTCAGGTTGACCGGCTTCTCCGCGTCAATCACGCCGTGCACATAGGGGAAGTGCGGAGGCATCGACTTTTCCATGGCTTCGATGTCGTCTTTCAGGGCACGCACGTATTCCAGCCGTTCAGCGCTGAGACGCCGCTCCAGCGACCAGTCCCGAAATACAAGCAGGCCCGGCGCGAGGTTTTTGTCGAAGGCCTGGGCGGGATCAAAGCCTTCCTGCAAATCTCGCGAGAATACATCCGTCCAGAGATTCATCTGCTCGATGGGAAGCGATTTCAGTTCCAGCCCGCATCCCGGGCAGAAGTCGTCATTGGTGACAAACTCGTTCGGCAAATTGGCTTTCTTGCGGGGTTTGGTGGTCGGCAGCGACTTCGCCTCGATGATCTCATTCTCGTCTTTGATGTCTTTGGCGGCGAACATCACATCCGCCAGCAACGTTTGAAAATTCACGGCCAGCGTCTTGGCTTCCGCCTCCGTACCGCCCCGCTGGATCATCTTTTGCCATTCGGTCAGGAAAGGATAGAACTTCGGCGGCTTGGCCAGAAACTTCACCCAGCGCTCCAGAAGTTCGTAGTCCAGCTTGGCTTCCTCGGCGGCGACATACATGTTCTCTTTTGGCTCGCCAGCCACCTTCCAGGCCGCCACCATATACTTGGATGCCTGGAACACGAGGCTCTCGGAGAGTTGCTTCCGTTCGGTATCGAGGAAATCCTGCAGTAGCTTGTGCTTGTTCTCGAGTTGCTTTTCCTGTTTCTTGTAATCCTCCGCTACCGCCTTTGGGACCATCGGATATTCGTGGTAGACGGCATTCACAAACACCCCCGCCAGCCCGTAATAGTCCTTGGTCGGAATGCGATCGTACTTGTGGTCGTGACAGCGGGCACAAGCAACCGTCAAGCCAAGAAAGCCGCGCGTCACTGCGTCTACGCGATCGTTGCGCTCGTCCGCTTTGGTGATCTCCACCGCGCCGTTGTCGTAGAACCAGGGCCCCAGACCAAGAAAGCCCAGTGCGGGCAACATCTTCGCGCGCACTCTTTCGTCCATGAGATCGCCCGCCAATTGAGCGCGCACGAACTGATCGTAGGGCAGGTCGTCGTTGAATGCCTGGATGACCCAGTCGCGGTAGAGATACGCGTTGGGGTATGGATTGTACCCACGGTGCTGCGGGTCGAGGCTCCGGT
>Ga0181530_10006110_pt1 | contig 11985 bp, 10 predicted proteins | sample PEATcosm2014_Bin_42_FD_119769 | JGI IMG/M metagenome (GOLD analysis project Ga0181530, IMG submission 119769) | Peatland microbial communities from MTU Mesocosm Facility, Houghton, MI, USA - PEATcosm2014_Bin10_60_metaG | ecosystem: Environmental > Terrestrial > Soil > Wetlands > Peat | place... | reverse complement strand
TTTTCCGCGCGTGGCGCTGGAGTGCGTCACGGTGATGGGCGGCGTCCTGTTGATCATCGGGGTGGCCAGGGGGCTCGTCTACTACCTGTCCATCATGGACGTTCCCGCCACGCTGACCACTTGGGTGGACGTGCATATCCATTCCAAATACGTTTTCCTGATCCTGCTGAATCTGGTGCTGCTGGTCGAAGGGTCCTTTATGGACATATTTTCGGCCATTATCGTGATGGTGCCGCTGATCCAGCCACTGGCTTTGCGTTTCGGCGTCAACCCCGTGCAGATGGGCGTGATCTTTCTGGCGAACCTGGAACTGGGCTATCTGGCGCCGCCTATCGGAATGAACCTGTGTCTGTCGGCTTACCGCTTCCGCAAACCCCTGACCACCATCTACCGCGCGACACTGCCGGTCTATCTCATCCTGCTGGTAGGTGTGCTGCTGATCACTTACGTGCCGCAGCTCACCACCTGGCCCGTCGAGTGGCTCGGATTCTAGCCGCCAATTTGGGAGGGCGGACGCCCTCGTCCGCGCGCGACCCCCTGGTCGCGCCACCGGAACAACGGCATCGGCATCTGGCAAGGCGCGCACAGGCCGACGGGGGCGTCGGCCGCGGACCAGGGGGTCCGCCCTCCTATTTGGTGCAACAGAGTACGATCTGAGGTATGAAGCTTTTTGGAATGCTGCTCCTGCCCGCGCTGGCGCTGGCTTCGCCGGGAGACGATCTTCGCCCGCTGGCGGATCAGGAACTGCCGTCGCTGATCGCAATCTATCGGGACCTGCACGCGCATCCCGAACTCTCGCACCACGAGGAGCGCACGTCGGCGCTGCTGGCGGACGAGCTGCGCAAAGCCGGGTACACGGTAACCGAGCACCTGGGCAAGTACGCCGATGGCACCGCGGCGTTCGGTATTGCGGCGGTGATGAAGAACGGCCCCGGCCCCGTACTGCTGGTGCGGACCGAACTCGACGCGCTGCCGATCGAAGAGAAAACCGGCTTGCCCTTCGCCAGCCGGGTGCGATCGCACAACGCCGCCGGGCAGGAGGTCGGCGTGATGCACGCCTGCGGCCACGACCTCCACATGACGTCGCTCCTGGGAACGGCGCGCACCCTGGCCAAGCTGAAGGAACGTTGGAGCGGCACGCTGGTGCTGATCGGCCAGCCATCTGAAGAAACCGTGGATGGCGCGCGCGCCATGCTCAACGACGGCTTCTACTCGCGCTTTCCGAAGCCGGATTTCGCCATCGCGCTGCACGATGAGCCGACCATCGAGGCCGGCAAGGTGGGAGTCCTGGGTGGTCCCATCTACGCGGGGTCGACGGCCGTCGAAGTCACCATGCGCGGCATGGGCGGCCATGGCGCGCATCCCGAATTGACCAAAGACCCGGTGGTGATGGCCGCCGAATTCATCATGGAGCTGCAAACCATCGTCAGCCGCCAGACGCTGCCGCTCGATCCGGCGGTGGTGACGGTCGGCTCGATCCATGGCGGGACCAAGGGCAACATCATTCCGGACGAGGTGGTGATGCAACTCACCACCCGGGCCTTCAGTGAGGACGTGCGCGAGCGCACTCTCTCTTCCATCAAACGCATGGCGCAGGGTGTGGCGCTGGCCGCCGGCGTGCCGGACGACCGCGCGCCCATTGTGAAGGTGAGCGAGACCGAGGCCGTTCCGCCCACTTACAACGATCCGAAGCTGGCGGCGCGGCTGCGCGGCGTCTTCGAAGCGGCGCTGGGCGCGGCCAACGTCGGCGAGTCGAGACCCATGATGGTCAGCGAAGACTTCGGCTTGTTTGGCCTTTCGGGCCACCAGATTCCCACCGTGATCTTCCAGTTGGGCGCCGTTTCCGCGCAGCAGATCGAAGAGAGCCGCCGCACCGGAAACCCGCTGCCCTCGCTGCATTCGAGCGTCTTCTATCCGCAAGTAGAGCCGGCCATGCGCGCGGGCATCGTCGCGACCACCTCCGCGGCGCTGGAGTTGCTGAAGAAACCATGACCCCGGAACCGGAAGCGGCAGTTGCGATTGTGCGCGCGCGGTCTCCCGAAGAATCCATCCTGCTCATCCGGCGTGCCGAGCGGCAGGACGACCCGTGGTCGGGCCACTGGTCCTTTCCGGGCGGGCGCCGCGATCCCGCAGACCCCGATCTGCTCCACACCGCGCTGCGCGAACTCGACGAGGAGTGCGGCATCCGCCTGGAGCGGCAAAGCCTGGAGACCGCGCTCCCGCCCACCATTGCCGGCCGCGCCGCAGGACCGTTTCTGACGGTGGCGCCGTTCGTTTTCTCGGTGGCGCAACCACTGCCCACCGTGCTCGATCCGCGCGAGGCCGTGGAAGCTTTGTGGGTTCCGGTAAAACTGCTGGAGGACCCCGCGCGGCACTCGCTGCAATCCGTGCCGGGGATGCCCGCCGACCACCAGTTCCCGGCGATGGACTTAAAGGGCGTGCCGCTTTGGGGCTTCACCTACCGCCTGCTCAGGGAGTGGCTGGCGTCACGGTGATGGGATTCGTCTTCTGCTGCCCGGTGGGGCAGGATGGTATCCTGCGCACCGATTGTCAATTATTGTCAATCGGTGCAGCCGGGCGCAGCCCGGCCCGGCGCCGCCTGCGGTAAAATGGCTTCACACCGAAAAGGAGATCGCACATGAACCGCACTGCTTTGCTGATTGTGGCCGCGTCGCTGGCCGGCGCCGCCGGACTGCAAGCGCAAACCACCAACCCGTTGATCGGCGAAATGAAACGCGCCTACACCCAATATAAAGGCTACTGGACCAAGGTCGCGGCATCCATGCCGGAAGAGAATTACGGCTTCAAACCGACGCCGGAAATCCGCTCGTTCGGCGAAATAGTGGCCCACGTGGCCGATCATCAAACCGGCTTTTGCAGCTCGGTTACGGGTCCCCGCAAGCAGGGAGACGCCGCCACCAAGAAGACCAAAGCCGACCTGGTAGCGGCGCTGGCGGCATCCTACGCGGAATGCGATAAGGCCTGGGACAGCATCACCGATGCCAATGCCACCGAGATGGTGGGCCAGCGTTCCAAGCTGGGCACACTGATCATCGATGTGGCCCACAGCGAAGAGGAGTACGGCTATATTTCGGTCTACTTGCGCCTGAGCCACATCGTGCCGCCCTCGAGCGACCGCAGCGGTGGCCGATAAGTGGGGCAGACCCCCGTGGTCTGCGCGGGTCCCCCTGGACCCGCTGTTCGTTCGAAGAATCAAGTGCCTGCCACCAGCGAAAAGCCGGCCGGGGGGCCGACTGCAGACCAGGGGGTCTGCCCCACAATTCTTGCAGATGTTCAGCCAGTGGTCCGGCGCGTCCTAGGCAGTAGCCGTCTGGAGCTTGCCCCGCTGGGCGACAGGCACGAAATCGCGCGCGTCTGGGCCGATGTAAACCTGGCGCGGGCGGGCGATCTTCTGGTCCGCGTCCCCCAGCAGTTCCTGCCACTGCGCCAGCCACCCGGCGGTCCGCGGAATGGCAAACAGCACCGTGAACTGGTCGGGCGTGAAACCCATCGCCTGATAGATGATGCCCGAGTAAAAATCCACGTTCGGGTAGAGCTTCCGCTTGATGAAATACTCGTCCGACAGCGCGATTTTTTCCAGCTCCAGCGCAATGTCCAGCTTCGGATTGCGTCCCGTCACCTCGAACACCTGTTCGGCCACGCGCTTAATGATGCGGGCGCGCGGATCGTAGTTCTTGTACACACGGTGTCCGAACCCCATCAGCTTGCGCTTACCGTCCTTCACTTGCGCGATGAAGCCGGGGATCTCGCTGACCTTGCCGATTTCGTCCAGCATGCGCAGCACTTCTTCGTTAGCTCCGCCGTGCAGCGGGCCCCACAGCGCGGCGATGGCCGCGGCGGTGGTGGCGTACGGGTCGGCGTGCGAGCTGCCCACCGCCCGCATGGTGTTGGTCGAACAATTCTGTTCGTGATCCGCATGCAGGATGAATAGCACCTCCAACGCGTGCGCGATCACCGGGTTCGCGGCGTATTTCGGCTCCGTCCGCTTCCACAGCATGTTCATGTAGTTCTTCGTGTAGTCAAGCTCCGGATCGGGATACACATACGGCAGCCCCAGCCGGTGACGGTACGCATACGCCGCGATGGTCGGCATCTTGCCGATCAGGCGCGCGATCTGTTCGTGCCGGCTGGCCGGGTCGAAGATGCTCCGCGCATCCGGGTAGAACGTCGAGAGCGCCGCCACCGCACCCATCAGCATGCCCATGGGATGCGCATCGTAGTTGAAGCCCTCCATGACTTTCTTCAGCTTCTCGTGGATCATGGTGTGCCGCAACACTTCGCGGTTCCAGCCGACCAATTCGTCTTCCGTCGGAAGTTCGCCGTTGAGCAGGAGGTAGGCTACCTCCAGGAACGTGCAGTTCTCGGCCAGTTGCTCGATCGGGTAGCCGCGGTAGCGCAGAATGCCCTTATCACCATCCAGGTACGTGATGGCGCTCTGGCAGGAAGCGGTATTCATGAAGGCCGGATCGTAGGTCATCAGGCCGAAATCGTCGGCGCCGGTCTTGATCTGGCGCAGATCCATGGCGCGAATGGTGCCACGGGAGACCGGTACTGTATAAGTTTGGTTCGTCCGATTGTCTGTAATCGTTAGAGTCTGGTTATCCACAGGTGTATCCTCCTGGATTCCGCGGGATTCGATGGCCAGCCGTGCACGTGGATTTCCACATGCGAATATCGCGTAATTCCACACTTTTGCGAGTAAATACGAGGTTTTTGTCAGCGCTGCCTCTGAAACACAGCGTCTTTTACCGCAAAGCTGGGTGCGGACGCCCACTCCGCGCACCCAAAAGGGAGATGTCCGGTGATCAATCGACCTTGAGTGATCGAGAGTGGCCTATCCGGGCGCAGTGGATCGTTACCTGGCTGCGGATGCCAAAGCCCGCTGTATCACGAGGCCCAGCAGACCATGAGGAACCCCAAACTGACTGAACCGCAACCGCTTACGAGATTCTCCCATTGCCGGGCATCTTTACTCTCACTCAATGATCGGCAACCCCTCCGGTTTCTGAAGGGGCATTCGTCCAAAATCGGAACCGGCCCCGATGCCACGGCTTTCCGGCGGAGTCGAGGCGCGCGCAAGGCTCTTCACCCTCAGGAACTTCAAAGCTCCCAGCGTTGATGGGCCCAACACTCCGGCGGCCAGTGTCGCCCACGCGGTGGCCGCCAGCGGGTATGCCCTCAGAAATTCCCGCGCGTGGCGTAATCCATGAAAGGTCTCGCCCGCCAGGAAATACATTTCGAACCGCTGTCGTAGCAAGCTCCGGAAAGTCCGCGGAGCGAACCGCCGCAGAGCCGCGCTGTGATTCGCCACGATATCATCCAGCGCCTTTGCGCCGTCCAGGGCTTCCACCTTCTGCTTCCGGATGTAGTCGAAGAAGGATACCCTGGTCAGGCGGTTGGCGGCGTCGTAATGAACACGCGACACAATGTCCCGAAACACCCGGGTTGGAAAGGTTCGAGCAAAGTTGAGGTGATAGATCCTCTCATACGCCCGGCTTTCCGGCCACGCCACAATGGGAAAGGTCGAACGCCGCACGCAATTCAGAAAATCGGAGCGGGGGATCTGCTCCGCCCAACTGAGATATCGGGCGTAGTCGAGAACCTCCTCCACAACCGGGGCGGCCGGCCGGCCTTCGTCCGGGTACGCGTAGCAGAAGAACAGGCGTTGAATCGTCGAAGAGGTTTCCCGAATTCGCCGTGCCATGACGTCGAGCGCCCCTGGCAGCAACTCGTCATCGCTGTCGAGGAACACCAGCCACTCGCCGCGGGCGTTTCGTACGCCGGTGTTTCTGGCGGCGCAGACGCCGCGATTCCCGGAGTGGCTCACCATGGTCACGCGCTCATCCGCCCACTGTCCGATGGCGGCTTGCGTGTCGTCAGTCGATCCGTCGTCGACAACTACGATCTCAAACCCCGCAGGCTCCTGATCGAGGCAACTCTTCAAAGCCCGCTGAATCTCGCGCGGCCGGTTGAAGACCGGAATCACCACGGAGAAGAACGGGTGGGAACTCATGGCGGCCCTCCCGTCCGTTTGAAAAGAGAATTCGCACTTTCCCGCAAGGGCGCATAGCCGCACGCCGTCAGGAGGTCCCGCAGCGCCGCTCTCTCCTCAAGCGGAGCAGGACCGCCGTCTATCTCCACCAGCAGGTATTCCGGCCTGGCTTCCAGCCCAACGCGCGAAAAATATCGACCGAGTACTCGCGCCTCGAATCCCTCAATGTCCAGCTTCATCATGCGAATCCGCAGGTCGGGGAACCGGGCCAGCAGTTCATCGAGCGGCACACATTCCACCCTCGGCCCCGCCGCGCCTCCCTCGCGGAAAGAGTGCCCTCCGCAATTGCCCGTCACATTGCGATGCAGCGAAAGGACCTCGCGCCGCTCCGAGATTCCGCATCGAAACAACCGGATCCGATCGTCAAACTGATTCAGGCCGACGTTCCGGGCCAGTATCCCGTAGTTCTCCTCGTCGGCTTCGATGGCGATGACCTTGCCTGCACTCCCCACACAGCGCGCCGCCCACAACGCATAGGCTCCTATGTTGCTGCCAACGTCCACAAACACGTCTCCCGGCTGCAAGATCCGCGCCATGGCCTGTCTTTCCCAGCGATCGTATACATGAGGCAGGAACGCCAGTAATCCGCCCAGGTAATCCTGCGGATCCACCAGCATGCGGATGCCGGGCCAGATCGGCAGCATCCGAAGCCCCTGGCCGCGATACAGCGGCCGAATGCACCGGAACGCCAGCGATGCCGCTCCGCGAATCGGCGGCAACCAGCGGCTCAGCGTAGTTAGGGCGGCCAGACTACAGGGCGTAGGTTCCAGGGGAACCGTAGATTCGCGTGTCCGCAAGATGGGCAAGTTCTCCATCGTGGCGGTCCACGGTTGACCGCTATCCAAGCTGCCAGGCATCCGGCCTCCATCCCAACTATCGGCAGAAGCCCCAATACCTGTACGGCCGAATCAGCAGCGGACTTTCCTTTTCCATCCGGTTCCAGGATACACTGATACTCGGAACAACAGCAGAATCAATATGTTGGGAGGCTGATCGGGGCCTTGCCGGCCCACCGTGACATTTCCACGACAGGTACGTCCAATTCCATAGACCGGATGGAATAGGAATTCGATAAGACGATCTGCTGACGCAGCTTATGGCCCAGGAAGCAGCCGGAACGGTTGGCGCCCGTTTGAGCCCGCATGTGGATGCGTTAATTCGGGCGGCGCAGAGCGGCGACCAGGATGCCTTCGAACAACTGGTGCGCACGTACGACCAAAGTGTGCTCCGCCTGGCCATGAACCTGTTGCGCTCCCCGGAAGACGCGCGCGATGTTTACCAAGAGGCGTTTCTGCGGGTTTACCGCAACCTGCACGCGTTCCGGTTCGATTGCAGCTTCCATACATGGCTCTACCGGATCGTCACGAACATTTGTCTGGATCTGTTGCGGAAACGAAAAGTCCGCAAAGAGGAACCCTCGGTGGTGGAAACCTCCGATGGGCCGATCGACCGGCTGGATACCCATGAAGAGGGCGCGGCGGCGGCCGATCCGGAGCGCGCCATGTGGAACCGGGAGCTGAAGCAACGGATCGATGGGGCGCTCGGGGGACTGACTCCCCGAGAGCGCATGGTTTTTGAGTTGCGCCATTACCAGGGATTGCGCTTGCGGAACATTGGGGAAGTCTTGGGCACCACCGAAGAGGCGGCCAAGAACTGCCTGTTCCGCGCCACCCAGAAAATGCGCGGCGTTTTGGGAGACTTTCTATGACTTGCGACTCGGTTACGAAACTGATTCCGCTTTATTACTACGGCGAGTTGACGCCCGAAGAGGAAGACCTCTTCGACCAGCACCTGCACGAGTGCGCGGTCTGCACGGCGGAAATGGAGCGCCAGCGCGTGCTGGCGGCGGCCCTCGACGTGCGCCGCCTGTCGCCGCCGCCCCTGCTGCTGGAGGGCTGCCGCGCCGATCTGATGGCCGCCATTGCCGGCGGCGCCCCGGCGATCGAGAAAGCCGCCAAAGGGCCGTGGACCCTGTTCCTGGAAGCCCTCAACCTGTCCTTCGCCGGATTTGGCAAGATGCGGCAGCCGGCGGGCGCTCTGGCGCTGATCGCCATCGGCTTCCTTGCGGCGCGTTTCTCCGGCTCGCTGATTCCCTTCGCCTCGAACGGTTTCCGCAGCATGTCGCTTTCGCCCGCCGATAGCATTCTCTCCACCGTGCGCTCCGTCAAGCCGGACTCGGCCGGCCGCGTGCAGATCACCGTCGACGAAACCCGGCGCCGCGAAGTCTCCGGCCGCCTCGACGATCCCGATATCCAGAAATTCATCCTCGCCGGTTCGCGTGGCGAAAATGCCGCCGTGCGCGTGGAAGCGGTGGGGCTGCTCAGGAATCCCGGCGACTCTCCGCAGGCGCTCGATTCCCTGCTGAACGCTCTGGCCAACGATCCCAATGACGGCGTCCGGCTGAAAGCCCTGAATGCTTTGAAACCGCTGGCCGGCGATCCTCGCGTCAGCAAGACCCTGTCCCAGGTGCTATTGTCCGACACCAACCCGGCGGTGCGGATGCAGGTGATCGACCTGATGGTCGCGCGCCGCGACGATGCCACCGTGGGCGTGTTGCAGAACCTGGTGCAGCGTGAGGAGAACAGCGGTGTGCGCCTGAAGGCTTCCAACGTGCTGAAGGACTGGAATGCGTCGATCGGGACTTTCTAAAGCGCTGCGCAGATTTTGTGGCGCACGCACTCGTGCGTGCCGCGTCGACACTCGTGTCGACGCCCGGCGTTGCCTCACGCTGCGGCTGCTCGCCGGGACGGGTCTCCTGCTGCCCCTGGCGGCATTTGCCCAGCCGTGGCTGACGCACGAAGGCGATCTGTGGGTGCGCACTTATAACGACACGGCTCCGGTGAAACCGCGCGTGCGCATCAACTCGCACGGGCCGGCGTGGATTGAGGGCAACTCGTCTCCAGCTCAATTTGTCTTCACGGTAAAGGTAAGTGTGCGGGCGCGGACTCAGGCAGAGGCGCGGGTGCGGCTGGAAAAACTGCAAGTGCGCGCCGAGAGCCAGGGCGAGTGGCTGGTGGTGACCACGCCCGGCGGCGATGCCGCTTCGAGCGTCGTCATGCACGCGCCGCGGCTGCTGGAAGCCTACGTCACCAGCTCCGGCGGGCAGGTGGAAGTGAACGGAGTGGATGGGCCGCTGCACGTCGATACGGGCGCCAACCAGGTCAAGGCCGATCGCATTCATGGCGATTGCAGTCTTTCCACCGGCAGCGGCGATATCCAGGCCGGACGCGTGGATGGCTCTTTGTACTGCACCACCGTGGCCGGCGCCATCCGGTCTCAACTGGTGGGCCGCGACGCCGTTTTCCAGACCATTGGCGGAGACATCGAGGCGCAACAGGTGAATTCGCTCGCGCACGTGGAAACCGGCGGCGGCACCGTGCATATCCACTACGCCGGCGGTCCGGTAACCGCCGTGAACGGCGGCGGGCCTGTCATTATAGATCGCGCCGGCGGAGTGGTCACGGTCCGCAATGTGGCCGGCGCCGTGCAAATCGGTGCGGCGGCCGGCATCCGCTGCGAATCGTCGAACGGCGGCAACATTCAGCTCGCCAATATCGCGGGACCGATGAGCGTGGCCACTGCCCTGGGGAACATTCTCGCCAATCTGGGCGGCAGCCGCCTGGCGGAATCGCTTTTGGCGACGGGCAATGGTGACATCACCGTGGTCATTCCGTCTAACATCAGTGTGACCATTCGCGCCGAGAACCAGACGGCCGACACCCTGCGGCGTATCGTATCGGAATTTCGGGAAATTCAGCCGCGGTGCATCGGGACCCGCCTGGTGGCCCAAGGGCAGGTCAACGGAGGCGGGCCGCTGTTGCAGATCTCGGCCTCCAGCGGCACGATCTTCCTCAAACGTCAATAAAGGGATTGCTTCGATGAAACTGATTCTCAGTATCGCAACCATCTGCCTGGCGGCTGGCCTGATAACGCCCGCCGCCAGAGCGCAAACCGCGGCGCGGCCGCGGAACGCCCAGATCGTCACGCCCGTTGAAACTCCCTACCTGGGGATCAACGCCATCGACATTACGTCGGATCGCGCCAGGGCGCTCAAGCTCAAGGAAGAGCGCGGGGTGGAAATCACCAGCGTGGATCCGGAGAGCGCCGCGGCCAAAGCCGGCCTGAAAGAGGGCGACGTGGTGCTGGAATACAACGGCCAGCATGTGGAAGGCTGGGAGCAACTGCGGCGGCTGGTATCGGAAACTCCCATCCACCGCGAAGTCAAGATCGGCATCTGGCGCAACGACGCCGCGCAAACCCTCACCGCTACGGTGGGGGCGCGCAAGGATGCGCGCGCAAGCCGGACCCTGGTGATTCCCGACGGTGGGAACGACTTCCCGTTCAAAATCGAGCCGCCCATGCTGCCGGCGCTACCGTCCATCGAACTTCCCCAATTCCGGACGTTCGCGCAGAACCGCGCCATCGGTATTTTTGGAGAGTCGCTGGGGCAGGAAGAGCAGTTGGCGGAGTTCTTCGGCGTCAAGAGCGGAATTCTGATCCGCTCGGTGGTGCAGGGTTCGGCCGCGGAAAAGGCCGGGATCAAGGCCGGCGATGTTCTGACCAAGATCGACGATACGGTAGTCTCCAGCCCCTCTGAGATCTCGAGCGCGCTGCGCGCCGCCGGCTCCAGGCGGACCTTCACCGTCACGGTGGTACGCAATAAAAAGGAGATGGCGCTCACCGTGACGATTGAAGCCGGCGCCAGCATGCACGGCCGCCTGTGGAACCGGGAAGGTTGGTTCGATCTACAGTTTCCTGCCTATGACGGCATAGTCCAGGGAACCGAAGAACGCGCCGCGAAAATCATCTGGCAGTGAAGCCAGCGACGGCATGGTATCCACCGCCGGAGACAGCCGGCGCAATTCCATCAGCCCGACGCCGCATTCTTCCAGGTAAAAAATCAGCAGCGGATGCGGCACCGGCCGCGTGTGCGTGGGGTCCAGGTAAAAGTGAGTGCCGAAGATCGCCAGGCATTCCGGGTTGGGCGTTTCGATGGCGATCACGCCGCCGCGCGCCAGCCGTTCCGCGCACAGCCGGATCAGTTCCGGCAGCCGCTCGGGCGGCAGATGTTCCACCACCTGCGAGCAGAAAATGCCGTCCAGGGCGCCTTCCTCCAGGGACGCGAGGTACGGGAAGGCATCGGCGATTTCGGCATCCAGGCCCTTGAGCCGGCAGGCCGCCACCGATTCCGCTCCCAGATCGATGCCGCGCGCCGGAATGGCGGCGTCGCGCATCGTTTCGAGAAACTCGCCGCGCCCGCAGCCGATATCGAGCACGTTGCGGCAGCCTTCGAAGTAGGGCAGATAGATCTGCTGCCCGGTCTTGACACACTCCTCGGATCCGCGGAACCGTTCGGCGAACTTCCCGTAATCGAGTGGGACATGCCTCTGGCTTGTCTCGCCGCCGTCCTGGGCCGAAGGCCCGGCCAGCGGCGCTGCTACCGCCTCCGCAATCCGCAACCGCCGCCGGATCAATCGCAGCTCCATATGAGTCGTCCGATCCACCTCCATCCGCATCTTCTCTAAATCCGCCCATAGCCGCTTTTGAATCTCCATCCCGTGCCGCTCCATGGCGGCGTGGAAATTGGTGTTGTGCCCGGCCATGAGGTCGCGGTGGCTGGCTTCCATGAGGGTGACGCGGTGCTGGAAGGCCCCCTGCAAATCGGCCACGCTGCGCAGGAACGCGACTTCGTTCTGCTGCAGCTTGTGCTCCCACTCGACGCGCCACGCGGCCCAGTGGTCGCGCATGTCCCTGGTCTCGCCGTCCACCTCATGGCCGATTCTTTCCTGCTCCGCCAGCCGCCCGCCCATCTCGGAGAGCGCCCGGTTGGTTTCCCGCAGCGCTTCCAGCACGGCGTCGGCGTAAGCCACCACATTGCGATTGAATTCCACCTGCTCGCGGACGTGCCAGTC
>Ga0181530_10006107_pt1 | contig 11989 bp, 7 predicted proteins | sample PEATcosm2014_Bin_42_FD_119769 | JGI IMG/M metagenome (GOLD analysis project Ga0181530, IMG submission 119769) | Peatland microbial communities from MTU Mesocosm Facility, Houghton, MI, USA - PEATcosm2014_Bin10_60_metaG | ecosystem: Environmental > Terrestrial > Soil > Wetlands > Peat | place... | reverse complement strand
GCCCGTTCCGGCGCCCACCGGACCGGCGGTCATGGTCAACCACGACGGCGAGCCTTGTATGGTCGCCGCCCCCAGCGTGATGGGGGACTGCGCCGTCACCGTGAACCCCTGCGATTCCGTCGCCGTCGCGCCCGCCGAAACTCCGGGGAAGAGGTAGATCACGCCCGGCGATACCGATACTCCCGACGCCGCTCCGCTGCTCACGTAAAGGGCGATATTGGCTGTCGCCGACGATCCGGCGCCGTCGGTCACCGTAATGACGGCCGTGTACACCCCCGATCCCAGCGAGCTCACCGTGCTGTTGGGCTGCACGTACAGACAGCCGGTGCCGAACGACTGGTTGGTTTGCGAGGTGGACGAGCTATTGTTCACGTTCAGCCAGCCTCCCCCGTTGCTCGTGGTAAAGCTGTAGCCGTAGCTGTTCACGCTGTTATTCGAATCCGCGATGGTGATGCACGACGAAGCTGGAACCGAGCCCGAAGTAACGTAAGTAAAACTCGCGTTGGCCACGGTGGCGCCATTCAAAAGCAGGGTGCCCGAGCCGCCGCCGCCGGTGCCCGCCGTCACAGTGAGCGACACCGTGACCACCAGCGCGGTTCCCGAAGACGGGGTGATGGTCACCTGGCCCGAGTATCCGGTTACGCTCAGCCCCGTGGCGTTGGCTGTCACGTTCACCGCATAAGTACTGCCCGCATTAATCCCGACGGCACCGGTCCCCTGATCCGTCGTAAGCCACGTGCCTCCGCTCGGAAGGGTGGAGGCAGCCGTGGTAATGGTAAGCCCCGACCCCGTGAGGTTCTGGATCTGCAGCGGCAGCGTCTGGGAACCGCCTTGCGCCGCCGTCATGGTGAGCGTCCCCGGCGTGATGGTGACGTAGCCGTTGGTGATGGAGCCCTGGTTCCCGCCGCAACTGCTGTTATAGATGTAGTTGACGGTGATCGTAACGCTATTGGCGGGGATGGCCGTGTCCGACAACGTCACGTACGCCTGGTCGGTGGCGGGCGAAATGGATCGATCCATACCGATCGTCAGGTTGATGCCCGCCGTGTTCGTGCTGGCCGGTATCGTGTCATTGAACGCGGGGGACCCGGGTGCCCCAGTGGTCGGTCCCTTCGTGTCGGTCCTGGCGTGCAGCCAGTACCCGTTATTGCCGGTGTCCGTGGTGGAGTTGTATGACACCGAAACCGTGATCGGAATCGCCGCGGCCGTGCTGGTCAGATTGAGAATCTGGGAATTGTTGCAGCTCGAGTTGCTGATCTGAATCGTGTTGTTCGTGAAAGCCGGATTAACGACGATAGTCTGCGCGTTCGCGCAGATCGGCGACGCCAACAGCAGCGCGGTGGCGACTACAAAGAGAACAGTCTTGTTAACGGAGTTGTATGCAGCGTCCATGATTTGCCTCGGCAGTTCGATGATAACAGACCACAAGCTCTGTTTACCAATAAATTGATTGGCTGGTCGGACGCGGCTGGATCTATATTACACCTATTTCAGGATCTGAAACAAGTTACTGTAATCATCAGTCCATAACCGGACGTTTTTCCTGGACTCGATTTCCGCCGAATCCCTCATTTCGACGTCGTTAAAACCCGTGGCCGGCGATGTCACCAGCACCCACGTCGCTCCAAAAATGTCCTGGGTTTCGTCGTCGTCGGTGTCCACCACCCGCGCCAGTTTGCCCAGCGCCCGCGCTTCCCCCGCCACCACCGGTTGCAGGTCCAGATAGCGGTTGGACACGTGCACCGCCAGAATTCCATCGGTCTTGAGGTGGCGGAAATACAGTTGCATGGCTTCCCTGGTGAGCAGGTGCACCGGAATGGCGTCGCTGGAAAATGCGTCCACCGCCAGCACGTCGAAATTCTCGGGCGCCTCTTTCTCCAGAGTGAGTCGGGCGTCGCCCATGGCAATCTCCAGCTTCGCCGCGCACATCGGTGCGAAATAGAACTGTCCCCTTGTAATGGGCGGCACCAATGGATTGATTTCGTAATAGCGGTAGTAATCGCCCAGCCGCCCGTAGGCAGCGATGGTCGCCGTTCCCAGGCCAATCACTCCCACGCGGATCGAGCCCTGCTTTTGTTTTTCCCGGATCACGATCCCAATCCCGGTGTTGGGGCCGTAATAGGTGGTCGGCAGGCGGCGCCGCGCGATGTTCAGGTATTCCTCGCCGTGGTTGATGGTTCCGTGCGTCAACGTGCGCACCGCCATCACATCCGTCTCCGGTCCGGTATCGCGCACTCTCAGGGCGCCATAGAAATTGCGCACCATCACGCGCGCATCCCGCGCCTGTTCCCGAATCTGAATTCCCAGGTACACGGCCATGGCCACCGTCGCGGCCGCGCCCACCCCCGGCAGAATCGCCCGCCAGCCCTGGAACCACGGAGCCGCTTCCGCGTCCAGGCTCAGCGCGAACAGCACCAGCACGGCGCACAACACCAGCCCCAGCGGCATTTCGTAGAAGGAGCGGAAAATCCGCGGCGCGATCAACGCCACGAAGGCCCCTCCCAGCGCGCCGCCGGCCGAAACGGTCAGGTAGAAATTCGTCAGGTATTGGGGGTCGGGCTTCAGCCGCACCAGTTCCCCGTGCAACACCATGCAGCACGTGAACAGGCCCAGCCCGAACAGCAGCAGCATCCACCAGATCGGCATATTTCCCGTGGTGTCCACCACCAGCCCGTACGCCATCCCGCCCAGCGCCACGGCCAGCAACTGTAAATAAGGATTCCGCCGGTACCAGCCGCTGCCTTCAAAGCACAGGATGAAACTCAACAGGTACAGAGCCAGCGGCAGCACCCACAGCAGCGGAATGGCCGCCACGTTCTGCGAGATGTGATTGGTAACCGCCAGCAGCAGCAGCGACGCACAGGCCGGCAGCAGCAGCCACATGGCATACTGCCGGGGCGCCGGCTTGGCCGCCGCGGGAGCTTCCGCCTCGACGGCCTCGACGGGGGCCTCTGCGGCGCCCGAGAACGCCGTGAAGCCGCACAGCAGGATGAAGACGGCGTACCCGACGGACCACATGGAGGCCTGCCGGTGGGTGCCAAACTGCGGCTCGAACAGCACCGGGTAGCTCAACAACGCGAACATGGACCCGGCATTCGACAGCGCGTACAGCCGGTACGGCATCTTGCCCTTAAACCGCCGCGAATACCATGCCTGCAGCAGGGGACTGGTGGTGGCAAGCATGAAGTACGGCAGTCCCACCGTCAGCGCCAGCAGCCCCAGAATTCCCGCCGTCGGGTCCGCGCCGGCCGCCGGCTTCAACCGCACCGCCGGATAGATCGGCAGCGCTACCGCGCTCAGCACCAGCAGGCCGCCATGCAGGAACTTCTGGAACTGCGGTTCCAGATAGCGCACCACCGCGTGCGCGTAAAGGTATCCCAGCAGCAGCACCATCTGGAAGAACAGCAGGCAGACGGTCCACACCGCCGCCGATCCGCCAAACCAGGGCAGTATGATCTTGGCAATAATCGGTTGCACCTGGAACAGCAGAAAGGCGCTCACCACGGTAGTCAGTGCGTATAGCAACATGATCGATCTCGACTCGTCCTCAATTGTGGGGCATGCTCCAGGCCACCGGCGGCAAGACCGCCGGCGCTACCAGTCCGCACCAGCCGCATCGCGGGCGCCCGCCCTTTACTTGTACGCCGGCACTCCGGTCACCCGCTCGCCGATCACCAGCGCGTGAATGTGGTCGGTTCCTTCGTAAGTCTTCACGGTTTCCAGGTTGCACATGTGGCGCATGACCGGATACTCGTCCGTAATCCCGTTGGCGCCGAGCAGGTCGCGGCTCAGCCGGGCGCATTCGAGAGCCATCGCGACGTTGTTCCGCTTCAGCATCGAAACGTGTGCCGGCTCGAGCTTCCCCTGGTCCTTCAGCCGCCCGGCCTGCACCGCCAGCAACTGCCCCTTGGTGATTTCGGTGATCATCCAGGCCAGCTTCTCCTGCACCAACTGGTGCGAAGCGATCGGCCGGTCGTCGAACTGTTTGCGCAGAATGGCGTACTGCCGCGCGGTCTCGTAGCACTCCATGGCCGCGCCCAAAACACCGCAGCCAATCCCGTAGCGTGCCTGCGTCAGGCAGGACAGCGGCGCCTTCAATCCGCGCGCCCCCGGAAGCCGGCCGCTTTCCTTCACCCGGCAATCCTGAAGCGACAGGCTCGACGTCACCGACGCGCGCATCGACCACTTCCCATGAATGTCCGACGACGTGAATCCGGGCGTCCCGCGCTCCACCAGGAACCCGTGGATGCCTTCCTCGCCGCGCGCCCATACCACCGCGACATCCGCCTGAGTGCCGTTGGTGATCCAGGTCTTCTCGCCGTCCAGCACCCAGCCGTCGCCGTCGCGGCGCGCGCGCGTGCGCATGCCGCCCGGATTCGATCCGAAGTCCGGCTCGGTCAGGCCGAAGCAACCCACCGCTTTGCCGCTCTGCAACCGGGGCAGCCACTTCTGCTTTTGCCGCTCGGAGCCATAAGCGAGGATGGGATACATCACCAGCGCGCCCTGCACGGAAACAAAACTGCGGATGCCGGAATCGACGCGTTCCAGCTCCTGCATGATGAGCCCGTATTCCACGTTGCTCATCCCCGCGCAGCCGTACCCTTCCAGGTTGGCGCCGTAGAATCCCAGCTCCGCCATTTCGGGGATCAATTCGGCCGGAAAGCGCGCATCCCTATAACAGTCCCGGATCAGCGGCGCGATCCGTTCTTCGGCGAAGCGCCTGGCGGTCCGCCGCACCATCAACTCCTCTTCGCTAAACAGGGAGTCCACGCAAAAATAGTCCACGCCTTTGAATGCCATTGGTTTTGATCCCTCCATTTGAACACATAGAAAAACCGGGGACCGGAGAAGAAGACTGATCTAGAATCTAATACGCCATCACTTGCATGCCGGCGTCGACGAACAGGATGTTTCCGGTGACGCCGCGGCCCAGGTCGCTCGCCAGGAAGACGGCGGCGTCGGCCACCTCGGCCGGGTCGGTGTTGCGACGAAGCGGAGCGCGCGCGGGAACGGTGTCCAGGATGCTGGCGAAATTCTTGACGCCGCGCGCGGACGTGGTTTTGACGGGGCCCGCGGAGATGGCATTGACGCGGATGTTTTGCGGGCCGAGGTCGCTCGCCAGATAACGCATGGCGGCTTCGAGCGAAGCTTTGGCCACGCCCATTACGTTGTAATTCGGCATCACGCGCGTGGAACCCAGGTAGGTGAGCGTGCTGAGCGAGCCGCCGGCGGTCATCAACGGCGCGGTGGAGCGCGCCACGGCCACCAGCGAATAGGCGCTGACATCCTGCGCCAGTTGAAAGCCCCCGCGGCTGGTCTCGACGAACGGGCGCATCAGGTCTTCGCGATTGGCGAAGGCCAGGCTGTGCATGACCGCGTCCAGCGGCCGGTTGAGAGCGCGCAGCGATTCCGAGAGCGCCACCAGCTCTTCGTCCTTGGTGACGTCGCAGGGCAGAATCGCGGCGACGTTCAGACCTTGGGACAGATCTTCAATAGCCTCTTTCTGGTGCTCGCCCAGGTAGGTCAGCGCCAGGGTTGCGCCTTCGCGCGAAAACGCCTGGGCAATGGCGTACGCCAGGCTCCACTTGTTGGCGATACCCAGGATGAGGGCGAGTTTGCCCTCCAGCAAGTTAGGCATGAATATTCAACTCTACCGCAATCCGGGCGGGTGAAAGAAGGATCTCAACGCGGAGGCGCGGAGAAGCGGAGAGGACCGAGAAATCGGGGGGTTTCCCAATGCCTCCTTCCCTTGCGTAGAGAACTGCCGTGGAGAAGCAGACCTGCTCTGGCGTTTTCGCCGCTCCTCCGCGACTCCGCGTTGAGAGGGCTTTACAATGGGCGTGATACACATTTTGCCGGCTTCGCTCGCCATGGACCTCACTACCCCGCTTACGTACGTCAAAGGAATCGGCCCGGCTCGCGCGGCCATGCTGCAGGCCAAAGGACTGGTCACGGTGGAGGATTTGCTGGGGTACGTGCCGTTCCGCTACGAAGACCGCAGCAACATGAAGACCGTGGCGCAGTTGGCTCCCGGCGAGATGGCCACGGTGATCGCGGAAGTGCGGGCGGTGAAGGTTTCCGGGTTCCGGCGCAGGAGCCTGGGACTCTTCGAAGCGCGGTTCAGCGATGTCTCGCGCTCGACCCTGGTGGGCAAGTGGTTTCACGGCGGCTACCTGGCCAATGTGTTCGCCGCAGGCATGCGGGTGGCGCTCTACGGCAAGGTGGAATTCGACAGCTATGCCGGCGAGCTCACCATGCTGCACCCGGAGTTCGAGATCCTCTCGGGCGAGGATGACGACGCGGAATCCTCTCTGCACGTCGGCCGCGTGGTGCCGATTTACGAGGCCGTCGCCAAGCTGACCACGCGGGTGCTGCGGACGTTCACGCACCGCGCCCTGGCGGAGTTGACGCCGGAGGAAGACTGCCTGCCGGAGCACATCCGCCGGCAACTCAAGCTGCCGGACCGCTGGACGGCCATCCGCGACACGCACTTCCCGCCTGCGGATTCCGACCTGCGCCTGCTCAACGCCTTCCGTTCTGCGGCGCAATTCCGGCTGATCTTCGAAGAGTTCTTCTGGCTGGAATGCGGCGTGGCCCTGAAGCGCCGCAAGGCGCGCACGCTGCCCGGAATCGCCTTTGAGCTGAACGACCGCGTGCGCGAAAAAGTGAAGGCCATGCTGCCGTTCAAGCCGACCGGCGCGCAGAAGCGCGTGCTGGGGGAGATTGCCGGCGACATGAAAGAAGCCCGGCCCATGAACCGCCTGTTGCAGGGCGACGTGGGCTGCGGCAAGACCATCGTGGCGGCCGAGGCGGCGGTGATCGCCATCGAAAACGGCTACCAGGTGGCGGTGCTGGCGCCGACGGAGATCCTGGCCACGCAGCACTGGCTGTATTTCAAGCAAATCCTGTCGAAGCTGGGATACGTGACGGTGCTGCTGACGGGATCTTTCAGCAGCCGCGAGAAGACGCAGCTCAAGAAGCTGGTGGCGGATGGCCTGGCGCACGTGGCGATCGGCACGCACGCGCTGCTGGAGAAGGACGTGGAGTTTCACCGGCTGGGCCTGGCGATCATCGACGAGCAGCATCGCTTCGGAGTGCTGCAGCGGCTGGGGCTGGTGCGGAAAGGCCTGCATCCGGACGTGCTGGTGATGACCGCTACGCCGATTCCGCGCACGCTGGCGATGACGCTCTACGGGGACCTGGACGTATCGGTGATCGACGAGCTGCCGCCGGGGCGAAAACCCATCCTGACCAAACACTACACGGCGGATGGCGTGGAGCAGGCCTACAGCTTCCTGAGGAGCCAGATTGACCAGGGGCGGCAGGCCTACGTGGTGTACCCGGTGATCGAGGAATCGGAGACGCAGGCCATGAAAGCCGCGGAGAAGATGTACCAGCATCTTTCGCGCGAGGTCTTTCCGACGCTCACGGTGGGGCTGATGCACGGGCGGCTGGGCGCGGACGAAAAAGAAGCCGCCATGCAGCGCTTCAAGGAAGGCCACATCCAGATCCTGGTTTCCACCACGGTGATCGAGGTTGGGATGGATGTGCCCAATGCCAGCGTGATGGTGGTGGAGCAGGCGGAGCGGTTTGGCCTGGCGCAACTGCACCAGCTTCGCGGACGGGTGGGCCGCGGCGCGGCGCAGAGCTATTGCATCCTGGTGACGGAAAAGATGAACGATGCGGCGCGGGAGCGCATCCGGACGCTGGTGGATTCGACCGACGGATTCTATATTTCGGAAATGGACCTGAAGCTGCGCGGGCCCGGCGAATTCTTCGGGACGAAACAGGCCGGGCTGCCCTCGCTGCGGGTGGCCAATATTTTGCGCGACGCCGAGATTCTGGAAGCGGCGCGGCGGGAGGCGCTGGACTTCATCGCGCGGCCGCCTTCCGAAGAGGCGCTGCGGCGCGCCGCGGCCTACATTCGCGACCACTGGCAGCGGCGCTATGGACTGGTGACGGTCTGATGCGGGTGATTGCCGGAGAGTTCCGTTCGCGCAGGTTGAAGAGCATTCCGGGAGACGCCACGCGTCCCACTCCCGACCGCCTGCGCGAAACGCTGTTCGACATTCTGGCGGAGCGCATGGAGGGCGCAACGTTTCTGGATGGCTACGCGGGCACCGGCGCGGTGGGCATCGAAGCCCTCAGCCGCGGCGCGGCGCACGCCTTTTTCCTGGAGAAGAATTGGGCGGCGCTGGAGACCATTCGCGAGAACCTGGCGTCGCTCCGGGTGGAGCGGCGGGCGATAGTGGTTCCGGGGCCGGTGCTGCTGACGCTGGCGCGGCATCCGGCGGAAATCGTGTTTCTGGATCCGCCCTACGGCCTGGAGCGCGAATACCCGGCTGTGCTGGAATTGCTGGCGCAAGCCCCGCCGAGGCTCACCGTGGTGCAGCATTCGGTTCGGCTGGCGTTGCCGGACGAGCAAGGGCCGCTGCGGCGCACGCGGATGGTGAGGCAAGGCGAGAATGCGCTGAGCTTTTATGCGGAATGGGAGCCGAAATAGATCGGAAGTGCCTGAAAATAGACGTGCGTGGCAACACCAAGCGAGGTTTACAAGCAGTACACCTGCAACCAGTTGCCCCTGCATAGATTTTTTCCCATTTACCTGATTTCCCGTTGCACTGGACGGTGGGGCGTGGTACTATTCTGGTCTAATTGCTAGGGTTCAGGAGGAACCCTGCTCATGTGTAAACAAACTACGTTTTGGGGGTGCTCTTTGAAAAAGTCCTTAACCTTCATGCTTGTCGCGATCCTGCTGGCCGTTGGTGCGTGGACACCAACCGCGAAGGCCGCTAGCGCGGCGCAAATTGCGGCCGCGATCCAGGCCGGCCTTGCCCACTTGGTCGGTCTCCAGGCCGGGGACGGAAGTTGGAACTACGAGGGCTATACGCAAGCTCCCACGGGTGCGGCGATCTTTGCTTTGCTAAGCTCGAAAGCAGATTGGCCTGCCGCCCAGGTGGCCGCCTACAACACTGCGGTAGCCAACGGCATAGCCTATCTCCTGGCGCATGCAAGCAAGAATACTGTGAGCACCAGAAACGACGGTGTTAACATGTGCCCGGGTGGCGGCACCTGCACGGGTGTCTACTGGGATGGAAACGGCGAAGCGACCTATTCCACGGGAATTGTGACCGGGGCAATCGACTCCTACGGTTTGACCCTTGGCGCCGGCGCGGTGGCAACCGGTTCCGGTGCCCTGGCAGGCATGACGTGGGGCCAGATCGCACAGGGCGTCACGAATGAGTTTGCGACGAGCCAGAGCTCGTCGATAAACAACAATCTTAATGGTGGATGGCGTTATTACCTCCCTGGGAACGGGGACTCCGACAGTTCCACCACACAATGGGCGGTTTATTCCTTCATCTTTGACGAAGCTCTGGGCGCCGTGACGCCCGCGGCCGTCAAGACCAACCTGCAAGTCTGGCTCGCTGCTGTCCAGGAGCCAAGCGGATCGGGAGCGGCTACCGGAGGAGTCTGTTACTATCCTGTCGCGCTGGGCTGCTCGATTGGCCCAACGGTCTCCGATACGGGTGGTTGGCTGCTGGCTAATCAATGGGTTGGCACGGCCCCCAGCAGTGCCTCGATACAGGCGGCAATGAGCTGGCTGAACACAAACTGGCAAACGAATGGAAGTACTTCCGGCGGCTGGTTGGGCAACTTCGACCAGCCTTACGCCATGTTGGCGGCCTACAAGGGTCTGGAATCGACCATTGGCACGGGCGCTACCACCAACATCACCAACCTCCTGTCGCCCACCTGCGGAGGCAACGTGACCTCCCCGGCGGTTTGTAACTGGTATCAAGACTATGAACAGTGGCTGGTAACAAACCAGAATACGACCACTGGAGCTTGGGCCGGATCTCAGGACTGGACCGATCCGCTATCGACCGCCTTTGACCTCAGCATCATGAGCGCTGCCGCGATCCCCGTCGCCCCACCGCCCGTAACCACGGTTCCCGTATTGTCCGCGGTGGGAATCGGGGTCCTGGCGTTGCTGCTGGCGCTGGGCGGTTTCATGATGATAAGGACGCGAAGGGCACATACTTCGTAAGGTTGGGTTTTCTCCAGCTTGGCCGCTTTTGCCCCGGAATGGTCTTGAGCGCCGGGGTCCGTCCGGAATATGTGTGCCCTCTTCTAGTGTACTGATGGTTGGCACGGCACCCGCGCTATCACGTTCACTTCACGCCCACCAGCGGCAGTTGGCTGAACCTGGTGGAACGATTGTTCGCCGAGGTCACCGAGCGCTGTGTCCGTCGAGGCAGTCACACCGGCGTGAGCGTGTTGGAGAAGGCCATGCTCGACTATTTGGATCAGCGGAAGGAAAATCCCAAGCCCTTCGTATGGACCGCTGATGCGGATTTGATTTTCGGCAAGGTTGAGCGACTTTGCAAACGTATTTCTCGCTCAGGACACTAGGACATTTTGATAGCAGGGGTCACCTGGTTATGAAACGCCCAAGCCGCTGCCATGGCGGCCATTCCGGACGATTCCGTCGATTAGGAATGAGAAACGCCCTAGGCTCCTGGAAAAGGCCGCTTCGGTAACGGCAGCGACATCAACGCGCGGGCGCCGGCGCAGAGCACGATCAGCGCCGCCCACGCCCTCGCCACGCGCCCGGCTAACCGCAAATTTGGTGCCGGCTTGCCGCCCCCTTCGCACATTCCAGGGTTTATACTGCAATCCCAGGAGGCCTATTTTGGAGCCTGCTCTCCAATCTTCGCCCGCCGCCGCGGCGTCCGCGTCCGTCCCGCAACCTCCGCCGCGCAATATTGCCATTGACGCTTATCGCGGCTTGGTCATGCTCCTCATGATGGCCGAAGTTCTCCAGCTCTCACGCGTGGCGCAAGCCTTCCCCGCCAGCCGCTTCTGGAGCTTTCTGGCCTACCACCAGACGCACGTCGATTGGGCCGGCTGCTCACTGCACGACACCATTCAGCCCGGCTTCTCGTTCCTGGTGGGCGTCGCGCTGCCCTACTCGATCGCTAGCCGGCTGGCCAAAGGCGGCGCCCTCGGCCGTATGTTCGGCCACGCTCTGTGGCGGTCGCTTCTGCTGGTCGCGCTGGGCATCTTCCTGCGCTCCCTGTACAGCCCGCAGACGAACTTCACTTTCGAAGATACGCTCACGCAGATCGGTCTGGGTTACCCGTTCCTCTTCCTGCTCGCGTTTCGTCCGCCCAAATGGCAGGCCATCGCGCTGGCTGCGATCCTGGTGGGCTACTGGCTGGCATGGGCGCTCTATACGGCGCCCGGCCCTGCTTCCGGCCATTGGGTCGGGGTCGTGCCCTCCTGGCGGCACGACTACACCGGTTTCGCCGCGCACTGGAACAAGTACGCCAACCTGGGCATCGCCTTTGACCAGTGGTTCCTCAATCTCTTCCCGCGCACTCAGCCCTTCGCATTCAATGGCGGCGGATACCTCACGCTCAGCTTCATTCCCACGCTCGGCACCATGATCCTCGGCCTCTTCGCCGGCCAGTGGCTCCGCGCCGCCGCACCGCGCATCCCCATGCGCCGCCTGCTGGCCGCCGGTGCCATCGGAATTCTCGCCGGCCTGCTCTTCCACTTCACCGGCATCTGCCCCGTGGTAAAGCGCATCTGGACCCCGAGTTGGACCCTCTTTAGCGGTGGCATCTGCTTCCTCTTCCTCGCCGCCTTCTCCTGGATTCTCGATGTCCGCGGCTACCGCAAATGGGCCTTCCCGCTGGTCGTCGTCGGCATGAACTCCATCGGCGCCTACCTGATCGCCCACCTGTGGGAGCGCTTCATCGTGGATTCCCTCCGCATCAATCTGGGGGCCCACCTCTTCCAGGTCCTCGGCACGGGCCTCGAACCGCTGCTGAGCGGCATTGCCGTGCTGCTGGTCTACTGGGTTTTCCTGTTCTGGATGTACCGGCGCAAGATCTTCCTGCGCATCTGAGGTGTGGCGTCGCGGCCCTTTCGTCACTACCCGAAGTGCGCCCAGTCCGGGGCGCGGCGCCGGGCTCGACCG
>Ga0181530_10006105_pt1 | contig 11993 bp, 12 predicted proteins | sample PEATcosm2014_Bin_42_FD_119769 | JGI IMG/M metagenome (GOLD analysis project Ga0181530, IMG submission 119769) | Peatland microbial communities from MTU Mesocosm Facility, Houghton, MI, USA - PEATcosm2014_Bin10_60_metaG | ecosystem: Environmental > Terrestrial > Soil > Wetlands > Peat | place... | reverse complement strand
GCGCGGGACTCGGTGGTGCTGCGGCCGATACAGTCAGTGGATGGGATGACGGCCGATTCGGTCGCGATGCCGGACGAGCTGCTGCATGCGATGGCGGAAAGGTTAATGGCGATTCCGGAGATTGCGGGCGTTTATTACGATCTGACGCATAAGCCGCCGGGTACGATCGAGTGGGAGTAGGGGGCGGAGGCGTACGCTTCGGCGTCAGAGAAGATCCGCGATCGCTGGTGCGAAGGGGATTTCTCGCCAGCTATCGGCTCTCTAAACGCTGCACCGTCAGATGGAACCGACGTGGTGAGGTGGTTGTATTTCGGAAGCTTCAGGCTAACCGGATGCTGATTCGTTCGTCTGAAAGCAATGTGACATCGTGCGCGAGCAGGTAAGACAGTGTTTGGTTACACCGGGCGATGGCGTGACGAGGAGGCAATATGATCCACCAATGTAGTTGTCGCCAGAGCGAAGGAGCCAATAGAGACCAGATCCACAACAGCCGCGCCTTCACAACAATGTCAGGCCTCGCCCTTTCCCTCTGTCTTCTAATCGCGTTCAGCAGCAGCTTAGATGCACAGACCGCAACGGAAGGCAGAAATCTGGATGCCTTTATTCGGGGGCAAATGACCGAGCGGCGAATCCCCGGAATGCAGCTCGCTGTAATACGAAATGGACGTATCGAGAAGATCGGTGCCTACGGTTACGCGAGCTTGAATTTCGACGTAAAAGTGCAGCCGTCCACCCTCTTCAGTGTCGCGTCAATCTCGAAGAGTTTTACCAGTGTGGCCATCATGATGCTGGTGGAGGCGAAGAAACTGCATTTGGACGATAGTATTGGTCAATATTTTCCCGATCTGCCAGAGAGTTGGCGGGCGATACCGCTGCGCCGGCTGCTCAATCATACGTCGGGTCTGCCGGACGTCGCGGTCGATCAATACACAACGAACACGATCGCAGATACGGCTAATGGGGCCTTGAAGCTCCTGCGGGAGCGGCCGATGGACTTCACTCCAGGCGCCGACTCGCGCTACAACCAGACCAACTACATGTTGCTGGGGATGCTTGTTGAGAAACTGAGCGGACAACCCTTCGTGGAGTTCTGTACGAAGAACATGTTCGAGCCTTTCGGCGTGAAGACCGCAGCGTTTGGGGATTCACGCGCGATCATCAGGAATCGCGCGACGGTCTACACGCCTTTTCGATATGGCGCCGGCAGGCCGGTACAGCTGGATCATTACGAAGTCTTGAATTACGAATTCCCGGCCATGTCCTACCCCTTCGACGGACTCAACATCTCGATAACAGACTTCGCCGCCTGGATGACAGCGCTTCTGGACGGCAAGATCATCGGGCAGGCCAGCCTCGATGAAATCTGGCAGCCCGCGAGATTGAAAGATGGGTCAACCCCGGAGAGACCCCCAACTCCATCAATTTGGCGCAGCTACGGCCTGGGTTGGGTTCTCAAATCGGACGATTCCCATCCGCTGGCTGGTGGCACCGGCGGGATACGCGCCGCCTTCTTCGTATACCCGAAAGATCGACTCGCGGTCATTGTTTTGACGAATGCACAGGGCACGAGGCCGGAATCACTCGCGGACGATATTGCGCACCTGTACTTACGATGAAGGAACGCATTTCGCAGCGAGTGGTCGTTAGTGTTTACCGATAGCTGTTGAGAACGGCCCTTCCCGCCAGTAATCAGCCACCAGTCTTACGATGAGGTGCTTTGTGAGACAGGTCCAGCCATGGCCGTCAAGGATAGGCGTCATGAAACGGGGTTCGAGGCGAAGGTCTGGCAGTTCCCGGTGATTCTGATTCCGGTGGGCGCGGACGGCGCGCGGGACTCGGTGGTACTGCGCCCGATTCAGTCGGTGGACGGGATGACGGCCGATTCGGTGGCAATGCCGGACGAACTGCTTCATGCGATGGCGGAACGGCTGATGGCCATTCCGGAGATTGCGGGCGTTTATTACGATCTGACGCATAAGCCGCCCGGGACGATTGAGTGGGAGTAGGCACCAGCGATGAATTTTTTAACGACTACCGGCTGAAACCCGGTAGAATCGACAGCGACTGAAAGTCGCCTGAAGGGTGTGGCAGTTTTTTGTGGGGCAGGCGGTTTCGCCTGCCTTGGGCTTTTGAGAACGGACAGGCAAAACTGCCTGTCCCACATTGCCTCTCGTCGCGCGCGGAGTCTGGCAGCGCGATTGAAAGACAAGACAAAGGTGAAGCCTGCTACAAGCTGACCGCCTGAAAGGCGGTGGGATTAGACCCGGCGGACGGAGCTAAACACTATGCCTTTACAGTGGATCGATCCCGAGCTTACGATGGAGCTGCGCACCAGATCGTCGCGGAGAAACCTTGCGCGAGTTGCGGTGGGGTCTATTTCAACTCGATCACGATTCCTCGAACATTGCCTTTCGCAGACCGCTCCGACAGCGTCCTTCCTCCCGCCCGGAACAGAACCTGGCCTGTAGAGACGATTAGAGGCTGAGCAGGACCTCCCGCGACCGAAGACGTCAGCTCTCCGCCATTAACGAAAACGATGAACGCGTTTTTATCGTAGAAATACGTGGGCGCACCCTCGGCGGGCCAGGTATAATTCCACATCACGACGCGCCCGTTGTCGATGATTTTTTCGCCAACGCCTTGCGGAAACACCGTTGGCGATCCTGATGAATTTATCAGCGAGGGCGCAGCTTCATCCTTCAGGTCAATCACCACCGCATGCCGGGCAGGACTGTCGCCTGACATTTCTTCGATATGCGTAGTGCCTCGCTGAAGAAACCAGGCCCCGCCAGCCTTCGCCGGAAGAGTTCGACGTTGACCGTTCGGAGCCACGACGCTGAAAGTTGTGTCGGCGAATTCTACGCCAACATAGTCGAACGCATGCCTGTGCATTGGCGTGGCACTACCGGGCGTCCAGGTCACATCCCAAACGGTTCCCCAATCGTTTTCTAATACCTGCCTGGCTCCCTCTCGCGGGAAAGCTGGCGGGAGTTCTCGGCGGGCGTCCGAGCTTTGCGCTTGCGCAGACTCGCCCAGCGCCAGCAGCGCCATGGAAACGATCACACCAACCAAGCGCACAGCGTACGTCCGCATAGGAGAACTATTGTACCGGATCGCTCTGGAAGGTCTCTTTATGTCGGGAAGAGTTTACCGACTCAAAAATTTGACAGGTAATAGATTCCGTTCGACATATCGAATCCGGACGACGTCAAGCGCAGGATGCGGCGAATGATTTCTCCCGTCGAATACCGTTGCTGCGGGATGATCAGGATGCCGGAATGGGAGCGGCTCCGCTCCAGCCACTCACGGTGAAGCGACGCGAAATCGCGCGCATTGGCGCTTACGAGAATGCGGCTCTGCGCGTCTGCCAGAATCAGTTGAGATTCGTCATCGCGAGCGCTCATTCCGGAGTCGAGAAAAGTCGTAACGTCTATGGCGTGGCTTCGCAACCCTGCGATCAGCCGGTGCTGGGCAGAATCCTCGTCGAAGTAGAACTTCACGATTCAGGGCGGAAGCGGCAGACGGGAAGAGCGAACGCCCTCGTCGTAGGCCTGCTCTTCAGCCGCGATGTCAGCATCGATCTCCTGTTTGTTCGCGTGATAGAAGGCGAGAGCGGCATAGATCTGAGCGAGAGAGAGCGGCGGACGATCCGCTGCGATCTCCTCGGGAGTGATCCCCCTGTTGCTCTCGATCGCGATGGTTCGCACGCAAATGCCCGTTCCGGCGATAACAGGCCGACCGCCGCGCAATACAGGGTCGCGCGTGATTAAGGCGCCGATCTCTGCAAAGACCACAGGCATTTCAACCCAAGTATAACGCTGCAACTTCATATCCCACGGACAACCGGGCCTCTCGACAAGGTAAGGAACGGCAGGCCCACCAGCGCTGCGAGGCGTTCAGGCCGCCCACCTACAATCAAGGCATGCTAAAGGCCAGCTATGGCGCGGAAGACGTAACGGATCCGTATCTCCCGGCGCCGGGGCAGTTTCCGTATACGCGCGGCATCCACGAAACCATGTATCGGGGGCGACTGTGGACGATGCGGCAGTTCGCAGGGTTCTCGACCCCAGAAGAAACCAACCGGCGCTACCGCTATCTGCTTGAGCAGGGGCAGACGGGACTCTCGGTGGCCTTCGATCTCCCGACTTTGATGGGCTACGATTCCGATCATGCGCTGGCTGAGGGCGAGGTCGGGAAGTGCGGAGTGCCGGTCTCGTCGCTGGCGGACATGGAGACTTTGTTCGAGGGCATTCCGCTCGACGCAGTAACGGTTTCGATGACGATCAATTCGCCCGCGGCCGCGGTTTGGGCGATGTACCTCGTGGCGGCGGAGAAGCGGGGCGCCGATCTCCGGCGAATTTCCGGGACGCTGCAGAACGACATTCTGAAGGAATATATCGCGCAGAAGGAATATATCTTTCCGCCCGCGCCGTCGATGAGGCTGGTGACCGATACGATCGAATTCGGCGCGAAACACACGCCGCGTTTCAATCCGATTTCGATCAGCGGGTATCACATTCGCGAGGCCGGTTCGACGGCCCTGCAGGAACTGGCATTTACGCTGCGCGACGGGATCGAGTATGTGGAATGGGCGCTGGAACGAGGGCTTGCCATCGACGACTTCGCGCCGCGGCTCAGCTTTTTTTTCAATGCGCACAACGATTTTTTCGAAGAGATTGCCAAATACAGGGCGGGGCGAAAGCTCTGGGCGACGCTGATGCGGGATCGTTTTGGCGCGCGCGACGAGCGGAGCATGAAGCTGCGCTTCCATGCGCAAACGGCGGGTTGTTCGCTGACGTGGCAGCAGCCTTACAACAATGTGGTGCGGACAGCGATACAGGCGATGGCGGCGGTGCTGGGCGGGGCGCAGTCGCTGCACACGAACTCGCTGGACGAAGCGTACGCGCTGCCTGGCGAGGAAGCGGCCACGCTGGCGCTGCGGACGCAGCAGGTGATTGCCTATGAAAGCGGAGTGACGGAGGCAACGGACGCTTTCGGGGGGAGCTACTATCTGGAACGTCTCACGCTGGATCTGGAAGCGGGAGCGCGGGAGTCGATCCGCACGATCGACGAGACGGGGGGGATGGTAAAGGCGATCGAGCGGGGTTATCCGCAGGGGGAAATTTCACGCGCCAGCTTCGAATACCAGCAGAAAGTCGAAAAGGGGGAAGCGGTGGTGGTGGGCGTAAACCGGTTCCAGAGCGATGACGACAAGCCGATCGAAACGCTGCGGATCGACCGGGCGGTGGAGGCGCGCCAGGGCGAAAAGCTGCGCGAGCTGCGCAAAACACGCAATAATAGAGACGTGGAGCGCGACCTCAAGGCGCTTCGCGGCGCCGCGGAGAGGGATGGCAATCTGATGCCCCGGCTGCTTGACGCCGTTCGGTCATACGCGACATTAGGAGAGATTTGCGGCGCGTTGCGCGATGTTTTCGGAACCTACGAAGAGCGTCCTCATATCTGAGATGGAAAGCCCGATTCGGGTACTTGTAGCCAAGCCAGGACTGGATGGCCACGACCGGGGAGCGAAGATCATTGCAAGAGCTCTGCGGGACGCGGGCATGGAGGTCATTTATACTGGTTTGCGACAGACACCGGAAATGATCGTGAACGCCGCTCTGCAGGAAGACGTGCAGGTGATCGGGCTTTCGATACTCTCCGGCGCGCACAGCGCCATCGTACCCCGCGTGCTGGAACTGCTGCGCGAGAAGGGGATGACCGGCGTGCAGGTGATCGTTGGCGGCATCATACCGGATGAAGACGCCCGCGATCTGGAACGGCAGGGAGTAGCGGCTGTGTTTCAACCCGGCGCGCCGCTGGAGACGATTGTCTCGAGCGTTCGTGAGGCGGCCGCGTCAGCCCGCCGGCAGGAGCCGGGCCGGCAGTAGTCAGGCGGAAAGAGCGCAGCTGAATGCGCAATTCACAAAGGTGAACATGGAAAAGCACCTCAAAATCGCGGTTTTAATCGATTTCGACAACATTGAAATCGGCGTGAAGTCGACGCTGCAGCGGGAGTTCGACGTCTCGCTGGTTCTGGAAGCGCTCAAAGAGCGGGGCGAGATCGTGACGAAGATCGCCTATGCCAACTGGGGAAGGATGGAAAACTCCACGCGGCAGCTATCGGAATACGCTGTGCAGATGGTGCAGCGGGATCCCTCCCCGAGAGGGGACAAGAACGGGGCGGATATCAATCTGGCGCTGGACGCGCTGGAACTGGCGTTCACGCACGACCATATCAATGCCTTCGCGATCATCAGCGGCGACAGCGACTTCATCGCGCTGGTGAACAAGCTGAAGCAGTACGACAAGACGGTTTTTGTCGTGGGCGGAAAAGCGTTCACCAGTACGATTCTGCAGAAAAACTGTCACGAATTCATCAGTTACGAATCGATGCTGGACGACGGCCGGAGCCACAGGCCGCGCGAGCACCACGCGCCGCAGCCCGCGCAGCAGCAGGAGCGTCCGGCAAATGCGGCGCCGCAGCCGGCGCGAGAACCGCGTGAGCCACGGCAGCAGGGTCAGCAGCGGCGTCCGCCAGCGCTCGATCTGCACCAGGCGATGCCGTTGGTGGAGCGCGCGTTGCAGGTGCTGGAGCGGAGGGAGGTGCGGCCGCAACTCGGACTGCTGAAATCGACCATGCTGCAACTGGATTCGAGTTTCAGCGAGCGGGCTTATGGCGCGGGGTCGTTCACCGATTTCATCGAAAAGCTGCGCAAAGCGGATCTGATTCTGGTGACGGGCGGCGAAGGCCGGTACATGATCCAGCGCAAAGGGAACGGCGCGCCGGAGAAGACCGTGCGGCCGGAAGAAGCGCTGCCAGCCCTGCGGGACGTGCTGGAAAATCACCGTCTCGAGATGGAAGAAGGCGTGACAGCAGACGATCTGGCGAACTGGGTTCGGGAAGAGGCGCCGAACTTCGACTGGAAGGCCTATGGATTCCAGGAGTTCATCGAGTTTCTCAACTACGCGCAGGACAAGACCGTGGTGCGCATCGTGCCGGATGAAAGCACGGAGAGCCTGCTGATCTATCTCGGAGCGGAGTTCCATCCGCCGGCCTTGCCCGAAGCCGCCCCGGTTGTAGTGCCCGAGGAACTGGAAGAGGAAGAGGAGAAGCAGCCGGTGGTGCCCGGCCAGCCTACGGCTGGTTCACCCCGCATCAAGAAGGGGACGAAGAAGTCGGCGGGACCGGATGTGGACGGGAACGTGGTTCCGCCGCCCAGGCGGCCTCGCAAGTCGGCGGGCCCGCGGAAGCGGCGAAGTCCCGCGCCGGGCGTGTAAGAATCCCGCGCGGGTTTCCGTTCAGAACTGGAAGTAGACGAACGGAATCGTCCGATCGGATGCGGTAAACAGTTCAATTGAGAGAAGCGCTATCACCGTTGCGGCCGTCCGCACCCAAAGGGGCGAATACCCGAGACGCGTGAGGGCGCTTCCGTACTCTTCGGCCAGAGCGACCACCAACGTGGCGATGGCCAGCTCAATTTGAAGCGGACTCAGCAACAAGGTTCCGGTTTGCCCTGAAAACATCTGTCCCAGCACATAGAGCGCGCCGCTCAGCGTCTTCGCACGGAAGAAAACCCAGCCCACGCAAACAATCCCGAAAGTCAGCACGGTGAGCGGAATCCGAACCAGTCCCCGTTTTTCTTCCCGGCCCCATACGACGCGCTCGATAGCCAGAACGGCCCCGTGATAGCCACCCCAGATCACGAAGTTCCAGTTGGCGCCATGCCACAAGCCGCCCAGCAGCATCGTCGCCATGAGATTCGCCCAGGTACGAAGCTTTCCGCGCCGGTTACCGCCGAGGGATATATAGATGTAGTCGCGCAGCCATCTGGAAAGCGTCATGTGCCAGCGCCGCCAGAATTCCGTGATGCTGGCTGAGAGATAGGGCCGCCGGAAATTCTCAGGAAAATGGAAGCCGAACAGGAGCGCAACGCCGATTGCGATATCCGTGTAGCCCGAGAAATCGAAAAAGATCTGGAGGGCGAAGGCGATTGTGCCGGACCATGCCGGCAGCAATCCCGGCGTCGCAGCGGGATTCGAATAATATCGATCCGCTACCAGAGCGAACCGGTCGGCGAAGATCAGCTTCTTCACATAGCCGGTCAGAATCAATGCAAATCCACGCTGCCACTCTTCGCCGGTCGGTCGTACCCAGTTAAAGTAATTCGCGAAGAACTCCCTGGCGCGGACGATTGGCCCCGCCACCAACTGCGGGAAAAACGCCACAAACAACGCGTAATCCACGTAGCTCCGGATGGCGGGCTGCTCTCCCCGGTACACATCGATTACATAAGAGATGCTCTGGAAGGTGTGAAAACTGATTCCCAGCGGCAGGATGATGTCGAGAGGCTGTACCGCAGCGCCGGGATGCAGAATGTGAAGGAATGTATCGCGCAGAAAATTCGTGTATTTGAAATAGCCAAGCAGACCGATATTCGCGCAGAGGCTGAGCAGAAGCGCCGTGCGCCGCCGGCGGCCCTGTTTATGAACGATCCAGAGAGCGGCGAAAAAGTCGATGGTAATCAGACTCAGAATCAGGACCACGAACTTAGCGTTCCAGGCCATATAGAAAAACAGGCTGGCGGCAAGCAGCAGATAGCGGCGCCAGGAACGCGGAAAGATATAGAAAAAGCCGAGTACCACGACAAGAAACACAACGAAGTTCAGGGTGGTAAAGAGCATGACTTATTTCGTTTCCAAGATGGGAACAACCGCCTTTGCCAATTCCACGGAAAACAACCGACGTCCTGTACTGTTCAGGTGCATACCATCAAAAAAGAGTTCAGGCCTCTGCACGTCGCGGAACGTATCGACGGGTAATACCGTCAGCCGCGGATTCACCTTCACGGAATCGATGAACTGCGCCGGCACAGTCGAATCCGCCAGGGGCAATGGCGCATTCGGAATCTGGATAAAAATGACCCGAGCCGGGGAGGTTTTCAACAGTTCCAGAATTGCGCCGATCCATCTGCGGCGATAAGCAGTAACGGCCCCGGTCTGGGGCACGACAGGCGGCGTAAGCGTGGCACGGGCCGTGTCGATTTGCGATTGCTTCGCTCCCGGAGGGAATTGAATCGTCCCGCTGACCTCATCCATCGTCAGGCCTTTCAGATCTTCGGGCCTCCCTGTGTAGCCTTCGCTATATGCGAGGCCATTGTTTCGCCAGTCCTTTGCGCGTTTCAGGCGATGCGGAATGTCCGAAAGAAATTCGTATATATCGGGGCGCAGCGCGACCCCCCGGAAGAGGCACTCTGCAAGCGCGTCGCGCCGCACCTCTGTATCCGTGAAAGATCGCGCGAAATCCCGGCAATCGCTCCAGTGCAGGTGAGCGGCCAGAAAATTCAAATCGGAGACACGATTCGGAAGGTCCTCGCCGGCGTCCAGATCGGAATAGCGAACGAACGGAATGACAATTGCCGAAAAGCGGTTCAGGTCCTTCCCGATGTTGCGCAGGGTGTAATACCAGACGCGGGGCGTAGAACCCAGCATGGCGAGGTTGACGAAATGAACACGCCCGGCGACGGCTGCGCTCGCGATCCGTACCGAAAAGCCTTCGGCGATGCGCGAATCGCCTAAGACGAGAACGTCGGGTACCTTCTGCGGCGGCATGCGCCGGAGCCAGAAAAGATGGTACTCCATCTGCCCGGCCATCGAAACGGGCTCCAAATACTTGCCATACCAGCCGCTGCGAAAAATCGCGGCTTCGACGACCGCGAAAGCGATCAGTCCGACCAGCGTCCCCGCGACGGCACGCCGCAATCCTGGCGGAATGCGGGCGGGTTTCGATTTCGCCCGAAGCCGAGACAGCCACGCGAGCCACAGTGGACGGTTTCGCTCTTTTAACCACGCCAGCAACTCGCGCCGCTGTTCCGGCGACAGGGCATTGATGGCCGCTTTGATTTCGTTCGAATCCACGTCGCTTATCCGGAGAAAACTCAGATATCCATTATTGCTGGCAGTAGCCCGCGGCAAACCCCGGCGGAACAGAGTACCCGGTGTTCCGTGAGGACGCCCGGAAAGCGTTCACATAAATCCGGCAAATCTTTTTCTCTTATGAATCAATTGTTTGCAGTTTTGTCGCACCTTATCCGAAAAGCCAGACTGCTAGTGTTTCGTGCAGGAAGGCAAGTGAGATGACGAAGAGGACTACGGCCTTAACCACAAACATCGATCCGGAGGCAGTAACGAGGGCGATCGACAGCGCGATCGGGAAAATACAGGCGCAACTGGAGAGTGACCAACTAAAGGCTTCCGTGACGGACCTGGTGAGACTCATTCAGCTAAGGAACGAACTGGCCGGAGACCTTCCGGTGGATATCACCGCGCGCTGGATTGACTGATGCCCCGAGAGACCCGCGAGCGAACCATAAAATACAGCCCACTGCCGAGTCAGAAGAAGTTTCACGCTTCGACCGCACGGTTCAAAGGCTTCTCGGGACCAATCGGATCGGGAAAAAGCGCCGCGCTCTGCCAGGAAGCGATCCGGATGAGTTACATAAATCCGGGGAGAACGGGGCTGGTTGGCGCCCCGAGTTATCCCATGCTGCGCGACTCGACGCTGGCAGCGCTGCTCGAAACGCTGCGGGATAACGACATCCCTTACGAATTAAACAAAGCGGACAGCGTCCTGACGATGACGGATACACGGTCGCGGATTCTCCTGCGGTCAGTAGACGACTTCGAACGTTTACGCGGTACTAATCTGGCGTGGTTCGGACTGGACGAGCTGACTTACACGCATGAGGAGGCCTGGCTGCGGCTGGAAGGACGGCTGCGGGATCCGAAAGCTAGGAGATATTGCGGGTTCGCGGTATGGACGCCAAAGGGATACGACTGGGTGTACCGCAAGTTCATCAAGGATCCAGTACAAGCGTACGAGGCCGTGCAGGCAAAGCCGTTCGAAAATCGGTATCTGCTCGAACATGTCGCGGACTTTTACGAGCGGTTACGGGGAAGCTACGACGAAAACTTCTATCGTCAGGAAGTTCTGGGCGACTACCTGAACGTGCGCGGGGGACTGGTTTACTACGCCTTCGACCGCGAAAAAAACGTGCGGCCGGTCGAGACGGACAAGGAGCGCCCTGTGATCTGGGCAGTGGATTTCAACGTCGATCCGATGTGTTCGGTAGTGGCGCAACTGGGGCGAGACGGAGAAGTGACAGTTCTGGATGAGATTGTGCTGCGAAGGGCGACGACGGAGCAGGCTTGCGAGGAGTTCGACAAACGATTCGGAGCACCCGCACCTGGCGTGATCGTATACGGGGATGCCTCGGGAGGCTCGATGCAGACGACGGGATATTCGGACTACAAAGTTATCCGCGACTATTTCGCGTCGCGCAACGCTAACGCAGCCTATCGCGTACCAAAAGCAAACCCGCCCGTGCGGGAGCGGGTAGGGATGGTGAACGCAAAGCTTTGTAATGCCGAAGGCGATGCTTCGCTGTATGTGGATCCGCGATGCAAAGAACTGATCGACGACTTCGAGCAAGTTTCCTATCACGAGGAATCAACACAGATTGATAAGGAAAAAGACCGAAAGCGGACGCACTTATCGGACGCGCTGGGATATCTGATCTGGCAGGAAGGCCGGGGCGGTCCAATCGGAGAACGCGGGGAGCGGCTCTTTTGATGACGAATCAGCATATCGAACAGGAACATCCGGAGTACTCGACACAATCGCGAATGTGGCGCCGTTATCGCGACTTGTACGCGGGCGGCGAGCAATTTCGGGAACATGCGGTGGAGTATCTTGTGCGGCGGCATAAGGAACCAAGGGAAGTGTACGAGGAACGGCTTGCGCGGGTGTACTACGAAAACTATCTGGGGTCGATTATCGACTGGTACGCCGCGACTCTGGTGCGTCAGGAACCGGTACTCGAGTTCGCCGGCACAAACGAGCGGGCGAAAGACTTTTTTGCGCGATTTGTGGATAACTGCGATTTGCGGGGAACTACTCTGACGCAGTTTTTCAAGCAGCAGCTCACGGAAGCGCT
>Ga0181530_10006096_pt1 | contig 12003 bp, 10 predicted proteins | sample PEATcosm2014_Bin_42_FD_119769 | JGI IMG/M metagenome (GOLD analysis project Ga0181530, IMG submission 119769) | Peatland microbial communities from MTU Mesocosm Facility, Houghton, MI, USA - PEATcosm2014_Bin10_60_metaG | ecosystem: Environmental > Terrestrial > Soil > Wetlands > Peat | place... | reverse complement strand
GGGTAACGACGGTATTTAACGATACGGAAGCCATGATACGTTGAATCTTCGGCTTTCTCTCCTGCCAGCAGGGGATAGAAAAAACGGTTCAGAACGGAATAACTTATTGAAAAAAATACATAATGCTGAGGGTTTGATCAGTTGGCCTATTTGGTGGTGCTCGGCAGGGATCAAACGGTAAATTGATGTATGAATCTGGATTAATAAGGGCCAAGAACCTTGCTTGGCCTTTCGAGCAAAGAAAATAGCATCCTTCAGTTTAGAATAGCTGTTGTTGCCAAAATAATACTTTCGATCTTGGAGGCTGTACTCAATGGCATATTTTTTCACGGAATTATATACTTCACGTAACTTTGGAGTTTTTTGAACAAACGAAAGGAAAAATAGACCCGGATTCTCACAACGGACACTAACGGACGCTAATACTTAATTACGAGAATAAGGAGCTCACAGATTGCGATCAAGAAGTATGACGCGCAAACTGTAAGCTGGAGTGCGTGTATCATAAGCGCCTCCTTGGAGTACAATTTCAGTGTACCCCAACTTTAGACTTCGTTATAAGTCTAGGCCGTATTGGCCATTAATTCTGAAATCCGGGTCTTTCTAAATATACTTTTTGTGGTGGAAAATTACGTCAAAGATATAATTCCGTTTTTTCATGGCATCTAAAGGTGATAACTGTTCTCTTAAGATCTCTTTTTCTTCTTCGGTTAGTTCAGGCAAATCTTTGCCGCAATATCGGCATAGTTTGGCTTCTACTTTGATGACTTCGGCACAAAAAGGACATTTTTTACTGTCGCCAGATTCGATACTTTTCTGTTCTATTTCTTTCGTATTTGGTGCTGCTGCTAATGCAACTATAAATCCAATAATAGGACTCAACAGCAATGCCAAGAAAAAGAATCCGACCCCTGAACGCCCTTTATTAGAAGCATAAAGCCCACAAAATATGGCCAATATAAACCACCCTAAAATAAATAAGAACTCCATCAAGGTCTCCTTGAATTTGGTTATCCCCTGTGACCTGGATCTGCGATTATTGTTACAGCACCACCAGATTATCCCGGTGAATTACCTCGTCGAACTCTTTTTTGCCAAGGCGATGAATTATGTCCGACGTTTTACAGCCGCGAATACGGCGGATTTCATCGGCGGAATAATTGACCAGGCCCCGCGCGATGACGGATCCCGGCGACGTTTGTATGTCCACGTTATCGCCGGCCTTGAATGAGCCGGTAATGCTCCGGATGCCCGCCGGGAGCAGGCTTTTCCCTTTTTCAAGGATAGCGGCGGCGGCCCCTTCGTCGATCGTCAACGACCCGAGGGAGCCGCCGGAAAACGCCATCCAGCTGCGGCGCGAGGACATCCTCTTCGGTGAAGGGAGAAATATCGTCGAACAATCCTCCCTGCCGAGCACTTCCGACAGCCGGTGCGCGAACCCGTCGCCGATAACGCAGAAGATGCCCGCCCGCGTGACGATCTCGGCGGCCTTGAGTTTGGAACCCATGCCGCCGACGCTGATGTCGTTCTTCGTATCTGACGCGAGCAGGTGCAGCGCATCGGACATCTGTGCCACCACCGGTATATGCTTCGCGCTTCGATCGTCGTTGGGGTTGCGGTCGAACAGCCCGCCGACGTCGGTCAGGTTCACCAGCACCTCGGCCTGCGCAAGGATCGCCATCTGCGCGCCGAGGATGTCGTTGGTCCCGAAGCGGATCTCCTCGACGCCGACCGAGTCGTTTTCGTTGACTATGGGGATGACGCCGTATTCGAAGAGCTGGAACATCGTATTGCGCAGGTTCAAATATCGCTTCTTGCTGCGGAGATCGTCCCAGGTGAGCAGCACCTGGCCGGTCAGGATGTTGTGGGCGTCGAAGCGCGACTGGTAGACGCTCATGAGCCGGTTCTGCCCGATGCCGGCGCAGGCCTGCTGCAAAGGAATCGTCGCCGGACGCTTTGTCAATGCGAGCGCCCGCATGCCGTAGGCGATGGCGCCCGACGTAACGAGGACCACCCGTATTCCCGATTTGTGAAGCGAGGCGCAATCCTCGACGAGCCGGGCAATCCTTGGTTCGCCGCCTTCGGCGGCGAGGATCCGGGAGCCGACCTTGACGACGATGGTTTTAAAGGGGGTCAATTCTTTACGCCGAGACGGAACGCTCATAGGAAGTCCGCGGTAGGTGAGACGTTAAAAATCATGACCGAATGAGAGATAAAAATGGTTGCTCGCCACCACGCCCCGTTGGGAGAAGTCGTGCACAAGCCTTCCATAGCTTATCCTGATGGGTCCGGCAATCGTTTCGATCGCGATCCCGGCCCCGAGCCCAACGGGAGCATTATCGACGAAATCCCGGAGGGTCAGCATCTGCGGGATCAGCGGTGAGGCCTGTCTGCTCCAGACATTCCCCCAGTCGACGGACGAGGTCAGATAGAAATTCTTCCGCACCTCATAGCGGTAGTCCATATGCGCGAGTGCCATCACATCACCATGCAGTGCCAGGGGCTCCAGTCCGATGAAGGGGACGTAATTATAAATTTCAATGTCCTGGTTTGCCGCTTCGGTGAACGATCCGCCCAGATAGAATTGTTCGACCTCGGGCAGCGGGTTCGTGGACCAGGCGAAGCGCACCTGAGGGGAGAAAGTGTGCTTATGGAACAGGGAGATGACCCTGCCCATGCTGCCGTCGAACTTCAGAAAGTCAAGCGTGTCGCCGATGCCTTTGCTGGTGCCGTCGATGGAAAAAATGGATTTGCTTCCCGACGTGGGAAATGAAAATTTATCCATATCGTCCAGCGTAAGCCGCAGCAGGACATCCGGGACGAATTTTAATCCCCATACGTCGTTGAACACGCTGAGGTCGTTCGAACGGATTTTGTAGAGTTCCAGATTTATCCCGCCTGAAAGCATCGTCGATCTCCCGATTTGAAAGCCGAGGAGCGCTAGGGCGCCGTATTTCGCCAGGTTATCCACGGTTTGCAGAAGTGTGGTATCCTGACCCTGCGTCACCGTGGTTATCGCGGTAGTGTCGTTGATGATCTGTTCCGAGGAGGAATAGAACTGCAGCTTTGCAAAATTCGCGAAATTCTGTGAGAGCGGGTGATTCTGGTCGAATTCCAGGGCATACCGTTCCCGCCTGAGTCCATATTGCAGATGGAGGCTGACGCAGATATCGCGTCCGAAAAGGTTTTCATAGGCCGGCTCGATGAATCCTTCGCCCAGATAGTATTCATCGTAGCGCAGTCCCATTCTGATGCGCCAGTAGTTCTTCTCGTCGACCATGATTCGAACGGCGCGCGACGAATCCATGTCCATGTTTACATTGTCAAAAAGATTGGTGGCATAGACAGATGAGATCGCGCCGCGCAGGCGAAGCGGGGATAGCTCCTGTCCGGACTGGAGCCCGGCAATGGTTTCGATGAGATGTGCCGACGTTTTATCGTTCCCCGATACCTGGACATCGCGGATGGTTTCGGAGTCCGCCTTCGCGGTAGCGCCTTCGCTCTCGCGAGAATCGATGGCGACCGTGCCGGACGCATGGCCGCCGCCGGGGACGGCAGTATCGTGAATAGCAAGAAGCTTCGACAGCGCATGCATGTTTCGCCGCATGGATTCATAACCGATTCTTACCAGCGTATCGATCTTGCTGAAATCCGTGTTATAGTAGCCGTCGAGGTCCGGGACGATCACGAGATCGGCCTTGCTTTTTTGTGTCGCCCGCTGCTGTTTCATGCCGATCGATACGACCTGGTCCATCAGGCGCACCGGATTTTCAAGGTCTTTCATCCGCCAGAGCGGGGAGGTCACATCGACCGCGACGATGATCCGGGAGCGCTCCTGTACGGCGATATCGACGGGAATGTTGGCGGCAAGGCCTCCATCCATGAGAAGCATGGTATCGATGCGCACCGGCGAGAAAGCGAGCGGTACGCTGCACGATGCACGGACAACGGCGGCGATATTCCCGTGCGTAAATACCACGCGCCTGCCGGACAGGATGTCGGTGGCGACGATGCGCAGCGGGATAGGCAGGCTGTCGAATTGCATATGCGCCCGAAACTGGGCCGGGGCCAGAAGCGGAGCGAGCAAATCGAAAAAAATCTGACCGTGGGAGAGGGAACTCGGCGGGAGCGGTTCCAGGCGGTCACTGAGACGAAGTTCGAACAGGTAATTGACGGGTTCTGTTTTCTGACTTACAAAGAGGCTCTTGCGCTGCGCGGTATTGGCGATGATATCGTTCCAATCCACCGAGCGGGCGATCTGCAGGATGCTGTCCGCCGAGTAGCCCGCGGCATACAGGCTGCCGATGATGGCGCCCATGCTCGATCCGACGATGAGGTCGGGTTTGCAATGCGCCTCTTCGAGCGCTTTCAGAACGCCGATTTGGGAGAGGCCCCGGGAACCGCCGCCGCTCAGAACCAGGGCAAAATTATGGCGAACGGTGTCGTGAACCGACGTCCCGTTGCCGGCGAGAGCGGGAGCGCTCCGTGCAGCAAGCAACACGGCAACCATGAGGGCGGCGCGACCGATTGCACCAATAAAAGGGCATGATGCATTGCGTGCGCGCATCTTTTTTGCCCGGAGTCGTTCCACCTTGTATCTTTTCTCAGATGCCCGTTCGTTTACCGATTGCATTAACGGGTCAACGCATGCGTCGAGGGAGGGTATCATCATTCTCCTGCCGGAAACGATCACGAAACAACAAAATACAATCCTGACAGGGCTTCTTTTCACCGGACTGACCCTCCTACTGCTTGCAACGCCCGTACTTTCCCGCGAAGATTCCACGTCCTTGCAGTCTTCCCAGGCGGCGCTGGGGATTGACGGTGAGGCCTTGACCTATATTGACAATATAGAATACAATACGCCGCAGCGCGCCGGTGAAACGTTTTTCGGCAGTTCTGCGTCCGCCCGATTCTTCTACCGGCCGGTTCCCCAGATGCTATTCGAGGCCGGAGTCTATGGGTTGCGCCGGTTTGGCGACACTCAGTTTTTAAGCCTCGCCATGCCATTCATCAGGGCGCAGTTTACCTCGGAAATCATGATGTTCACCATGGGATCGCTCTCGACGTTCGATGCGCATCTTTTGCCGAATCTTCTCTATCGCCAGGAGTACCGCTTTGATCCCGGTCTCGAGGAAGGCATGCAGCTCGATATGTATGGTCGGCACGTCAACTGGGAGTTATGGGCGGCGTGGGATTCCCTCGACTTACAGAACCAGCGCGAGCATTTCACTGCCGGGAGCGCAACTTCAATCTCGTTTTCGGATTTCTCTTTCCCGCTCTATCTTACCGCTGACCATACCGGTGGCATGCTATATACCTCCGAAGTGCCGGTGCAGGAACATTTCGGCGGAGCTTCCGGAGTCGAATTCAACATCCCGGTCCATGCGGGAGTCAGGGCGGTTTTCGGACAAGTTCTTTTTGCCGGGTCAGACTATCGGATACGGACGGGAAATGGAGAAACCGGACAGGGCGACGGCATTTTTGCCAAAGTGGGAATTTCACCCGGCGGGTTTGACTGTTCGCTTCAATTGTTCAGGGGGCATGATCTCGAAATGCCTCTGGGCGACCCTATCTTTGAGAGTAACATTCCGTACTATGCTCTGGAAATATCGCGCAGTTATACGATCAATAATCATCTGCAAGCGTTGGGCGGATGGCGGTTCGAAACGCCGGATGTGACTACTCTTTCCGAATGGATCAATTGGCCGTGCTATCGTTTCTGGCTTGCGCTCCGAGGAGAGTTCATGAAGGGTTTTTAGCGCCATCCCGCGTGCCTTGACACAACTGCCCGATGTATTTCCAACGTTCTGTTTCAGATCGCCTCGGTGCGAGGGGGTCATACCCTGCCGCTGTCTTTTGCTCCGATCCTGATCGATGTAACTGACAACCGCAAACTGGAATCCGGAACATCAGCGCTCATGAGCGGCTCCCATTTTACCATTGCAATAGTACTCTCCCTTGCCGAAATCTTCGGTCTCATGGCCATCGGCGGGCTGGGCAGGCGCCTCAACTATATCGACGATGACGAGGTCGATCGCTGGTCGCGGATGGTGCTCGATTTCCTGAATCCGGCCTTTGTTTTCGCCTCGGTTACCGCCGGTTTTAGAACCAGCTGGCATTCGGACCTCTGGATACTGCCGATACTCGGGTTCGGCATTTCGGCGGGAGGAGCGATCATCGGGCTCGGTTTGCGGTATGGGCTGGGAACCAGGGACAGCGACACGCATCGAACTTTTCTCTATTTCTGCGCTGTCAATAATTACGTCTTTCTTCCGGTTGTCATTATACAGAATATCTGGGGCAAGGCGATGCTTGCCGATCTTTTTTTCCTGACCCTGGGATCCACGGTCGCCAACTGGACGATCGGGATCGGGGTTCTCGGCATCACGAGTCTCAAACAGATGGGCCGCAATCTGGCAACGCCGACGCTTGGCGCCACGCTGGCCGCACTCATCGTCGCCTGGTGCGGTCTTGCCGATCATATTCCCCTGGTTGTCGATCATATTTTAACGAGGGCGGGCTCGGCTGCCGTTCCTATGTTGCTCGTGCTCTCCGGCGCATCGCTTTTCAGGCGTTCGTCGTTTCGCTTGACCTGGAAGATCGTGTATGTAACGATCGTCCGGCTCATCATCCTTCCTGCCATCATGATAGCCGCGCTCAGAATGTTTCCACTCTCCCGGGAGGTTTATTCGATCGCTGTCCTTGTCGCGCTCATGCCGCTTGCCGTATCGTCGGTGATCTATATTCGTCTTTACGGAGGCAACCCGGAGTTCGCGGCCGGAGCATCGCTGTTCAGCACCTTTGCGGCGATTATCACGGTGCCGGCAGGGCTCCTGTTTCTGTTCAGGTGAAGGGAGCGGCAGAAGCTCTTTTTTTTGCAAAAATCTTGCCGTGACCTGCGTCGCTACCTAATTTCAAATGCCTATGCCCCTTATCGCCGTCAATTCGCTCTCATTCGGATACGCTCCCGGCTCCCGGGCGCTCGAAAACATCTTTCTGGAAGTGGAGGAAAAGTCCACCTGGGCCATCATAGGGAAAAATGGCAGCGGTAAATCCACGCTCCTCAAATGCCTCTGCGGTTTGCTGCGCAGCCGGGCCGGGGCAATAACCATTCAGGGAAAACCCCTCGGTTCCTTTCGGCCCAGGGAACTGGCCCACCTGATCGCCTTTGTTCCGCAGGCGCATAATCGACTATTACCCCCATTTTCGGTCAGGGACTTCGTCATGCTCGGGCGATTTCCTTTTCAGGGTTTCTTCGCCCTTCCTTCCGGGAAGGACAAGACCATCGTGGATGCCGCGCTCCAGCTTACCGACACCGGGGCTCTTGCCGACCGGATTCTGACGACTCTGAGCGGCGGGGAACTGCAGCGGGTGTTTCTGGCCTCTGCCGTGGCGCAAAAGACTGCCATTCTCCTGCTCGATGAGCCGATGGCATTCCTCGATCCCATGCACCAGGAGTTGATTCAGCGCTCCATCGACCGAATTCATGAAGAATTTTCCACGACCATCATCGCGGTGACGCATGATGTCAATCATGCACTCAACCGGTTCACGCACGTTTGCGCCCTGTCGCTGGGAGCTCCGTACTATGAAGGTACGTGCGATAATTTCAAGGGATCCGCGCTTAGGCTGTTACATGATATCTATTCTATTCCATTTTATGAAATAAGGGGTCATGATAATCGTCACCGTTACTATCTGCCCGAAAGTTTTTTGACATGATTGCGACGACGTATCGGAAAGCAAGCACGCTTGGCTTACTGGGGGGCGTGACGGCGGTAATAGTCATCGCGGCCTCCTTCATCGGCATGCAGGCGCTCACTCCCTGGTCGATTACCGCGGGGTCGATCGATTACGAGATTTTCTGGCGGATGCGGGTGCCGCGCATTCTGGCGGCGTTTCTTGCCGGTTCAGGGCTTGCTCTGTGCGGCATGGTATTCCAGGCGATTTTTCGCAATCCGATGGCCGATCCTTTCACGCTCGGGACGGCGAGTGGCGCTTCCTGCGGCGCTGCCGCGACCGTTTTGGCCGGGTTTACCGGTGCGGTACTTGGAATACCGGTGGTCTCCATCGGAGCTTTCATCGGCGCTGCGATTGCCATGGCGGCCGTGAGTATCATCGCTTCGGCCAGACGGACCACCGGCAGTCTCACCATGCTCCTGACCGGGATTGCGGTCAGCTTTCTTTTTTCAAGTCTGCTCATGTTCATTCAGTACGTAAGCAATTTCCGCGACTCGTTTCAAATCGTGCGCTGGCTCATGGGCGGGCTTCAGGCGACCAGCTACGGGGCGGTGATTACCCTGTTCGCCTTCTGGTGCGTCGGCGTCGCCCTGATAAGCGTACAGCTTCCGCGACTGGATCAACTCCTGGCGGGAGAGGATCTTGCGCATAGTCGCGGCGTCAACGTCGTTTTTGTCCGTCAGTGGCTTCTCGCCGCCGCCACGCTGCTCATTGCCGGAATCGTGGCCGTATGCGGGCCTATTGGATTTGTCGGGCTCATGGTCCCGCATATCTGCCGCAGGCTGATCTCGGCAAACCATCTCTTGCTCGGGCCCGCCTGCGTGCTGGTCGGCGGAAGTTTTCTCGTTATCGCCGACACGGTGAGCAGGATCATCATCGCCCCGGCCGAAATGCCGGTCGGCGTGCTTACCGCGCTTATCGGCGGACCGTTCTTTCTCTGGCTTCTTTTTGGAAAGAGAAAGAACGATGAGGAATTTTAAAATAAAGAAAAAAGAAGTCTACGAGGGGGAATTTTCCCGCAATAACTATTTTTTCCAACGCATACAAGAAAATCTCATGCAAGGAGTTCCATGAATTTCATCGAAGAGCTGCAGTGGCGCGGGATGATCCACGACAAAACGCCGGGAGTCGAAGAATTGTGTAAACAAGGCGGCGTCACCGGCTATGCGGGGTTCGATCCCACGTCATCGTCCCTCCATATCGGCAATCTGATCCCGATAATGCTTCTCGTCCATTTTCAGCGCAGCGGCAACCGGCCCATCGCGCTCATTGGCGGTGCGACCGGCATGATCGGCGACCCATCAGGGAAATCGGAGGAGCGGCAACTCCTGTCCATGGAGGTCATCCGGTTCAACCAGGAGCGCCTGAAAGCGCAGCTCGAACGATTTCTCGATTTCTCTGGAAGCAATTTTGCCGAAATCGTCAACAACTACGATTGGTTTCGAGAAATAAGATTCCTCGAATTCCTGCGGGACGTGGGGAAACTTCTGACGGTCAACTATATGGTCGCTAAGGATTCTGTCAAGGGACGATGGGAAAACGGCATTTCGTTTACGGAGTTCAGCTATCAGCTGCTCCAGGCTTATGACTTTCTTTGGCTTTACAAAAATAAAAATTGCCGGCTTCAGATCGGCGGTTCCGATCAGTGGGGAAACATCCTTTCCGGGACCGAGCTTATCCGGCGCACATCCGGTGGCGAAGCGCACGCGATCACCTCTCCGCTCTTAACGCGCTCCGACGGGAAAAAATTCGGAAAGTCAGAAGAGGGGGAGAGTATCTGGCTCGACCGCACCCGGACATCACCCTATAAGTTTTATCAGTACTGGCTTAATATCACCGACGCGGATGCACCCAGGCTTCTCCAAATGTTTACGCTCTTTTCCCGGCAGGATATCGAAGGCCTTATAGACGAACAGAGGTCAGCTCCGCACGAGCGTCCCATGCAGAAAGCGCTCGCTCGCGACATAACGGTGCGAGTGCATTCGGAGCAGGATTACCTATCGGCGGTCGAGGCCTCGGAAGTGCTCTTCGGGAAGGGAACGACCGATACGCTGCGCCATTTATCCGAAGAGGACTTCCTTTCGGTGTTTGAGGGGGTGCCGCAGGCGGACATCCCCAGGGCGACCATCGAGGCGGGCGTTCCGGTCATCGATTTCGTGGCCGGGGAGATCGCATTTTTCACCTCGAAAGGGGAGGCCCGCAGGATGATTCAGCAGGGCGGCCTTTCGGTGAATAAGGAAAAAATCAGCGACCAGAACGCAATTATCGGCCATGAGCAGGTGTTGAACGGGAAATATGTGCTGTTGCAGAAAGGCAGGAAATCATATTGTCTCGTGCGGGTTGTCTGACATTCGCCTCACCCCTTAATCAAGTACCTCTCACAAGGCCTGTCATCATCAAATTCCGCTATGTCCGGCGATCACTTTTATACCTATTCACTTTAAGCTCGCCACGTACACGCTGTCGTTCGTTATCTTCTAATTCTTGTACCTTAAACTTTCCCTTTCGGGAGCTCCCTTAAGCAGAAATTCAAACACTTCATAGGACATGCGTTTCCGAAGCACCTTTTTGGCGATTTTAATCAGGTAAAAAGCTTTTAATATCGCTCGGGAAATAGGCGAATGGAACTTTGACAGGTAATAGTAATACGATATGACGTATTCCTTATCAAGCGAAACATTCCGCTCCTGCATACTTCCCCATCCGATGTGAATAAATTTGGCTTGTGGCTCAAGATAGGTTTTCCATCCTTTTTTTCTGAATCGCATGCACAAGTCTTCTTCTTCACACTCCAGAAAATATCGGGTGTCGAAACCCCCGATTTCTTTAAAACAAGAGGCCCTCACGAACAGTGCGCTTCCCGTAGCCAATGGCACGCTGATGGATTGGTTATAGAGCTGTTTACGATTGGGATATAAATCCTTATTGATAAAACCCATAAAGCCGCTTCCCAGTAGTATTGTACACGCCGAAGGGAAATAACCAAACGAAGGTTGCATTTGACGCCGTGCATTAAACATTTGTGCCGTTGACACTCCAGCATCGGGGGTTCGTTCCATAAACGCGGACAAAATAGAAAGTACGTCGTTGATTAATACGCAATCGTTATTCAGAAAGAAGTAATAATCGGTAAGCGCAGATGCGTCGGCAACTCCAGCCATGTTCCCGCCGGAAAATCCATTATTTGCCGGACTTTTCACCAACTTAACCATCGGGAAAATCGTCAGAGAGTCGAGTTTCTCCTTATCGGAAGCCTTGGAATTGTTATCCACCACTATAATTTCGAAGTCGACAGGGCCTTTGGTTTGCTCAATAATAGATTTGATGCAATCACGAGTAAATTCAAACGAATTAAAATTTATGATAATAACCGATACAAAAGGGAGGTTTGTTTTCATTTATTTCCTGAAAATACCGATTAGTTTTTGAGGCGACAGTGTAATTCAGTGGTAAATATGCCTTGAGACTATGAGCGTCTCGTCCCGTCTCTCAACCGCACCCCCTTTTGTCCGGACGACCATCCGCTTCAAGGCATTGTGATTATTGCCCGGGCATGCCCGGTGAGGGAGGAATTATGGTTTGTTTTTCAACAGTTTTTCCCGCTCATAGTGCAAGATAGGATCGCATTTGCCCGGGTATTTCTCGGTTACCTTGTCGGTACAGCCCGAGGGAGACAGTTTGTTACAGGTGAGACAAACATTGCCGTACCACTCATCGGAAATACCGGCAGGCTTATTGCCATGTTTTCCGTCCGTTGAAGTGTCAAGCGAGTTCAATTTGCGGATAATACCTTGAGCCACGCCCGCGAGCTGCTGCGTCTGTTGCTGCGGCGCCTGCCGCGCAATGACCTGGAGATAAAGGGCGAGCGCCTCTTCTATCAGGACTTTTTCGTCATTGGATAACGGCATTAGAACCTCCTGAAATTGGTAAAATACTATTTTTTCACGAAGGTTATTCCATCCTTGCGGAGCCATTCTTTGCCAAACGTTGTTTTTATCTGTACCGGAAATATGTGCCGAAGCCCGTTCGCCGAAGGTATCTTGAAAAACCGACTTGCCCGGATTGGCAGGAACGACATCACTGTCGCTTCCATGGGAATTCATGCAAAGGATGGCCAGAAAGCTTTGAAGGACGTCGTTGCCGCCTGCAGTGAACAAACCATCGATATTTCCGGCCATGCCTCGCGCTCACTTGATTACGAAGAGCTGAGCCGAGCGGATTTTATCTTCGTGATGGAAGCTTACCATAAACAAAACGTGC
>Ga0181530_10006092_pt1 | contig 12007 bp, 9 predicted proteins | sample PEATcosm2014_Bin_42_FD_119769 | JGI IMG/M metagenome (GOLD analysis project Ga0181530, IMG submission 119769) | Peatland microbial communities from MTU Mesocosm Facility, Houghton, MI, USA - PEATcosm2014_Bin10_60_metaG | ecosystem: Environmental > Terrestrial > Soil > Wetlands > Peat | place... | reverse complement strand
CCACATTTTCGTCGATCGCCACTACGGCCAACATCGGCCTCGCCAGTACCCAAGCGGCTTTCATTCCCCATAGCCCCCGCGTCCGCCGCAAACGCCAGCGGCTTCCTTCTAGTCTCCTTATCGAAAACGCCTCGGCTCGAAATTCACGCTCTCACCTCGGCTCTCGTGCCTCGAGGCGTTTCCGATCAAGGCTAGCGACGACACACCCAAAGGTCCAGGTAAACGCTACGGCGTCAGGCGGGATCTCGCCAAGGGGTAGGATTCGGGGGTTCGTGGGGTTCGTGCGGGTGCGCGACATAAAAGTGGGTAATCAGGCGGCGCGGGAACGGCTTTCCCAATAGTCTTCGAACCTTTGGCTGAAACGGCAACAGCGCAGAGCGATGATGGCGTTGGCGCCGGCGACAGTCCAGAACGACCCGGAGCGTTTCAAGCGCGCTCCGATCACAGTTTTGCATCCCGCCTCGACCACGCCGGACCCAACGAACAGCCCTTGTTCGCGGAAAGCTGGATAGCGCATTCGGCCGGCATTGCGCGCGAAGTACTCGGCTTCGTTCGCTACGATTCGGGCGAGTTCTGCGCTGGCGGGTGCCGATTCGCGGAGCATCTTGACCAGCGCTTCGATCTTGCCTCGCTCCAGCCGATCCAGACAGCGCGCCATCCACCGCTTACGACCTTTTTCGTCCTGGGGGAAAAGTTTGGCCGAGAGTTCCCAGAGATGCTGGCGGGCATGGAAGAGATCGACGATTTGGATCGCGCTTGGAAAGTGTTGGTCAGCGAGATTCCAGATCCAAACGGCGCCATCGCCGATCACGACTTTCTTCTGCGCCCGGCTCCAACCACGCCGCCAGGCTTCGCTGTAGAGCCGTAAGCCGAACGCCTCGGCGGTTTCGATCGCGGCGACGTAAGAAGTGGAATCCTCGTCGCGAACAGGCCGGCCCTCCTCGTCGAGACCGGTTTGAGTGAAGACGCACCCCAGTTTGACTTCGCGCGTGTGCGCCGGTTGGCCTTCCACCTTGCCCGCGCGGCCTTCGGTTTCCGCTTTCACCACGGGCACGCCCGTGCCGTCCATCTCGATGTAGAAGATCGGCGTGGCAGGGGCGCATACGGCGGGCAGTTCCAGTTGTTTGGCCCGGCGGATTTCTTCCTGCTCACCAGCCTCAATGCCAGCGCCGATAGCCTCGGCATGGCGCTCCACCGCTTTCGCGGTGACCGCAATACCGGCGAGTAACTGGAGTTGCTCGCGGCCCTGCTCGAAGCTGGTATCGCTACCCACCACCGCCATCATGCGGCGCACGCCCGGCGAACAGGCGACGCCTTCCACGTCCAGTTCCCGATCCCGCGGACTGTGGCCCCGACGGCAGTGCGGGCAGAGGTAATAACTGCGCTCGAAGCGAACGCGGCCCAACGCGGTCAGGATCTGTTTGGCGCGTCGGCCGTGGTGCTTGGCCGAATGTCCACAGGAACAGGCCACGTGCCCGGGTTCCGGGGAAGGCATCGCGAGCAGGCGCTCCAGAGCGGCCGCCCCGGCGCGGTGCATCGACGTGCGCACCAGCATCTCGACGGCTTCCAAATCCACCATGCCCCTGTTCCGGCGGTCCGCGAAGACCACCTGGAGCAGGCGGCTTACTTCCCGTTTGACCTCCTGGTCGATGGTTTCGGCCGTTTTTTTTCCTGCGGAGTGAGTGTGTCCTCCACGGGTCGTAAGCGGCAGATCCGCTCACTGACTTCCACCAGTTCCTGGCCGAGCCGCTGGTAATTGCGGAACTCGGCGATTTCCCGTTCCGCTTTGCGTACGGCGGCCGGAGTCGGCAACGCTTCGGTGACGGTCTTTCCCTGCGATTTATAGGTGAGCCGCATGAGGGGGCCGTGGCCAGGGTCGCCGGGTTGCGCGCAATGGCAGCTCGGTTTTCCGCAGCGAAACACGGCTCCGACGACAGAGCCAGGGCGCATGTCTTTGAGATCGCTCAGAGCGCCGAGCAACTCGGTCCGGCGCGATTCCAGGTTGGGAAGGGAGTGAGGCATGAGCCTCCTTTCTAGACGTATTATATACTTCTAGATAAGGCGGCACAATCCAGCCCTCTCGAAAACCGCCAACATTTATGTCGCACACCCGGTTCGTGCCAAGGAATCTGCGACCCAATCGATGTGTGCTAGGCTGTTTCGACAGCTTATGGGGCTGGCTAAGAATACTCGCTTCGGGCCATATGAAGTCATCGCTCTGTTGGGCGCGGGCGGCATGGGCGAGGTATATCGCGCGCGCGACCTGCGACTAAAGCGCGAAGTCGCACTGAAGATCCTTCCCCAGGAAGTCGCAGCGGATCCGGATCGGCGTCAGCGCTTTGAACTCGAGGCCCACACGGTGGCGGCCCTCAATCACCCCAACATCGTCGCCATCTACGACGTGGGCATGGAAGGCGGCACATCGTATATCGTTACCGAGTTGATCGATGGCGAACCGTTGCGGGTAGGCACAGCCGGATTGCGGAAGAGCCTGGATTGCGCCGTGCAGATTGCGGACGGGCTCGCTGCCGCACACGCTGCCGGGATCGTTCACCGGGATTTGAAACCCGCCAACATTTTGCTGACTCGGGACGGGCGCATCAAAATCCTGGATTTCGGTCTGGCGAAGGTGAAGGTATCGCGAACGACCGCCGCAGTCACCGAGACGCTGACGGTTCGCACCGAACCGGGCGTGGTGATGGGCACGGTGGGCTACATGTCGCCCGAGCAGGTTCGCGGCGCGGAAGCCGATCATCGCTCCGATATCTTCAGCTTCGGCGTAATTCTGTACGAGCTGCTCAGCGGCCGCCGCGCATTTCAAGGCGAGACTGCCGTGGAAACCATGACCGCGATCCTCAAGCAAGAGTTGCCGGAGTTGCCGGATACGGCGCCGCCCGGTGTGAGGCAGATTGTCCACCACTGCCTGGAAAAAGATCCCGGCAACCGGTTTCAGTCGGCGCGCGATCTCTCGTTCGCGCTGGCAGCGCTGTCGCAAGGCGGCAGCCAGAGCGGCGCTGCCCCGAAGTTGCTCGGAACGCCGCGATGGCGCCGCTGGACGCTGGGGGCCGCCGGGGCGGTTGCGTTGATGGCACTGACGATTGCGGTGTACCGCCTGGTGGCCCCGGAACCGCGGTCGGCCAACTGGTCTGGAAAGCTTTTGGGCGGACCGGAAATCGCGTTCAGACCACGCCCCTCGCCGGACGGCAACCTGGTGGGATTCTTCGCCGTTGATGAAGGCTACACGCAGGTCGGCGTCATGAAACCCGAAACCGGCAACTGGTCGATGCTCACCCATAGCCGGCAGCATGGGAACGTCAACGATATCGCGTGGGCGCCGGATGGCTCCGCCATATACTATGACCGCATCGAGGCCGTGCCACAGGGGATCTACAGCGTGCCAGTGCTCGGCGGCGACGAGCGCCTCGTATTCCCCCAGGCATTCCGGCCGGAGGCGCTGCCGGACGGGAGTTTACTGGCAGTGAAGTTGAATTCCAAGCGCGAGTGGCAACTCTTCCGATTGTGGCCTGCAACCGGACAGGTTCAGGATTTGCCCGTCGCAGTTATCGATCCCGGGCAAAGTTTAGCCAACCCGCGCGTATTCCCGGACGGCAAAGAAGCCTTGATGGATGGAGCGCCGCTGGGGCGGGAAGCGGACGGCATGAGACTGTTGGTCGTGGATCTTGCCACCGGCGCCACGCGGCCTTTCGCGCCCAGTATCTCGAGGGGCACCGGCGCACCCGATTTCGCGGTGAGCCGCGACGGCAAGTCCGTGTTGATCACTTTGGAGCTTGGAGAGTTTACGCGGGTGCTCTCCGTCCCCGCCCACGGACGCGAGCCAGCCCAAACTCTGTTTACCACGACCCACGAAGTCTGGGGCTTGGATACTGCCCCCGACGGAAGCGTGTATGCCTGCGTAACGGACCTCCCGGCGGAACTAGTGAGCCGCCCGCTGAACCTAGATCAGACGGAAACGTGGGCTCGGTTTCCAGAGGTGTCTGATCCGGACTTGCTTGCCGTCCTGCCGGATGGGCGGGTGGTCCTGACGGTGCTCTATTCGGATCGCGCACGCCTGGTGATGGTGGAGCCAGGGAAGAAGCCGGTTGCAATGGTCGCGACCGCGGAGGAAACTTCGACACCCGTCACGGCTGTCGGCCCACGCGAGATCGCGTTCCTGATTGGTCCTGTACCGCGAGCAACGATTGCGGTCGCGGAGGTGGAAACCGGGCGCATTACTCGCCGCATCGCCCCAGGCAAGGGCGAAATCGTCTCGCTGGCCGCCTCCCCGGACGGCAGCACGCTGTATTTCGCCACCGGAGGCACGATCTGGTCGATCCCGTCCGCGGGTGGTCAAGCGCGAGAGGTTCGAGCCGGCAATCGCGTCGTGGCCGACCCCTCCGGCCGGGCACTGCTCGTCAGCGTCCTGGAAAGCCCGAATATGCGGCTTTTTCGCGTCCCTCTGGATGGGTCGCTGGAGACAGAAATCCCCGCCGATGCAGCCCATGCGCTAAGGTATTTGGACCTCTCGCCCGGTAGCTGGAACGCGGACGGTCGCCTCCTGGTTTCCATTCACGAGTCGTGGTTTGCCGCGCCAGCAGTGCTGGATACCCGGAACGGTCGTGTCCAACCCTTGCCGTTCGACAAGACGAGTGATTACGTCTCGATGGCTTGGCTGCCGAACGGACGCATGATCGCCCTGCGCGTCGGCATGCGCTCCACGTTATGGCGGTTCGCGCCGGTGCCGGAATAGAGCCGAGGGTTGGGTACAATATAGCTCCATGCCTTTGACCGTCGGAACGGGGCTCGGCCCGTATGAAATTCTCGGCGCTCTTGGCGCCGCCGGCAGGGGAGAAGTCTACCGCGCGCGCGATGGGCGCATGGGCCGCGACGTAGCGCTCAAGATCCCGCGATGCCAGCCATGGCTGCGGGATGCGGCAGACCGTGTAGTCAACAAATAGAGGCGCCTGACGCTACCTCGTGACTAATTATTCCTGGGTGGTCGCGCAGAGTTTACCGATGAGCTCCGGGCGGATTACGTGCTACTCGGAGAATGCCCGGCCCGAAGCCGACTTTTCGGGAGTAATCGACTCGAACGCCATATCTCGGGAGCTTTGGAGAGGCCTAATGCTGTGGCATCATTCGCGCTCGGGCTTCCTTGGTTCTTTTGGCTCCTTGCCAGCCATAGCTGAGAGACGCTTGGCAAATTCGAATCGAATTTCTCTCAGTGCATCGTGGATGGTCCCGGCGTCCCATCGGACCAAGTGCCGGCCAAAACCATGAAGACGGTCACCCGTTCTTCCGGATCGTCCCCCGCTATCACCGGCGAGCCAGGCAGATTGGCTCCCCAGCTTTTCACGGCATCACCCGAAACGAAAAACATGAGATGGGGATGCCAGCTCATGTCGTCGTCGCTCAGGTACTGCTGCTTCGCCATCATGTAGCACATCGCTCCCGGAGCCAGCGCGGGTAGTTCTCTCTTTTCCAATGCGGACGTAGTAGCCGCGAGGATCTGTGCTTTCGATTTTCCCGCCAGCACAAGTTTGGTTTTCTTCAGAAAGATGGGCAGAAACGTCCTTGAGGCTGCCGGATTGAAGCAATTCGGGGCGCGGACCTTAGGGTTCCAGAATTCCGGGTCATCGGTCGGCTTAGCCCAGGATCGCTCGACGATGCAGACGAAGCCATTCGAGCCATTCACGGCAGTTGCGTAGCCATCCCGTCGCAGCACCATCACTTCGGCTGCATCCGAAATCGATGCCGGAGCGGAACTTTGGGCCAGCGCTATCTCAGCCTTCTCGTCCGGAATCAAATACTGGTCGAGAGGAGCCAAGACCGGATAGGGAGCCTTCGCAGCTTGTGCCCGTGCACAGGCCGGCCACAGGAAAAGAATCGGAACAACGAATGCTAACGCTGTGATCCTGATATTCTTGTTCCGCATTTGATTCCCGATGAAAAGCATTTTTGTCAGGTTTTGAGCCGCTAACCGTCAGGCGGCGCAATGCACCACTGATGATGGTATCCGATTTGTCCTGACAAACGCGCCCGGGTCTCGCGATCATCGCGAGATTGACTTCGCGGCACGGTGATCGGGGAACGCATCACCGGGACGGCCAAGAGCAGCGCGAGCATCAGAATCCAGTTTTGGCCTTTCGGCAACATTATGCTTTCAACCTCCGCCCGCGACGTGACTTCCGGCGGGCCGAGGTCGTTGCTCTCGAAGGGTTGATCGCGGGTCGCGGTAGGGATACCAGTTGCCCGGTACCCCCCGCACAGATCCGTACGAGCGCTCATTAGCGCATACGGCTCCTATCTCGGATGACTGGCGACAAAACGCTGCTCAGGCCATGGATGAAGAATGCGCGGCGTGGGAAACCAGCGCGTACCAGGCGATTCACCCGGGCCCAGGTGTAGCGGTTTCGCTGACCGCGACGGACCAAACTCGTCCGCCACAGCCGTGCCAACCTGACCCGAAAGGTCCACAAGGTGTCGCTGTTTCCCGGTACCGCATGGTAGTTGAAGTAGCCTTGCACGACCGACTTGAGCCACTTGCCCGTTTGCGCCACCGGCTCGTGCATGCGGGCGCGAAGTTGCCCTTTGACTTCCAGCCGCTAGTTGATGGCGTTTCCGGGCGCAACGCGCCACGAGCGCAACCCTCCGATCTTACACACGTATGCATTTTTGATGACCGACAGCAGACCGCCCTGGGATCGCCCTCATGAGTGGCACTCTCTCTCGCAACGTAGCGCTCAGGTGCTCGCAACTGCCTGAAAGTCGCATTCTTCACATTACGTGACGCGGACTGTCTAACGCTGCTCGGGCCGGTGCCGTGCCCAGGAGATCGCCGAAGGCGGCAACTGGTCGCACTGGCACGATTCAGAATGAGCTTGTAGTCCCAGGCCATTTTGCCCAGCTCGCTCCTCGGCGGGCGGCTTCCGTGGTCGAAGTCGGCACTCCGGCTCCTCATCGTTCGCCATCGTCCACCAGATCCTGCATCGCCAGTTTCGAATCGCCGACCATTGCCTGCCCGGCGTTCTTCAGCAAGCGGGTGTGCCGGCCGCGTGCTCTCGCGATGGCGGCTTCCATTGCCTCCCCGCCCGGCTCGGGAACGCACGTCAGCACCACCTTGGCGAGGCTGTCCAAGAATGCGAACAAAGCCTGCTGGGCTCGTCCAAGACGGAAGATATCCCGCCTGACTTGCTCGATAGTGGCCGCAAGTCGTTCTTCGGCCCCGACGAGTTCCTCGCGGCGAACCGACAGTTCCTGTTCCACAGAATGGCGGATGAACGCCGTCGGTGATGAGAAACCCCGCTTCCGCGTTGCCTCTTGAATTCCTTGGTCCGTCGTGTCGGAGAATCGGATTGCTCGCTGGGCCATGTGAAAACTCCCCTCACTTATATAGGTAACGGCAGAGGCTATGTGGGACAGAAAAACTCGTAAAATCGACGGCGCATCCCGACCGGGATGCAGGTCCATCGAAACGCATCCCGCAAGAACCGCAACCGGAGCAACAAAAAACCACCCCAAAACCCAACAACGCATCCCAACCTTTATGTTCCACTACCGGGTTTTTGGTTGCCTGCGAGCCGTCGTCGTTGGTGGTCGGTGTTGCAGACTGTTGCAAACTGTTGCAATCTGTTGCAGGCGCCCGCCGGCAACCCAAGACTGTTGCAAACTGTTTCAGACGGTTGCAATCTGTTGCAATCAGTTACAAAAAACAGAAATGTGTAAATTTGATGTCCCACCATGGTCGCGCCATTCCCTTTCTATATGAGGGAGCAATTCGGCAACACCGGTCGGCCTAGACGCAACCTGTGCCGCGGCTTCCGCGATTAATCAATCTGGCGAGCGAGTGAACTTGGTGGCGAACAGGGGAGTCAATGAGGAACGATGGAAGGCAATCGGCAAGACGGCCCCGTCCGCCTCTGAGCAAGCCGCCCGCGAAGCCATGGAAGCCCTCCATGCCCGCCCTTTAAGCGATCAGGAATGGGATCGTCATGCAAAGCGCCTGACCGAATTCGTTAAATTCCTATCCCGATGGGATGCCGAGCAGCGTGCCGCCGCAAAATGCGCGAAGATGGATTCCAAGGCAGACCGGGAAAGGGTGGCCTGAGGAGCGCCAAGGACATGCTGCAGAACGGATCGGTACCGAAGCCGCGGTGGGTGGTGATCTATGCGCGGGTGAGCAGCAAGGAACAGGAGGTCGAGGGCTTCTCGATACCGGCCCAGCTGGAGTTGCTGCGCGAGTATGCAAGCAAGCAGGGCATGAAGGCGGTTCAAGAGTTCGTCGATGTCGAATCGGCCAGCACGAGCGGACGGACTGGGTTCGGGCAGATGCTCGCGTTTTTGAGGAAGAACCGTAGCAAGTGCCAGACAATCCTGGTGGAGAAGACGGACCGGCTCTACAGGAACGTACCCGATTATGCCACCGTCGATGAGCTCGGCGTCACGATCCACTTCGTCAAGGACGGCACCATCCTTTCACCGGACTCCAAGTCGTCCGAGCAGTTCATCCACGGCATCAAGGTCTTGATGGCGCGGAACTACTCGCAGAATCTGGGGGAGGAAACGCTGAAGGGAATGCTCCAGAAGGCCAAGAGCGGCCTGTATCCGAGCAACGCACCGGCGGGCTATCGCAACGTGGAAGGGCTGGACGGTAGGCGCATCATTGTGCCGGACGACGATGCCCCGACGATTACGCGCTTGTTTGAGGAGTTCAGCACGGGTCGGTATTCCCTGAAGACACTCGCGGCCAAGGCCAGAGAGGAGGGCTGGACGATTGGCGGCCGGCGGCTTCATCGGAGCACCCTGCACCTGATCCTTCGGAAGCGCATCTATACCGGCGATTTTGACTGGGACGGTGTGACCTACGAAGGCAAGCACGAGGCTCTGGTAAGCCGGGAGATGTGGGAACGGGTTCAAGCGCTATTTGATCGCCGGGCGGAAACGAAACAGCATCGGATCAAGCACGACTTTGCCTTCACCGGGTTCATTCGGTGCGGGCATTGTGGGTGCGGTCTGGTGGGCGAATTGAAGAAGCAGAAATACGTCTACTACCATTGCACCGGGCATCGCGGCAAATGCGAGGAGCCCTACACGCGGGAGGAAGCGGTGCAAGACCAGTTTGCCGCCGCGCTCAAGGATCTGGTGATCCCGCCCGGAGTTTTGAAGTGGCTCCAGGAGTCCGTCTCCGAATCCGATCTCAACGAACGGGCAGCCCGGGACCGGGAAGTGAAGCGGCTGGAAGAACAACAGCGACGGCTCGGATCGAAACTCGATGTGCTCTATGACGACCGGCTGGAAGGCCGCATCAGCCCCGAGATGTATGACCGGAAGGCGCTCGAATGCGAAAAGCAAGCAACGGCCGTTGCGCGCCGTATAGAAGAGATACGCGCCAGCACACAGGCCCCAGCGCAAAGCGCCATCGACCTGATGGGGCTAACCAGCCGTGCAGCAGATCTGTTTTTGGTTCAACCCCCGCACGAGAAGCAGGCGTTCCTCAGACTAGTCTTGCAGTCGGCGTCCTGGCGGCATGGCGAGTTGCAGACCCAGTTCGAAGAGCCGTTTGAGAACTTGCGGCGTTCGAACCAGCTAAGCCGAAGGAAACACGGGGAGATCGGAGACGAAACTGACCAAAACCAAATTTGGCTCCCTAGGTAGGACTCGAACTCCGCAACGTCTTGTCGGGCGCTGAACGGTGTTGATCCCGTCCTGGGCCGAAATTGAAAGGCGCGCGATATCACCTCATATCGGTGGCTTGCGGTAGGCAAGGCAGACTGCCTGGCGTAAGAATCCCGGTCGCGGGGCGACGCCGCAGAAATGAAGTCTGCTAACGCTTTAACGACCGCGATGTCCCTCCATGACGCGGAACTGACCACTTCTCAGCAACGGACAACCCGTCAAGTTGTCACTACCGGGTAACCCACCACCCTTCTCCGATCGATCTCTCGCTCTTGCGCAGTGGAGGATCGTTTGGGGAGCCTCGCAGGGTCCAGAGTTCGGGAACGAATGTCATCGGCGCTCCACCAACCCCGCGAACCAGTTCTTCGCGCGCGGCTGCTCGAAACCTTCGAGCATCCAAATTTGAAAAGGAAACTTCGCGACCGAGGTGAGAGCGCGTTTGCCATCCGGATGGATGCTGAACCCAGACAGTCTAGCGGATGCAGGCGGGAGATCCAAGGACGACACGAGCTTCTCGGCTCCGGTCGTCACGCTCACCTCATAAAGCTGCCACTCCCGATTCGGGTCTGTCGCGTTGTGAAAAATGCCGTAAACGCGGCGGCCATCCTTCGAGAAGTCGCAGACCATGAACCGTCGGGAGGACAGCGTCCGTCTGGACTTGCCGTCGGGCGAGATCAGGCAGAGACTGTTCCCCGCACTGTACAGAATCCAGTCCCCCGCCGGCGACCATTGCGTCGGGCCTTCTGCGTCCGCCAGGATCACGGGACCGGCGCCCGGCAGAGCTCGAATCTTCGCCAGCTTCGACTGGCCTTCGTTCTGGCGATCATACGAGAGCCACTGCCCGTCAGGCGACCACGCTTCTCCCTGTATGTTGTGGGCCTGGTCCAGCAGGATGGCATGGCCGCCAGCCGCGTTCGCCAGCCTCAGCCTGTCTGTATAGCCACTATCCACAAAGACGAACCGCGCCCCGTCCGGCGACCAGCGTGCTCCCTTGAGGTCGTAGCTGGTATCGACCAGGCGGCGCGAGAAGCCACCAGCGGAGGCCTCCTGGTCCATGACCGCCGCACCCACGTCGGCCTTACCTTGTGCAGAGAACAAAAAGTGCGTGCCCGACGGCGCCCAATCTGGCGAAATGTTGGTTCCTCCGTTCTCGACCAGCACGTGCACAGCGCCATCGGTGAGCCCGATTTCGACGATGTTCCATTCGTACTCCGCGGCCGAATAGACGATCTTCCTGCCATCCGGCGACACCGAGGAACCCTGGATCGTGAAACCCGCAGAATAGATCGTCTGCCGGCTGCCATCCGCGACAGCCAGCCGGATCAATGAGTCGGTTGCGCTGTTGCGCGCCACCAGTAAACTGCGGCCGTCCGGGAACCAGCTCGCGCCCCACACACCAGCGCCCATTCCGTTTTCTGTTCCGGTGTAGAGCTTTCGGGGCTTACCGGAGGGATAGGAAAAAAGCCAAACCGTCCCGTTGTCCAAAGCGAGATAGGAGCCATCGGGCGAGAAACACATGTTTGTCGTAGGCATGGTAGGCGCAAGCGGACCCGGCCAGAACTCCCTCGCCGTTCCCCCGTGAAGGGCAGCAAGCCAAAGCTTGCCGTCGCGCGCAAACACCAGCGTTTTGCCGTCGGGGTGAATAGCGGCTGCTTCGACATGTTCCAGAACCAACTGCCCGGCGCCCCCGGAGGCCGGGATGGCCCACAGGCTGCCATCGGCGAAGTAATAGATGGATTCACCGTCGGGAGACCAGATTGGGGCATAACAATCCCTAGTCGATCTGGTGAGCTGCGCCGCCTCGTGCTCCCCAGCGCCGCGCGCGAAGATCTGTTGGACTCCATGAACCCTGGCCGAATAAGCGATGGTGTTTCCATCCGGCGACCATGCCGGGGCGCGCTCCTCGGTTTCTCCCAGTGCAACTCGCGTGAACTTGTACTGCGACAGATCCGGACCGGACACCGGTGTCAGGAGCCGCGCAAGAATGATTCCGGCGGTCAGGCATACGAGGGCAACCGCAGGGACCAGAAGGAGACGCTGGCGCCTGCGCCCCGCGTGAGGGGCCAGCGCCGCCTCAACCCCACTGGTGCTTTGTGAGAGACGCTCGCGAATCTGCTTCAGCTCGCGATACAGGTCCCGCGTCGAGTCGTAGCGCTCGGCAGGATCTTTTGCCAGCAGCCGTTCGATGACCCAGCGCAGCGGCAGAGGCACGCCGGCGGGCAGCGGCTCCGCCTCTTCGCGGATGATGGCCGTCATGGTCTCCGCTGCGCTGGGGCGCTCGAAGGCCCGCTTGCCCGACGCCATCTGGTACAGGACCAGGCCGAACGAGAATTGG
>Ga0181530_10006088_pt1 | contig 12014 bp, 18 predicted proteins | sample PEATcosm2014_Bin_42_FD_119769 | JGI IMG/M metagenome (GOLD analysis project Ga0181530, IMG submission 119769) | Peatland microbial communities from MTU Mesocosm Facility, Houghton, MI, USA - PEATcosm2014_Bin10_60_metaG | ecosystem: Environmental > Terrestrial > Soil > Wetlands > Peat | place... | reverse complement strand
GACGAAACGCCGCCATTGCCCATCAGCATCATCCCCTCTTCTTGTAGGAAGAGAGAATGCAGACCTCGCAAATGTTCGTCCGCCAGATTGTCGGCAAAGCCTTCGCCGGCAAACTGTGCAGTGAACGACACATCGCGCTCATCGCCGAGTTCCTTGTAGGTCGCGGCGTAGTCTTGTTCATTCGGAGTTCCAACCGCGACGCGGTGACCTTCCGAAGCTCCGGCGTAGGGCGAGCCAACAACCCGGGTTGCCTTCCAGTGAGCCGCCGTGCCGTATCCGTCATTGACGCGCCCCACGCGAGGCAGATCGTTGCGGAATGGAACGTTCACCGGGTACAGCAGCAGGACGGGCGCGCGAAGATCGTAAAAGTTGTAGCCCAAAGAGCTGAAGACGCCTGAGGATTTCTGGAAGCCGGGCTTGTAGCTCTTCTCCATGAAGCGGCCGGCGCCCTGATAGCCTTCCTCTCCATAGATGTTGTAGGCCTGCTGCTTGATCAGCTTCTTGGCCATCTGATAACGCGAACCGGTCGGCCCGCATTCGTGTTGAAGTTTTGACATGCCCGCCAGGTCGCCGTACATCGGAATGACAGGAGGTTCCATGTAGTCGGAAACCTTCGCCATTTCGTTGTTGTCGAGCGCCTTGACGCAAGCAGCCATGAATTCGTCGTAGCCTTTGCCAAAGTGGTTGTAGAACGACTGAGGCACCAGCGACCACGTATTGTTGCGATGCGAAATCATAGAGTTGTTCTCCTCAAGATCGTGTGGTGATTTGGTATTTCAGGAAATGACCCGCGACAAGGGGAGGACGCGAGACGGGTTTTGGTGCGGCTATGCGCAGTTAGCGAAATAGATGACTGCTGGGCGTGCAGCGTTACTTGGAGATCGCCGCAGCGAGACCCCTGCGGAGACCGCCGGAGTTGTCGTACGAATCGTCGTCGCCCACCGGGCCGGCGGCTTTATTCACCGGCTCGCCGGGACGTGCGATCGGAATCACAGTGGCGCGTGTCGGTTCCGGCTGAGCTGCGAGTTCAGCCTTGACGGCCTTGGCAACAGCCGCGGCCGTTGCTTCCGGCGTCTGAGCCTTCAATAGATCTTCCATCTTGGCCATCGTCGCGGTGAAGCTTTCCATGGCCTTGGTCATCGCTTCGTTCGCCTGCGGAGTATCGGGCTCGAGAGCCGCGGCTGCCTTGAACGCCTTACCGGTGCCTTCTAGGTGGTCGCACATCGCTTTGCAGTTCTCGCACATCGCCTGATGCGTCTTGTGCATCGCGGTGTGATGCGCGGCTTTGTCGGTGTGGTGGGACGCCATCTTCATGTGATGATCGCCCATGGTCTTGTGGTGCCCGGCGTGAACCTTGTCGGCAGCCATATGCGCGGCCATCTTGTGATGTTCGGCGCCAGCCGCCTTGTGTGTTTCGCAGGCCTCACCGTGCGCGGCCGCACACTTCATGTGGTGCGCGGCTTTTGCTTCGTGATGCCCGTGGGCTGCTTTGAAATGGCCGCTAAAGCCCTGCACGCCCTTGAGCAGTTCGTCAAACTTTTTCATGCTCTCGGCTCCTTTGTTGAGAAGTGCCGCCTTTAGGGCGGGTTCGCTAACTAATTCGGCGGTCTCTTCATCCACCATCGTTTTGAGGATGTCGACACCGTCTGCCAGCCAGGCGCGTAGGCGTCCGGCAATCGTGAGATTTTCATCGTCGTCTTCGTACTCGCCTTCGAAGATCTGCCGCAGTTCGATCCACTTGATCGCTTGCAGTAATTGAGAGAGATCGGCAACGTCGTACATCGACTTCGCCAAATCGATTTCGGCCTTGTGGATCTGATAGGCGATCACCGCCTTGTCAGTGTCTTCGTCGACTTCGATGCCGTGTTTCTTCGCGAGCGCGACGAGCTTCTTCCAGGCCGCGTCCTTCACATCTTGCGGAACGTCCTTCAATTCATCGAAGCGCGCGAGCGCATTCCGAATGTGGCTTTTGCACTTCGCTTCAGTCGAAAACTTCACCGGGAGATTCCAGGTGGAAGTGTCGTCCGGATCCAGCACGATGAGGAATGCCGAAGCCGGCAAATCTTCCCCGGCGACGCGCTTCGTTTTCTTCTCGGCCTTATTGATGAAGCGCGCAAGATTGTCCGATACCTGAACAGCTTTGCCGAAGTTGTCCACGTAGGAATAGTTCCCATCCTTGTCCGGTCCGCTCATCGTGATCGTTACGGTACTGCTTGTCTTCGACATAATCTCCGTCGTCGCGCGCTTCACGAAAACGTCCGGCGCTTCCCCGAACACGCGCTTGATGCCGCTGATCTCAGTCAACGTGAATTGCTCAAATGCCATAGCCTTGTCTCCTTCTCGATGAAGATCGATTGTCGTGCGCGTGCCTTCCGCCGGCGACAGCAAGATTCGATCCGCAGTGAAGCTCATGCCTTCCATGTCGTCGAAGTTGACGTAGCTGTAGACGACATCCGGGTCGACGTATCCCAGCGTGGCGTGCGGATTGTAATCGAAATTCGATTCTTTCCATGTGCCGACTTTGGCGATCTCCGAATTCATCCGCTTGAGGTCGTCGGAGACGACTTTGACGTGTAGCGGCGCCGCGTTGTCGCTGTGCTCGCTCGGCTCGAATGCCGCGGTGCCTCCGAATGTCACGAGAAACGGATTCTGTTGCGCGACGTATTGTCCGATCGCATCCATTCCGTCCGTGAAGCCGTAGCGCAACGTGATGTGCGGCTCCTCTTCCAGGCCCTGCCCCATCAAATGCTCCGGCGCAATCTTGCTTCGCAGCTCGGCCATGTTCTTGCCAGCCTCGGAGTCCGGCGGAATCGGCACCATTACACAGCCAGCCGAATGCTTCACGACGAAGCGGAAGGAATCGTACGTCTCGCTGCGCTCAAGAATAGAGAAGCCGGCTTTGGCAAGAGACTGCTCCGCGTTCTCGCGCGTGTAGGCGCTCTTCAGGAAGTCGCGGATCTCCCGAACACCAGAGCCAGCCGCTTTCGCGTGGCAGGCGTCCAGATGCGCCTTCAGGTCTTCGACACCACTTCCTGTGCGCGTCCGTCCGTGTCCGTCATTGTGCTCCCAAGAATCTTCTCCACGGACGATAACTGAGGCACCGCTTGCGTGCTCATAGCTCGTGGTTGGAACGGTCTCGTTTCCGTCCGTGGAAGAACCTGTGCGCTTGTGCTCGTACCCGGCGGCCGTCAAACATTCGTGGACCGGCCCGCTAGAGCGTGGCGTGAACTTTCCATCCGGCGCCTGCGGCGTGCGCTTTGCCGCGGCGGCGAAGGATGCGGCGGCGCGATCGGCTTCGAGCTTCGCAGCGTCAATTACGGACTCTGGTGTCTTCGGCGCGATCTTGCGAAGCTCTTGACTGCCATCGGCCTTAATGTGAAGTATCAGCGCGGTTTGGAGGGCACCAATATCGCAGAACGAAATTTCAATCAATTCACCAACGGCGTACTGAACCACCACATCCGCCTTGCAAGCGGCGCAATAATTACCACGGCCTAAAATGTCTGCCTTGCACGCTTTGCAGCGCCGATACGCGTACGTCCCACTTTGACTGAACGAAGTCAGTATCCCGCGTCGCAACTGATCCCATACGGCCTCATCCTTAGGCTCGGCTGATCCGCGAATCTGTTTCTTCGCTTCGTCGTACTCGAAAGAGGTAATCTTTCCGCCTATTTGTGATACATCGTGGTTGATTCGCACGGCGCATAGACTTGGTTCAGCGCCTGAATTCCGTGTTGCCTCATAGGTTTCTGTTGCCCTGGTTCGATAGGCCGGCATGGAGTCCGCATACACGCACTCCTCATTGTCACGATCCGGGATCTGTTCCGTGAACAGACCATAGGCGCTATGCGCTTGCTCGTCAATCTTCGACAGGGCGTGCGACTTGACGAACTTCTGTGCTTCGGCTTGTGCCATTGCTTTCGATTACGCGATGTGGGAAGCTATTTGCATGAGTACCGCCTTAGCAGCACCACATGGAGAGAATCAGAGTATGGAAACACTAGAACGAACAGAAGAGCGATTCGACGAGTCGCTCAGTAACGGGCCGGCCGCGGAGCGAATGACCGAAATGGAAATCCACGTCGACGCACTCGACGGCGCCCTAGCCGACTTCCTTGACGATGAGAAGAAGCGCTCGGAACAGAAGCGCGGCTGGATAAATGATCTGCTTCAAAAGCTCGATCAGGAAGCCAAGCAGCACTCCCAGGCCATTACTGAGCAGGAAGATCTGTATCAGCATGGGCGCGCGAAGCGTTTCGCTCAACTGAAAGCGCTGGGCTACGAGATTCCGGATGAACAACCGTACTCGGGATACGACCATCCGCCAATCGTTGTAGTGACTGGAACTGGCACTGGCGCTTCGGTAACGCACCTCACGCCAGCCCAGGAGCGAATGAAGAAAGCGCGCGAGGCTCGCGCGGCAAAGAAGCTCGCTGGCAGCGCGCCGGCGCCGGAACCAGCGAAGCGTCGTGGCCGACCAGCTGCGAAGAAAGGCAAGACCGGCGTAAAGCGCAGCGCGGCGACGCGCAAGAAGATGGCGCTCGCCGCCAAAAAGCGCTGGGCCGCCAAGAGGGCTGCTGAAGGCGCCCCCAAGAAGAAGGAGAAGGCATGATCCAACTAGGAAGCAAAGTCAAGGACAAGATCACCGGTTTCACAGGGATCGTAACCGGAATCGTCACCTACATCACTGGATGCTCGCAAGCCTTGATAGCACCGCCAGTGGACAAACAAGGCAAGCGACCAGAAGGTGAGTGGATTGATCTTCAGCGTCTCGAAGTGGACAAGAAGTTCAAACGCATCGTACTCCATAACGCTCCGGCGTTCGACAACGGGTTCGACGCCGAACCACCAAAGCGTTAACTCTGGCTGACGCGTTTTTCGCGTTCCGCGTCAGTAGCGAAGCCGCCGGATCACCGTTCGGCGGCTTTTGCTTGCCCGGGTACTTCAAAGAACAGTTGCGCGTAGCCGCCCTTGCTCCGATCGTATGTCAGTCGCGAGTGCGCTCCCTGAAACATCGTTTCCTTGGCCTTCGCTTCGATCTCCGCTGCTTCCTTGAGTGCCAGCTGGCGCATTACGTCGGCGCACTTGACGCACAGCAGAATCTTGCCGGCCTTGGTTTCGTATTCCTCGACGAACTTGTTCCTGGCCGGGCAAACCGCGCAGCGCAACTTCAGTTTTCGCGGCCGCGGGATCGATATAGCCGCCTGAACGCGCCGCTGAAAGTTGATTCGCGCGATGCTACTGCCAAGCTCTTCTATGGTAGCTGGACGCGCATCGGCTGGCACGTCAGGCGCCAGTTCCTCGCCAGGGTATTGCTCGATCTCCTCCGTTGTAACTGGAATCTCTGCGACTTCACTCATCGTATTTCTCGACAGGCAGCTTTGGATCCGGGGGCGGGAATTCCTTCAGGATGCTCTGTGCCAAGCGCTCGCAAATCCAGCATCGGCCACGGAACATGGCGACTTCACTTGTGAGTATGATGCCGCAGCGGATGCAGTGCTGGCTCCAGGTGGATATGCGCGGCATCAGATCGCGATCTGTGTCGGCGGGTGTTTCGGGCTGAGTCTGACGATCAAATCGATTATACGCTCAACGGTATCCTGATTCATTTCCTCATTGCCTACGCTCTGCGTTATCCCGGAGCCCCAATCGTCATCCGGGTTTCCGCTAGAGCGAATGGACACGTCCGGACCGTCGTACTCCGTCCGCACCGTGATCCCATGTGAATATTCGCGGCATTCCGTTTTGTATCCAGCGATTCTTGGATCGCCCTTGATGGCAGCGATGAACTCTTCGCGCGTCACGATGCCAGCACCACGGCCGGCTCAGGAAACGGCTTGTCGATGAACCACTGCGGCACGCGCGGCGCGTTTTTCTGCATGATGCCGTCCAACGTCTGCTGATTCAACGCCAGCTCCTGCCCGACGACGCCGTACGTCTGCCAGTTCGGACACACTGCGGAATACGATAGTGCACCGTTGATCTGCGCTACTTTGATGCCCAGCATCCGGCCACCGAGCTCGTTGAACTCCGCGATCTGCTCCGGTGTGGCGTCTTTGAAGTGCTCGAAATAGAACTTGTGATGACGCTTCTCGGCGTTGTCGAATTGATCCACGCCTTCCGCCGTCTTGCCGACCCACTTCCGATACGGCTCGCATGGTATTGCGATGTAGAACTTGTGCGGAAAGCCCTTCCAATCCGAGCCGCCGTACTGCGTTCCGGATTTCTTGAGCGCCATCAGAAGCGTTGCTACGTCAATCGAGCCGCAGTAGCTGCACGTCTCGAAGATGTCTGGCTCGAAGCCCTCCCCGGGCCCGCAGTCGCACAGACCGGAAGCTCCCTCTATGGTGCGCTGTACAATCGCGCAGCTTGGCCTGTGCTGTTCGTGACGCGTCCCGGATAGTTGATAGACCGGCGCGATTGGTTCGCCTCGCCAGTCGCGCGTGTGGGCGATGGTGAGTCTCACGAATATTCCTCATCAAAGCGTTCGACGCATGCCGTGAATGGATACTCCCACCTTCGCGGACTCGTCGGCTGAGGATTGAGCGGCTGAAGCGCTTCGAAGTCCTTGATCGGCTTGCCGTCGATGAAGACTTTGTTGACGGAGATGATCGGGCCGTAGGCTAGCATCACTATCTGCTGGGCGACCTGCTTCGGAAGAATCGACTCGCCATAGGTGTAAGTGATCAGTATCGTGCGCTCGACCCCGATGTCCATCAGGTCGAGAATGGAAGAGGGTCCCGAGCTGCCGGAAGGCGCGTCACCGATGGAGTACGTCTTGGAATACGCCTTAGCCGCAGCAAGCGGCGCGGCAACAGCCGAGATCAATCGAGCGAGAATCCGTCGACGAGTAATCATTGGGAATTATACATGAGTACAGTGCTCACACGCTGACGCCGATACCGGGTAGGATCTCTGAGAACTCGGTTGATGAACAATCATTCCGCTATAACGAGCGGAAAGCCACGGACCAGGAGCGCTTCCATAAAGTTCTCGGATCGGTCTCCGGGAAGCGCTTGACTTGGAATACTCTGACCAGTCAGGAGGTGGGGTGATGTCAGACCCAAACCACAAAGACAAGGGAGAGGAAGAAAAGCCGCCTGATATCAAGAAGACCAAGGAGTACCGAAACTTCAAAAAGCTTCTTAAGCAAGTCATCAAAGCGCCGCCATTGCGTAAACACGTCAATGCTAAGACCTGAAGAACGCAGGTCGAGACAATTAGAATCTGAGATACTAGAGGCGCTACGCGGTATCGCATCTTCATTGCCATTGGCTAAGGAACAGAAACGTAGCATATCCGAGGCACGTTCCGCCGCAAAAGAATATGACATATTCAAAGCCTCCGAGAGGCAGAGGCTTAGAGATGTCACTAATAGCCTTAATGCTTTTGTAGAACAACAGAACCGCGAGGCCCAAGAACAAGAATGGAGATTTAAAACACGGTCTCTCGTTGTTCAATAGTGTCTGTTCGGTGCTACGTTCGCCGCGTTCTGTGCTGCCTTTTGGTATGCCCATGTCGCCAGCCAGCAAAAAGACACGATGGATAAGCAATGGTCCCGGACGGCATACACCACGGTTGGCTATTCCACCGCTACATCCAAGGCATGTGCTGATTACAACCAGATTGACCAAGAGCAGTAACCAAAGCGAGACGAAACTGGCCGGTCTCCCTGATCCTAACCCGTGGATCACAGGTGAGTCAAGTAATTTGTTGCCCATGACAGACATGCTCACACGCTGACGCCGATACCGGGTAGGATCTCTGAGAACTCGGGCAATACCGGACTACCGTCTAACCGCGCCCAGAGGTGCAGACAGTACGGGTGAATGTTGACATAGCGCTCTACTGGCGGAAAAACAGCGTAAGCGTACCGATCACCAATGAAGGCCGCTTTGACCTTGCAGGTGTCCTCGTGTGTTGGCGTCCAGGACCGTCGCGAATAGCTCACATGAAGCCACTCTGCGCCGTCTGTCTTCACTTCGCAATCAATAATGACCTTCAGGGTCTTGTTCTCGTCCACGAGCACCCAACCGTCGCCCCACGGTTGAAGGACGCTCCATCCCTTCGGACACTCGAACTGCCAACTCATTGAGTTTTGACCTTCACTGTGTCATCGAAAGAACCAGAATATGCCCGCGACCAGCAACGCGTCAACCACCATGCCGCGCTTGTCCGGCCCGGTTGGATCGAGCGTCCAGTTGTACCAGAACTTGTACCAGAAGTAGGCGATCAGACTGAACTTGAACCAGTCCTTTCCGACCAGCGGATGGGCGGGCGCCAGCGAAAGCATCCAGACGAACGTGCACAGCAGAACGAGGAGAATGGCGGCAAATCCAAACTTCCACGCGCCGAGTGATGCTTCAAGATCGCTGATGCGATTCCTCTGCTGCTGCTCGAAGGGGCTCTCCAAAAATGCTACCGGACCGTCGTACGTCTTCTGTACTTCTCGTGCTTCAGCTTCTGAATTGAACAGCATCACGCCCCGAAGCTACATCCAGAGATTTTTCCGGTCACCGTGTTTCCGGAGATTCGTATTCCACTGTCGTAAATCGAAACGCCATTATCGGCGAATAGGAATGGTCTTGAGAACGTGTTGTCGCTGAACATTCGGCTTCCAGGCGTCAGCTCAACTAGCACGCCATCTTTTACGATCTTGTTCGGTCCGAAGTGCTCTTCGCCGATCGCGCGCCGCATCTCACCCAGCCAGTTGCAGAAGGATAGCATGCGCTCGTAATTGCCTTGTAGGCCGAAGGCCCGCGCGATTGCATGCTGCGTCGGACAGTTTTCAGGCGTACAGCGAATGAGATCGCCATGCGCACAACTATTTGTGATTGGCAAAAGCTCTGCCACTTCCTCCAGCGGGCTCACGCCGTAGCCCAGTGACCCAATAAAGCCGCGTGGCACGATGTTCCGCGGCTTGTAGATCAGTTGTTCGCTGGTGAAGTCGCGCCGGACGCCGTCCGGCCTCTTCACCTGAAACGCTGGCGACGGAGCTTTCGGCACTATGTACTCACCGCTCGATGGCCAGATCATCATCAGCGTCACCCAGTCGCCGGGAATCCATTCCGCTGCCGGACCAGACGTCACCTGCCAGTGCGCTCGATTCCTGAACGGCAGCAGACATCCAGCGTCCAGAACCAGCATATCCTCAAGAAGACCGTTATAACGAACAGGCCCGCACAGCCGTTCGATCTCCGCCTTTGCCTCTTCGATGCAGGCTCGAGCGTAGGGATGCTTGGCCAACTCGCGGAGCTGCGCGTGCGTGTACTCGCGTTGCGGCTGCGGTGTCGGGAACTTGCACGAATCGTCGCCAGTATGCGACAGTGCCGGCTGAGATTTAGCCTTCAGAAACGGTGCTGCTAGCGCGGCCGGAAGGAATTGAAGAAGGGATCGACGGGTGAACATGTCAGGAAGTATATCACAAGGAGCGCGCCGCGATTGATCGCGCCCCCTTGTGGTTCAAAGTGGTGGGCTACTGTGGCGTCCCGAAGGTGAACACCAACGAAGCGGCCGGGGCGGGCGGAGGCGGCGGAGCGGCTGTGACTATGATGCTTGCCACGCCTTGCAGCGCTTCCGTAGCGCCACTTCCCTCTGTGCCTGTCGCTGTCTCGGTCAGCGTCGCCGTTCCTGGTGCCACTGCGGTGATAATTGCGCCATTCGGTGTTGCCGGGTCCGCCGCCACAGTGAAGACTGTCGGATCCGATGACGTGTAAACGCAACTCGAAAGGACTGCTGTACTCGGCGTTCCATCCGCCTTAACGGGACTTCCAATTACAGAAACTGTCGAAGGGTTCCCGGCAGCGTTGGTTGCTACCATTGAAAATTGCATGTGCTCTCCTTTTAGGTGATCTTCAAATTCAAATTTGCCGCGCTTCCAGCGAAACGTAAACTCCAGACGCACGGCGGGGTGATGTCGATGTCTTCGACTCATGGATACAGCCTATCACGACTTGCCGCCGTCGTCTTCTGAATGTTTCGTGAATCGACCGGCGCCCGGCTGTCCCTTGGGAACGTGATCCCTGACAAACTGATCGTGAAGCTTCTGCTCCCGCCGTTCGCTTTGCTCCCGTCGCTGTTCGCTCATCCGCAGTTGCTCTTTCCAGGCTTTGGCCCGCGCAACTCCGATGCGCACCAGATGGAATAGAATCCATCCGCATACGAAGATTACGATTGCGAGGAAGGGAAGAACGGCAAGTTTCACGATAGTCGATGTCCGTAACCAAAGCCGCCGGAGGGCAGCAGGCCGATCAGAATATACAACAGCCAGATCGCCACGAACACGATCAGAATTACGCGAATGATGCGCGCGATAGTCGCATCCATCGGAATCTGTTGGAGGACCCACAGCGCAAGTCCGACGATCACGAGCACAATAATGATTTCAATGAGAAATCCAGGAAACATACGAGCCCCTTCGTTCTGCGGATGCGTGCTCAGTCTCTTGCGGCTGACCGGCTGCGGCCACTATCTGACGACCATTGGTCACTTGGCAAAGCTTGCGATCCAGTGCAGCAGATTCTGAAGGCTGACTGTACCGCTTCCGGCAACAAGTACCGCGCCAACAATAACACCGATGGCATATTTCCATCGATTATCCCAAGTGCTCAGTTTCTTCTGAATCGCGACGAAGTTCTCTGCTGACTGCACTTTGGCTTCGTCTAAACAGACATCGAGATGATTCAATCGATCCACCATCCCTTCAAACCCCTTTTCAAGAGAAGCAATTCGTTCGCCATGCGGTCGCTCACTCATGTGCTCCTGGCTCCTTCGACGCGGAGGCCGGCTGGCTGAGTTGGAAGACACCCGCTTTTTGTGCGCCACGCGGCCCTCTTCTTTGTGCGGGAAGTTTCATAATTGCTACGACTTTGTAGGACTTATCGGCTCGACGTGGGTCTCCTCGATTTTCTTTGTGACGAGCGTTGCCGGCACTTTCCCACCGCCGACAGTTCCGGTAACGGTCTCAGTGGTGGTCGTCACCTGCTTCATCAAGGGAAGCGGCTGTGATGACAAAAATTTGGTCACGCTAACGATGCCATTTGCGAGGAATAGAGCCCCAATTGCGATATAGAACTTTGACGTGTAGACGTTGAAGTCCTTCGCGTCAAGTGCAGGCAATACGATTGATCCAGTAACGGCCGAGGCTCCTCCGCTAATGAAGCCACCAATAATTCCTCGGAGCCATCCATCGATGTCAAGGGCGCTCATCGTATTCAGAAGTTTCATCGATCCCGTTGCTCCGATTCGCGTCCTTCCGCGAAGCCCTCCGCATGTGACGCTAATTTCTCCGATTTCACAAGCGCCGCCGTCAGACTGTTTGTGTTTCTCTCGGTTTTCGCCACGTCGCTTTCGACCTTCTGCATTTTACTTTCCATGTTCCGTTTGTGGGTTATGAATCCCAGACCTAAGCCCACAATACTCAGAAACACACCCGTTACCGCCGGTCTTACCCAGGCCATCACGGCGTCATTACTGGCCTTCGCATCGTCCCGCTGCTGTTTAAATAGCGCCTCAATAGTCGTCAAGCGTGTGTCCTGCTGAACCATCGTGGAAGCTTCATGGCCTGCATCTACCGCGGCGACGCTATCAAGCGCTTGTCCGGCGGCAGCCTGCGCAGCGTCCGTACGCTTGAGCATAGACGCCCGATCATTCTTGACCTCGTTGCTCAGGCTAGCGACTTGGACGCGCATGTCGTTTACGCTCGCTTGGAGCATCTGAACGGCTTGAAGGATAGCCGCGTTCTGATCGGCGGCTACGACCGAAAATGGCCGCCATGTGAAGCCTGCCCAGATGATGCACAGCGACAACACGGAGGCGCTGATCAGTCTTGCGAATCGCATTTTTGGGAAGTATTTCCGCGCTCAAGCTCGGCGAGTGTTCCGGCGTGATTACATTGCAGGCAGTAGAAATGCTCGGTACTAATGCCGATTTGGTCTGATCCGCACTGTGGGCAACGCGGATCTGGCTTCTCTTTGGCTTCTTCGGTCACGCATCACGCCGCCTGTGAAAGTGTT
>Ga0181530_10006087_pt1 | contig 12016 bp, 11 predicted proteins | sample PEATcosm2014_Bin_42_FD_119769 | JGI IMG/M metagenome (GOLD analysis project Ga0181530, IMG submission 119769) | Peatland microbial communities from MTU Mesocosm Facility, Houghton, MI, USA - PEATcosm2014_Bin10_60_metaG | ecosystem: Environmental > Terrestrial > Soil > Wetlands > Peat | place... | reverse complement strand
TGATCCAGATTTAGCCGCGCGGCTTGGAACAGCGGGCCGCGCCCATGCGCTGAAGCTCTTTACCTCCGAGGTATTCGAGCAGCGGATTGAAGAATTGTACGAGGCGGTACTTTCGGGCTGCGCGATCGAAGGGCCGAAAAGGTCATTGCGCTCAACCGCAATCCCGGAAAGTCGCGATAACATAAGCGCCTGTGTCAGGCCGCTTCCAGACATTCAGCCATCCGAACTCGTCGATCTTTAAATGAGCTTATGCAAATCGGATGACAGGCTTACCGCTGCCAGGGATGCCGAACGCTTGCAAAACCTTAAAGCCTAGTCGCTCGGTCTTCGCCCGTTTGGGGTGGCCGGGTGGTCTGCTGGCCGTCCTATCAATGATTGGATCCGCGTTCGCACAATCGCCCGATCCGCAGACAAGCTTGCAACGCTGCCGAACCATTGCCGACGACGCGGCGCGATTACGCTGCTTCGAGGAGGCCACCGCGAAACCATCGAGCCCGCCGGCACCGAACTCGCCCGCACCACTGCCCGGTCCAAAGCCAGGTCCACAGCCAGGTCCTCAGCCAGGTCAAGGCATCGGAACTTGGCGGCTCGTGCGAACGCCGAACCCGGCCACTGGAGCTGCCACTGTCTCGATTATGCGGACGGCGGACATAGTAAAGTCAGATATCGATCTTGCCGGTCTGATGCTCCGCTGTGCCCAGAACAATTTCGAGGTGATCGTCGTATTGGTCCGCCCTCTCCCACCACGCGCACATCCGAAGGTAACCGTAGGCACGGGTGGCAGTAGCGTAGAGTTTACAGCGACCGTCGTGCCGCCGGGTGCAGAAGTGTTGTTGCCCGCAGACGCCAGCGCGCTAGCGTCGGGGCCCTGGCAAGCCGCACCCGAACTGTCGGTGCAAATCGCCGCTGTTGAGGGCGATGAGCCGTCAGCCGCAGTGCAGGGCATTATCCCCCTTGCGGGCCTTGGCAACGCTATCCCGCTTCTGCTGTCTAACTGTCCTTCACAATAGGTACCCGCGTAGTCCCCGCCATGGCCGTCTTGCTGGCGGTGGCGATCGGCGTCGCCACCGCGGCCCACCACGGACCGGGAGGGTCGCTTAAATGGCCGATTTGAGCCTGGGAAGCCTCCAGATTGGCGATTTGCAGGGGGGCCGCCCAATTACTCCCTTGCCGCAACGCGCATCGGCGGCCTTCGTAGCCGCGTTTTGCGGGAGCCGCATCCGGGCCGCCGCCTGTTCATTGAGTAGGCTTGGTTTATTACCGCCTCAAGCTCGCCAGCCGTCCGTCCCTCCCCCTGACGGCCAACGTCACGGGCGATGGCACCCGGCAAGTAGCGACGCCGGCGCCACAACCACTGAGTTCACCCCGCTTGTGCGACTAGCCACGGCCGTGCAAGTTCGGGTGGCCTGCCCCTACACCGATGCCGACGTGTCGAACGCCCGCCTGATCCTGGTTATCTTGCTGTGCGCCTCGCCCGCCATCCTGGCTTTCGATGGGGCGATCGTGCATGGCGTTCTTGCCGGCGTGGCAGCAGTGGGGATCGCCATTGTTTCTCGGACGATGCGCCCGGTAGAAACGCAGTTTTTCCTGTCGTTTGCCAAGCGCGCGGCGGTAGTCGCGGCCATTCCGGCGCTTTGGATGCTAATCCAAGTGCTGCCCCTGCCCTTCCTTGCCCACCCGATCTGGACGAGCGCCCAAACAGGTATCGGACATCCGATCGCGGGGTCGATCAGTATCGATATCGGCGCAGGCGTGATGGCGCTCGGGTTCTATCTCACCATCGTCGCGGTCGCGTTCTGGTCCGCGAGCGTTGCCGTCGACCGCCAGCGCGCCGAATGGCTCTTGTTTGCATTGATGATCGCAACTGCCCTGATCGGACTGACGGAGGCGGCCACTACCGTCTTCAAGCTGCCCCACTTCGACACGACAGCAGTGTTGTTCGATCGCACGCAAGCGATCGACTGCGTGGCGATGGGTGTAATGATCGCCGCAGCAGCAGGCGTCAGGACATTGGAACGCTACGAGACCCGCCGCACCAGTCCGACCCGATCAGTTTCGGCTTTGCTGTGGACCTACGTGGCCTGCGTAGCGGCACTGGCGATTTGTATCGCGGCCCTGATCATGAGCGCGCCCGTCAGTACGCTCGTTGCGACGAGCTACGGCGCCTTTGCGCTTTTGTCGGTCGCCTTGATCCGCCGCCTCGGCCTGGGTTCCTGGGCTGCTTTGGCGATCGCTGTCTTCGCCATCGCGGTTGCCGGACTTGTCGCAGCCAGAGAACCGGGGCTGCCGAACAAGAACCTCACCCTTGCATTCGCCGACTCGCCTGCGTCCCTGACGGAGCTGAGCCAACGCATTCTCGATGACACACCTTTGATTGGGACCGGCGCCGGCACTATTGCGGCGATCGCGCCGATCTATCGTGACGTCGATGATCGAACGCCACTTTCCACCGCACCGACTGCTGTGGCCGCAACGGCTATTGAACTGGGCCGTCCGATGCTCTGGCTCATTGTCGCGACAACAGTCTTTTCGATCTTCATTCTGTTGCGAGCGTCGCTGCAAAGGGGCCGCGATTCCTTCTATCCGATGGCGGGCGCAAGTTGCCTAATCACACTGTTGATCCTGTCATTCATGAACCCCGGCGTGTTAGGAAGCGCCGCCGCAATAATTGCTGCGGCTACGCTCGGGCTGGCAATCGCCCAAAGCAAAAGCCGCTCCGTTCAGCAATAGGAACTCAGCGAGCCGCCATGCCATCCACCGGCAACTGACATGCGCGATGCAAATTATGTCTGCAAGCCGGCCATTGGCCAAAGAGGTTTGGGTTTGATCCGCAGCGGTCATCCCTGGGAAGTCCCATGAACCCTCGTTCCGCGTCACCGCGGCGCGAGACTTTTTTGTTGGTAAAATACCCGAGGCTATTTTAGTCGGTCAGCATCGCGCTGCGCAGGCGGGACGGCACGCTGACGGTCGACCAGTATTTCGGGTTACTCGGAGATTCCATGCGTACCCACTTATAGGGCGTGATCTCGACCGGCCGAAGATTGGCGTTGAGGTTGTCGAGAACCAGATCAATGTCTCGCATCTGGTCGACGTCTTTCATGCGCACGACAAGGACGAGGTGATGCTCGCCCGACGGAACCACGACTTCGGACAGCAACAGTGACCGCGACGGCCAGCCGCGCTCGAGTAATTCATGGCGCTTGGTGACCGCATAGTCGTTGCAATCACCGGCCGGCGGCGAGACCAGCCATTGCTCGGTGGCAAGTCCGCCCAAGTTGGGCTGCGGGGCGATGTCGCGGTTGACTTGACGATTGACGGTGTTGAGCTCGTTCAATCGATCCATCGTCACCGCAATGTTGCGCTTGCGGAAATCGACCTTTTGCACCAAGCAGTCTTCCTGGTAGCGCAGGCAGAACACAGTATGTGCCATTGGGGCAAGCGTTGGCTCCTCAAAGGCAATCCGGTCGATCTGGAGCCGCAAAAGGCGCGGATAGCTGAAGAAAGATGCTTCCGAAGCAGATCCCCAACACGTGACTGCGATCAACGCGATCCCTGCGAGAGCCTTTGCCGTTAGACGCATGGCATTTTTTCCCAACCAATTTGTTGGGGAATAAATACCGGCAAAAGTCTGCAATCCCGTTCGTGGCGTCGGCGTAATTCAAGTCAAAATCGGAGCCTGTGGGCAGGGGTTTGTTAACCCAGAGCAGATGGCTTAAACGTCCCTGTCACGATCTAGGAGAAAACGCTTTGGCCTGGAATGTTTTGGCATCCCCACAACAGGAAGCGCAGCCGCGGATTCCTAATGGCATTCGTGTTTACGCCATTGGCGACGTTCATGGGCGAGTGGACCTGCTGAAGTCCGTATTCGGGCGTATTGATGCCACCCTCAAGGCCCATCCTATCGAGCAATCAGTACAAGTCTTCTTGGGCGACTATATTGATCGCGGCCCGAATTCGCGCGAAGTCATTGATGCTTTGATCGCGCGAAGGAAACAGCACGCGATGGTTTATCTTAAAGGAAATCACGAAAGTTACGCGATTCAGTTCTTAAACGATCCATCAGTGCTCGCAGAATGGATGCAATATGGAGGGATCCAGACTCTGCTTTCCTATGGCGTAAAACCCCCCACGCGCGGCAATCCGCAACCAGCAGAGGACGTTGCCGAGGCCTTTCGAGAGGCGCTGCCGGCGAACCATCGCCGTTTCCTGGAAGGACTCGGCCTGTCATTTACCTGCGGGGATTTCTTCTTCACCCATGCCGGCGTGCGTCCGGGGATTCCCTTAAGTCAACAAAGCGAGCATGATCTGCTCTGGATCCGCGAGGACTTCCTGCTGCACGAAGAAGATTTCGGAAAGATTGTCGTTCACGGCCACACACCCGCCAAGGAACCTGAGGTTCGTTCGAACCGCATCAATATCGATACCGGCGCCTATGCGACCGGACGGTTGACGTGTCTCGTTCTCCAAGCGGATCGGCGAGTCTTCATTTGACCATGCGGGAGTGGCCGACGCAGTACTGCCGATTGTGATCGATCGTATCGATCCTGCTATGGTTCCAATAGGAAGGTTTATATAACTCGCCGATGAATATGCCATCGCAAACCACTTTCCGGCTCGTGACACTCGTACTCGCGATCATTCTTGGGGCGCAGTGCATTTGGCTGCTGCTCGCCGAGCTCACGCGGCCAGGTGTCAATCACCTACCCACGGACCCGCAGAGCGCGGCACTTGCTGCCAAGCAACGCAATGACGCAACCTGGGCGGCGTGGATCGGCGCCATCCGCGGCGATCTGTGGGCAGATTCCGCGTACACCTACTCGGACTTGCTTTGGGCTAGCTCCAGTAACGAGTCTGAACAGACCGAGGCCTTGGACCGGGTACAGGTGAGACTAGATCGGGCGCTGCGCTACGCACCCCACCAGTCCAGCACATGGCTTCTCCTTGCGGCGCTAGCATCACGCTATCGCTGGCCAAAGCCCGATCCGACAGAAGCCCTCAAAATGTCTTATTACACCAGCCCCACCGAACCGGCACTGATGCCACTTCGCCTGCTCGTGACGGCGCAGCTGGACGAAATCAAGGACACTGAATTGCAGCTACTGGCTCGACGAGATATTCGCCTGCTTATTGCGCACCAAGGCAAGCCAGCGGTGGTGCAAGCCTTCCAGTCCGCGACGCCGGCCGGAAAGCAATACATCGAAGGAACGGTCAAAGAGATCGATCCGACATTTGCCCAATCGCTTGGTGCCGGTACACTGTGATTCCTTGAGCGAATCGGCACTCTCCTTGCACCGTAATGCCAGTTCGCAAACCTCATGATTGATCGATGAGCCCAATTGACCCACGAGTAAGATTTTTGGTCATAAACGCATTTCGCATTGCATCGTGGCTATTAGCGGTCACGATCGTCGTACTATCCCTCGTTCCACCCTCGTTACGACCTGAAACCGATGTGCCGCATGCTCTCGAACATTTCGCGATCTTCGTCGCCACCGGCATCGCGTTCGGGATCGGTTACGGCCGTCGACCCGGATGGGTCGCGCTCTGGATTGTGATCTTTGCTGGAGCGGTTGAGCTAGCGCAATTCGCTGTTCCTGGCCGTCACGCGCGTCTGAGTGACTTCATTGTCGACGCTTTGGCAGCGTGCATCGGTCTGGCAATGGCCAGCTTTGTTGCTCAGCGGACCTTAGCGCCGGGCATCTGATCGAGACCTTTCAACACTTCTAGGTACCAATCTGCCGGACAATTTTTGCGCGAATGGCCCCTACATCCTGAAAATTGATGTTAAGTGCGATCACTGCCAATTGCGAGGATCGGCCATGGACCATCATCCTTTGGGCCGCCGGGAATCAATGGCAAACGTATTTCCAGGTGCAATGCCCATATACGTCGCACGATTGAACCTGACCGCACGACGAGCTTCTACTGCCAATCGGAGGGGGAGTGAGGCTTGGCTCGAAAGGGCAGGTTCTCAAAGTGCAAATCGGCGGAATATCAAACGAGCTAGTGCACGCGGGCTGCACCTGACCGTTAACACATTGACAGGTGCAGCTCGCATGCGCGCCTGTCGAAAGGACCAGGATCGCAAAGCTTACAGCGAGGCCGGCGAGATGTTTGAGCATAGACTCTTCCCTTAGATCCACGCTTGATAGCGTTGCGCGGTAATCGAGCCCAGCCGCCGGCTAATTTAAGCCCGCCCCCAGGCCGCCCATGCCCGGAGTGAACTGTTCTCGATATTCGAACCGGAACTGATTCATTGCCGGCATGATTCCCAGAACGATCTCCTTGCGCCCATATGCCGGAACATCAAGTGGAACGCATTGTGATGATTGGTAGTAACACACCTTCATTTTGATCGGCTGGCTACATTCGTTGCTCGCCATAATTATGTGCTCGAATATGTTGGGATTTATGATCTGAGCTTTTGCAGAGCCAAATACAGTTAGGCATGGTTTTCCCGTTGGCCCCAAATGCGACTTAACGCCCGCGCTTGGAGTGCCGCTTAGCAGCGGCAGCTGTGCGGGCGGGCGCCCGCTTGAACTCCCCACCGTGGCTGCGCCTTGGGTGCCCATAGGTGAGGTAACTTGCGCCGCAGCACCAGTCCCCCACGCCAGAAGCACGACAAGCAACGCAAACACGCAGCACCGTTTGTCGTACCCCACCCACCCGCTTAACGTCTGTGGCCGTCCCGCTCGCTGTCGAGATAGTTTCGGCACGAGATCGGCCTCGATTATCATCAATCCCAATATTACCTCCAACCTTCACTTGGTTGACATCGTATCGGATATCGCCGGAAAAAACGCTAAGCCTGGTCCATCGACTTTAGATGGAGTTTATGCCCGAATTACGCACATTTCATTGCACTATTGCACGATTACGCCAGTGGCTGGTTCTAGTCCCACGGCCGCGGATCCGGACGCGCAATACCCGGCACGTCGACGTCGTAGCCAAGTTTGTACAGGGCCCTCGCAAAGGCCTGTCTGTTGCGTTCAGCAACATCCTTCAGGCCCGGCAACAGAAGCGCTCGCTCGCGCCAGCCGGGGCCGGTAAAGATAGCAACCATGTCCGCATAAAATCCCGTGTCGAGGAGCTTAGCGAACTCTGTAATCGCCTTCCGGGCGAGATCCGGCGGCAGCTGCTGAAATACGGCAAGCGCATAGCGATTGCGCTTGAGAGCGATCCAAGATTCATATGGGCCTAATTGGTAGGAGAGTCGTAGATACCTAAGATAGTCCGCGTTAAATCCGTTTCGATTACTCTCCACCCAGTAGAGCACGAACCACAAGAACGGATCAGCCGGAGAACATGCCAGCGATCGGTGTATCGATTCGCTGAGCGAGAGTAGCGACGCATCAATGTCGCCACCATCATATAGAGCCTGTTCCGCGATCCGAGTCCGTATGATCGCAGCGCTGTGTATGGCAGCAGGACGGCACCGCTCCGCATGTTCGGCCGCCTCCACCTGAGGCAGCAAGGTTGCCAGCACCTCGGCTTTAAATGGATCGCCATTGATGACATGGGCCGCCACGCGTTCAATCGTCACCTGTTGCGAAAAAACGGCCATGGCCTGTGTACCCCAAGCCACCGCCAAAACTCCGACGCTAATCAGCGAGATCCGTACGGCAATCTGGCAATACTTGTTCAGAGCTTGCGGCATGGGGCGGATCCTGTCTTCAACCCGCGCCTGGGTCGCTGAAAGGAATTTGCGCCAAACGGCACGCAAGAACTGACCTCGAATGTTGACGGACGAAACAGTACGGCTTGGTGATCAAGCAATTGGTCGGCATCAGTCGGTGTAACCGTAACGCGCGTAATATCGGTTGTAATAGTATTTGCCACGATAGCTCTCATAGCGGTTCAGCACATTGATGTCCGCTTTGTTGAGGACAACGCCGAGTAAATTGTCGTATACGCCGCGTGCAGCACCGAGCGCATGTTCGACCACGTCGATCTTGGTGCGCCCCCACTCGATGACAAAGATGTAGGAATCCACGAGGTTATACGTTGCGCGCACATCAACCACGGGTGCCAGCGGCGAAAGATCGACGACAACGTAATCGTAAGTCTCGCGTAACCGGTCGAACAGTTTCTTGGTCGCTTCCGATGCCAGGATTTCGCTAGTGTGGGCGACGCGCGACTTGAGCACACACGGCAAGAACGTCAGCTTGGTGGACGGATCAGTCCAGGTCACATCGTCTAGCGACGCCCGGCCTGAGAGAACCTCAATCAACCCAGAGTTCGCATTCGGGGCAAGCTTTCGGCTCAACACAGGATTGCGAAGATCGCAATCCAGCAAAATCACTCGCGAGCCTGAGTGCGCCATCAATTGCGCCAGAGAAGTCCCAATGGTCGACTTACCTTCATTTGGAAGCGACGAAGTAAGTGCGATGACTTTGTTCGATTTACTGACCCCAAAAAGATCGCCGGAGATCTTGATAGCACGTATAGACTCGGTAAATCGCGAAAACGGCGAATCGATCACATGCCACAGTACGCTTTTGTCGCGCACGATTGTCCTTGCGCCGAAGGTCGAATCATTCCGTCTCGCAGAGAACACTGGCTCGTTCGCGGCCTCTCTGTTGAATTTTCTTCGCTCGGAAAAATATCGTGCGACCTTCAAAGTCTCGGAAGTCTTGACGAGGCCCGCATACACAATATCGACCACCCGCCGCAAAAGACTTCGGTGTACTGGGCCATCGCTTTCAGCGGGAACTGCCGCGTCGACGCTCGCGTCCTCCTTCAAAACAGGCACAACAGCGATGCAATCGGCCTGTAATCCGTCCTCCACTTGCTGACTGGTGCGGAAAACCCGATCGGAAAAATCCCGCACCATGCCTATCCCAAAGGCCAGAATCATCCCACCCGCCGTCGCAATCGCAAGCACCAACAGCGTTCTTGGGTGGCTCTTGTTCAACGGCGGCGTCGCCTGAGTAATCAGCCGCGACTCTGTGATCGGGAAAGATTGCTGCTGCACCGACATCATGTACTGCTGGAGGAAATTGTCGGCCATTGCCCGGTAGCTTTGCGCAGTAGAGTCGAGCTCGCGCAGCGTGATCTGCGCCTGATTAGTGTCGTTCGACTGTGAGATGATGTCGTTCAGCCCTTTCTGCACCGCGCTCTCACGCGCCATCGCGATCTCGTAGTCGCTCTTGTAGGTCTCGGCAATGCGTCGCAATTCGTCGTCGATCGATTTTCTGATCTCGGCCATCTGATTGCGGAGATTGACCGCCGCAAGATGATCGTGCCCGTAGCGCGTCGACCAATCCGATTCCCGGGCCGAAATATCAAGATACTGCTGGCGCAGCCTGGTGATGACGTCGTCGTGGAGGGTGTCGGTGACGGTGGCGCTGTCTTCAAACCTTGGGCTCTGGTTTTCTTTCTGTAAAATCTGCTGCACTCGGTCCATCCGAGCCTTAGCCTCAGCAGTCTGCGCCTGAGCGAGGACGAGCGCGCTGTTCAGTTCGGCCAGTTGCTGCTCGTTGAGCAACCGCCCCCCGGTATCGACAATGTTATTTTTGGCCTTGAAATCGACTTCGGCGCGGTCGGCCGCCGTGGCTTGGGCGCGCAGCTCCTTGAGCCGGTCTTGCAGCCAGACCGCCGCGCGTTTGGTTGATTGATATTTGGATTCCAGTGCATCGACCACATAGGCGTCGGCGATTGCATTGGCGATCTGTGCCGCGCGTTCAGGACTGAGTGACTCATAGTCGATGTCGATAACATATGTGAGGCCGACCCGCCTTATCCTCAGCGCGTTCTCGAAATGCTGGAGCGCCCTTCGGGTGAGTGCTAAATCCGAACTCGGTTCGTCGGGGCCGAAAAGATTGGCTACGCTCGAGACCAGACCGAACACGGTGCCAATGAGCCCGCCGCTTGCTCCTACGAATTCAGGGTCGTCGGTGAGATGCAGGTCCTTGATAACCGAGAGTGCGATGTTTTCAGATTTGAGGATCTCGACCTGACTATCGACCATCGCAGTGTCGACCGGCGCGTCAAATCCCAGCGAATTTTGCTGCTGGAAAAGATTAGATTTGTGGGTATCGATAATCATGACAGCCTCGCCGGTATATCGCGGAGGTGTCGTGAAAATGTAGACCGTCGCCAAACCGAGCGTCAGCAGCATGATAAATATGATGACCGGCGACTGCCGGCGCACGAATGCTACGAACGACGCATACTGCTCTTCTGGCGACGCAGCGTCGGGCGCCGGGGCCGCGGGCTCGACAGCGTTCTTAGCCTTATCGATCTGGAGCATGTAGCTTCCCGGCGGCTGTCGCCTGGATCCTTGATATGATCATTCTAATTCGTCCACGGCTGCGTGTGCTTAAGACTTCATCATGGGTTGCCGACGGAAACCGGAGAACTCGCGCTTCCGGCGGAAGTTGACGTAATGGAATGCGTTGGTGTCGTTTGTATGGGGCTGCTCACAATCAGTGTGTTACCGCCACCACCTCCCGCCGTGTTCTGATTGACGGGTCCACCGCCGCCGCCACCTCCTCCCCCGCCAGCGCCGGTCGCTCCGATAGCTTGATCTCCCATGACGGCCGCAAAGGCCAGAGACGCAGTCTGATTGTTTGTGGCGGCAAGCGCGGTCTGTATTTCGTACGCATAGGCTTGGTCCGCAGTCACTGACGCCAAGGCGGCTTGGCCCAAGCCGGTACCGATAGCATTCGCCTGATCAGGATTGGCAGTCGCCAAAAGGCCGATGATTAATGCCAAATCAGCGTGATCGGCGATTGCGAGTTGCCTGATCAGTGAAATCATTAGCGGCCCACCGATTGGAAAATCGGCCAAAACCTGGGCAGGGTCGGCCTGGAATTGTTGGGAGGTGAGTTGCCCCGCCTGTTGCGCTCGACTGTCGGACGGCACCATGGAAATCCCGATGCTGCCAACCAATAAAAGAACTCTAAACGCGTTCCAGTACACCGAGCGCATCGCGACACCCTGTCAAATTAACATTCCATTTAATATACCATGGGGTCTCTAGAAATCACCACCCACAGCGGACTCATCCGTATTAACTCTCGATTGATTCTTAACGAGAATTCCCGACTTTTTTGCGGTTTTATCGCTGCTTCCCAAAAGTGACTGAGCAAGTCCCGCGCCAATGAGCGCCATAGCCACGATGGCGTACCCGGGTATTTGCAGGGTGAAATCGATCAGCGAATGCAGCACGGCGAGGATCGCGACCGCGAGGGCCGCGACTGGAATCACGAGATCGCGTCGGCGGACCAAGGCGCCGCGGATGAGTACGGCGAAGACGACCAGCCAGGCGATGACGACAAGCGTCGCGATCGGGATGCCCATGTCGGACGCAACCTCCAGGAGCGTGTTGTGGGCAATATCCCAAACCCCCCACATCGAGATATTCGGGCTTCTATAGGCGGGAAATGCGTAAGCAAATGTGCCCTGCCCGGTCCCGAACCAAGGGTGATCGGCAATCATGCGCAAGGTCGACCTATAGGTCTCAAGCCGCCCCTCGTCCGATGCGCCCTGGAAATCGAACCGGGCGTTGATGCCGGCACCCATGAACTGCAGCAAAATGAGCGTAACTGCGCCGGCTCCAACAATTGCGTTCACGAGCCCACTCCGTCGCGGCAGGTCGCGACGGAAGAACACTGTGAACGCCACGATCAGTGCGAGCAGCGAGAGCACCACTCCGCCACGCGAGCCAGTCATGAACATCGCCGCGAGACATAGAAACAGCATTACGAACGCGACGACGATTTTTGTCGGCGTGCCGGACAATAGTCCTGACGGTATCGTCCGCCACTGGAGCGGACCTCGCGGCATCTCGAGTCTCACCCGCTCCCAAAGCAGGAGCGACCACACCACCGCGCAAGAGCCGAAATAGGCCGCCGCAGTGTTGTGGTTGATGAAAGTTGCGGTCACGTAGGGGAGATAGGCCTCTTTCTCGCGCCACAGGATGTGGGTCGGATCGATGAGATGCGCCAGAATGCCGTACATCGCATAGGCGGCACCCGACCAAGCGATCACTTTGAGGAGTTGTCGCGCGCGC
>Ga0181530_10006072_pt1 | contig 12030 bp, 10 predicted proteins | sample PEATcosm2014_Bin_42_FD_119769 | JGI IMG/M metagenome (GOLD analysis project Ga0181530, IMG submission 119769) | Peatland microbial communities from MTU Mesocosm Facility, Houghton, MI, USA - PEATcosm2014_Bin10_60_metaG | ecosystem: Environmental > Terrestrial > Soil > Wetlands > Peat | place... | reverse complement strand
TCGCGATGTTCGCACGAATCTCGGAGGCACTTTGAATCATCAGTTATTAGCGTGACTCGCCTCTCCGCGAAATGTAAAACCTTTACAGGCTAGGCGAAGAAAGGAGCACATCATGCCTATCCCTCTGATCTGGGGCATAACTGTCGCCTTCGGTTTTCTTGCATGGGGCGTTTTCGCCGCGCAATACATTTGGCCGGCGATAAGCAAACGGGAACGCGCAGAAGCACTCAGGCCGATCCTCGTGCTGCACGGGTTCAGGTACATCGGTCTCGCAGTCTTGATCCCCGGCGTCGTTTCTCCACAATTGCCCGCCACTGTATTCGCTCGCGGACTCGCCTATGGCGATCTGGTAGCCGCGACCTTGGCCCTCATCGCGCTCGCCGCTCTCAGAACCAGATTGGCCGAACCTCTGGTCTGGATCTTCAACATTATTGGGACTGCCGACCTGCTGAATGCTTTTTACCAGGGTAACCGCCTCGCGCTTGCGGACACGCCGGGATTGCTGGGCGCTGATTATATCATCCCAATCTTTGGAGTCCCTCTCCTCCTGGTCACCCATGTTCTTGCGTTCAGGTTGCTTACGCGGAAAGAGGCCGCCGCGCCCTTGCGTGTTGTGCGCGGTGCAGCTTAAGTCGGACCGCGCATTGGTTTCGCGACGCTCATCACGGTGACTTTTTCAACACCCACAGGCGATTACACTCAAAACTCCCTCCGGGCAGCGGCAATGAGAGTAATCGGGATTTTTCGCCAACCATCATTTTGAGCCACCGCCAACCCCATCGCTTTCATTGACTTGCCTCAGGTCAGGCCGTAGAATTTCCGCCCAATGATCGGCCAGACCATCTCCCACTATCGCATCGTCGAAAAACTCGGCGGCGGCGGGATGGGTGTCGTCTATAAGGCCGAGGACGTGAAGCTGCACCGTTTCGTTGCCCTGAAGTTCCTGCCCGATGAAGTCGCCAGGGACGCGCAAGCTCTTGCCCGCTTCCAGCGCGAAGCGCAAGCCGCATCCGCTCTGAACCATCCCAACATTTGCGTAGTGCACGAGATTGACGAGCGCGAAGGCCGGCACTTCATCGTCATGGAGCATCTCGATGGCATGACGCTGAAGATCCGCATCGCCGGGCGTCCGCTGGAAACGGAATTGATTCTCTCCCTCGCCATCGAGATCGCTGACGCTCTCGAAGCGGCCCACGCGGAAGGCATCGTCCACCGCGACATCAAGCCCGCCAACATCTTCGTCACCAGGCGCGGCCACGCCAAGATTCTCGACTTCGGACTGGCGAAGGTCACCGAAAAGCATGGCTCGTCGGGCGGGGACACTGCGACCATGGCGACATCCGATCAGCTGACTAGCCCCGGCGCGATGCTGGGGACGGTCGCTTACATGTCGCCGGAACAGGTGAAGGCGAAGGAACTGGACGCGCGCACGGATCTGTTCTCCTTCGGAGCCGTGCTCTACGAGATGGCGACGGGGAAGTTGCCGTTCGAGGGCGCGAGTTCGGGAGAAATCTGCGGAGCGATCCTTCACCAGGAAGCGGCCACGATTTTCTCGTTGAATCCCAATGTCGCAGCCGGACTGGAGCCGATCGTCCGCAAGGCGCTGGAGAAGGATCGCGAGTTGCGTTATCAACACGCTTCCGACATGCGTGCCGACCTGCAGCGGCTGAAACGGGACACAGAGACGGGGCGGTTTGCTGCGGCGAGTTCTGGGACCGTGCCCGCTGCCCAGGATACGGGCGCTGCTCATGTGGGAACAGCCGCCTCCGCCGCGGATCGTGTGGGAACGGGCACTCCTGCCCGTCCAGGCCGAGCCTATTTCGGAAAAAAGCTCGGCTGGATTCTGGCTGCCGTCGTGGTGATTGCGGCGGCGGTCGCCTCCGGCCTCTACTACCGCTCCCACCAGCAAAGCAAACGCCTCACCGACAAAGACACCATCGTGCTCGCCGACTTCGCCAACAGCACGGGCGATACGGTCTTCGACGACACGCTCAAGACGGCGCTTAGCGTATCGCTGAGTCAGTCCCCGTTCCTGAGCGTGCTCTCGGACAGCACAGTCAGCAAGACGTTGAAGCTGATGACCAGGCCACCCGATACCAAGCTCACGCCCGGCGTAGCGAGGGAGCTTTGCCAGCGGGCGCGCAGCAAGGCGTACGTTGCCGGGTCGATTGCCAGTCTGGGCAGCCAATACGTGCTCGGGTTGAAAGCGGTGAATTGCCAGAGTGGGGACGCACTGGCGCAGGAGCAGGCAACGGCAGCAAGCAAGGAAAAAGTGCTGGATACACTGGGCGGGACAGTATCAAAGCTGCGCGGCGAGTTGGGCGAGTCGCTGGCTACGGTGCAGAAGTTCGATGTTCCGCTGGCCGAAGCGACCACGTCTTCGCTCGAAGCCCTGAAAGCGTACACCCTGGGCAGAAAAGCTGATCGCGAGAAAGGCCCCTCCGCAGCCCTAACTTACGATCAGCGTGCTATCGAGCTTGACCCGAATTTTGCCATGGGCTACGCGGAAGTGGGCGACGATTACGCCAATCTCTCCGAATTAAGGCGGGCCAGCGACTACTACACCAAGGCATTTCAGTTGCGCGAACATGCCAGCGAGTGGGAAAAGCTCCACATTACCGCTAATTACTATCTGAATGTAACGGGAGAACTGGATAAAGCCGCCCAGACGTTTCAGGAGCAGGTTGCGAGCTACCCGCGTTACTGGTCAGCCCACGGCGATTTGGGCGTTGTGTACGTTGAGCAGGGACAGTATGAGAAGGCTGCCGAGGCGCTTCGTCAAGCCCTCCGCGTCGCCCCGGGTGTTGGCACATCCTATGCAAACCTTGGCAACAGCCTGCTCTGCCTGCAACGCTTCGACGAGGCGCGGCAGATCCTCCGAGAGGCGCAGACCCGGAAACTGGATGACTTCCTGCTCCACAATGCTCTCTACGCTCTTGGCTTTCTCAGCTCGGACTCCGTAGCGATGGCGGAACAGCAACAGTGGTTTGCGGGCAAGCCCGAAGAAAACCAAGGGCTTTCGCTCGCATCCGACACCGAAGCGTACGGCGGTCATCTGGGCAAGGCGCGGGAACTGACCAAGCGGGCTGTGGACTCCGCCATCCGCGCCGATAGCAAGGAGGCCGGAGCAATATGGCAGGAGAATGCTGGTATCGCACAAGCCGCTTATGGCAACGCCACAATGGCCCGGCAGTCAGCGGCAGAGGCCTTGAAACTTGTTCCCACGAGCCAGGGCGTCGAGGTCGAAGCCGCGCTCGCCTTTGCCATGGCGGGCGATACCGCGCGAGCAGAATCGTTAGCACAGAATCTGAACAAGCGCTACCCGCTGGACACGCAGGTGCAGTCGCTCTGGCTGCCCGCGATTCAGGCACAGTTGGCGCTAAACAAAAAGAACCCGGCTGCTGCCGTGACTGCCCTGCAAGCCGCTGCTCCGCCCATCGAGTTCGGGCAAATTGCGTTCGCCGAGAATATTTCCTGCCTCTATCCGACGTACATTCGCGGCGAAGCGTACCTGGCAGCCGGACAGGGCAAAGAAGCCGCCGCCGAGTTCCAGAAACTTCTCGACCACAGCGGCATCGTCTGGAGCTGCTGGACGGGAGCGTTGGCGCATCTGGGCGTGGCTCGCGCCAACGCGCTGCAAGCCGGCTACGGCCATGTGGGGACGGGCGTCTCGCCCGTCCAGGCGGAGCAAAGCTCCGCAGCTGATCGCGATGCCGCCCGCGTCCGCGCCCTAGCCGCCTACAAAGACTTCCTCACCCTCTGGAAAGATGCCGATCCCGACATCCCCATCCTGAAAAAAGCCAAGGCCGAGTACGCGAAGCTGCAGTAGCCGCAAAAGCGATATAGGCCGTGCCTTAGATGTTTAGCGTTTTCGATCAACTTCCGCTAACAGGCGATTTCACTCATTGCCCCGGACGGGGACTGCCGGAAACCTCAATGAGTGTCATGGGGATGTTACGTCAATTGACCCTTTGAGCAATCTCCAACCCCACGCCTTTTCATTGACTTGCCCGTTTCAGGGACGTAGGATTCTGCTCCAGTAATCGGCCAAACCATATCGCACTGCTATTGTCGCGAAGATCAGCGGCGGCCTGATGAGCGTGGTCTACAAAGTGAGGATGTCAGAACTCGGTCGCGTTGTTGTCTCAAGTTCCTGCCGAAGGCTGTCCCTTGCACGGTTACCCAAAGCACGGAGTATCGTCTTGCCTACCGGTTCTTGCTGGGTGAATTGAAGAGGAGAGAACTTATGCAAGTGCGGAAAGCCTTGAACTGTCTTTTGGTCGGAACGTTCGTTGCGTGCACGACGTGCGTGTCCATTGCAGCTCAGTCAATTTCATCTTCTTCGAAGGCAACCTCAGCACCGGCGGCGGTCGAGGGTGCATCCGGATATAACCAGCCGCCGAAAAACATTCTGGACGTGATACACGCGCCCTCACCGCCGGTTCCCAAGGTGAGCCCGACACAGGACACGATTCTTCTGGTGTCGCGGCAGGACTACCCGTCGATTTCCCGGGTGGCGACACCTTTCTTGCGCCTTGCCGGCGCGCGCGTAGAGCAAAGAATCACAGCAAGCACGATACTCCAGGCGGGTACGGCATCACGCCATGCGCCAGGAACTTCGAATTGGTGCACATCGCCGATGGCGCACAAATCCATGTCGCGCTTCCCGCGGACGCGTGCCCGGGCGATCCAATCTGGGCCGCGGATGGAAAACGATTTGCCTTCGCGAATATCGCTCCCGAGTCGGTCGAGCTCTGGATCGGCAATGCCAAGACCGGCGAAGTGCGTCGCGTACCCGGAGCGCGTCTCAACCCCATGTTCGACGACGAGATGGAATGGATGCCGGACCAGAGAACGCTTTTGGTCAAGCTGGTGCCGAAAGGAATGGGAAATCCGCCGCCCGAACCGATCGTGCCGATTGGCCCGAGCATCCAAGAGACCGAAGGCGAAAAAGGACAGAGCAGCACCTACGAAAACCGCGACACGCTCGGCAGCAAGCACGACGAGGATCTTTTCGATTACTTCGGGGCGTCGCAACTCGCCTTGGTTGACGCGGCCACCGCGACCATCACGCCCATTGGAAAGCCGGCAAATTACGAATCGCTCGATCCTGCGCCGGATGGTCGGCACGTCCTCGTCACTGCGATTCACAAGCCCTACTCGTACGTCACCACTTACGATCGCTTCCCGAAGGAAGTCGAGGTCTGGGACGTATCACGGCCCTCCCACGTTCTCAGTCATACTGTCGCGTCACTTCCACTGGCGGATCGAGTTCCCATCCACGGCGTTCCGGTAGGTCCGCGTGATTTTTCCTGGCGTGCCACCGAACGGGCAACGCTTGTCTATGCGGAAGCCCTCGATGGCGGCGACTGGAATGTAAATGTTCCGGCTCGCGACAAGATCATGCTTGTGAAGGCGCCGTTTAGCTCACCCGCCGTCGAAATCACCCGCACCGGGCAGCGGTATGCCGGCTTCGCTTGGAGCGAACAAGCGAGCGTCGCTCTCCTCACCGAGTACGACAACAACCGGCACTGGAGAAAGAGCTTCGTCATCAATGTCGACGATCCGCAACAAAAGCTTCGCTTGCTTTGGGATCTTTCAACTGACGAGAGGTACAAGAACCCTGGCAATCCAGTGAGACGCCAGCTCGCAAATGGTTCCTGGGTGGTTCGCCAGGACGGTGATTCGGCCTATCTTGCAGGAGTCGGCTCTTCACCTGACGGGGACCGGCCGTTCCTCGATCGACTCAATCTCAACACGCTAAAGACCGAACGTCTGTTTCGCTGCGATAAGACTTCCTACGAACGATTTCTTTCCTTTGCCGGGGCGGACACCCAAAGTTTTCTTACCTGGCATCAATCGCCCACGGACCCGCCGAATGCGTTCGCCCGAACGCTTGGAAAATCGCTTGATGCGCCCGCCGGAGAAGCCATTTTTGATTCAACGAGCGTCGCGATCACCCACATTCCCGATCCCACGCCAGAGGTGCGCGCAATCAAGAAGCGGTTGGTCAAGTACAAGCGCGCCGACGGGCTGGACTTGTCTTTCACGCTCTATACTCCGCCCGGCTATCAGGAGGGCACGCGCGTCCCCACCATTCTTTATGCATATCCTCTCGACTACGCCGACGCTTCGACAGCCGGCCAGGTTGCCGGCTCGCAGGAAACCTTCACGCAGTTACGGCAATACAGACTCTTGCTCCTGGCGGGCTACGCAATCATCGACAACGCTTCGTTCCCCATCATCGGGGACCCGAAAAAAGCCTACGACACCTATATGGAACAGCTCGTTGCCGATGCGAAGGCTGCAGTGGATGAAGCGGTGCAGCTGGGCGTTGCCGACCCCGACCGCATCGGAGTCACCGGACACAGCCACGGCGCGTTAATGACCGCAAATCTGGTGGCTCATTCCGACTTGTTCCGGGCTGGTGTCGCGACGAGCGGCTCCTATAACAAAACGCTGACGCCTTTCGGTTTCCAGAACGAACGGCGATCGGTGTGGGAAGCAAACGATGTCTATCTGAAAATCTCCCCATTTTTCTTCGCCGACAAAATCAAGACTCCGTTGCTCCTCATGCACGGCGCCGAGGATGCAAACCCAGGCACAATACCGCTGCAATCCAACAAGCTCTACGAAGCGATCCGAGGCAACGGCGGTACCACTCGCCTGGTGATCCTCCCGCACGAGCCGCACTTGTATACCGCCATGGAGTCGAACGAACAGGAAGTTTACGAGATGCTTCGCTGGTTCGACAAATACGTGAAGAACGCGCCGCCGCGCCCCGTGGCCGGAGCCCATTAGGAGCCTCCAGCCATCGGAAAGCAAGCTACTTGTGCATAGAATGGGCGGGGGACTGGGAAAGAGATGAAGATGTGCCGCACCACGCTGGGACAGCAGTTTGGATAATTTACGAAACCAGGGCGATTACACTCAAGATCATGAAGTGCGGTTCCGGCTGCACAAAGCGGATTAGGGCCTAGTTGCTCACGGCTTTGCAGTTCTGCGTCTACAACAGCATGAGGATCATTCTCATTGCTGCCGCCGCAATGCTAATTTGTCCCTCGGCCAGAGCTTCTGAGTGTCGCACCGTTCCGAGGGACGATGCTCGATGGAAAGCTCTGGATCGCCGTTACGCAATCATTGAGACCGGCACTTTCAACAGAGATCCCAAGCTGCTCTTCAGTGTGTACTCGCCAGATTTCGAGGCCCACCGGTTCAATGCCCCTGGTCGCGTCGAGACACTGTAATGAAATTGTAATGATTAAAGGGCCAAATTCCCAAGGCGTAGGCTTCCCCCGCGCAGCTTCTAAACTCCCTTCAAGATCACATCAACATATGATCCTTGACACGGACCGTTACCCACCATTTTGGTAGCGTCTCGCCATGGAGGACCCAGCCAAAGTATCCGTCAATTGGAAAAGCGTTGCGGCATACTATGCCATCGCATGTCTGTGGTCGTGGCCTTTCTATTGGCGTCGGGACATCCTCAATCTTCCTGATACACCAATCACTTCCATCTCCAAGCTGCTGATCCACTGGGGACTGATGTGGGGACCCGGCATGGCTGCATTGGTGTGCATGGTAGCTTTCCGCAGCTCGCACCGTCGCGTCATCACTCTTGCGGGGAATTCGTGGGGTCGGAGCATCCTGTTCTACGCTGCGCCCTTTCTACTTCTAGCCGCCTTCCGAGGACATGTTTTGTACGGATACGACCGACCTGCTCTGATTGCTGCCTTTCCTATGTTTGTCTCCATTCTTGGAGAAGAGTTGGGATGGCGAGGCTTCCTTCAAGACGCGCTTCGGCCCTTATCGCCGGTCAAGAGGTTTGTATTGATTGGTGTGTTGTGGGAGTTTTGGCACTTCACGACTAGGACCACACACGGATGGTCTTCGTTGAGAATCGCGGTGACATTGTTGATTTCCTATTCCGCCGTGATTGTCCTCAGCTTCATCATCGGATACGCCACCGAACGCTCTCGCGCAGTGATGGTCGCTGTGTCGCTACATATGTACATCGACGTACTGCTGAACAACCTGGACTTGTACATTCCATTGCTGCTGGCCTTGCCAATATGGGCGTGGTTGCTGCTGACTTGGCCGAAGCCAACAGCCGTTCGGGGGAAGGTGTGATTGTGTTCCATCGCAGGAGATCAAGATGATTGTCGCAACCAGGCGTTAGCGCTTAAAACCCCTCCGGGCGGGGTCAATGAGCGAAATGGGGATATTACGTCAACTGCGTCGGTGGGTTAACCGTAGGGGATTGCCGGTGACGCGATGTCTCAATATTGAACGGCCTTCTTAGCGCGCCATTTTCTCGCCTTCACCCGCTCCGACAACGTCTATCGCGCCGCTCAAAATTAACTCGGCATAAAGTCGCCGGACATCCGTGCGCTTCCAATTTTCCCGAGAGGGGTCCACTCCAAAGGCGGCAACTGGGAAACGGCCTTTTTACCGTTTCCGACACGTAGTCCACAAGTTCACAATCCAAGGTCGCCGTGTAACTTTTGCCTGATTCGCGAATCTCATGTAAGCTCCTTTACCGTCTGTAAGGCCGCGATCATGAGCTCACGAACCGATAGCCGCAAATTCAAAGCCATCAGTCGGCGTGAGTTGCTGAAACTCGCACCGGTGGTAGCGCTGGGTGCCTTTGCCATCCCACGACTGCAGAAACCACTGCTCAAGACCGGCCTTGGCTTCAGCGACTGGGCCTCGGCAAGGCTGTTTCGCTCCGGCCATTTGGCGCCCACATTTGCTGAGTCCGACCTGACCCCTTTCGATAAGTACCCGATTAATGATTACGACGTCGATGATCCTCAAGTGGATTTCGACAAGTGGACTCTCACGGTGACTGGTGAGGTGCAGAAGCCGGGTGATTACACTCTCGCGCAGATTCAGGCTTTGCCCAAGTTCACGCAAAACACACGGCATGTTTGCGTCGAGGGATGGGACGTAATTGGCCGGTTCGGTGGGGTGCGCCTCTCCGACTTCCTCAGAATGATAGGCGCCGACCCGACTGCTCGCTTCGTGACCGTCGAATGCGCGGACGACTACTACGAGTCGCTCGACATGATCACCGCCGTGCATCCGCAGTCTTTGCTCTGCTACGAAATGTACGGCAGGCCCCTGACCCGCGAACACGGCGCTCCGCTGCGTTTGAGCATTCCCACGAAGATTGGCTACAAGCAGGCAAAGTATCTCACTGACCTCAAAGTGAGCCATGTACTGGGAAAGGCCGGCTACTGGGAAGATCAAGGCTACTCCGAATTCTATGGTCTGTAGCCCGGTGAGATGACTATGGCCACCCGCGCAATAGCAATCGAAGACGTGAAGACGGGCGAAGCAACAGAAGCGGTTTACGAGCACCCTCTTGTGGTTCGCCTCTGCCATTGGGTGAACGCCGTAGCGCTGTTCGTAATGGTCGGCAGCGGACTGCAGATCTTTCGCGCTTTTCCGAGCTTCGGCGCAAAGATCCCACAAAAGGATCTTCTCAACTGGCCTAGAGCTTTCGCGCTCGGCGGATGGTTAGGAGGCGCGCTACAGTGGCACCTCACCTTCATGTGGATCTACATCGCGACCGGACTGCTGTATATCGGCTACCAGATCTTCAGCGGAAACTACCAGCAGGTGCTCTTTGTACGACGTGATCTCCCCGGCGTGTGGCCGATGGTGCGCCACTATTTCCTTTTCGGCCCCAAGCCGCCGACCAGGGAGGCCTACAACCCGCTACAGAAACATGCGTACACCTCTGCGATTGCGTTGGGCGCGTTGTCGGTGCTGACGGGTTTCGCAGTATGGAAACCGGTGCAGTTCTCGTGGCTGGCATGGATGATGGGCGGCTTCCACTGGGCACGGCTGTGGCATTTCCTGATCATGTGGGCGATGCTGGCATTCGTGTTCGGGCATCTGGTGATGGTGGTGCTCCATGGCTGGAACAACTTCGTCTCCATGTTGACAGGGTGGAAGAAGGACCCGGAATACCGATCAGAATAACAACCGTTTTTAACTGCAGTGCGTTTACGGTGAGGAACGATGCCGGAAGAAGTGACTTCGCTAGAACATCCAGCGAAACCATTCAACGAAGAGATGCTGATCCAGCGTATCCGGGATGGCGAGCATGATCTTTTCTACGAGCTAATCCGGCCGTACGAAAGGCGCGTGTACTCTACGGCCTTTGCCATTTTGCGCAATGAGGCGGATGCCGAAGACGTGGTACAAGAGGCGGTGCTGAAAGCTTTCAAGCACATTCGGCAGTTCCGTGCGGAGGCGCGATTCAGCACCTGGCTGACCCAGATCACTATCAACGAGGCGCGTATGTGGAGAAGGAAAGAACACGCCAACATTATGGAGCCGATCATTGACCGTCAGGACGAGGAAGGCAACTATACTCCCCGCGATTTTGCCGACTGGCGCGAGATCCCTTTGGAGACCCTGGAACGCAAGGAGATCCGGCAGAAACTGGCCGAAGCGTTGGCCGCGCTGGGAGAGAAGTACCGCGAAATTTTTGTCCTGCGCGATATGCAGCACTTGAGCATCGAAGAGACCGCCAATGCCCTCGGGATCTCAACCGCATCGGTCAAGACGCGCTTGTTGCGGGCGCGGCTGATGCTGCGTGATCTGCTGGCGCCGGGGTTCGGCGGTAGCTGGAGCACTAAGCTGTTTTTAGCTAAGGGGACGAAGCCATGGTAATCAGCTGCGAAGAAGTGTGGCGGGAGATTTCGAACTATCTCGAAGGTGAAGTCGATCCAAGCTTGCGCGCTGCCATGGAAGAGCATCTCCGTGGCTGCAAGCACTGCACAGCTGTACTCGACGGAACGCGCAATGTGGTTCAGCTCTACGGCGACGAAAGGATGTTCGAAGTGCCGCTAGGCTTCAGCCACCGTCTGCACCGGAGGCTGGAAAAGAACATGCCTGGTAACCGGCGAAGCTTTCTCGGATGGATGGTCGCTGCTGCAGCGGCAGTCCTGGTCGCCGGCAGCTTTGAGGTGGCCAGATCTTCCGTCTTCAGCCGTCCTGAACTGCGCTCCGAACATGCACAGCCTGGTACCGGCGTGCCCCCGGATATGATTGTGGTGGTTTCGGCGGATGGGAAAGCGTTTCACGTAGCTGGGTGTCCCTTCATCCACGACAAAGCACACATTCAGACCATCCAGGCCCGGGAAGCGCTGCGACAGGGGTACGCCCCTTGCGTGCGCTGCATGAAGAAGTATCTGACCGCCTAATCTCAGCTTGTGCTGATGCCAATCTTCAAGCCCTCCTTCGGAAAGACGCGTACATGGGGGCGCAGATTTTCTGGACTGGGGCTGAGGTGGAAGATTCAAGGTAGCCGGCGATATTGCCTGCACCAGCTACCCTGAAGTCGAATTTGACGAACGCAGGCGCGGGCTAGTTCTGTTTCATGCTGTCGTCGTGCTTCATGGTATCGTCGTGTTTCATGTTCTTCATGTCGTCTTTTTTCGTCTTGTCCTTCTTGGCTTTCTTGGACTTCGCGTCCTTCTTTGTGTCATCCTTCTTCATCTGATCGTTCTTCATCTGGTCTTGCTGCATGTCGTCGTGCTTCATATTGTCCTGCTTCGTGGTATCGCTGGACTGCGCAAAAGCCGCAAAGGAAATAGCCAGAAGACACATTGCTATCAACCTGCGAATCATCTTGTTCATGAACTCTTCTCCTATTCACGTTCGAATTGACGCCGAGGAACTTGGGCGCACATATGGGATGTGAAGCGCCATGAAAAGTTACAGTATTCCCCAACCCAACGTCTTGGGCTGAGCCTCGTTTTGAAATTCCCTGCCAACTCCACTCCCGAAGTTGAAACTTTTGCTCCTTTCGGCACTCCAATCTGGCAGCCCACGGTAGTCCGTACCAAAGAGGGGAAACGAGATGACTGCATATCCTTCGATCCGCGCTGGTCTGGTTCTCTTGGGATCGCTTCTTGCCACTACGGCCTGCAACGCCAAAGCAGGCACCGCCGCCCCGCTTCCCGCGCCCGTTCTGGATGCCCCGCGAGCCGCCACATCCGGTCAACAGACCGC
>Ga0181530_10006069_pt1 | contig 12042 bp, 10 predicted proteins | sample PEATcosm2014_Bin_42_FD_119769 | JGI IMG/M metagenome (GOLD analysis project Ga0181530, IMG submission 119769) | Peatland microbial communities from MTU Mesocosm Facility, Houghton, MI, USA - PEATcosm2014_Bin10_60_metaG | ecosystem: Environmental > Terrestrial > Soil > Wetlands > Peat | place... | reverse complement strand
GCCCCACCAGCAGGCCGCCTGACTTAAACCCTTATTCTCCAATAGGATGGGACGCGGTCCAGGCCGCACACCCGAGGGCAGGCAGCATAGGCCGCGCCCATAACTTGTAAACTCCCGCTAGGGCTATGGCCACCGACGTCCAATGCGAGCACGGCCCGAACGTCGGCGAGTCGCCGCCCATAAGTAGGGAAGGCCACTCCGCAGAGCGGCCAGGCGCGGCAATGTTGTTGGCTATTGTCCGGCCCGCACCTCGTTCAGCAGGTTGGGGTGCCGGTCGAGCACCATGAGGAGTTTCACCAGCGCGAGCGGCGGCTTTGTCTTGCCATTCTCGTAACGCGAAAACGCATTGAGGCCACCGCCGAAGATCGCGGCCGCTTGCCGCTGGTCTAGCGCGAGTTTCTTGCGGACGCGCGCAATGAAACCAGGATCGACAATAGAGGCGTTCACCTGCTTATTGAACTCCAGCATCGCCGCGCTGACGCGTGACGCCTCTGCCGCAGCAAGCACGCTTTCCCCGCAGGCGGAACAGAAATCGCCGCGAACTGCCGGAATCGTCATCGTTTCGCCTTTGTATGTGTACGGGATATCTCGTGTGTCGCGCACCAGTCTTCCCTTCCCGCAGGATGGGCATTTCATTGCATTTCTCCTTTCTTCATGACTTCGACGCTTCTCCACTCATAGCTCCTTGAACGACACGATCAGCACGTCGTCGAAGACCGTGAGCTTCAGGTACACCTCACCGGCCGGAGTCTCCGGCCGGTAGACGTCCTGCCAGACGCGGTGATCGGCGTGCGTGGTCATACTCTTTGTAGAAGTCCCCCGGCGTGAGCGCTGCGACGACGCCGGCAATCTCCTCGAATCCGAACCCCAAGGCCGCGCCGCCGGCGAGTGCCGAAATGGTGGTTCGGACCTTGCCCGCCGCGACCATGGCTTTTACGACCGCCAGCTTACAGTGTGGCGTTCGTTTCTCCATGAGACCAGACTAACCTACTTGGTTAAATTTGGCAACTTGGTAGATTGCCGCTGGCGCCACGGCCAGAACGCCGCTCCGGGCGCCTCGCTCAGCCGGCCGGGTCCCGGGGGGTGAGGAGATGAATCCGGTAACGGAAGAACGCATTTCGGCCGCCGGCCCGGCGAACGCCGGGCAAGATGCCGAAACCGCCGGCGGCCGGTACCAGGCGCTGCCGCCGCCGGACTTCGTCCAGGAACTGCGCGCCCGATGGGAGCGCGTTCAAACCGGATTCGTCGACGAGCCGCGCGGCGTGGTGCAACATGCCGGCGGAAAGCTTCGCCGGCGCGCTCAACCCCCCGAACCGCTGGGGCAAGCTGAAGAAGCATGCCCTACCTCTTCAGTAACTCCATCACCGCCGACGCCGTCGCCAGCATACCCGTGCGCAGGGCCGGTTCAGCCTGCGGGAAAAACAGGCTGGAATGCAGCGAGGGCAGCGGCTTGCCGCTTTTGCGGCTCTCCTCGATCTGCTGCGCGCTGCTGGCGCCCAGGAAAAACAGCGTCACCGGAATTTCCCGCCCCAATCCCAACTGGCCGAAATCCTCCGACACCATGATGGGCCTGGCATCCACCACGTTGTCCGCGCCCAGCGCCGCCGTGAATACGCTCTTCAAGCGCGCCGCGAGCTGGGGATCGTTGTAAGTCACGGGGGTCGATTCATACACGCGCACCGCCGGCGCGCGATCGTCCGGAACTCCGGCCGCCAGCGCAATGCCGCGCGCCATGCGGTTGAGCGACGCCAGGATGTTCTCGCGCACGTCTTCGTCGAACGCGCGCACCGTGAGTCCCAAAGTTACTTCGTCGGGAATGATGTTATTCTTCGATCCGCCGTGAATGGAGCCCACCGTCACCACCGCGGGTTCCAGCGGCAGCGTCTGGCGGCTGACAATGGTTTGAATCGCCAGCACGTATTGCGCCGCCATCACTACAGGATCTTTGGTCGCTTCGGGGTGGGCGCCATGGCCGCCTACGCCGCGGATGGTCACCTCGACGGAAGTGGCGCTGGCGTAAACCGGGCCGGCGACGATTCCCACTTTTCCCGCCTCGATGCTCGGTTCGTCGTGCAGCGCGATGGCGAAATCGGGCCTGGGCACGCGCGTGTACAGGCCGTCGCTGAGCATGGCGTGCGCGCCGTCAATGGTCTCCTCGGAGGGTTGCCCCAGCATCACCAGCGTGCCGCTCCACTGGTTCTGCATGGCCGCCAGCAAGCGCGCCGTGCCCAGGAACGACGTCATATGCAGATCGTGGCCGCAGGCGTGCATCACTCCCACTTCCTGGCCGGCGGCATTTTTGGCGCGCACCGTGCTCGCGAAGGGAAGCCCGGTGTTCTCGGTGACCGGCAGCGCGTCCAGTTCGGTCCGCACCAGCACCACCGGTCCGCCGCCGTTCTTCAAAACCCCGGCGATGCCGAAGGCGGGGCTGCCGTCTTCGTATTTGCCGATGTGCTCGGTGACGGTGTAGCCCGCCTTGCGCAACTCGCCCGCCAGAAACGCGGCCGTGCGTTCTTCGTGATGCGAAAGCTCGGGGTGTAAGTGCAAATCCCGGTAAGTAGCCAGTAGACCCGGAACCTGGCTATCGATGCGCGCCCGCAGATCGCCGGGCGAAGCCGCCGGCCCGGGCAGGCAAACGGCCAGCAACAGTATGACGCCAATCCGTGCGCTCATGGCAATCCCTAAACTCATATCCGCGCCCCCAATTTCTTCTGCATGTCTTCCAGCGTGATGCCCTTGGTTTCCGGGTAGAACATCAAAACCACCACGAACTGCACCACCGTCATGGCCGCGAAAAATGCGAACGGCGCGGGTCGCGAGATCCCCGCCAGCATGGGGAAAATGCCCGCGATGATGGCGTTCATGATCCAATGCGTGAAGCTGCCCAGGCTTTGTCCCTTGGCGCGCACCAGGTTGGGAAACACTTCGCTCAGGTACACCCAGATGACGGCCCCTTGCGAAAAAGCGAAGAATCCAATGAACCCGATCAGCAGCCAGACCAGCAGGTTCTCATGACTCCCCATCGCGAAGATGACCGCTACGCCGGCCTGGCACAGCGCCGTCCCGACGGCGCCGATGAGGAGCAGTTTCTTGCGCCCTATCTTATCGATCACGCTCATGGCAATCACGGTGAATATCAGGTTCGTAAACCCGATCGCCACCGCCTGTAAGTCGCTCGATACCTTGTTGAACCCGGCCCGCGCGAAGATATCGTTCAGGTAATACAGGATGGCGTTGATGCCGGTAAGTTGGTTGAACATCCCGATGGAAATGGCCAGCAGGATGGGGAACTTGTATTTGGCCGTGAACAGCGGCTCCTGTTTGCCGCGGTGTTCTTCTCCCAGCGAGTCCACAATGTCCTGCAGCTCGGCCTCCGGCTGGGGCTCGCCGATGCGCGTCAGAATCTCCTTGGCCTCGACCAGCCTGCCTCTGCGCACCAGCCAGCGCGGGCTTTGCGGAATGGCGAACAGCAGCACGAAGAAAAGCGCCGCCGGCACGGCTGCCACTCCCATTTTCCAGCGCCATTCCGCGGCGCCGAAACCCGCCAGCCCCACCAGGTAATTGGAAAGGTAGGCCAGCAGAATTCCCGCCACGATATTGAACTGAAAGAACCCCACCAGCCGCCCGCGCTTGGCCGCCGGCGCGATTTCGGCGATATACATGGGTCCGATCACGGAAGATCCGCCAATGGCAAGTCCGCCAATGAAGCGGGCGAGGATGAAGGAATGCCAGTTCCACGCCAGCGCGCAGCCCAGCGAGGAAACGATATACAACACCGCCAGCCCTTGCAGCGATCCGCGCCGGCCGTAGCGGTCGCTGGGCGCGCCCGCCAGAATCGAGCCGATCACCGTTCCCCACAGCGCGCTCGAAACCGTGAACCCCAGCATGGGCAGCGTGAGGCGGAAGACGTCCGAAAGATCGCGCGTGACGCCGGCAATCACGGCCGTATCGAAACCGAACAAGAGGCCGCCCAGCGCGGCCACGACGGTGCTCGTCAGTAAGTAAGCGTTGATGCGTTGTTCCCGTTTCATGGTTTGCCTTTTTTCGGAGTTACCCGTTTTCGGGCGCGGGATGCGTCCACGGCGGGCGGTACGGCCGCGCCAAAAGGCGGTTGGCTTCCTCGCTGCCCGTCACCCGCTGCGTCCCGGCGTTCCATTCCAGCGTGCGTCCCAGCCGCATGGCATGGTTGGCCAGAATGCAACTGGCAGTGGAAATGTAGCCTTCTTCGATGTCCGCCACGGGCCTGCCGCGGGTGGCGATAGCTTGCAGAAAATCCCGCATGTGGCGGCGGATGGCCGGCGCGCATTGCCGCTCCAGGTCCTTTTCGGTCCGGTCTTCCGGAAATTCCTCCAACTCGTAAGTTACATCCCGGTGGATGGGCGGTTCGCCTTTTCCGGCCGGCGTGAAGTCATAACTGTAGACGCTGGCCTTCAAAGTTCCCTTTTCGCCATAAAACACGGCCGCCCACGGGTACTTGCCGTCCGGCGCTTCGCCCCAGGTGCGATGGCGCCAAACCACTTGTAAGCCGCCATAATCGAATGTCGCAAGCTGCGTGTCGCTAATGTTCGCCTTGCTGCCTTTGGAAACCAGAATTCCACCCGAGGAGCTGATGCGTTTGGGCCAGCTCAGCCCCATCATCCATCGCACCATGTCGAACATGTGGATGCACATGTCTCCCACGATGCCATTGCCGTATTCCATGAAGGCGCGCCAGCCGCGGGGATGCACCAGCGCATTATACGGCCGGAGGGGCGCCGGCCCCGTCCACATTTCATAATCCAGGTATTCGGGCGGGGCCGTATCGGGTGGATTGCTAGTGGCGCGCATGGGATAGTAGCAGCAGATTTCGACCGCGCCGATGCGCCCCAGTTTGTCCGCGCGAATCACTTCGTCGCGCGCCTCCACCAGGTGGGGCGTGCTGCGCCGCTGCAAGCCGATCTGCACCACGCGCCCGTACTGGCGCGCCGCCGCCAGCATGGCCCGCCCTTCCACCACGTCCACGCTGATGGGCTTCTGGCAATACACGTCCGCTCCCGCGCGCATGGCCGCGATAGCCGCCAGCGCGTGCCAGTGGTCCGGCGTGGCCACCAGCACGATATCGAGATCTTTCTCCGCCAGCATTCGCCGGTAGTCGCCGTAAGTGCGCGGCCGTTTTTTCGAGGCTTGCCGCAGCGCCGTCATGTCCGCGGCCTCGGCTAGCATCCTACGGTCCACGTCGCACAGCGACACCACTTCGACCGGCGCAACCTGGATCAAGCGGAAGAGATCCGTCTTGCCGTACCAGCCGCATCCGATCAACCCTACGCGCGGCGCGCGCCCATCGGCCGGCGCCAGCCCGGCGGCGCTGGCGCCCAAAAACTCGCGGCGATTCATAAGTATCCATCATAGATGTACGACAGCCCACGCGCCCGGGCCGCGCCCGGCTGGCAAGCCGAAGCTCTACCTCTTCCACAATTCTGCGCAGTATCCGGAAATCGACGCGCCGGCGGAGGAGCGCGGTCTCCGTTTCACATTGAAAAACGCAGAAGCTCTCCCTTGCAGCTCGACAGCTCGATAGAACCGTCAGAAATCTGAGCCGCGTGGTTGCGTCTGCGAAACGCGTGCCCTCGCGCGGGATTTGCTTCGCTCCCCGCGGGCGCTGTGATAGTGGTAGAGGAAACCTATGTTCCCGCATGCCCTCCGCGTCTCCGCCCTGGCCGCATTCGCCCTGCCCCTCTTCGCGCAACCACCCAACGCCGGGCCGCCGCCCAAAACCTGGATCGATCCCGATACCGGCCATCGCGTCGTGCGGCTCACCGACGAGCCTAACAGCGCCAGCCTCTATTTCAACCAGAACGGCTATACCGCCGATGGCAAGGAGATGGTTTACACCACGCCCGAAGGCATCTGCGCGCTGGATCTGGAAACTTACGCCACGCACCCGGTGGTGAAAGGCCGCGTGCAGATTGTGGTCACCGGCCGCAAAACGCAGAACGTCTATTACAAAACAGGCGATTCGATTTATTCCACCGGCGTGGATTCGCTGGTGACGCGCGAAATCGCCAAGCTCCCTCCGGGCGGTTCGGTCTCCACCGTCAATGCCGATGAAACCCTGCTGGCCGGCACGTACATCGAAGGCGCGGCGGCGCAGCGCGCCAATCCCTACCAGCCGCCGGCCGGAGATCAGCCGCAGCGCCTCGTTCAACCGCGCAATAAAGGGCAGATGATGGAAGAGCGCCTGGCCGCGCACCTGCCCATGGCGCTGTTCACCATCGAGGCAAAAACCGGCCAGGTGAAAGTGATCCACCGCGCCACCGATTGGCTCAATCACCTGGAATTCTCGCCTACCGATCCGGGCCTGCTGATGTTCTGCCATGAAGGCCCCTGGCACAAAGTGGACCGCATCTGGCTTATGCACACCGATGGCAGCCACATCGCGAAAGTCCACAACCGCACCATGGCCATGGAAATCGCCGGCCACGAATTCTGGTCGTCCGACGGCAAGACCATCTGGTACGACCTGCAAACCCCGCGCGGCGAAGTCTTCTGGCTGGCCGGCTACAACGTCGAGACCGGCGAGCGCACCTGGTATCACCTGCAGCGCAACGAATGGTCCATTCACTTCAACGTCACGCGCGACGGCAAGCTGTTCTGCGGCGATGGGGGCGATCCCGGCCAGGTGGCTCACGCGCCCGACGGCGAATGGATATACCTGTTCCGGCCCGAGCTGTTTCGCAATCAGGGCATCCAGGACAAGAGCTTCATCAATCCCGGCGTATTTCACGCCGAGAAGCTGGTCAACATGTCGAAACACGAATATCATCTCGAGCCCAACGTCAGTTTTACGCCCGACCAGAAATGGGTGGTCTTCCGCTCCAACATGTTCGGCCCCACTTACGCCTTCGCCGTGGAAGTCGAGAAGAGCAAATGATATGTCACGTTATTTGATCGCTCTGCTGTTTTCCGTGCCCGCGCTGGCGGGCTCCTTCGATCGCATCGTGGTGAGCGAATCCAGCCACCCCGCGGTGCAATCGGCCGCGCGCATTCTGGCGCGCAACCTCGGCCTGCCCGAAACCGCCGTCCGCAGCGGCGCCGATACCGCTGCCGCGGCCGGCGAGATCATCCTCACCACCGCGCCCAATCCCGCGACGAAATCCATCCGCCACGATGGATACGCCATCGTCTTCGCGCGCGGCGGAGCCGTGGTCTACGGCGTGCGCCCGCGCTCGCTGCTGTATGCCGCGGCCGATGCGCACCTGTGGCGCGGCCGCTCTTCCGGCACGTTCGTGCGCGACCCCTCGTTCGCCATCCGCAGCACCACCACGAATCGCGGCCAGCGCACCCTGGCCGAACACGTCGCCGCCATGGGGGTGAACGTGCTCACCGGCGGAATGACCGCCGCGGTATCGCTCAAGGAATCGCTGCCCGAGGTCTACAATCTGCTCTCGCCCGGCGATCAGCGCCGCCTGGATCAAAGGGAAGCCGCCAGTGCCGAGCAGAACGCGCGCTTCATGCGGGAATGCCACGATGCCGACGTGACCTGTTACGCCGACCTGCCCTACGGCAATAACTTCAGCCGCTGGGATGCAGCCCTCTACGCCGCCGCGCTGAAGGCTTTCCCCACCGCCAAAGGCACCGACGCCACCACTTCCTGGGAAAAGGCCGCGCTGTGCCCCTCCGATCCCGGCACCTGGAAACTGGTGGATGCGTACGTGAAAGAGTACGCCGAAAAGACCGGCGCCGATGGCCTGGAAGCCACCTTCTGGGACCAGTTCGGCATGTACTGCCAATGCGACCGCTGCAAGCGCAACGGTCTCAACCGCTTCCCCAACGAGTTATACGTCATTCTGCAACATTACAACAACGTGCTCTCCGCCATGGGCAAGAAGCTGAGCGTGCGCACCTGGTCCTCGGGCACGGCGCACTGGCTCAACGGGGAGTGGGTGCACGCTCCCGGCAATGGCGGTTTCAGCGGCACCGGCCTGGATCTGTGGGGCCGCGTGATTCGCGAGCTGCCCGCCGGCATTCTGCTGCAGACCAAAGTGTACGAATCGGACTGCGAACCCGATGCGCGCTTCAATACGCTGCTCGGGCAGGCCCGGCCGCACACGCAACTGGTGGAATACCAGATTACCGGCCAGACCACCGGCCGCTTCTATTTTCCCGCTTCCATCGTGGATCACACCGCCGCCACCATGCGCAAAGCCTATGCGCTGCTGGGTCCCGAGGGAGGAACCCAAGCCGGCCCCGGGGGCACGCACCAATCCAACTACAACCTGTTCGACGACATTCTGAACAGCATCAACGTGTACGCATGGCGCGAGCTTTCCTGGAACGTCAATGCCGATGTGAACACGATCTGGAACGATTGGGCCACGCCCATTTACGGCCAGGAGGCCGCGCCGCATATGATCGCCGCGCTGAAGCTTTCCGAGGAAGCCACCTATCGCACGTTTTCGCCGGTGGGTTTCGGCTCCAGCACCAATTCGGATTTCGCCGGCAACATCGCGCGCCGCGAAACCCTGCTCAAATACACCAACCGCTTCTATCTTCCGGAGTACGCCGCCTACCTGGAACCCACCAGGGAAAACATCGCGCGGGTGGCGAAAGAAAAGGCCGCCTGCCGCGCCAACATCGCCACAATGTTACAGGAGCTGGATCTGGCGCGCCCGCACCTTACGCCGGACCAGGCCGCCGAGCTCTCCACGCGCTTCGACTGGCTGAAGGAATTTTCGCTGGTCAATACCACGCTCGACGAGGCGCTGTGGCGCTTCCGCTATCTGCGCCGCCTGGCCGCCATGTTGACCACCGATCCGGCCGAGCTAGAGCAGATCGCGCAGGCTTACGACGTGGTGAAGGAGCATCAAAAACTGCTCTTCCGCTACGACCCCGCGCAGAAATTCACCTGCTACGATAGGGCGCTTGGAAAGCTGCAAACCAAGCCGGATCTCGGCAATCCGCTGCCCCTGATGAAGGAGATGTACGACCAATCGAAGGCCTTCGTCGAGCAGTCGGTGGGGCCGCTCGAGCCGCAGCCATAGGCGCTCGCGCTTTCGGAAACGCCATGGGTCGAGCCTTGATTCACGCGAGCGGGCCGGTGGCGCAAGGTGTTTTCAGCGCGGGTGTCAGCCATCGCCGCGAAGGTGCGCCGCGGCCCTCTGATCCGCGATATACTCACCGTGCATGAGAAAACTTTCCTTCTCGCGGGGCGGACTATCAACCTGCGGCGTTTGCCCGGCGGCCTGCGCCCGGCCTCTGCTTCTGCTGCTATTCGCCGCCCTGCTCCCTGCCCAAAATCAACCCGTGCTCCAGGACGACGCCGTGAAGGTTTCGGATCATGTTTGGGCAATCATGGGATGGCCCAACATTGCCATCATTGTGGGAAACGGCGCTACCCTGGTCGTCGATACGGGATTAGGACCGGCCAACGGCGCGACGATCGCGCGCGTTGCAGCCCGGCTTGCGCCCGGCAACCGGAAGCTTTTCCTCACCACGACGCATTTCCATCCCGAACATGCATCCGGCGAAGCGGGTTTTCCCGCCGGCACAATCCTGATTCGCGACGCCGTTCAGCAGCAGGAAATGCAACTGCATGGCCAGGAGATGGTGAACATGTTCGCCGCCCGCTCCGCGCAGCAGAAGGAACTGCTGGCCAACGCTACGCTCCGCCCGGCGGACATCACATTTGAAAACGAAGCCCGGCTGGACCTGGGGGGCGTAAGCGCGCGCCTGCTGTGGTTTGGAGGCGCGCACACCAAGGGCGATGAGCTGACTTTTGTGGAACCGGACCGGACGCTGGTATCCGGCGACGTGGTGCAGAACAAGGTCGTTCCGGGTATCTATGGCGACGGCGGCACGCCCTCGAGTTGGCTTGCCGTCCTGGATCAGGTGCTGGCTCTGAACGCTCTGCACGTGCTTCCGGACCATAGCCCGCCGGGCGATGGAGGCCTGGTCGCGCTGGAGAGGCAATTCATCGCGGACGTGCGCTCGCGCGCTCTTGAGCTGAAGGCCAAGGGCCTCTCCGCCGAAGACGCCGGCAAACAGCTCACCATCGAGTTCAAAGCCAGGTATCCGGATTGGCCGAATCTGAATCTCGCGGGCTTCGTGCGCAGCATTTACGCCGAATAGAGTCAATCGCCTCTCCCTTTTTGCGAGATGATAAATTCCATGAAGCGAACGCTCTCCGTCTTCGCCTTTTCGCTGTTCCTGGCGTCCGCCGCGCTCTCCCAGGAAACCAGGTTCGAGATTTCCTTCGAGCCGTCCGCCCACGCCGGCCCGGCCACCGGCCGCGTCTTCGTCGCGCTGGCGAAAGCGGAGTCGCCCGAGCCGGTCCGCCAGATCGGCTCCTGGAACGGCCAGACGCCTTTCTTCGCCGCCGACGTGGACCAACTCGCGCCCGGCCGCGCCGCCACGATCGACTCGCGCTCGCCAGGCTTTCCCGCCAGCAGCCTCAAGGAAGTGCCCGCCGGCGATTACTACGCCCAGGCCATTCTCAACGTCTACACGCAGTTTCACCGCTCCGATGGCCACGTCATCTGGGCCCACATGGATCAATGGGAAGGCCAGAACTTTACGCGCTCCCCTGGAAACCTTACCAGCGAAGTGCGCAAAGTGCATCTCGACCCGGCCCAAGGCTATGACATCAAGCTGGAGCTCGCCCGGATCATTCCTCCCATCGAGACGCCGCCCGACACCAGGTGGGTGAAACACGTGAAGATCCAGAGCCGGCTCCTCACCGCGTTCTGGGGCCACCCCATGTTCCTCGGCGCCATCGTGCTGCTGCCCAAGGGCTACCTCGAGCACCCGGAGGAGCGATACCCCACTGTCTACATTCAGGGCCACTTCGGATTGGGCGCACCCTTGGGCTTCTCCGAACCCGGCGCGGGAGGCGGCCGCGGCGGCCGGGGCGCGCCGATCTATCCCGAATGGACCAGCGACGATTTTCCCCGCATGGTGGCCGTAACCTTTCAGCATCCCACGCCTTATTTCGACGATAGCTACGCCGTCAATTCGGCCAACAACGGACCGTATGGCGACGCCTTGATGCAGGAGCTGATTCCCTATCTCGAGGAACATTTCCGCCTGATCCGCTCCGCTTACGCACGCATTCTCACGGGGGGCTCGACCGGCGGTTGGGAATCGCTGGCGTTGCAGGTGTATCATCCCGATTTCTTTGGCGGAACCTGGACGGGGTATCCCGACCCGATCGATTTCCGGCGCTATCAGCTCGTCGATATCTATGACGATCCGAATGCCTTTGAAGTCCCCGGTTTTGAATACCACACACCCGAGCGGCCCATGATGCGCACGCCCGAAGGACAGGTACGGGTGACCATGCGGCAGATGAGCCAACTGGAGGATGCGCTCGGCAGCCACGGCCGTTCGGCGCAGCAGTTCGAAGCCTGGGAAGCGGTTTATGGACCGGCCGGCGAGGACGGATATCCGCAGCCCCTGTTCGACAAAAAGACCGGCAAGATCGATAAACAGGTCGCCGCTTACATGCGCGATCACGGCTATGATCTCACTTACTATCTCAAACAGAACTGGCCCAGGATTGGCCCGCAGTTGACCGGTAAGATCCATGTTTTCGTGGGCGACATGGATAACTATTACCTGAACCTTGCGGTCTACCTGCTGGAAGATTACCTGAAGACCACCGGCGCGCAAGCGGCGTTCGATTATGGCCGCCCCATGAAGGGCCACGGCTACACGCCCTGGAGCAACGCCGAATTGGTGAAGATCATGGCCGCCCAGGTGGAAAAGAACCGCGGCCGCTGATCGGCCCCTGGATTCCGCCCTCTGTTTTTGGAGGCGCGGGTGGGCAGCAGAGAGATCCATGGCGAACAAGACGGCACGGACGAACGGCTCGCGTGGGCGTACTCCGGCCCGCAAGACCGTCGGCGCCAAACGATCTGTCCGCCGCGAAAGCTGGAAAAAGGTCTTGGAGCGTAATCTCATTCTTGAAGGCCTCTCGCCGGCCGAGGCGAAGGAACTTGTTGCGCTCTCGGCGTCGTAGCCGGCGCCGCGACTGGTGGAAGTCCGCGGGCAGGTCGAAGCCTGGAT
>Ga0181530_10006068_pt1 | contig 12043 bp, 13 predicted proteins | sample PEATcosm2014_Bin_42_FD_119769 | JGI IMG/M metagenome (GOLD analysis project Ga0181530, IMG submission 119769) | Peatland microbial communities from MTU Mesocosm Facility, Houghton, MI, USA - PEATcosm2014_Bin10_60_metaG | ecosystem: Environmental > Terrestrial > Soil > Wetlands > Peat | place... | reverse complement strand
GGTCAAAGAGAAGTACGGCAGCCTGAGAGTGTACTTCTGCGATCAGGATACGCCGCCAGACCCACGCCTCGACAAGGCGACGGATGCCGCGCTCGACAAGGCGGTCCGCGAGTCCGTGCGGACCTGTGAGATCTGCGGTCAGCCAGGCATCATCGCCAAGCGACTATACTGGGTGTCCGTCCGTTGCAAGCCCTGCCGCAAAATTGAAGATGAAGCGGATGAAGCGAGGGAAAAGAAGGCGGCCGTGAAGAAATCCCACAAGCCCTGGGGCGGCGACCTTGTCCTGGGACCCAAGCCAGCCAGCGCATGGTTCAACGATATGCTCATCGCCTGCAAGCGCCTTCCCGAGTGTCTGGAGGGCTTGAATTTCGCGAAATTCTCGTCGGACCGCCTGCACCAGGACGCGGCCATGCGCCACATCTGTCAGATCGGAGAGGCTGCGACCCGCCAGCCCACCAGGATCAGGCTGCGGCACCCGGCTGTCGACTGGAGCGCCCTGGTCCGCTTCAAGAAGATGATCGGCCTTCGTGGCAAGCCGACGATGACCCCGAAGCAGATTTGGGACTTCGTCCACAAGGACGTCCCCGAGCTGGAGAAGAATTTGCGCCGGAGATGGACCAAGGCCGAGCGCGAGGCGGCTGAGGCCCGGGCCGACGCCAGACTCGCGAGGATTGCCGAGCGCCGGCTCGCCGAATTCGAGGCCGGGCGCGTCCGCGCGATCCCAAGCGCGGAGGTCAAGCGGCTCTTGAGAGAGGGCACAAAATGGAAGGCCAAGAAAGCCAGGAAGCCATAGCCGCGTCGGAAGTAGCGTGGTTCGCGGCCAAGGTCGCAGTGGGCGCCGTGGCGGTGAACTACTTCCTTGGCCCCGTGGTGGTGATCGTGTTCTTCGCTGGATGGTGGTGGGGCGTCCGCAACATCGAAGAGGCCGCATGAGGATCGGGGTCCTCACCGACATCCACGGCGACATCTTCTCCCTCGACGCCGCCCTGGGCCGGCTCCACGGGATGGGGTGCGATCCAATCCTCTGCGCCGGCGACCTGATCGACATGGAACCCTTCGGCGAGGAGGTTATCCAGCGCCTGAAGGCCGAGAAGGATCTGATCTGCATTCTGGGCAACCACGAGCGCTGGGCGCTCGATCGCCGCCACCGGCAGAAGGACGTGCGCAGGTTCTTCGAGCCCTGCAACATATCCGACTATTTCGGCGGAGGCGCCGAGCTGTCGCGTGAGTCCCTCGTCTGGCTGGCCACCCTGCCCACGCATTGGAAGGCCGAGCTGGAGGGCGTTCGCGTGGCGATGTGGCACGCCCGGCCGGGCTCGGACATGGAGGGCATCGAGAAGGAGGGGACCGGCCCGGAACTGCGGCACCGTCTGCTGGAGCAGGCCCGTGCCGACGTTCTGATAGTGGGGCACACGCACGTGGAGTTCGAGATGGTGGTCAGTGTGCCTCCCGGCAAGATCTTGAATCCGGGCGCCTGCTGCTCGAAGGCCTACATTTTCAGGCAGGCCGGCCCGGCGATCGTGCCCGACGAGTTCCGGCCGGCCACGTTTGGCGTCTTGGAGCTACCCTCAATGCGGTTCAAGGTCTTCCGCACCCTCGACGGAGAGCGCGTCTTCGGCACCTCGCCGGACCGGCCCTGCATGCGGACGTGAGCGTCTTCGCCCCGCGCCTATGCAGCTCCCCGGTCACGCTATCCGAGGGGGGCGCGCGAAGGACTACCGGCTCTCATCGGCCTTGCCGGTCATGGGTACGAAGCGCACGGGGATCACGCTCTTCTCGGAGAAGCCCACGGCCGTTCGGGTGATCACCTCCAGCTCCTGGTCGAATCTGCCCACGGGCAAGACCAGTCGACCGCCGACCTTGAGCTGCTGCTTCAGGGGCTCCGGCACGCGGGGAGGCGCGGCGGTCACGATGATGGCGTCGAAGGGCGCGGCCTCGGGCCAGCCCAGATACCCATCGCCGACGCGGGTCTTCACCTGCCCATACCCGAGTCGCGCCAGGATCTCGACCGCGCGTTCTCTCAGCGGCGCCAGGATCTCGATCGAGTAGACATGCGCGCCAAGCTCGGCGAGCACTGCGGCCTGGTAGCCCGAGCCGGTGCCGATCTCAAGCACGCGGCTGCCGCGTCCCACGGCCGCCAGCTCCGTCATGAGGGCCACGATGTAGGGCTGGCTGATGGTCTGGCCCATGCCGATGGGCACCGGCCGATCGTCATAGGCGAGGGGGCGTACATTCTCGGGCATGAATTCGTGTCGCGGAACCTTGCGCATGGCCGAGAGCACGGCCGCGTTCTTCACGCCGCGCCCTCCGATCTGCTCCCGCACCATCGTCTCCCGCGCGATTCGGGTGGTATCGCCCGCTGTCACGGTGGCGTCTCCGCCGGAGTGGGAGACCTCGGCCCGGCCATAGGGCGGCGCGACCGCGCAGGCGATCCAGGTCAGCACGCTCACGGCCCGCCTGGCCCCGCGCAGGAAAAAACCAGCGTGGCCCGGGTCGTTGCTGGCTCCTGCGGACTCGCGCGCCCCGCACCCTCGCGACCGCAGTTCCTTGGTAGATCTCGGGATCGCGAGACTGCACCTCATCGGTGTCCACCTCCCATCCCGATACTTTGAAACCACGCCAAACTGGTATCCACGTTGTTGATGGCCAGAACGCCGCCAGCCAACCTTCTGGACTTGCGGGAACACACAATCTTCAAGATAGGACTATCGCGTCAGGAACAAACACGTGGAATTACCATTGGTTACGCATATGGTCATGCAACTGCTGTACATCATTCAACAATCTGTCCACTCTTGCTGGGCGCTCTTGCCGCTTACCACGTTGTCGTCGTTGATCTAATGAGTGGAGCCAGCTGCCGCTCCGCCGGGCGCCCCCGCAGTTCCGGGTCGAACCGTGCTCCAGAAGGGGTCAGGTGCGACCTGGCGGCGAGGCCGCCATTAACGGCTTCGGTGACTCGTCATCACTGTCGGGCTCCCTGGCTACTTGTCTTCCTTCTTTCCACTAGACGATTCACCAGCATCGTCAGCATCGGCGGGACCGGGCATCTTGGGAGCGCCCTTCCGCCGCCTGGACTTGTACGGGCGCTGTTTCACGGCCGGGTCGTAGATGCCGGGGACTACCTCCTTTGCGCCCATACAGAAGTCCACGATGCTTAGGTACTTGGCCCGAGTCTCCTCATCGAGACTCGGCGCCACCTCGATGGCGAACCGCGCCCGGTGCATTCTCTTGAGGCCGAAGTTCGTGGCCGTCATGAGTGGCGAGTTCTTGATGCGCTCGCGGGGAGACGGCATGTATTGCTTCGTGCCCTTGCGGTGTTGCGCGGTGAAGATGCGGAACTGCTCGATGGCGTCCAGGGGAGACAGCGCCGTCCACTCGGCAAGGAGATCGACGGGAATAGGAGATTTGGCTCGCCACTGCTCGATGATCTCGGCGGGCAGCTTGTCGAGGCAGCGAAGCAATTTCCAGACGTAGGACTCCGTGTATCCGGCCCGCGCAGCGAAATCCGAGGCGCTCACGCTGTACTCGTCCCGCATGATTCTCGCGGCATTTGCAATTTCGTAAGGCCCCAGATTGATGCGGGCGGTGTTCTCGATGATGTTGGCCCATTTCTCCTCGACCTCCGGCGTGTCCTTGGGAAGAACTATCGCCGGAATCTTCTTCCAGCCGAGGAGCCGCGCCGCTGTGGTTCGCCGGAAGCCATTTCGCAGAAGGAACTCACCTTTGTCCCCCGGCGCCTCGACGACGGTGACGAGCTCCTTGAGACCCTCAAGTTTCATGCTTTCGGCCAAAGCGCGTAGCTCTCCCTCGTCGGTCTTGAGACGGCAATTTTGGAATCTCGGATCGTCGACGATGTTCTCCAGCTTGATCAGCTCGACTCTCTTTATCAGGCCCACCGATCGGGCTTCGCCCTGCGGGCCGTAATGGGCTGCCTCCTGCGCGTGACGACGCTCGGTGGCCCGCTTGTGCATGTCATTATAAAGTCGATCCAACCCGTCTTGCAGAACTTGGTGTTGTTGTTTCGCGCTGTTTCCGACGGGCGCCGGTCCGGTCTCGAGCGGCCCCACCGGCGGAATAGGAGCGGGCTGCGCGGGACCTGTGCCGTCGGACACGCCCGATGTCTCTGGCGGGAACGTCAGCCCCAGAATCCCCAGCACAGTTTCCGCGTCACGTTGGCTCACCTCATCTGTCGTGCGGAACTCGGTCTCGGCGGGATCACGAGCATCGCCGTGTGCGCCTCTCCCCGGTCGATCGCTCTTCGGCTGAGCTTCGCTCCCTGGGCCTGCTTGGGGCCGATGATGGCCATCAGGGCCGGGACTGGCCACGTCCGGCTGGCTCCGCAGTATGGGCAACTGTTCGTGGAGTCGGGCACGAGCGGCATCGATTTTGGCCCGATTGTCCTGGATCAGCTCCTGCGCGCGGCGAGCGATATCGCTAGAGAGCGGCGATTCCTCATCACTCGATAGCTCGGCCGGCAGAAGGGTCGCTGGCGGCGCCGGGGTCTCTCCCCTCAGCAAGGCACGCGCTTGTGCCAGGTAGTCCCCGTCCCGAAGCCTGCGATGGTTCTCGATCTCGCCCAGGCTCAACTCACTCTCCGCACCCGACTCGGCTTCAGCAGGCGTGGGAGCGTTCTCTTCTGGCCGATCATCTGCTGGTCGATCTGAGTGCTTGGCATCCTGCTGGGACTGATGAAGTGGACCATTCTCATCTTCAAATTGCTGCGACATGATGTTTCTCCTGCCTGTTGTGGATGACCTCTGCAGTTCGTTGTGGATATCCCTTCCTTCGGAAATGCCTGGTCCCAACTCCCCTGGGCCGCTGCCCCGAGCTTCTCGACGATCACGTCAGCGATGCCCCGGGCGCGCGTAGCCGCGATTACCTCCAAGGCCGTCACGGCGGGACGCCTCCGGACTTCGGACGATGACGTCGGACGTTGTGTCGATGCGCCATGCCCATTCGTCCGACGAAACCTCTGAGGATATGGACCTGTCGGACGATGTGGACGGTCGTCCCGGCAGATCCACGATGTTCTTGGGGCCGGCCATCGTGCAACGCTGTCTCGTAGCTCCGCAGCTCCAAGCTCGGAGCCAGGGTCTCCTCATGTCTCCACCTCTTCTTGGAAATCCCCGGCAATACCGTCCGAACCGTCCGGATCGTCCGACGCCTCGACTTCCTTGGTCCTGTTGTCGGACGATCCGGCCGGACCATCCCCGGTAGTGGCACGCCCATCGTCCGAGGCCGCCTGCGGGCATTCCCCGACGGTTTTCGGTGGATCAGCCGAGGCCTCCAGCGCGGGTGGCGGTGCCATCGACATGGTGATTACCCGCTGCCTGTCGTGCCCAGCAGCGCGGGAGAACTCGATCCGAATCCCTGCTTTCCGCATATTTGGCGCAACCCGGCGAAGCGCTCCTGCCATGGCGCGAGCAGTTCGTGGCCACCCTTTGCCTCGTCTCGCCCAGTCGTCAGCCCGTCCCTCAATGACCTCTAGCAGCTCCGTCGCTCTGCCGGACCACACGCCCTGCTCCCTCACCAACGCGACGACCAGCGCAGCTATCGGCGACGCCTCCAGGGCAATCTCGTTCGCGGCAGCGCGGTTGCTCTGGTACGCGGCCATGACCGCACCCGTGGGCACGCCAAGCCCGGCCTCGGCGGCGGTCGCCCAGATTGCAAAATCCGCCATTCTCGGGAGCACGGGCAAACGCACATCGCGATGGGCACGCAGTGCACATGCGACGGCGTCCAGAAGCGCACCCAAAATCCGACCGGCCGATGCATCCGCCGCCGCCCAGATCTCCGATTCTGTCTTCCGTCCCGCTTCCGGTATGGGCTGCAACTCGACACTTATGCAGCGATCGATCAGATCTCCCCGGGTGGCGATCGCCTCGATGCTGGTGAGTACCACCGGGCGCTTCGAATCGAAGATCGCCTCCTCCTTGTTCGTGTAGAGCTCGCGCGTGGCGAATCCGCCTCCCGTCGACAGCCGGCAGAACGCATCGGAGAGCCAGGGCTCGATGGAGGAAAGGTTGTCGAACCCAATGATCCACGCGTTGTTGGCCGCTATCGCCAGGTCGCGCGTGTTGCACGGCTCGGCCCGGAGATCTGCTCTGTTGGGATCCACGAACCTGCGGATGATCCGGACCAGCATTGACTTGGCGGTGCCCTGCTCGCCATGCACCAGCAAGATCGGAAAGGGACCAGTCGGCCGCAGCGCGGCCACCAACCAGGCCAGGACAAGCGTCCAATCACCATCGTCACCGAGGTTCACGAGCTCTCGCAGGGCGAGCAGACTGCCCCCATGCTCCGGCACCGGCAGTGCCAGCATTCCTTGAGCGCGAACGAAACGCACAGGCGAGTCATTCAGAACGCGGAAGGTGCCGGTACTGGCGGTGATTTCCACCACTTTCCACTCTTCGTCGCAAAGGTCCATGTAGACAACGTCGATTCCATCGCCAGCGATGCGAATGTGGACCTCCTGCTGCGCACCCTCATATAGCGCCTGAGCCTCCAGCGTTGCCTGCGCCTCTGCAATCGCAGTCGATTTCGCGGTCTCCTGTGTCGCGCGGTAGTACAGCCGTTGCAAATGCCGCCGGAACCTTCGGGATGCCGTGGACCATATTTCCCTGTGGTCCCCGACCCCAAAACCGGCGAAAGTTTCGCCGTCTCCGTTGTGGAAGAGACTGGCCTGGTTGTCGGCCGCGAATAGATCGACGATTACCTGAGCCTGGCTCATCCCGCCCCCCGTGCCTTCGCCGTCATTGGACGCTTTGGTAGCACGATCAATTCCCTGGTACGGGCAGCCATCGGCAGGCGGACGTGGGCCTTGGCTGTTGTCTTCCTTTGGGGCCTTGGTGGTGTCATTGCGATACTAGCTTGGCACCGGTGCTCCTATGGATCATGAGGGGGGAAACGTTCCGCCACGTCTCCCCATGCGCGGCCTGCCAATCCGAGTGTTGGCCTGCCACCTCCAGTGGTGGGAGAATGTGCCTATGCCAAAGTCCGGCACCAGCGTTCGCCGATTGCGGAGCAGTAGAACTCACAGATCCAAGTTGCCACGCACAACACGGCGGGCGGCAGGGCCTATAGTGGGCCACAATGTCCCCGGACCAAGTGCTCCTGTCGAGAAGACTCCAGCGCTCGCCAGCGCGACGGCGGTGATCGCGCTCGCCGGTTTACCCACGACACGTGCTTCGCTGGCTGCCGCAGTGAAGGAGCGATTTCGTTTTTCGATTGACGGACTTTGGGACTGGCTTGTGCAGGAGAAGCGTCTTCCGCCAACGCTACCCGAGGACTGGGATCCTATTCTGGGTGACGGGGGCGTGTACGCGCATTGGCGCGACTCGGGCCACGACATACTGCCGACTCCGACCATCGATGTGCCAAAGAGACACCTTGGGTTCCCCAACAAGGCGCGGGCGAAGACGAGAAGGACGTGTCGCAAGCAGGCTTGTCGGCTCTGCGGAGTTGCGTCCGTGCTGTGGCGCTGCTGGTTGGCGACCCGACCCAGGCGCCTGGGCTACGTCGAGCAGTACGAGAGCACTCTGGCGGAGCTTGGGAGGAGCGTGGCCAAGGCGGATGAAGCCTACGTAGACGCCACCGAGGCGTTCATTACCTCTCACGATGCCCGGCTGCGCGAGCTGCGGAGCGAATCAATCGCTCTGCTCGAAGACGCTGAGAAGGCCGATCGGGTGGGCCGCCGCGACGCGAAAAAGCGGGTTCGCGTTCAATTCAAGGACCGGCTGCTGCGCGACGGGCTTTCGCCGATCAAGAAGCTCGGCATTCACAAACGCTTAAGTGCCGTACTGCGGAGCATTGTGGCGCGCATGGACATCCTACGACAAATCACAGTCGGATTTTCGAGGAATGATTTGGGCCAACCGCAGCGCTGGGCTGGTTCGGGACGCCAGCCGGAGCTGATAACTGCCGTCTGGAAGACGCTTTGGGATCATGGTTTCACATATCGGGAGATCGGCGAGAAACTGGCTTGCCCGGACGACAAAGCAATCGACTACGCCGCTCTCGTTCGCGATCGGATTCATCCACGCTTTCATCCTCCGAAGCAGCACCGATCTGGCGATGTTGAATCGGGCGAGTCCGCCACCTTCGCAGTCAAATAGGACGCGGACTTGACTGTTGGTGCGTTGCGGGTGGGGTGAACCGGAACAGACTCTTCCCCCAATAGCGCGGTCGCTGATTGTCGGCTTGAATTACATGCGTAATGAGATCGCTGCCTCAAGCTGTTCGCCTCGACGGCGTCGACATTGCTGACGTCCGGGCGAGCTGCGACCAGATGGATCGCTGTCGGCTGGCAGCGGGGGTTTCGTGCTGTCAGCCACCACTGCGATCCGGCGAGGCCGATCTCGCGGACGCGCGGTGGGGGCCAGGCCATGGCTGATGGCCGCCTCTCAGTGACGTCGGTTGCCCAACGCACCGGCTACAGCCCGTATCTCATCCGCAGGTGGTGCGAAACAGGCAAGCTGACCGCGATCAGAACTCCTGGGCGGCAGTGGCGGATAGTCGCATCTGCTGCGTTCGCCACGTTGGGCAGGTTGACCCCCACGGATCCCGTTGCGCAGCCCGCTCCCGGCGCGGGGCCTCAGCCGTTGCCCGTTCCCTCCGCTGCCGGGCAGGATTCTGGCGCCATGCCTCCCAACGACAACTTGCATGGCGGAGCTGACTCGTGCGGACAGAAAATCACGAGTGATAACGAGCACTTGCCATATGACTCAGAACGAGCGACGGTGGATTCCAATGATCAGGGCAATGCACCGCAGGCAGTGTCTGGGCTTTCGCCATCCAACCGGCTGGACGCGGCAGCGATGGCGGCCCATCTCGGCGGCAAGCTGGCACCTGGAACCCTGGTGCGCTGGGCACGTGAACATCGCATTCCTGCCCTCAAGGCCGGCCGCACGTGGCTATTCGTCCCCACTGACGTTGTCGCAGCCCTGGCCGAGGGCTCTCCACGAGCCAGGGAAGTAGGAGATTCCAGTCATGTCGATCCAGGAGGTCAGACCCGGCAGATTCGTGGTGCAAAAGTTCGCGGCCGATCCGCTCGGCGGCGCACCACGAAGGTGGTGCAAGCGGGTGCAGGGCCGAGAGGCAGCGGAGCAGCAGGAAAAGACGTTCGAGGCCGAGGCCAACCAGTGGACGGCGAGGCAACGCCTAATGAAGGAGGCGCAAGCCAGAGGGGTCGCGCTGGCTTTGCCCTCGATGCCGACCAGCGCGAACGGCTTTGCAAACTTCTTGGAACAGATCTACCTGCCATGGGCGCGAACAAAGCTGGACCCACAGACCATGCGGGCGCGGGCGCCATCGATGATGATCCTGGCGCAGGACCTGGGCAACACGCCGCTACACCAAATCGAAAACCAGGTCGATGAACTGGTCGCCAGGTGGCGCGCCGAGGGCTGCCGGTACTCGGCCGCCATCGACCGTCTTGGCCGCCCGCTGAACCGCAAGCCGCGTCCGATCAGCGACGCCGGCATCAATGAACGCCTCAAGATTCTGCGCGCAATTCTTGGACGCGCACATATGCAGGCCAAGGTTCTCGCCACTCGTCCGAGGATTCAGCTTCTCAAGAACAAGCGCGCCAATCCCGGCGCAGCCGAGCCGACTCGCTACTTCGCGCCTGAAGAGCGGGTTCGCTTCCATCGCTACGCGCGAACCGATGTGCGCGACGTGTTCGAAGTCGGACGCATGCTGGGTACCCGGCCGGGTGAACTGTTCCACCTGAGGGTCGGTTCCGTGGACTTCAAACAAGAGAAGATCTGGGTGCAGGCCACGCCGTGCCCACTGTGCCCAGGCGGCACCTGGACGCCGAAGACGGGCTGCTTTCGCGGCATCGACATCTGTCCCGACTTGATGCCCATCCTGCGCCGGCTGACCAAGGGCAAACCCGACGATGCGCTCTTGATCGAGAACACCCATGGCGCGCCTTACTCACGCCTGGTGGGCAGCGGCGGCCAGTTCACCAAGACACTCCGGCGCGCCGGCCTCGACCGCAAGGGGCTGTCGATGTACAGCTTGCGCCACACCTTCGCCGCAGACTTGATCACTGCTGGCAGACCAATTCGGGAACTGGCCGCCCTCCTGGGCAACACGCCCCGGACCTGCGAGTTGCACTACGCGCACCTCATGCCGGGAAAGACGGCCGAAGCGGTGAAGGCGCTCAAGGCGATCGAGCCCTGGCCCACGGCAAAGCCGGTGGTGATTGCCGACAACGCGAAGCACGCCAAGAAGACGGCGGCGACCAAGGCGCCGAAGAACATCAAGGCGGCGTAGGTCCCCACGGCCACCAACAAGGAACCCTCGATGACATCGGAACGCTACCGCGAATCAAGGAACATGTCTCGCCCACTTCTTTCAAGAGTGACCAAGGGCGCCCGGCCTTGTCGGTCCAACTCCTTCTACGAGGCCAGCCGCCCAGCGGAGGGCATCGAGGGGCACCCAGTCGACGTGGCCATTGATCGGCTGCCAAGGATGGCGAACCTTCGTCGGAGGCTGCTGCGCCTGGCAAAGAGGTGGCAAGGCGAAGCCAGTGACCAGCAGGCCTTCATCGCGTACGAAGATCTCAGGCTGGAATACCTGATGCTGCGCGAGCAGGGCTACTTCGACGCCGGATACCACTGTGGCCTTCTTGCTGGGAGGGCAGAATCCCATGCCGCCAGCGCGGCGGAGAATCCTGCTGTTCGCGCCTTCGCTCACCAAGTTGGCCTGGCTGCCGCCGTGGCCAAGATCCCACAACCCCGGATCGCGGCGTCGCTCATGGAGATCGCGCGGGCCATGGTGCTCGGCCTGCCGCTGCGTTGATAGCCGATGCTGCTTTTCCGGTGTGCCCGGCTGGTTCGACGGCTACGCCGCCCTGGTCATCTCGATCAGCACGGCCTTGCGCCCTGTCGCTCTCGCCGCCTCACCCACAGGCCCCGACCCGGCGTATGGGTCGAGCACCACGCCGCCCTTGGGGACGAACACTTTCACGATTTGGGTCATCAACTCTACGGGCTTTGCGCTGAGATGTGCCTTGGCATTCCGGACCTTGGGCACCATGAAGATGTGGCTCATGTTGCCGAGGACATCGTCTGTGGCCAGCATTGTCGTTGGATAGCGGCCAAGATCATTGGCGACGAAAGCCTCATGGCCGTAGTCATTCAGCGACTCGTGGTACACGGGGCGCCGGCGACCAGCCGCTCGCAGCGGATTGATTCGACTGGCCTGTTTCTTATCCTCTTCGTTGAGCCACGGAATGCGGGCCTCGTCGACGTTGATCGGAATCGGTTTGCCGGGAGCGCGAGCAATCAGAATGGGATCGTGCGCGGGGAGCAGGTGGTAGAGAGATGGGGCTCGGCCCCCGCGATACATCCAAATCGCTTGATCCTTCACCAGGAATCCCGCCTGCCGCACGCGCCAGCCCAAGACGTCGTACAACCGACGGCTCGCGAAGGCCACCAGCGCCGCGCCCGGCTTCAGGAGGCGCAGCACCTCGCGCCAGACTTCAACGGCGGGCACATCTTGATCCCAGTCAGCGACGTGGAGCCCGTAGGGTGGATCGCAGATACAGGCGTCAAACACACCCTCTGGCAAGAGGGGCATAACGTCCCGGCAGTCGCCGTAGATCACTTCTACGGATGGGCCGGCGTAGGCATCAGCACCACACACCACAGCGCCGGACCCAGAGTTCTTGGCGGAGATCGGATCGGCGGTGGCGGTTCGAGGCACCCATTCACGGTAGCTGGTTCCGCAGGCAAGTCAGCGGTGGAGCACCCGCCGCCAACCGAATCGGTCAAAACGGTGAAAACCATCAAATCCGTCAAGACCGTCAAAACGATCAAAACCGTCAAGACCGCACAGAGTGCCACCCTGCCGGCCGGAGACCTGATCACGGGATCTCGCGCCCTTGCACGCCCAGTCCATCGCCGGACTACCTCATTCCTACCTCATGCGGCCGGATTACCTCATGGCGCATGGTAGGCACAAAAAAAGCCCTGGAATTACCAGGGCTTTTGAGCGGGCGAAGGGACTTGAACCCTCGACGTTCACCTTGGCAAGG
>Ga0181530_10006060_pt1 | contig 12058 bp, 7 predicted proteins | sample PEATcosm2014_Bin_42_FD_119769 | JGI IMG/M metagenome (GOLD analysis project Ga0181530, IMG submission 119769) | Peatland microbial communities from MTU Mesocosm Facility, Houghton, MI, USA - PEATcosm2014_Bin10_60_metaG | ecosystem: Environmental > Terrestrial > Soil > Wetlands > Peat | place... | reverse complement strand
TCGGCAGACTTCCAGGCGGCGTCGATTTCCCACCACAGCCGGGCGTACACCGGCGCCCCGTTGGCCGGCAGACCGCTCACGGTCTCTGTAGTAGCCGTCGTTGCACCCGAGTCATAGAGGTTTTGCGAGCCCACTCCGGTGGTGCCCAGCCACAGTTGGTAGGCTGCAGGCCCGCCCCCGGCCGTCCACGTGAAAGCCACGCTGGAACCGGACAGAACACTGCCCGGCGCGGGAGTGGTGAGCACCGGAAGCACCGGCGTTCCGGCTTCGGTGTAGGTATAGTCCGCAGACAGCCAGACTCCACTGATTTCCGACCAGAGCCGGGCGTACACGGTCACCCCGTAGGTTGGCAGACCGCTCACGGTTACAGTGGTCGCTTTCGTATTACCCGAGTTATACAGGTTTTGCGAGCCTACTCCGGTGGTGCCCAGCCACAGTTGGTAATCTGTGACACCGGTGCCGGGCGTCCACATAAAGGTCGCGCTGGAGCCGGCAAGAGTGCTGCCCGGCGTGGGAGACGTGAGCGCGCCGGCAGGCTGAAACTTCCAAAGGTCGTTGAGATATCCACCTGTGTTGTTGGCATCCTGGCCCAATCCACCAAAAAGCCAGAAAACGCCGCTGCTGTTGGCCCAGCTTGCAACGTAATAGCGGCTTCCGGGGAAGTTTCCGGCAGCAGGCTTGCCTAACGTGCCGTACACGCCGGGCTCACCAATATCGCCGGGCGTGCTGCTTCCACCCATCCACGTCCATTCGCCCGTGGAAGGACTGAACTCCCACAGGTCGTTCAGATCGCCAAAGACGTCGTTGGCATCATAGCCTATTCCCCCAAAGAGCCAGAGAGTGTCGCCGCTGCCGGTCCAACCGATCGCGGTTTCACGGCCTCCGGGGGTATTTGCGGCAGCGGGCGTTCCCAACGTGCCGTAAAGGCCGGGCTGGCCGCTATTCTCGACGACCGTGCTGCTACCGCCCATCCAGGTCCATTCGCTCGATGAAGAACTGAGCTCCCACAGGTCGTTGAGATAGCCAAAATTACCGTTGGCATCAAAGCCGCCGCCTCCAAAGAGCCAGACATTGTCGCTGCTGTCGATCCAGCTCGCGGAATAGCCGCGGCCTCCGGGCCAGTTTCCAGCAGCGGTCTCTCTCAGCGTGCCGTACACACCGGACGGGCCGCTACCATCGCTGGCGATCGTGCTGCTTCCGCCCATCCACGTCCATTCGTTCATGGAAGGGTTGAACTCCCACAGGTCGTTGAGAGAGCCAAAATCGCCGTTGCCGCTGAAGCCATAGCCGCCGAAGAGCCAGAAATGGCCGCTACTGTCGGTCCAGCCTGTAGAAAAATAGCGGCTTCCAGGGATGTTTCCGGAAGCAGGCGTTCCCAAAGTGCCGTAGACTCCAGACTGGCCATAGTTGCTGCCGATGGTGCTGCTTCCACCCATCCAGGTCCATTCTTTTGAGGAAGGGCTAAACTCCCACACGTCGTTGAGCGTGCTCAAGGCTCCGACGGAATCGTAGCCATAGCCCCCAAAGAGCCAGAGATTCCCGCTGCTATCGGTCCAGCTCGAAGGCACCGCGCGGCCTCCGGGGACGTTTCCGGCGGCAGGCGTTCCCAACGTGCCGTACACTCCTGGCTGGCCTCCACTGCTGCCGATGGTGCTGCTTCCACTCATCCAGGTCCATTCGTTCGTAGAAGGATTGAGCTCCCAAAGGTCGTTCAGATAGCTGACACTTCCGTTGGCATCGAAGCCATAGCCGCCAAAGAGCCAGGTATTGCCGCTGTGATCGGTCCAGACAGCAGCGGCGCCGCGGCCTCCGGGGATGTTTGCTGCTGCAGGCGTTCCCAACGTGCCGTACACGCCCGGCTGGCCTTCGTCAGGGCCGGGCACCGTGCTGCTTCCGCCCATCCAGGTCCATATGCCGCTCTGCGCGGCGGCGGGGCTCCAGGGGGCGCACGCACTTGCAGCCAGCACCAGGCAGAGCGCGGCCCGGCGGCCACGCTTGGCAGGCGGGCTGGAAAGTCGAGGCCAGGCGAGGGCTGAAATCGGGGAGTGGCGAGGCCGGGAAAGAAGAGGCATGGGGGGAATCGCTCCTTTCAAGAGGTGATATGGATCATTTGGCAATCGGTTCGCCAATCGGAAAAAGCCCGGCAAACGCCGGTAAGGAATACCCGGACACTCGCCTCGGAAGTAAGCATCCGAGTAGCTTCATGGAGGGAATGCGCGCCAAAACAGGTCGCGGAGATGGATTTTCCCGGCGCTCAGGGTCGTCCCGCATACGGGCGCCAAAAAGGGCCGCTACAAGCAGACTGAGGCCGAACTTCGCGCGCAGTTCCCTAGTCGATACTCGCTTACTCATCGAGACCGACATACGTGACTCCTTGCGGCGTAGCACCCATAGCAAACAAGCCACGGGCGCTGGCAAGCCAGACCAAGGCAATCAATCAGCTTGAATTCGACAGGGCAACGGGGCTTGGCAGCAACCCGAAGGGGCAATTCCCTTCAAGGAGCGCTCGATCAATCAGGATCCAGCCGTCCGAACAGGGGAAGTGGCCTGGATTTCTCCGGCACATCTTTGAATCCCCTCAAAAATCGTTCGTGGCAGCAATCTGACCTGATTGTTCTTCAGATAGGTGATATTCGTATCCTGGCTCCAAACGCCAGGCACAAAAACCAAACTACCATCTAGTACCACGACCACGTGAATCTGTACTTCCCAGGTTTCAAAATCGAGACCTGGGGCACCCATTCTGTTCTGATCGACATTTCCAAATCATGCAGTCACGGTACTAGAATTCAATCAATTTACTACATTACAGCCGTTGTCTTGTCAATACGATTTTCTGTTTGAATTTGGCAAGCCGTTGATCGTATGTGGATTATCTTGATTGGGAGCATGGGGTACGCGGACCCCACGCTTCGCCAGGGAAAGGGAGGGGCAGAAGTAGAAATCCGCCTTTGCCATGATCCCCGTCAGGTTGCCGGCCGCCCCAGGCCTCACGCCGCACATGCTGCGCGGCGCCAGGGCATCGGAATCGTTTCTGTGCGATGCAGGTGCAGTCGGCAGACTGCCAGGCTGCGCCGATTTCCGACCAGAGCCGGGCGTACACGGTCACCCCGTTGGCCTGCAGACCGCTCACGGTCACAGTTAGTTCTGAATAGCTCCCCATAGGAGGATAATATGGCCGGGTGCCCCAACTTTGGCGTACTTTGCGCCGGACAGGGTTGGTTAATATGAGCTGCGGGACGACGAAGTAGCCGAGGTCAATCGTTCGCGGTATCGTCAATTGGAGGAGCAATTCTGAAGGCTGGAGGGATTATGACCGCCGCAACAACGACCCCGACGATTCGCGCGCCGCGCGGAAACCAGTTGCGCTGCAAGGGATGGCAGCAGGAGGCGGCGCTGCGCTGCCTGATGAACAACCTCGATCCGGAGGTGGCCGAGCGGCCCGCGGACCTGGTGGTCTATGGCGGCATCGGCAAGGCGGCGCGGAATTGGGAGTGCTTCCACGCCATCGTCCGCGAGCTGGAGCAGTTGGGCAACGAGGAGACGCTTCTGGTGCAGTCGGGCAAGCCGGTGGCCGTGTTTCCCACCCACGAGTTGGCGCCGCGGGTGATCATCGCCAACTCCAATTTGGTGGGCAAGTGGGCCAACTGGGAGCACTTCAACGAGCTGGACCGCAAGGGCCTGATGATGTATGGGCAGATGACGGCGGGGAGCTGGATTTATATCGGGACGCAGGGAATCTTGCAGGGGACTTTTCAGACCTTTGCGGCGCTGGCCCGGCGGCACTTCGGCGGGGCAAATGGATCACTGAAGGGCAAGCTGGTGGTGACGGGCGGTATGGGCGGAATGGGAGGGGCGCAGCCGTTGAGTGTGACGCTGAACGACGGAGTGGTGCTGGCCATCGACGTGGATAGCAGCCGTATTGAGCGCCGCGTGGAGACGCGCTACTGCGACCTGATCGCCGAGGACCTGGACGAGGCTCTGGCGCTGTGCGAGGCGGCGCGGCGCGAAGGACGGGCGCTGTCAGTTGGATTGGTGGGCAACTGCGGCGATGTGCTGCCGGAGATTGTGCGGCGGGGGGTCCAGGTGGATGTGGTGACGGACCAGACCAGCGCGCACGATCCATTGAACGGGTATATTCCGCAGGGCCTGACGCTGGGCGAGGCCGCGGAACTGCGAAGGCGCGATCCCGAGGAGTATGTGCGCCGTTCCACGGCAACCATGGTTGTTCATGTGAACGCGATGCTGGCCTTGCAGCGGGCCGGCGCGGTGGCCTTCGACTACGGCAACAATATTCGCCGGTTTGCCTTCGATGCGGGCTGCGCGGACGCCTTTCTGATTCCCGGCTTTGTGCCGGAGTACATTCGGCCGCTGTTCTGCACCGGCCAAGGACCGTTCCGCTGGGTGGCTTTGTCCGGCGATCCGAAGGACATCGGCCGCACCGACGAGCTGGCCCTCGAACTGTTTCCCGAGAACGAGATTCTCAACCGCTGGCTGCGGCTGGCGCGGGGGCGCTTCGCGTTTCAGGGATTGCCGGCGCGCATCTGCTGGCTGGGTTATGGAGAGCGGGCGCGGATGGGCGAGGCCATGAACGAACTGGTGCGCAAGGGCGAGATTTCCGCGCCTGTCGCCATTGGCCGCGATCACCTGGACACGGGCTCGGTGGCCAGCCCCTATCGCGAGACGGAAAAGATGCTCGACGGGTCGGATGCGATTGCGGATTGGCCGATTCTGAATGCGCTGCTCAACACCGCATCGGGCGCAACATGGGTGAGTTTCCACCATGGCGGCGGCGTGGGGATGGGCTATTCGCTGCACGCGGGTCAGGTGACCGTGGCGGACGGCACGGAGATGGCGGCGCGGAAGATTGCGCGCGTGTTGAACAACGACCCAGGCTTGGGAGTGGCCCGTCACGCCGACGCGGGTTATGAGCTGGCGCAACGGACGGCCAGGGAGCGGGGAATCCGGATTCCGATGGCGAAGAGCAGGGACTAAGGGACTAGGGACTAAGGGACTGAGGAGCGAGGGGGGAGAAATGAGTCTCTTGAGGTGTGTCATTCTTCTTGAGGTCGCTACGGCGGTGGCTCTTGGACAGTCCGTTCAACCGAGCAAGCAGCCCGGCCCGTTCAGTCAGCCCGAGGCGCTTGTCCGGAGCCTCTATACCGAGGTGGTGGCTCGTCACCCGCACGACATCCCGGTTGGCGCGGACATGGAAATATTCGCGCCCTTTCTCAGCAGGGCATTGCTGCACAGAATTGATTTAGCCAAAGCGTGCTCCGATGATTGGGACCGGCAGAACCCGGAACCCCACTTGAAGTCAAGAATCGCCTCTTCGTGTGGACTCTTCTCCGGTGAGGGCGCGCAAGCTGAACCGCGGGCTTTCAAGATTAAGAGAACCCAAACGGAGAAGGATGGCTCCTTGCGCGTGTACGTGAATCTCACAGGGGGCAAGCCTCCCGAGCGCCCGTGGACATGGCGCATTGCAGCCGTCGTGCTGAATGAAAACGGCCACTCTGTCCTCGATGATGTTATCTACATCAATGACAATACCTACGACAAGATTGAGGACAAACCCGCCGACAAGCGACTATCGGAATACTTGTCCGCAGGATGCAACGGCCCTGACTGGCGCGGGTACAGCCTGCCCAGCCAGCCCGAGGCTCTGGTCCGAAGCCTCTATCAGCAGGTGGTGGCTCGTCGCCCTGGCGGCATCCCCTGGGGCGCGGACTGGAAAGCATTCGCGCCATACATGAGCAAGACACTGCTCCACAGAATTGATGTATTCCTTGCTTGCGCAGCCGATTGGGATCGGCAGGATCAGGAGCGTATGTTGAAGGATCCAGTCCCAGAGAAGCCGCCATTCGGTGTGTTTGAGAGCGGAATCTTCTCGGGTGAGGACGAACGAACCGAACCACACACTTTCCACATCGAAAGAACGGAATCAGAGAAAGATGGCTCCATTCGAGTGTATGTGAGGCTCACGTCGAAAGAGCCACCAGACAAGGAGATTTGGCATGTTGCGGCAATTCTGGTGCGAGAAAACGGACGGTTGGTCGTGGATGATGTGATCTATCTGAAGGACGAGAATCGCGCATGGAGTGTTGACTATCGGCTATCTGAGGGTTTGTCCTCTGGATGCGACGGGCCTCGTTGGGTTGGTGACGAACGAGAAGGTCCGAAGAGGCAAAAATAGACAATAAGTCAAGACGGGGTCCAACAGTATGGTTACGGCGGTAGTGAACATTGGCCAGCTTGTGACCCTCGCCGGTCCGCCGCGTCCCCGCGTGGGCGCGGAGATGCGGGAACTAGGCATCGTGGAGGATGCGGCGCTCCTGGTGGAAGATGGACGGATTGCGGCAGCCGGGCGCTACGCCGAACTCCGGACCAAAATCCCGCCGCACGCCACGGTCATCGATGCGCAGGGCCGATGCGTTACTCCCGGCTTTGTGGATGCGCACACGCACCTGGTATTTGCGGGCAACCGCGCGGCGGAGTTCGAGCAGCGCATCGCCGGAGCGACCTATCAGCAGATTGCGGCTGGCGGCGGAGGGATTCTGCGCACCGTCGAGTTGACGCGCGCGGCAAGCGAGGATGAGTTGCTGGCCGCGGCCAGGCGGCATCGGGACTGGATGCTGCGCGGGGGGACGACGACGCTCGAAGCCAAGTCGGGCTATGGCCTGGACCACGCGACGGAGCTCAAGATGCTGCGGGTTCTCGGCCGGCTCGACGAGGAGGGTCCGGTGCGCATCGTGCCCACGCTGCTGGCAGCGCATACCGTTCCGCCGGAGTTTGCCGGCCGTCGCGAAGAGTACGTACGTTGGGTCGGTGAGGAACTGATTCCCGAGGTCGCCGCCGCAAAGCTGGCCCGCTATTGCGACGCGTTTTGCGACGATCACGCTTTTACGGTGGAGGAAACGCGCACGGTGCTCACTGCCGCCCGCCGTCACGGCCTGGGCCTGCGCGTCCACGCGGAACAATTCCGGTCCGGCACGGGAGCGGCTCTGGCGGCGGAGCTGGGCGCATCGACCGCCGACCATCTGGAGACTGCGACCGCGGAGACGCTGGGCCAATTGCGCACGGCCGGTGTGCAGCCGGTGTTGCTGCCCGGCTCAGTCTTCGCACTGGGGCGCACCAACTACCCGCCGGCGCGGGCCATGGTGGATGCGCGCCTGGCGGTTGTGCTGGCCACCGATTTCAACCCCGGATCGTCGCCCATCGCCTCCATGCCGTTCATGCTTTCGCTGGCCTGCCTGGAGATGGGACTGACGCCTGCCGAGGCGCTGACGGCGGCCACCATCAACGCCGCCTGGAGTCTTGACCTTGGTAACCGGACAGGCTCTCTGGAAACCGGCAAACAGGCCGATCTCCTGATTCATGAGTTCACCGATTACCGCGAGCTGGCTTACTTCATTGCCGCGCCGGCGCGCCCGCGGGTGTTTATCGCGGGAAGGGAAGTGACGTCCTGAACGCCGTCGGGATTCCGCGCGGCCTGCTGAAAGACCCTCAGGGAAACTGCCGATAGAGACCGCTTTCAAAGCGCCTGGGAATACCGGCCGCTGCGGCGCCGATCCGCGCTGTTTGTTCGGCTGGTTTTCGGACCGCTCCAAAAGTCACCTGCAAGCCGTCGCCGTCGCTCTCCAGAATTTTTTCCTGGCCGATGGAAATGAGGAGGTCTGCCGCCCAGGTCGCAAGGGCCGCCAGGGGGGAGCTTTTGCCGGAAATCCTCCCGAAAACACAGGAATTTTAAGAGTTTTTCGCCGGTTTTTTCCACATGGGCCAAGTGACACCCATCACAGCGGTTTGCTCGCCGTGAGGGCGTAGAATCATTCGGGCTTTTAAGAGGGAAAGTACCCGTGGAAAGGCGAAAGGAAAACCTGGTGAAGGGAACGGCAAGACAGAGACTTTCGGTTGCATCGAGCGCCGGAGACGGGGCCATCGGCAGCCAGGGAATACCGGTTTGCGAGGGGTGCGCTGGCGCCCGCGGAGGCAAGCGGAGATGAACTGGCGCCAGGATTACCAGAACAAGCGCATGGACGCCGCGCAGGCGCTGGGGGCGGTGCGCTCCGGCTCGCGGGTATGGATACAGTCCGGATGCGGCACGCCGTCGGTGCTGGTGGATGCGCTGGTGGCGCGGGCTCCCGAGCTGCGCAACGTCGAGATCGTGCACATGAAGAACCTGGGCCGCGCGGACTATACCAGGCCGGAGTACGCAGGGATTTTTCGTCATCGCGGATTGTTCCTGGGGGAGAATGTGCGCGAAGCGGTGGGGGCGGGACGCGCCGACTACGCGCCCATCTTCCTGAGCGAGATTGAAGGCTTGTTTGTGAACGGGGCAATGCCGCTGGACGTGGTGCTGATGCAGGTGTCGCCGCCGGATGCGCAGGGATTCGTAAGCCTGGGGACTACGGTGGACTGCACGCTGACCGCGACGCGCACGGCCAGGATGGTGATTGCCGAAGTGAATGAGCAGATGCCGCGCACGCACGGAGAAACGTCCGTTCATGTGAGCCGCATTTCCGCGCTGGTGGAAACAGCGCGGCCGCTGCTGGAGTTGCAACCGGAGCCCCTCACCGAGAGACACCGCCGGGCGGCGCGGAATGTGGCCTCGCTGATTCCCGACGCAGCCACGCTGCAGACGGGAATCGGCGGAATTCCGGAAGCGGTGCTGGCGTGCCTGGGGGACAAGCGCGACCTGGGCATCCACACCGAGATGTGCTCGGACGGAGTGATCGATCTGATGGAGGCGGGCGTGCTGAATGGGGAGGGGAAGTCGCTGCACCGGGGCAAGGCAGTGCTTTCCTTCGTGCTGGGCACGCGGCGGCTGTTCGATTTCATCCATGAGAACGCGAGCTTCGAGTTCCGGCCGATCTCCTACACCACCGATCCGTTTGTGGTGGCGCAGAACGACAGGATGGTGGCCATCAACTCGGCGCTGCAGGTGGACCTGACGGGGCAGGTGTGCGCGGACTCGCTGGGAACACGGCCATTCAGCGGGTTTGGTGGGCAAACGGATTTTATTCGCGGGGCCGCACGGTCGAAGGGCGGAGTGCCCATCATCGCGCTGCTGTCGACGGCGTGCAATGGCGGCGTTTCAAGGATTGTGCCGGTGCTGGAGCCGGGGGCGGGCGTGGTGACGTCGCGCGCGGACGTGCATTACGTGGCGACCGAGCACGGCATCGCGTACCTGCACGGGAAGACGCTGCGCGAACGGGCCGAGGCCTTGATCGCCATTGCCGATCCGCGGTTTCAAGGGGAACTGGAAGATTTCGCGGTGCGCGCGCATTACCTGGAGCGCAAAACGGCGGTATGTGTGTGAGGATTTCAACCTGGCGGGAGAGGAGTGCGGGATGAGCGATGAGAAGAAGCAGGACCGGGGCTTGCTGCGGGTGAATGTAGATGAGTGCAAGGGCTGCGGGCTGTGCGTGGAGGCGTGTCCGCCGAAGGTGATCGGCATGAGTGAGCGGCTGAATCACTACGGCTATCGCACGGCGACGTATGCGGGCACGGGCTGCACGGGGTGCGGAATCTGCTTCATGGTGTGTCCGGAGCCGGGAGCGATTATGATTTTGCAAATCGTGCGCCGGCAGGCTGGCGTGGGACGCGGGATCGATATGGGCATGGTGGGGACAAGCCGATGCGCAAGCAACTGATGAAAGGCAACGAAGCGATTGTGAGGAGCGCGATTCTGGCTGGATGCCGCGCGTTCTATGGATATCCCATTACGCCGGCCAGCGAGATTACCGAGGCGGCGGCGCTCTATATGCCGCGGACAGGCGGAGTTTTCCTGCAGGCGGAGAGCGAAGTGGCGGCCATCAACATGCTCTACGGCGCGGCTTCGGCGGGTGTACGCGCGATGACGGCATCGAGCGGACCGGGAATCAGCCTGATGCAGGAAGGCATCAGCTACATGGCGGGCGCGGAGTTGCCCTGCGTGATTGCCGACATCACCCGCGGCGGGCCGGGGTTGGGAAACATCGTGGCGGAGCAGAGCGACTATCACCAGGTGGTGAAAGGCGGCGGCCACGGGAACTACCGGACCATCGTCCTGGCGCCGCATTCCGTGCAGGAGATGGCGGATTTGACGGCGCTGGCCTTCGAACTGGCAGACCGGTACCGGAACCCGGTGGTGGTGATGGCGGATGGATTCATTGGGCAGATGATGGAGCCGGTGGAGTTTCCGCAGACGGCAATCGCGCCGCGGCTGCCGGAGTGGGCGGTGGCGGGCACGGCCCAGTCGCGCGGCAATCTGATCAATTCGCTGCACCTGGATTGCGATGCGCTGGAGGCGCATGTGCGCCATCTGGAGGCCAAGTATCAGCTCGCGGAGCAGCGCGAGGCGCGCGCCGAAGAGTGGCATACGGATGGAGCGGATATTGTGCTGGTGGGATACGGGATCGTGGCGCGGATTCTGAAGGCCGTGACGGCGGAGGCTCGCGCCGGCGGGCTCAATGTGGGCGTGCTGCGGCCGGTGACGCTGTATCCGTTCCCGAAGTTGCACTTCCAGAGGCTGGCCAAGCGGGCGCGGGTCTTTGTGGTGGTGGAGATGAGCAACGGGCAGATGCTGGAGGATGTGCGGCTGGCGCTGAACGGGGAGCGGCCGGTGGAGTTCCTGAGCCGCTACGGCGGCAATGTGCCGTCGCACGACGACGTGCTGGCCTTTGTGCGCGAGCAGGCGCGGCGTTACCTGCCGGCAGTGGCGGCGGAAGAGGAGCGGATGGCTCATGTCTAGCGAATTGATCTCGGAATACGCGGTGTCGCACGAGAAGGCGCAGTCGTTTTACGAGCGCTACGAGCGCAAGGAAGAACTGCAGCACCAGACGCACTATTGCCCAGGGTGCGGGCACGGCCAGGTACACAAGATGCTGGCCAAGGCCATCGATGAGCTGGGCATCCAGGACAGGACGGTTCTTATCGCCCCGGTAGGCTGCTCGGTGTTTACGTACTACTACTTCGACGTGGGCAATATACAGGCCGCGCACGGGCGGGCGCCGGCAGTGGCCACGGCGGTGAAGCGGAGCAGGCCGGAGAGCATCGTGGTCAGCTACCAGGGCGACGGCGATCTGGCGGCCATCGGGTCGGCGGAGATTCTGCACGCGGCCAATCGCGGCGAACACATCACCGTGATCTTCGTGAACAACGCCGTTTACAGCATGACCGGCGGACAGGTCGCGCCCACCACCCTGATCGGGCAGAAGAGCACCACCACTCCGGGCGGACGCACCGCGGCCAATGAAGGCTACCCGCTGCACGTGAGCGAATTGCTGGCCACGCTCGAAGCTCCGGTCTACATTGAGCGCGTGGGCCTGGGAGACAACAAGCAGATTGCGCAGGCCGCGCGCGCCATCCGGCGGGGGGTCGAAAACCAGGTGCGCGGACTGGGCTTCTCGCTTATCGAGGTGCTGTCGCCCTGCCCGACGATCTGGAAGATGACTCCAGTGGAGGCGCAGCATTGGGTGCGCGATGTGATGGAGAAGACGTTTCCGCTGGGCGTGTTCAAGGATCGCACCAAGGAAGCCGAGGCACGCCCGCTGCCTGATCCGGGGCCGGCGCTCAACGAGCTTCCGGGGATTCTCGGCATTGCCGATGAGGACTTGCCCGAGGGCAACGCAAACGCCATGGAGCACCCGGCCGAGGGGGTCGATCTTCATGTGCGGGTAGCGGGCTTTGGCGGCCAGGGGGTTCTGCTGCTGGGCGAAGTGCTGGCGGAAGCTGGGTTGGACGCCGGGCTGGAGGTGTCGTGGCTGCCGTCCTATGGGCCGGAGATGCGTTCTGGCACCTCGAACTGCCATGTGCGGCTGTCGAGCCGGACCATCGATTCGCCGCTGGTGACGCTGCCCGATGTGCTGGTAGCGATGAACGAGCCGTCGCTGAGGAAGTTCGATTTGAGCGTGCGACCGGGCGGATGGATGATTTACAACGGCGACACGTTCCCGGCCGATTGCGTGCGCGAGGACGTGCACGTGCTGGCGCTTCCGTTCACGCGCGTGGGCGACGAACTGGGCGACGCGCGAGCGAGCAACATGGTGATGCTGGGCGCGCTGCTGGAGATCGCCGGGGT